>ERZ773054.48-NODE-48-length-84535-cov-19.634659_pt1 | contig 84535 bp, 94 predicted proteins | sample MGYA00580630_ERZ773054 | MGnify/ENA primary metagenome ERZ773054 (study PRJEB29015, sample SAMEA2737994) | human oral metagenome | biome: human oral; feature: human-associated habitat; material: dental | place: China | collected 2115 ... | reverse complement strand
TGACGTACTATTTTACGCCTTGCGGCTCGCCGCCTTGTCTCATTTTTATTTTAATTCACTATATTTTCACAATAAGGAAGCCCATGAAATCCACACAATCCGCCCTTTTGCTGGCAGCCGTGCTACCCATCGGCGCACACGCCCTTGTTATCCAACCGTTGCCCGAAGTCGTTACCCTGCCGCACGATGTCAAACACAAAGGGCTGACCATCCCCTCCGGCAGCCGCATCCGTTACGACACCGACCGCAACGCACCCAAAACCGACTGGCAACAAGTTTTGCAAACGGAAAAAATTCACAGCATTTACTTCCCCAAAAATATGGTTTGGGGCGGCTACCACACCGATTCGCTCTCTTTTTATTCCGGCAAAATCTCGCTGTTCACCGCCACTCCGCCCAAAAACGCGCCGCGCTTTATCCAATGCAACCGCCAATATAGCGGCAACGCCTATCATATTTACGTCGATTCGCCCGATTGGAGCGGCCGCAACGCCGTGTTTGCAGGCTGCGACGCGCAAAACATCACCATGCGTTTTAACGGCAAGGCACGAGAACTCGGCAACCGCACCGTGATGAAGGAAGGCGGCGACTGGGTGGTCGAATTGAACAATACCGCTTTCAGCGTGCCGAAAATACTCAGGCTCAACCGACACGGCGAACTGACGGATTTCACTTTCTATACCGACCAGCCGCAAAACTTCGGCCGCTGTGCATACAGCAAAGGCAAATTCAGCACCGTAACGTATTTTTCCGTGCACAAAAGCGGCAACGGCTGGCAAGCCAAGCTGGAAACCGATGTGCATGACTATGTCAGCGAAGAAACCCGCCGCCGCGACCAAAGCGATGCCTGCTTCTCGCCCAATCCACTGCCTGCGGCCACCGCCGCACAATGGTTGGAAAAACTATTGGCCGAAAATCCGCCCAAGCCGCGTTAAACGGCAAAAAAGCAGCCTGCACTCTCATCAAAAAAGTGCAGGCTGCTTTTTTATCGGGCTATACGTTCATTGGCATTAACGGCGGCGGCGAACCAGCTGCCATGCGCGCGGAATATAGCTCAATGCGCCAAAACCGCTCCAAACGTGCACCATCCGTGTAAACGGGAAGATTAAGAAGAAGGTCATGCCCATGAAAATGTGCATTTTGAACAGGATGCTCACATCTTCCAAATATTCGGCCGCCGCGCCGCGGAAGGTAACGATGTGTTGCGCCCATTTCATCAGTTTCACCATTTCGTGGCCGTCCAAGTGCCCCATGCTGACGAAAATGGTGGACAAGCCCAAAGCCAATGTGATGAAAATCCACACCAACACCAGTTTGTCGCGCCAAGTGCTGTTCAGGTTGATACGGTCGATTTTGAAGCGGCGGTTCATCAACATCACCAAACCCACCATCGCCATCGAACCGAAGATGCCGCCCATCGTCATGGCGAAAATCTGTTTCGCACCGTGCGAAATGCCCAGAAATTCCCAAAACGCCAAAGGTGTCAGCAAACCGAACAAGTGGCCGAAGAACACCGCCAGCACGCCCACGTGGAACAGGATATTGCCAAGGCGCAGCTGGCCTTCATACAGCAGCTGGCTGGAATCGCTTTTCCAGGAATACTGCTCGCGCTCGAAACGCATCAGGCTGCCCAAGAAGAAGACGGACAGGCAGATATACGGATAAATGCCGAAAAAGAATTGATTTAAGGTATTCATAATTTCACTCTCCAAAATCCAATGTCAGGCATTGGGACGGTTGCCCGTCGGATAGAATTGAACGGTTTGCAGGCCGCCCATTTTGGGTTTCAACAACGGCTCCAATCCTTGATTGTCGGGCCCGAACGTTTCCATGGCTTCGTCCATGTCGCGCACCGGCGGTTCAATCAGCGGCTGCGGCTCCACCGGACTCAATGCCACCACCGCATTCAGCAGCGCGGCATAAGGCGAACCGTACAATTCCAGTTTTTTGGCAATGTGCGCCACCACATGAACGGCATCGCCCAGCAATTTCTGCGCTTCATCGGCAGGAATGTGCGAGAAGAACTCCAACAGCGCAGGCAGGTAGTCGGGCAATTCGTCATCGCCCAACTCGTAGCCGTAGCGGCGGTATTCTTCCAGCAAATCCACCATTGCGCTACCGCGGTCGCGGTCTTCGCCATACACATGTTCGAAGATATACAGCGCATGATGCCGGCTGCGGTCGAACACCAGCACATAGTCTTCCTGCAGTTCGCGCAAGGTGTGGCTGGCCAAATGGTCGAGGAATTGGTCCAAACCGGCACGGTGCGGATTGTTTTTCAGCTCGGGCAGCTCGCTCAAAGCAGCCTGCAACTCGGGCAGGGCTTCGAGCAAGTCGCTTTCGGGATAACACATCAATGCCGACAACCATTTATAGGTTAAAGGTTTGATTTCCATAGTCTGCCACCCGATTAACGCACACCGTTTTCACGGTTTTCTTCAATGTCTTTGCGGCGGTCGAAGAACACAATTGGTGTGCCTTTGCGTTTGCCGAACAGGCTTTCTTCGGAAGAACCGCCGGAGCAGCCGTTGCCGAATGTGAAGCCGCACGCGCCTTTTTCGTCAAACGTGTTTTCCACCATTTCGCGGTGGCTGGTCGGAATCACAAAGCGGTCTTCATAGTTGGCAATCGCCATCACTTGATACATTTCTTCCACTTGTGCGGGTGTCAAACCTGTGCCGTCCAGCGTTTGTTCCAGCGTTTCGCCGTGTACCACTTGTCCGCGTTTGTAACGGCGCATGGCAATCATGCGTTCCAACGCGGCTTTGATAGGCTCTACTTTGCCTGCCGTCAGCAGGTTGGCCAAATAGCGCAACGGAATACGCATTTCGTCCACGCTTGGGATAATGCCATTTTCGCCAACCAAGCCGCGCTCGATGGCGGACTGGATGGGTGAAAGGGGCGGAATGTACCAAACCATCGGCATGGTGCGGTATTCCGGATGCAGCGGGAAGGCCACTTTCCATTCCATCGCCATTTTGTACACGGGCGAGCGTTTGGCCGCGTCCAACCAGCTTTGGCTGATACCTTGTTTCAACGCTTCTTTTTCAATTGCAGGGTCGTTCGGATTCAGGAACAGGCCCAGTTGCGCTTCATACAGGTCTTGCGGGTTTTCCACGCTGGCAGCCGCTTCGATTTTGTCGGCATCGTACAGCAGCACGCCCAGATAGCGGATACGGCCCACGCAGGTTTCGGAGCAGACGGTCGGCTCGCCCACTTCGATACGCGGATAGCAGAACGTGCATTTTTCGGCTTTGCCGCTGGTCCAGTTGTAATAGATTTTTTTGTATGGGCAGCCGGACACGCACATACGCCAACCGCGGCATTTGTCTTGGTCAATCAACACGATGCCGTCGTCTTCGCGTTTATAGATGCTGCCGGACGGGCAGGAGGCCACGCAGGTCGGGTTCAGGCAGTGTTCGCACAGGCGGGGCAGATACATCATGAAGGTCTGCTCGAATGCGGCGTGCATTTCTTTTTGAATGCCTTCGAACAACACGTCTTTGCCGCGTTTTTCAAATTCGCCCGCCAAGTCGTCTTCCCAGTTCGGACCCCATTCCACTTTGTCCATTTTTTTGCCGGTAATCACGGAAATAGGGCGCGCGGTGGGCGGCGTTTTCATTTTGGGCGCGTTTTGCAGGTGCTCGTAATCGTAGGTGAACGGCTCGTAGTAGTCGTCGATTTTCGGCATGTTGGGGTTGGCGAAAATGTTGGACAGGATTTTCAGCTTGCCGCCTTGTTTGGGCACGAGCTTGCCATCCGATTTGCGCACCCAGCCGCCGTTCCATTTTTCTTGGTCTTCCCAGTTTTTCGGGAAACCGATGCCGGGCTTGGTTTCTACGTTGTTGAACCATGCGTATTCCACGCCGTCGCGTGAAGTCCACACGTTTTTGCAGGTAACGGAGCAGGTGTGGCAACCGATACATTTGTCTAGGTTCAACACCATGCCGACTTGCGCTCTGATTTTCATAATGTGTTCCTTGAAGTTGGTTTGCAGGCTGCTTTTTATGGCCGCCCGCAACGGAATTATTGGTTATGGGTATGGAGGGGTGCAGGCTGCTTGAAAACCAGCCTGCGCATTAACCACCGACAGTAGCACGCAGTCTGCTTCGCTATTGTTCAGCACGCCGTGCGTCTGCCCTAATCCGACCACCACGCTTTCTCCTGCACGGATGTGGCGGCGGCTGTGTTCATCGTCCAGCAGTTCGGCTTCGCCTTGCAATACGACCCAAATATCCGTTCCTTGCGGATGACGGTGCGGAGGCAGGCTGCCTTGCGGCGGAATCTGCCACAAAACCAAGTTCAAATCGGCACTTTGGTGCAGCACGGTGCGGATGGCTTGATCTGGGTTGTCTTGCAAATAAGTGGCAATGTCTAAAATGCTGGGAATATTCATGGCGGTTCTCCACAGAAGGATGGCTTCTCAAAGCAGCCTGCACAATGATTTATGCAGGTGCAGGCTGCTTTTTGAACGGTTTATGCCGGTTCGTCCATCCAGTCAATTTCGTTCATCTTACGAACAATCACCCATTCATCACGGTTACTGCCCACGGTGCCGTAGTAGTTAAAGCCGTACGCCAGTTGTGCATAACCGCCAATCATATGGGTCGGATTCAATACGGCGCGAGTAACCGAGTTGTGGATACCGCCGCGTTTTTGCGTGGTTTCCGCCGCCGGCGTGTGTACCAGTTTTTCCTGCGCGTGATACATCAGAATCATCGTTTCGGGAATACGTTGGCTCACAATCACACGGCAGGCAATCGCGCCGTTGGCATTGAACACTTCCACCCAGTCGTTATCCACCAGGCCTGCTTTTTTCGCGTCGATTTCGGAAATCCACACGTGCGGACCGCCGCGGGACAGCGTGAGCATGCGCAGGTTTTCGGAATAAGTGGAGTGGATGCCCCATTTTTGGTGCGGCGTTAAGAAATTCAATGTGATTTCCGTATTGCCGTTCGGTTTCATACCCAGCAGTTTCTTCGTGGCTTTCAAATCGACTGCGGGACGGTAGACACAGAAGTCCACGCCGAAATCGCGCATCCATTTGTGGTCTTGATAGAAATGCTGGCGACCGGTCAGCGTGCGCCAAGGAATCAGCTCGTGTACGTTGGTATAACCTGCGGTGTAGCACACTTCTTCGCTTTCTATGCCGGACCAAATCGGAGAGGTAACGATTTTGCGCGGTTGCGCCACAATGTCGCGGAAGCGGATGGCGGTATGCTCGCTCGAGTTAATCAGGTGCGTATGGTCGCGGCCTGTCGCTTTCCCCAAGGCTTCCCATGCTTTTTTGGACACATGGCCGTTGGTTTCAGGCGCCAGCGTCAAAATCATTTCTGCCGCATCAATCGCGGTTTCCAGTTTCGGTTGGCCTTTGCCCACACCTTCAGAGCGTACGCCGTTCAGTTTGCGCAAGAATTCCACTTCGTGTTTCGTATCCCACGCCATGCCTTTACCGTTGTTGTTGATTTTTTCCAACAGCGGACCGATTGCCGTATATTTTTCATATACTTTGCTGTAATCGCGTTCCACCACGGTAATGTTCGGCATGGTTTTTCCGGGAATCGGTTCGCATTCGCCCAGTTTCCAGTCTTTCGGATCAAAAGGCTGACCCAATTCGCCCGGGCTGTCGTGCATCAACGGCGTTAATACGACATCTTTGCGCGTACCCAAATAATCGCCCGCCAATTCGCTGAATTTCTTCGCCAAACCTTTGTAGATTTCCCAATCAGATTTGCTTTGCCACAAAGGTTGCACCGCTTCGGTGAACGGGTGGATGAACGGGTGCATGTCGGACGTGTTCAAGTCGTGTTTTTCATACCAAGTCGCGGTTGGGAAAATCACGTCGGCATACAGGCAAGTCGTGTTCATGCGGAAGTCCAGCAGGGTAAACAAATCCAGTTTGCCCTCGGGCGCTTCACCCATTTTGACTTCTTTCGGTTTCAGGCAGTCTTCTTCTTCCGACATCAAGCCGTTTTGCGTGCCCAACAGGTATTTCAGGAAATATTCATGGCCTTTGCCGGAAGAACCCAAAATATTGGAGCGCCATACAAACATATTGCGCGGCCAGTTTTTCGGATTTTCAGGGTCGTTGCACGACATATCCAGAGAGCCATCTTTCAAACCGCGAACGATATAATCCGCAGCGCTGATGCCTTCTTTGTCGGCAGCATCCGTAATATCCAATGGATTTTCACGCATTTGCGGTGCAGAAGGCGTCCAGCCCATGCGCTCGGCTTTCGCATTCAAGTCGATAGACGTCATACCGTCCCACAATGCTTTGGTAGCATCGGGAGCCAACAGTTCGTTCGCACCCAATTTTTCATGGCGGTATTGGCCGGTATGCGCATAGAAGAACGATGTACCGGCCATTTGGCGTGCCGGACGATGCCAGTCAAGCGCAAATGTAAGCGGTGTCCAACCGGATTGCGGACGCAGTTTTTCCTGTCCCACATAATGGCACCAGCCGCCACCGGATTTACCGATGGTGCCGCACATCATCAGCATGTTGATAAGGCCGCGGTAGTTCATATCCAAGTGGTACCAGTGGTTCAGGCCGGCACCCACAATCACCATGGAACGGCCTTTGGTATCGTGTGCGTTTTGTGCAAATTCACGCGCCACACGAATCACCAATTCCGGTTTCACGCCGGTGTGTTTTTCCTGCCATGCAGGGGTGTACGGTTTATCTTCAAAATAATCTTTGGCAACGTTTTCATCGTCCAAACCGTTGTCCACGCCGTATTGTGCAATCAGCAAATCGAATACGGTCGCCACCAGTTGTGTTTCACCGTTGGCCAACGTGATTTTTTTCACCGGCACTTTGCGGTAAATCATTTCGTCGTGTTCGCCGCCATAGTAGCCGAAGCCGACGCGCACCACATCGTCCGCACGCTCTTTCAACGAACGCGCCGCGAGGATTTCCTGGCCTTGCGCTTTGGTTTCCAAGTTCCATTTGGCGCTGCCGTCCCAACGGAAGCCCACAGAACCGTTCGGTACGGCCAAACTGTCGGCATTCTCATCCCAAACAATGGTTTTCCATTCGGCATTTTTCTCTTCGCCCAATTGCTGGTCCAGCTGGGACGCACGCAGGCAGTAACCCGGACGGTAGCCTTGCTCGTCTTTGTTCAGGCACACCAGCATCGGCATATCGGTCAGGCGACGGGTGTAGTCTTCAAAATAATCGGACGGATTATCAATGTGGAATTCTTTCAGAATCACATGACCCATAGCCATGGCCAATGCCGCATCCGTACCTTGGCGCGGTGCCATCCAGATGTCGCTGAATTTCGCCATTTCGCCGAAGTCGGAAGAGATGGCGACGGTTTTCGTGCCTTTGTAACGCACTTCGGTATAGAAGTGTGCGTCCGGCGTACGCGTCATCGGAATATTCGAACCCCAAACCAATAGGTAGTTGGAGTTATACCAGTCGGCAGATTCGGCAACGTCGGTTTGTTCGCCCCATGTTTGCGGTGATGCGGGCGGCAAGTCGCAATACCAGTCGTAGAACGACAGGGGAACGCCGCCAATCAGACCCAAGTAACGCGCACCGGCGGCATAACTCACCATCGACATGGCCGGAATAGGCGAGAAGCCGATAACGCGGTCAGGGCCGTATTGTTTGATGGTGTATGCGTTGGCAGCGGCAACCAGCTCGTAAGCCTCTTCCCAAGTGGAACGTACGAAACCGCCCAAGCCGCGTTGGGATTTGTAGGATTTGGAGCGGTCTTTGTCGCTCACAATCCATTCCCACGCTTCAATTGGGTTTTTGGTTTTGCGTGCTTCGCGCCACAGTTCGGCCAATGCGCCGCGCATCATCGGATATTTAATGCGCTGTGCGGAATACACATACCAACTGAAAGACGCGCCGCGCGGGCAGCCGCGTGGTTCGTGGTTCGGCAAATCGGGCCGTGTGCGCGGATAGTCCGTCTGCTGCGTCTCCCATGTGATAATGCCGCTTTTCACGTAAATCTTCCAACTGCACGAACCGGTACAGTTCACGCCGTGTGTGGAACGGACGACTTTATCGTGCGCCCAGCGGCCGCGGTAGGCCTGCTCCCAACGGCGGTCTTCGGTCGTTAAAACGCCGTGCCCGTTGGAAAACGGTTCGCGTTTTTGCTTGAAAAAGGTTAATCTGTCTAAGAAGTGGCTCATATCGCTAGTCCTATGTTTTATTTTGCTTTACTGCTTACCCCAAAAGGGAACTAACTTTTTGTAGGCTTTGCAGTTTATGGAAGAGTCGTGTGAAAAACCATTCTTCCAAAGCGTGTATGCCTCACTCAATGTGGGTTAGACGGTATAGTTATTTCGGACTATTCCCAATCCGACAGAATATGGTTTCCCTCATCGGGCTTGGCAGAAGTGCAGGCTGCTTTTTCAGGCGGAAAAATAAGAAAATCGTGAAGATATCAATACTTAAAGGCGCTTTATCCATGCCGCTTCCTCCTGTGCAGGCTGCTTTCCCAACGCGCACAGAACGCCAAAGCAGCCTGCACCCTAATCCTTTCGGCTTACCGGAAGATAATCCGTTTTAATTGTTTTTTGTACTTTTTAGGAATTTTGCTTTTAAAACCAATCTACCATAATGCCACACATTCCCTATTAACCCTTCCACCGACGGAGTTCCGACAATGGCATTGACGACTGTGCAAGAACTGCAAACCCTGATTCAGCAAAAAATCCATCAAAAAATGCCGCAATCCAACCTGTTGAACCAACCGGAAAACACAGAAAAAATCACCATCGTCCAATCGGTCGGCCGCGTGCTGGCACAAGACGTGATTTCGCCGCTCAACGTGCCCAACGCCAACGTGTCCGCTATGGACGGCTATGCCCTGCCGCAAGCTGCCGCTGCCGGTTCGCGCTGGAAAGTGGGTGGCATTTCCGCCGCAGGGCACGCCTTTGAAGGCAGCCTGCACTCGGAAAACGAATGCGTCCGCATTATGACGGGTGCCGTGGTGCCGCGCGGAATGCGCACCGTCGTTTTGCAGGAAAACGTGGAACTGCTGGAAGAAAACGACGAACAATACATTGTCTTAAAACAAAACGCCGAAGAACGCAGCAATATCCGCTATGCCGGCGAAGAAATCACACAGGGCGCGATTGTGTTGCACCGCGGACGCATTTTGCGCGAAGCCGACGTGCTGCTGCTGGCCAGCTTGGGCTTGGACAGCGTGTCCGTGTTCCGTAAAATCCGCGTGGCCGTTTTGTCCACGGGCGACGAACTGCGCGACCCCGGCACGCCGCTGGACGGCAGCGACAAAATCTACGACAGCAACCGCTACATGCTGATGGCGCGGCTGCAATCATTGCCGATTGAAGTGATTGACCTGAAAAAAGTGGACGACGATTTGGAAAGCGTGATGCGCGTACTGGAAAGCGCCATGCGCTCGGCAGACGTCGTCATTTCGTCCGGCGGCGTATCGGTGGGAGATTTCGACTACCTGCGCGAAGCCGTGCTGCGCCTGGGCGCCATCCACCATTACAAAGTCGCCATCAAACCGGGCAAACCGTTCGTGTTCGGACAAATGGGGCAAACATGGTATTTCGGCCTGCCGGGCAACCCGATTTCGGGCTATGTCGGCTTGGATATTTTCTTGAAATCCGCCCTGTGGCAGCTGTGCGGTGCCGAAGAAACGCAAATCCCGCAGCCTTTGCGCTTTGAAGCCGTGTTGTCCGCCCCCGTGAAAAAAGCGCCCGGCCGCATGGACATCCAGCGCGCGCTCATCACGCAGGCGGAAGACGGCTCATGGCAGGCTGCACCGTGCGGCCCGCAGGATTCGCACCGCGTTTTGGGTATCAGCCAGGCCAATGCCTATCTGATTCTGCCTTTGGAAAGCGGCCCGCTGGCTGCCGGCGAACGCGTTACCGTGCAGCCGTTCTTGGAAACCTTCCTGTAACCCGCAGCCGCCATCGATCACCACACCCAATACACGATCAAGGCCACTGCCATGTGCAGGCTGCTTTTCAGACCATTCAAAAAGCAGCCTGCACATGGAAAAACAATACAAAACAAATTATTATGAATTTAACCGACCCATTCAACCGCCGTTTGAGCTACCTGCGCCTGTCCGTCACCGACCTGTGCAACTACCGCTGCAACTACTGCCTGCCCAACGGCTATCAAGGCAAAGCCAAGCCGGACGAACTCACCCTGCCCGAAATCGAAACGCTGGCGGCCGTGTTCGCAAAAAACGGCACGCGCAAAATCCGCATCACGGGCGGCGAACCCACCCTGCGCCGCGACCTGGCCGACATCATTGCCGCCTGCCGCGCACAGCCCGAAATCCAGCACATCGCCCTCACCACCAACGCCTTCAAACTCGGCAAACTGTTTCCCCAATACCGCGCCGCCGGGTTGGACAAACTCAACGTCAGCATCGACAGCTTCAACCCAGAAACCTTCTTCAAAATCACCGGCAAACAAGAATGCCGCCATATCCTGAACGATTTGGAAAACATTCTGGCAGAAGGTTTCAGCAACGTTAAAATCAACACCTTATTATTGCGTGAACACATTGCCGAGACCCTGCCCGATGCCATTCGTTTCGTGAAAACGCGCCCCGTTACCCTGCGCTTTATCGAACTGATGCAGACGGGCGACAACCTGAATTTTTTCAACGCGCAGCACATTTCTGCCACCGACATCGAGCAAAACCTGATAGCGCAAGGCTGGCAGCTCCAACCGCGGGGCGAACACGCCGGCCCAGCGCGCGAATACTATCACCGCGATTTTGCCGGCGGCATCGGCTTCATCGCGCCGTACAGCAAAGATTTCTGCACCACCTGCAACCGACTGCGCATCACATCGCAGGGCAAAATGCACTTGTGCCTGTTCGGCGGAGTGTCGTATGATTTGCGCGATTTTCTGCGCCGCGGCGACCGCGAAGGTTTGACGGAATTTTTGCACGAAACCATGCGCCTGAAGCCGGAGCATCATTATCTGCACAACAAGAAAGTCGGACTCATCACCAATTTATCCATGACAGGAGGCTAGCCATGACCGAAGACAATCCGTTCAAAAAACCACCGCCCGCATTCCGCCCGCTCAATATCCACATCCTGACCGTTACCGACACCCGCAGCGCCAAAGAAGACGGCAGCGGCAATTATCTGGCGCAGGCGGTGCAGGACGGCGAACACATTGTCCATTCGCGCGATTTGGTACGTGACGAGCTGTACGACATCCGTGCGCGCGTTTCCGTTGCCATTGCCAATCCTGAAATCCACGTTGTCCTGATTACGGGCGGCACGGGCATGTTCCCGCGCGACATCACCACCGATGCGGTGGAATTGCTGTTTGAACGCAAAATCGACGGTTTCGGCGAAATGTTCCGCGCCGTTTCCTACGAAGAAATCGGCATGTCCACCATCCAATCGCGCGCCACAGCGGGCATTGCCAACAAAACCTTGATTTTCTGCCTGCCCGGTTCCACCGGCGCATGCCGCACCGCTTGGGAGAAAGTCATCCGGAAACAATTAGATCCGCGCATCGAAAGCTGCGGCTTCACGCGCGTGTTCAATATGTGGGACAAGCAGTAAACAGAACCGAAGTGCAGGCTGCTTTTGGATTTCAAGCAGCCTGCACATTCCTGTTTCCTTGCACAATGCCCAGTCCTACATAATGAAAACGCAAATAGAATCATATCAATATAAGGATTTGAACCATCTGTCGAACTGGGTCAAGATACTGACCTGCTGCTACATTGCCAGCCTGCTGGCCAACATCGTGCAGAATTTTTTACTGCTGCAACTGCTGAACCGGCTTTTCGCTGCTTTTCAAGCGCAAGATTACGGCAATATCCAAGCAATACAGCACAATATCGATGGCATATTTTCAACACAAAACATCACCCGTATCTTTTTTATTGTTTTATTTATTTGCAGCACCATCGCTGTCGGCATCTGGATATATCGCGCCAATGCCAACGCACTTGCGCTAGGATTGGGCATTAAAAAAACACCGGGTGGGCTATCGGCAGTTTCTTCATTCCGTTGGCCGACATGTTCGCCCCCTACCAAGCCATGAAAAAGATGGCATGCAACAGCTTAAATGCCGTTCAGAAAACCCTGCCGGCCCTATTGCTGCCTTTTTGGTGGGGCACATGGTTGCTCTACCGAATAATCGGCGGCATATCTGCCAAAATGCAACTCGATGCCGAACAAATATTGAAGCAAACCAACCCTGACGACCTACAGTCAATTTTAAGCAGCCTGCAACTGCTCATGAACATCCAGCAGACCGGCTGGATTGCCGATACTTCCGGTATCATTTGCGCATTACTGCTGTTAAACCTGGTGCCGCGCGTCACCCAAGCGCAAACCCAAATCGCACAGACAATTATAAAAACCCCTGTTCAAGCAGACCAAACATGAACACTCCCCTGCTCATTTTGTGCGGCGGGCAAAGCTCGCGGATGGGCAGCCCGAAACCGCTGCTCGTGTTCCGTGGGCAAACACTGATTGCGCGGCAGGTGCACAACGCCCTGCCCTGCCGCCCCGTGTGGCTGGCCGCCGACCATTTCCGTTATCCGGATACCGATGGCGCGGCATACCTGCCCGACCGCCTGCCCGGCAAACAGGGCGCACTCTCTGCCATCCTGCCTGCACTGCTGGAAGCCGAACGGCAAGGTTGCGCAGGGCTTTATGTTGTGTCGTGCGACACGCTGCTGCTGCCGGAACAGCTGATTGCACTGCTGGATACCGCCGCCGAACATCCGGAATTCGCACAAGGCATCACCCTGCTGCAAGACGGAGGGCAACTTCTGCCTCTGCTCGCCCACTGGTCGGTCAACGTTGCAGGCAGCCTGCACACGGCGGTGGAAAGCGGCAACCGGCGCGTGCAGCAGTTTGTGCGGCAGCAGGTGCACCAAACCGTGCCGCTGCCGCCCGAATGGGCAGCGCTCTGCAATTTCAATACGCCCGAAGAATTTGAACGCGCCGTGCAGGATGCCTCCGACCATGCCGAAAAGCAACCTGCACTTTAAAATAGAGAATCAATATGAGCCAAATCACACATTTAACGTCAGACGGACACACGCACATGGTGGACGTGTCCGACAAATCCGTGACCAAACGCATTGCCGTTGCCGAGGGCACGGTCTATTTTCCGCCCGAAGTGTACGCGCAAATCCAAGCATCGCACGGGCAAACGGCCAAAGGCACGATTACCGAAATCGCCCGCATTGCCGGCATTATGGCCGCCAAAAACACCGCCGGCATCATTCCGCTCTGCCACCCGATGATGTTGGAACGCTGCAAATTGTTTTTGGAATATCAAGACGATAAAAGCAGCCTGCACATCCGTGCCGAAGTGGGCGTCACCCACAAAACCGGCGTGGAAATGGAGGCGCTGACCGCCGTTTCCGCCGCCGCGCTCACCGTGTACGACATGACCAAAGCGTTGAGCCACGACATTGTGATTGGTGATATCCGCCTGCTGCACAAATCGGGCGGCAAAAGTGAATTTAACCGATAAACCATCGGCACATTTGCGCTAAAATACGCTTTTTTTCATTATCCACAGAAAGGAATGTTGATGAACATGACACCCCGCACACTGGCCGCCCTTCTGCTGGCCTGCACCGCCCTCGCCGCCCATGCCGACAACCGCGCCTACCGCAATACATCATTGGGCAATCTGGAATTCACCTCGCCCAGCAAAAATATCCGCTGCCAAGGCGATATACCCGCCGACCCTTCCGCCAATTTCAAAGGCTACAACGGTATAACCTGCAGCGTGTACCGTAACAACGACACCATTCCCAAGCTGCCCCACCCGAAAGACTGCCCGCTAGACAGCCTGACCGTGTTTACAATGCACAGCACAGGCAAGTCCGCACGCGAAACCGAATGCTCCGGCGACCCGTATTACAATTTCGACACGTCCGTCAAAGCCCTGCCTTATGGCGAAACCCTGCGCGGCAACGGCTGGCAGTGTTCCAGCAGCACCAACGGTATCCGCTGCGAAAACAAAAGCGGGCACGGCTTCGAGCTGAACCAGCGCCGCCAACAACTGTTTTAATGTTGCGCTTGACAACGTTATCCCATCCACCTCAAAAGCAGCCTGCACTCTGACACCATGAAGACCCAACACATCACCATTCTCTATTTCGCCGCGCTGCGCGAACAGGCGGGCAAAGAACAGGAAACCCGCACCACCGCCGCGCAAACGCCTGCCGAACTGTATGCCGAATTGCAGGCTGCCTATGCCTTTGATTTACCGCAAGAACGTTTACGCGCCGCCGTCAACCACGCCTTTTGCGACTGGCACACCGCTTTGACCGACGGCGACACCGTGGCATTTATCCCGCCCGTATCAGGAGGTTGAAATGACGGAACATTTTGCCATTACCGCACAAGCCATCGACCCGAACGCCCTGCGCGAGCAACTGACGCAAAAAGCCAACTGCGGCGCGTTCTGCAGCTTTGAAGGCTGGGTACGCGACCACAACGACGGCAAAAATGTGGACTATTTGATTTACAGCACCTATCCCGAACTGGCGCTGTCGCAAGGCAATGCGGTGATTGAGCAGGCAAAACGGCAGTTTGCCATTGAAGATGCCGTTTGCGTACACCGCGTGGGGCGTTTGGACATCGGCGATATGGCGGTTTGGGTCGGCGTTACCGCAGGCCACCGCGACGCCGCTTTTGCCGCCTGCCGCTTTATTATCGACACGGTGAAAGCCGAAGTACCGATTTGGAAACAAGAATTTTACGCGGACAGCCAGCACCAAACCGCCTGGTTGGCCAATCCGGAAGCCTTATAACACAGTCGGCAAAAAAGCAGCCTGCACTTGGAGCAATATCCAAAGTGCAGGCTGCTTTTTCGTTTTGATGCGGCCATTATTCCAACGGAGAAGTTTGCACGGCAAACTGAGTTTCCTCTTTGCGGTGATGCAAACGGTGCTGCCGCCACCAAATCCGCAACAGCAACCACAGCAAATACGGCAGGCACGCCGCCACCAGCAGATAATGCCACGAATGGAACGACACCAGCACCTGCCCCGTGTTGAAAAACACCCATGCCGACCAAATCCACAGCCATGCGGACGGCAGCGAGAATGCCAGCACCACCAGCGCCGTCAGCGTGCGCGGCATAGTCATGAGCAACCGTTCGCCGGCCACGCTGTAGCGGTCCATCCGCATCAGTATGATCATCGCCCACAACAGCACGCAGGTCATGCCGCCGTTCACGGCAACCTGTATCCAGCCGAACGCGAACTCCGGCGCAACGGGCAAACCGTCGCCGGGCAGCGGTGTGCTGCTGGGCAGCAGAGCTTCCTTGATATTGAGCCCCAAAGTGAACAACAAGTCCGCCATAATGGCATATACAGGCAAGTATTTAATGGAAAATCGCATTATGTTTTTCTAAAAATAAAAGAGCATTGATTTTAGCATTATTGCCGTGCGGCGTAAAAAGTGCAGGCTGCTTTTTCGGATTCGAAAGCAGCCTGCACTTTGTATTCATGCCGTTATCAGCGCAATTCGCGGTACAGGGCGTCCAACCATTTGTTCGCCTGTTCGCCCGTATAAGGTTTGCCGAACTGGTCCAGCAAATGAATCCGCTGGCCGTTGCCCGCATTTTCCAGCGCCACAAACAACTGCGCCGCCTGTGCAGGTTTCTGCTGTTCTGCAGGCTGCTTGTTCGAACCGAACCAGCGGCTGAACCAACCGCGTTTTTGCGGCGCATTCGCCAATGCCTCGTTTTCTGTCGGCGCAGGGCGCACGATAAACATGCCGCGCTCGCTCACAAACTGCTGCACCACCAAACCGATGCGGTTCAATGCCGAACCGACACGGTTCACGTTGCGCTCTGCCGAACCGGTAATCAAAACCGTGTTGGCCTCGCGTTTGGCAAATTCGGTGCCTTGGTCCCTATCCGCCTGTACCGCTACTTGACGCTGCGCTTCGGCCTCGTCAACGCCGACATACTGCATGAAGCGCGCCAAGAACGCCGCTTCCAGATTCGGGTCGTTCGCGCGCGGCTGCCACATGGTCGTTTCTTCGCGCTTGTTGCTGTATACCTCTTCCAAGCCTTTGTGCGTGAAGAAAATATCCAGCCCGCCTTGGCGGTTGCGTTCCATGCGGATTAAGAATTTGTCACGCTCGCTGGTGGTGTAAATACCGCCCATGCCGACCATGTCGAACAAACGGCGCAAACCTTGGTTCGGCAGCTTGGCGCGGTTTTCCGCCCATTCGGTTTCCATCAGGCCGGCCTGCGGTTCTTCAGAGGCGATGGTAAAGCCCATTTCCTGCCAGAAAGAACGCAACACGGGCCACATTTCATTGGCCGTTTTGCCTTGCACCACCAACCAGCGCTGTGTGCCGCTGCGTTCGATATGTGCGTTTTTCACTTGCATCAGCACGCTTTTGCCGCCATTCGCGCCGGTGCGCTGGGTGGTGGCATCCGGACGGGCAACCGTGCCTTCGGGCAGCGAATACAGTTCGCCGTTGCGCGGGTCGTTCAAATCGGGCGGAACTTCCAAACTCACAATTTTATTGTTCTGTGACTGGTAATCCAATTTCGGCGTTTCCGATTTGCTGGCACAACCGCTTACTCCTGCGATTAACAACATTACCGCCAATGGCTTCATCATCTTCATGCGTTTTTATACCTTCTTCAAATTAAACCAATGCCGCTGCACGCAAAGCAGCCTGCACTTTTTCCTGCCCTGCCGCCGTCAAAGGCAGCATCGGCAGGCGGACGTGCGATGCGCAAACGCCCAACTGTTCCGCCGCCCATTTTGCCGCTGCCGGGCTGGGTTCGCAGAACATCACGTTATAAATAGGAATCAGACGGTCATTCAGCGCGCGTGCTTTGGCAATATCGCCGTCGATGGCAGCACGGCACATTTGGGCAAACATTGCCGGTGCCACATTGGCCGCCACGCTAATCACGCCATGTCCGCCGCATAACAAGAACGGCAAACCGGTCGGGTCGTCGCCCGAATACACGGCAAAATTTTCCGGCACATCTTTAAACAGCGACAGTGCCCGCGCCACATCGCCACTGGCTTCCTTCACACCGACAATATTGGGAATTTGCGCCAAACGCAGAATCGTCTCGTTGCTCATATTGACCACGGTGCGTCCTGGCACATTATAAAGAATCATCGGGATGGCAGCCGCTTCGGCAATGGCTTTGAAATGCCGGTACATGCCCTCCTGCGAAGGCTTGTTGTAGTAAGGAACGACGGATAATGTGTAATCCGCGCCCAGCCGTTCTGCCGCCAATGAAAGCTCAATGGCTTCGCGCGTATTGTTCGCGCCGGTACCGGCAATGATTTTGATACGTTTTGCTGCGTATTGGATAGTTGCTTCCACCACCGACAAATGCTCGTCCACCGACAATGTGGCCGATTCACCGGTCGTCCCCATGGAAACAATTGCGTCCGTACCGTTGTCGATATGCCATTGAACCAATGTCTCAAGCTGCTCATAATTCACGCGGCCATCTTCATGCATGGGCGTAATCAGTGCAACCAAACTTCCAGTCAGCATAAATTTCACCTTCGTTTTTGGTGTTGCAAATGTGGTGGATTGTAGCCTACTTTCGGGCTGCTGCAAAATATTATCTGTGCAGGCTGCTTTTGCCGCTTTGGAACAGAATTTTGCGTAAAATTAAGTAAAGATAAATTTACTCTATGGGGTTTCTAATTGTCTTTAGTAAGCATTATCAAATATATGTTTTTGATTATTATATATTTTACATTATTGCAAGTTTGTTTCATTCCCACTACGCGGTTTAGCACACTTGATAATTGTTTGTATTTTAAATAATTTTTTTGCCAATTTGAAATCATGCTGCTAAAATGCGCCCTTCATTGAACAACACAACCTTTGAAAGGAAATATCATGCAAGGAAATCAATCTGTTATCGATTACATGAACTTCTTGTTGGCTAACGAGCTGGCTGCACGCGACCAATACTTCATCCACTCCCGCATGTATTCAGAATGGGGTTACACCAAACTGTTTGACCGTATCGCCCATGAAATGGAAGACGAAACACAACATGCGGAAGCCTTTATCCGCCGTATCCTGATGCTGGGCGGCACGCCTAAAATGGTATCTGCGCCCGTTAAAGTAGGCAAAGACGTCATCGAGATGCTGCAATTTGACTTGGATACCGAATTGGAAGTACGCGAAAACCTGAAAAAAGGTATCAAATTGTGCGAAGAAAACCAAGATTATGTGACACGTCAATTGTTGGTTGATCAGCTGAAAGACACTGAAGAAGACCACGCACACTGGTTGGAACAACAATTGCGCCTGATCAAAGTGCTGGGCGAACAAAACTATCTGCAAAGCCAAATCTAATCGGGAGGCAGTATGCAAGGAGACCGTCAAGTTATCCGCCATTTGAATCAAAATTTGGGCCTGCTGTTGGTGACCATCAACCAATATTTCCTGCACGCTCGCATTTTGAAAAACTGGGGTTTTGAAGAGTTGGGCTGCAATTTCTACAAACAATCAATCGTGGAAATGAAACAGGCCGATGCGATTATCGAGCGCGTGCTGCTGTTGGAAGGCCTGCCTAACCTGCAAGAGCTGGGCAAGCTGCTGATTGGCGAAACGCCGGAAGAAATCATCCGCTGCGATTTGGCCAAAGAACAAGAAAAACACACCGCCTTGGTGGAAGCCATCGCCGTTTGCGAAGCCCAACAGGATTACGTATCGCGCCAACTGCTGGAAAAACAGAAAGACGAAAACGAAGAACGTATCGACTGGCTGGAAACACAGTTGGAACAAATCGAAGCCATGGGCTTGGAAAACTATTTGCAACTGGGTGCGCAAGAGGACTAACACAAACCACTACCATTAACCTTGGTACCCAATCCAACACCTGCACATTTGTGCAGGTGTTTTTTCATGCCTGCACAACCCGCCGCAGGCTGCTTTGCAATTTGCCTGCTCCTCGCGTATAATGCGCCGTTCCATGCGGATGTGGCGAAATTGGTAGACGCACTGGATTTAGGTTCCAGCGCCGCAAGGTGTGAGAGTTCGAGTCTCTCCATCCGCACCAAACCATAAAAAGCAGCCTGCACTTCAATTTCCCAAAGTGCAGGCTGCTTTTTCCATATTGCCAATCTTCTCACCGCCGTCATTTCAACCACGTAATACCTGTTCGACACCCCTATTGGCCAATGCGTCGGCACGTTCGTTTTCCGCGTGGCCGGCATGGCCTTTCACCCATTGCCAACGTACGCGGTGCCGCGCCACCTGCTCGTCCAGCTGCTGCCACAAGTCCGCATTTTTCACGGGCTGGCGGCCGGCGGTTTTCCAGCCGTTCTTCTTCCAGTTGTGAATCCAGCTTTCCATGCCGTTTTTGACATATTGCGAATCGGTGCAGATGACCACGTCGCACGGGCGGTTCAGCGTTTTCAGCCCGGACAGCACCGCCGTCAGTTCCATGCGGTTATTGGTGGTCTGCGCTTCGCCGCCGAACAATTCTTTCTCGTGCCCGCCATAACGCAAAAGCACGCCCCAGCCGCCTGCGCCCGGGTTGCCCTTGCACGCACCGTCCGTGAACAGATAGACTGTTTTTTCCATGGGTTCTCTCGCTGCATTCATGTTACAAACCATTCAAAATCAGGTAAAATCACGCATTTATCGGCACGGTTAGCGGCGTTCGCGGAAAAATTCTTCGGCGGCGTCTTGAAACAGGTCGGCATCGTTGCTGTCGGAATAGGCCAATGCCGCGATTTCGTCTTCAAAAGCAGCCTGCACCGATTCCACCACGTCCTGCGCCATATCCGGCGGCAAGGCGCGCAAAAAGCCTTTTAACGCAGCCGCCAACACGCGGTTCTGCATCCGCAGGGCGCAAACCGATTCTTCCAAATATTCGAACTCTTGCTGAAGATTATCCACGATGTCGTCTTTCTGTATCAATGAAAACGCACATTGTAGCAAAAACCACCATTCAACGGACAACATCATGAATCAAAACGATAAATCATCACACGCCACCATGGTTTTCACGTTGCAGGACAATGACGCGCCAGCTCAGAGCTGGGAGCAGGATTTGCAGCAGCTGCAACAATGCCAGCATCAGGCATTCGCCGCTGCGGACGCACCGTCCGAAACCACACTCACATGGCAGAGCGCGCCCGTTCCCGAACGTTTCGGCGACGAGGAATTGGATTTGGCTTACCGCGAATACCTGCGCCACCGCGAAGCGGAGCACAACCAGCGCGTGCGGCAGGCGGCGCAAGAGGAAGACGTGGCCGTGCTGTTGCAGGAAGACTGGCTGGCCGCGCAATCCGCGCTCAAAATCGAAAACAACCGCCGCTACCTGCATGCCCGGCAAACCGTCGTGATGCAGCAGAACCAGCCGCTGCAAACGGTGGAAACGTATGGAACCGAAGCCGCAGCACAGCCGCCTTATCTGCCGCCCTGCACGGTACACGTTTACGACCTGCCCAACCTGCCCAGCACGCGCCGCATACGGATTCTGTCGGAGCAGGAACTCATTAACCGCATTCAGGAAAAGCTGCAAATCCATTTGAGCAACGCGATGGCAGGATTGGTGCGGCAGGCGGTGCAGAAAAAACTGGCCACACTGACCTACGATTTGCAGCTGATGCTGAACGAAGAAACCGAAAAAGTCGTGCGCGACGTGCTGGAACACAATCTGGCCGCCGTATTCCGCAGTGTGAAAGACGCGATGCGCTGAATACACGCCCTTGTTTGAACAATGAAAAAGCAGCCTGCACTTCAATTTCCAAAGTGCAGGCTGCTTTTTATCGTCAATGGAAATGGCAATAGAGCAATAAACGCAATGCCCGCCGACCGGCTTCAATCCGCCCGATACATCACCCGCCATTCCTCATGCCAAAAACCATCTTGGCGCGGCGAAACGCAGGCATAAATCCCGTTCTGCGCCGCCGCCATCACCTCCTGCCGTGTCAGCAGGCACGCCTCCGGCACGCGCGCGGGCGACAAATACCCTTGGCGCGGTAAACGGCAAAACCGGCTGTGTTCGGCAAAAGCCAACCATTGTTCGGGCTGCGACAACCATTGCCCCGTCCAAGCGTTCGGCGCGTAAATGCTGTCGGTCGGCAGCGTGCCCGTGTCCGTGAACGCATTACCGCGCACAATGCTGACGCGCCGCAATTCCTGCGTGTCGATGCCCTGCGCGGCCAAAGCAGCCTGCACATCGGCGCGCTGCGACAATGCCGACTGCTGCGCCAATTTCCGCGCCTTGTCCGCCAAAACATCGTTCGGCTGGAAACCGCGCATGGTTTCAGGGCTGCCCTGCCCGGCATAATATTTGCACGCTAATTCAATGTGATAAACATGGCCGTTCAGTTGCGCGACAAAATCCAACGCGCCGTCCTGCGCGCCCGATGCGCCGTCCACCCGCCATTCGCGCGCCAACAGGCGGCTGTGCGGCGCGTGTTGCAGCCAATACGCCAGCAGGTTTTCGGCGTAATGCCCCAGCCGTTCGTGCGCCAAGCCTTCGGGTGCGGGCTGCCCGTCCCAGTCCAGCAGCAGGCGGAATCCTTGGTCGCCCAACAGCTCTGCCACGGGCAATTCCTGCCCCGTCCGCCACAACGCGGGCGCGGTCAAAAGGCTGGCCAAATCGCGCACCCACGCGCTTTGCAGTTTCCACCATAAGGCATCTTGTGCGTAATTCACGGTTTTTCCTTTTCTGTTACTTCGGAAGCAGCCTGCACATGGATTTCGGCAAAATGCGCTTCCTGCACCACATTCACCAAACCTTCTTTCACCAGTTCCAGCAAGGCGATAAAGCTCACCACCACATACGCCGTGCCGCGTTCCACGGCAAAAAGTTCGGAAAAGCGGCATTGGCCGGCCTGCAAACGGCGCAGGATATGGCTCATCTGTTCGCGCACCGAAATGGTTTCCTGCACCACCGCGTGGCTTTGGTGGTGCTTGGCGCGCGCCAGGATATTCAGCCATGCTTTGGTCAAATCGGCCACCTGCACGGCGGGAAGCTGCACGGGCGAGGCCAGTTCCAGCGGCAGGTACACCCACGCGAAATCGCGGCCTGCGCGGGGCAATGCGTCCAAATCGTGCGCGGCCAGTTTCATTTGTTCGTAGGCCAGCAGGCGGCGCACCAGTTCCGCGCGCGGGTCGGCCTCTTCTTCGGGCTGCTCGGGCGGTTTAGGCAGCAACAGCCGCGATTTGATTTCAATCAGCACCGCCGCCATCAGCAGATATTCCGCCGCCAAATCAAACTGTTCCGTGTCCATCTGCGCGATATAGGCCAGATATTGCTCGGTAATCCGCACCATCGGGATGTCCAGCACGTCGATATTCTGCTTGCGGATAAGGTACAACAGCAAGTCCAACGGCCCTTCAAAGCTGTGCAGCACAACTTTCAGGGCGTCGGGCGGAATAAACAAATCGGCAGGCACGTCGGTCATCGCCTGCCCGAAAATATAGGCAACGGTTTGCGGCATTTTTTATCTGTGTTCAACGGAAGGGTGCAGGCTGCTTTTTGGCGTATCGGAAAGCAGCCTGCACTTTAATGCGGTTTATTTCAACAACGCGGCCAAAGGCGTGGGCAAGGCATATTCGCGGATGCGTTCGCGCGTCACCCACACGCCCGATTCATCGGGTGCAGGCTGCTTTTGCGGCGGCAGCACCGCGCGGTACGGCACAATTTCCAGCAAGCGGTGTGTTAAGCGGTGTGTGAAGGCTTCGCCTTCCTGCCAATCATCGCCGTCCGCACCCAGCCTTTCCGCCAACCCGCGCAATTCGTGCAGGCTGCCTGCTTCGGGCACGCAATACAGCCCCGCCCAAATGCCGCGATTCGGCCGTTTTTGCAGCCAATACGCGCCGTCGTGCCGCCGAATCAGCAGCCAAAACACGGTTTGCTGGCGCACGGCGGCGGGCGTTTTCTTGCGCGGCAATTCGTCAATCCGCCCCTGCTGTTTCGCCAAGCATTCGCGCGCCATCGGGCAATCGCCGCACTTGGGCTTGCTGCGCGTGCAGACGGTGGCACCCAAATCCATCAGCCCTTGCGTATAGGCCGGCATATCGGCGGCATTTTCAGGCAGCAACTGTTCGGCCAACGCCCACAAACTGCGTTCGAACGCAGGGGATTTCGGGTCGCCGTCTTGGGCGAAAATGCGGCACAGCACCCGTTTCACATTGCCGTCCAATATGGTTTCGCGCGCGTGAAAGGCAAAAGCCGTTACGGCGGCGGCCGTGCTGCGCCCCACGCCTTTGAGCCGCTGCCATTCTTCGCGCGTTTGCGGGAATTCTCCGCCGAATTCGTCCATGATTTGCTGCGCGGCGGCATGCAGGTTGCGGGCGCGGCTGTAATAGCCCAAGCCTGCCCACAAGGCCAACACGGTGTCTTGCGGTGCGGCGGCCAAATCGCGTACGGTGGGCAATTCGCGGATAAAGCGCAGGAAATAATCGCGCACGGTGGCGGCTTGCGTTTGCTGCAACATGATTTCTGACAGCCAAACGGCATAAGGGTCGCGCACCTGCCACGGGAAGTCGTGCCGACCGTGTTCGCGCTGCCATGCCACTAATTTTTCTGCGAAATTGGGAAAGTGGTGTGTGTTCATTTTTTTTAAAAGTGCAGGCTGCTTTTTAATGTTGGTTTTCAATATTATGATGATTTTTTAGCGCGTTTGTCGCGGATATACAGCTGCGAGCGGTTGTCAGACAATTTGGTTTCGAAAATATCGATGGCGCGCACCAAATCGCTCAATTTGGCAAAGCCGTAATTGCGGCTGTCGAACGAGGATTGGTTGCCGATAATGCGCCCAATTTGCTGCAAATCCGCCCAGCCGTCTTCGTCGCAGCTGTCGGCAATGCTGTTGCGCAACAGGTTCATGAGCGTGCTGTCGCCTTTCAGCTCCTGCGCGGTTTTGCGCTGCACCTGCTGCTCTGTCGGCGCGGTGCGGCTCTGGGCATTGTCGAGGAACAGGAATTTGCTGCACGCGGCCACCAGCGATTTGGGCGTTTTGTGTTCGCCAAACCCAATCACCTGTTTGCCCGATGCCTTAATCCGCATGGCCAGCGGCGTGAAATCGCAATCGGACGACACCAGGCAGAACACATCGACTTTATTGAGAAACAGCAAATCCATCACGTCGATGGTCATGGCCATGTCGGTAGCGTTTTTGCCTTTGGTGTAGTCGAACTGCTGCACGGGGGCGAGTGCGTAATCCAGCAGCACGTTTTCCCAGCTTTTCAGGCGGTCGTCTTTCCAGTTGCCGTAAATTTTGCGCACCATCACCGAGCCGTAGTTGGCCAATTCGCTCATGATGAAGTCGATTTTCTTGGCGGGGGCGTTGTCGGCATCAATCAGCAGCGCCACGATAAGGTTGGATTTTTCCATGTGGTTTCCTAAACTTAAGCAGCCTGCACTTTGCGTGATGAAGGTGCAGGCTGCTTTTTAAAGCATGGTTTTAAGGCTGTACCGTTTGGCCGTTAATGCTGACGGATTTGAGCGTGAGCGCGTAATTTTTGTCGCCGTCGTTATAACGGATAATCGCCGGAACGCCGTTAAGCGCGGGGGCAAAACCGTATTGCGCCGTGTCGTCGCCGCGTCGGACGTTAAACTGATTCACATCGATTTTCCTGCCGTTAAATGTGATTTGGCTGGTGCCGGCAGGGCTGATGCCGCGCACGGGATACAGACGTTTGCCGTTGGTAATCATCAGGTTGGGCGGCAGTTGGCCGTCGGTAAAGACAAGCTGCCAGGCCAGCGTGAACAAATCCATCACGCGGCCGCGCACGTTTTCGGTTTTGGTTTCGCCGGCTTTGCCGTAAGTGGCTTTGGAACCGGCGAACTGGGCGGACGCATACACTTTGCCGTTGCGCACGTCGCGGTAATAGCTCGGATTGAGCTGGTTGCCGGAAATGGTGCCGCCGCTTTCAAAGCGGATTTTGTAAAACGGCACGTTGATGCTGGCGCTCACGGTGTATTGGCTGCCGCTGCGTTTGAAGGTCATGGTGGCGGGGATGCCGTAGCTGCCGCGGAACTGCAAAGTGGCCTGGTCGGGAATCGGAGCAGCCTGCACGGACAATGCGCCGGCGGCCAGCATCACGGCCAGCAATGGTTTCAGATAAAAAGAAGTAGTTTTACGCACGGATTTTCTCCAATGTCTTGGTGGTTGATGTGTGATGTACAAAAGGAATGCTGTGGACTTGGCCGCCACGCGCCAAAGTTTCGGCGGAACCGACAATCTGCTCCACCGCCCAATCGCCGCCTTTCACCAAAATATCCGGTTGGATTTCGGCAATCAGAGCGGCGGGCGTGTCGCTGTCGAACCAGGTGACCCAATCCACGCTGGCCAATGCCGCCGCCACGGCCGCACGCTGCGGCAATGCGTTGATGGGGCGGTCGCTCCCTTTGCCCTGCCGCCGCACGGATTCGTCCGTGTTCAATGCCAGAATCAGGCATTCGCCCAACGCGCGCGCCTGCGCCAGATAAGTCACATGGCCGCGGTGGATAATGTCGAAACAGCCGTTGGTAAACACCAAAGGGCGCGGCATATCGGGCAGCTTTTGCAGCAGTTGCTCGGGCGGCAGGATTTTGCGCTCGAAATCGGGCAAAGGGTAGTTCATGGCACAGCTTTCCAAATCGGGCGGATTACGCTTTCTGCGTTTCCACCTGAATCATGTCCGCAGGCGGCAAAGCAGCCTGCACTTTCGGCACATCGGCGCGGCGCAATACCGTCTCTTCCGGCGCATCCGCCTGTGCGGCAAATGCTGCCAATGCCGCCGCATCGGTTTCCACCAACATCAAACCTTTGGCTTCCGCCACGGCAACGGCCTGTTCGACAGACACGGCAGCCGCAGTTTCAACGGCAGGTTCGGCTTCAAAAGCAGCCTGCACTTGGCTTGCACCGCTTTCCGGTTCGTCTTCCGGCTCAATCGCCTGCAACACCACATCAGCCTGCACCTTCTCGGCAGCGGTTTCTTGCGCGCCCGATTCGCCTGCCACGACAGCGGCAACCGATTCGCGGACGTTTTCCGCAATCTGCGTTACCAAAGCCGCTTCATCTTGAACGACAGATTCGGTTTCCGGCACATCCAAAGCAGCCTGCACATGGTCGGCAGCAACCTTTTCGGCCGTAGCCGCTTCACGGCGTGCCTGCCATTGCGCGACCAGCGTGCTTTCGGCCACCAAATCGGGATACTGCGCCAAAACATGGGCAATGCCGTCCTCCACATTCGCCCCCACCGCGCCGACATCCAGATACTGCACGATTTTGGCGGCGGACGGAATGCCGCGCTGTCTGGGCGAACGGCGGTCGGTTTTGCCGCGTTTTTCATTGCCCAAGTTTACCACCAGAGGCTTCTCTTTTTTCGCCCGATTATTGCGTTTGCCATTATTTACAGAAGCATCGCCGCCCTGTTCCGCATTTTTTGCAGGCTGCCTGCGCGAATTTTCGGCAGACTTCTGACGTGCCTGACGCGGCTCTTTTTCAGGCATTTCCGCCACAGCGGCAGGCGCGGCCGCTTCCGCTTTCTCGGTATTGCGCGAACGTTTGTCCGCATTGCGGGATTTACGTTCGTTTACGCTCTGCTGCTCGCCGTCTTCGCGGTTTTTGCCCGCATTCGGCCGGCGGTTCGGATTGTTCCGCTTGTTGCCGCCACGCGATTTGCTGTTGTTTTTGCTGGAAGAAGACGCGGCAGGCGCTGTATTTTCAGCCGTGCCCGACGTGCCGCCGAACAGTTTTTTCAACCAATTTTTAAAGCTGTCCCACCAAGACGCATTTTGGCTGGACACCGGCGCGGGCGACGCATGGCGCAAGCCTTTCACCGCAGGTTCTTGCCGCGCGGCTTTTTCGCCTTTGCTGTTGCTGAACGGCACACTTTCGGTTTTTTCAGGCGGCGCGACACGTTTGTAGCTCGGCTCGGCATTTTCTTCCACATCATCGGTGCGGATTCGGGTAATTTCGTAATGCGGATTTTCCAAATTCGTATTCGGAATCAGGAACACGGACACATCCAGCCGTTCTTCCATGCCGAACAGTTCGGCGCGTTTTTCGTTCAGCAGGAACGTGGCCACGTCCACAGGCACTTGTGCGTGCACTTCGCCTGTGTTGTCCTTCATCGCCGCATCCTGAATCAGGCGCAAAACGTGCAGCGCGGTGGATTCGATGCTGCGGATAACGCCCGTGCCGGCACAGCGCGGGCAGGCAATATGGCTGCTTTCTGCCAATGCAGGCTGCAATCGTTGGCGCGACAGCTCCAACAGCCCGAAGCGCGATAATTTGCCCATCTGCACGCGCGCGCGGTCTTTTTTCAACGCATCGCGCAACACATTTTCCACATCGCGCTGGTGCTTGGCATCTTCCATATCGATAAAATCGATGACCACCAAGCCGCCCAAGTCGCGCAAGCGCATTTGCCGCGCCACTTCTTCCGCCGCTTCCATGTTCGTGCGGAACGCGGTTTCCTCAATATCCGCACCGCGTGTGGAACGTGCGGAGTTCACGTCGATGGAAACCAAGGCTTCCGTGTGGTCAATCACAATTGCACCGCCGCTGGGCAGGCTCACGGAGCGCGCAAACGCCGTTTCGATTTGCTGCTCAATTTGCAGGCGAGAAAACAATGGTGTGTGGTCGGTGTAGAGTTTGAGCCGCGACAAATTGTTCGGCATCACATAACTCATAAATTCAGACACTTGCTCGTAAACTTCGGGATTATCCACCAGAATTTCGGCAATATCGGGGCGGTAATAATCGCGGATGGCGCGAATGACCAGCGAGCTTTCCATAAACAGCAGATACGGCTCTTTATGTGCTGCCGCCGCTTCTTCAATGGCACGCCAAAGTTGCAATAAGTAATTGAAATCCCACTGCAATTCTTCCGTGCTGCGGCCAATGCCGGCGGTACGCGCAATAATGCTCATACCGTGCGGCACATCCAAATGCGCCATCGCTTCTTTGAGTTCGGCACGGTCATCGCCTTCGATTCGGCGCGATACGCCGCCGCCGCGCGGATTGTTCGGCATCAGCACCAGATAACGGCCGGCCAGGCTGATGAATGTGGTCAAGGCCGCGCCTTTATTGCCGCGCTCGTCTTTTTCCACTTGGACGATGACCTGCATTCCTTCTTTCAATACGTCTTGAATGCGCGCACGGCCGCCTTCATAGTCTTGAAAATAGGCGCGGGAAACTTCTTTGAACGGCAAAAAGCCGTGGCGCTCCACACCGTAATCGACAAAACACGCTTCCAGAGAAGGTTCGATACGGGTAATCACACCGGTATAGATATTGCCCTTGCGTTGTTCTTTGCCAAGGGTTTCAATGTCCAAATCCAACAGGGTTTGCCCATCGACAATGGCCACGCGCAATTCTTCGGAATGCGTGGCATTAAATAGCATTCTTTTCATATTTGTACCTGTAATCAGGCACTTAGATACGTTTTTGGTTTGAAGGACTACTCGCGTGGTGGCGCACGGTGCGCTGCGATGTATGTAGTTTCGGACGATATATAAAGAACGATGTTGGAAATTTCAGGGTTTCTGAAACAGGTGTTTATCTGTTTAAACAATAGGTATTGAGCGGTCGTCTGCGGATATTCATCAAACATTTTTTTGCTGCGTTAGCTCGATGTGCAGCAAAAAGGAAAACGTGCCAAGTGCTTTTTTTGTAAAATGGCGGTATACGGCTTTTGCAATAGAGGGTGTGCAGGCTGCCTTAAATTATTTTTCACATTAAAAATCAAAGCCGTATCACTTGCATCTACCCTGTCCGACACAGTATTCATGCTGCATCGGTAATCTTTGGATTATAGTAAAAATGCCAACAATTAGCAAAGACTTAGTCAATCATATTTGCGTGCAGGAACATGAATCGGCGCAACGCCTTGACAACTATCTGATAAAAATTTTGAAGGGCGTGCCCAAGAGCCATATCCACCGCATTATCCGTGCGGGCGAAGTGCGGGTGAACAAGGGGCGCGCCAAACCGGAAACGCGCATTCAAACCGGTGATTTGATTAGGATTCCGCCCGTGCGCACGGCAGAAAAAACGGCAAAAAGCAGCCTGCAACCCGTGCCCGCGCGCCATTTTGAAATTGTGTTCGAGGACGATGCGCTGCTGGTGGTGAACAAGCCCAGCGGCGTGGCGGTGCATGGCGGTTCTGGGGTGAGCTTCGGCGTTATCGAGCAGCTGCGCCGTGTGCGGCCGGAGGCGAAATATCTGGAACTGGTGCACCGTTTGGACAAAGATACCAGCGGCCTGCTAATGGTGGCCAAAAAACGCAGCGCACTGGTGAAGCTGCACGAAATGCTGCGCAATGACCATCCGAAAAAAATCTATTGGGCGGTGGGCGTGGGCGCGTGGCAGCCTGCACTGCGCCATGTCCGCCTGCCGCTGGTCAAATATACGGGCGCGGCCGGCGAAAAAATGGTGCGCGTCGGTTCGGCGGAAGACGGGCAATCGGCGCACACGGTGTTCCGCGTGCTGGACACGTTTTCGGGCGAGCGGCTGCATTCGGTGGGCATTTCTGCTTTGAGCCTGGTGGAGGCGACGCTGAAAACGGGACGCACGCACCAAATCCGCGTCCACATGCAGGCGAGCGGCTGCCCGATTGCAGGCGACGAACGTTATGGCGACTACCAAGCGAACCGCCGTTTGCACAAATTGGGTTTGAAGCGCATGTTCCTGCACGCCTATTCTTTAGAACTGGACCATCCGCTCACCGGCGAAAAACTGGTGTTGCAGGCTGATTTGCCCGATGATTTGCAGCAGTTTTTGGACGGTTTGCGTGCAGGTTGAACGATAAAAAGCAGCCTGCACTTTGAAAACGGGAAGTGCAGACTGCTTTTGAAGTGCCGATTCTAATTGGAGCAGCGGACAATAATCTGTTCCTGATTATATTGGCGGTTCAATCCATCAGACAGGCGGTTTTTGATGGAATAACCGCGCGGGCAAACATCGCGGGCTTTTTGCAATACCAGTTCGGTGCAGCCCATTTGACAATTTTGCGCACTAATACTTATCAGCGAACCGTTGGGGTCTGCTTCAATAATATTGCTGGATACGGAAGGCGGCATGAGTCCGCATGCAGATAAAACCGACATTGCGCCCAATAACAAAATCCATAATTTTTTCATCATCCTGCTCCTCATCGGTATTATTGTTTCACACCGCCGAAAGCGGCATTTAAGTCGCGGTCGTTAAAATCCAGCACGCCACCCATTTCGGCAGCACCGGGGCCCATCAGCGAACCGCGGTAAGTGCCGTTGGAATGCAGCATCATGGAAGCCTCTCCCGAGAAATCGGCACCGTTTAACGTGCCGCGTTCCAACGTAACATTACGTGCCAGACCGTTCATAATCAATTCGCCGTTCACCGTCCGGCTACCGAAATCAACGTTCAGGCGGCTTGAACCTGCATTGAAAATGTTGCCCGAGCTATCAACACGCACCACGTTGCCCAAATAAGTGGCCGAACCGCTGCGCGGGATATTGGTCGCTTCTTCGCCCTGATAGCGGAATTCGCTGAAATGGTTGTTGCCGTCTCTCCATGCGCCGTAAAACGAATGGTCTTGGTTGAAGCCGGTCACTTTGCCCGAACGGGTATTTACGGTAATCCAGCCTTTCGGACTAAGACTCAAATCGAAGCGTGTGCCATCAGGCGCGCGCGCCTCGCCCGCACCGCCGCCGGCACAAGCCGATAACAAAACAGCCAAAGGTAAAGCCATTAAAATAGAACGCATTTGAAAATCTCCTAACGTGAAATTGAAAAAACAAGTAAAATATAATTTTAATTTGTGGGTTAGCGTTAAACCAGCAACGGGAAATAGATGTTTCCTGCCGAGTTTGTGGTAAAAAAACGCTTTTTTATGGGTGATAATTTCATGAGTATTCAAGATACTATCCGGTTATTGCGCGAAACCAACCGTTGGTCGCAGGAAGAAATGGCACAGCGGCTGAATATGTCGTTAAACGGCTACGCAAAAATCGAGCGCGGCGAAACCAAACTGCATTTGGACAAACTGACGCAAATCGCCCAGTTGTTCAATATTGACGTAGTTGAATTAATGACGGCACAGCACAAAGGACTTGTCTTTTTTATGAACGAGCGATGTGATAACAGAGGTGCAAATTATTACAGTACGGTACAGAATCAGCAGGATAACCAAGCAGAAATTGAAAAATTACAACTCATTATCCAGCACAAAGATGAAATCATTGAGCAAAAAGAGAATGAATTGGCAAGCTTAAGAAAAGTAGTCGCATTGCTGGAACAAAATTTTCCGCCGCGATAATTTTGATAACGACAGGACGTTTGAATGAACACCATTCCCTACCAACCTGAAATCGCCGAGCGCATGAACGCGCATTCAGATGATGCCATCGGCGAGGACGCGCAATTTTACTGTACTCAAAACGGTTATTGGATTGCATGGCAGGCGGATTCGGCCACCGCTGCCGTGCTGCCGCCGAACCTGCCCGACAGCGAGCCTTGCGACTGGGTGGAAGGCATTGGGGAATTGGACGAATTGGTGGATTTGGTCGAAAGCGGCGAATATGAAGCGCTGCTGGCGGCGGACGATGACGGCGGACACGCGCACGAATGTGGTTGCGGTTGCCATCATCATTGATTTTCAAGATAAAAAAGCAGCCTGCACTTCAAATTTGGAGGTGCAGGCTGCTTTTTCTGAATGAACATGAACGCAGACACGATGCTTATCGGGCAGGGGTTCCTTCCACGTCGATAATCCAGACTTCCGATTGCGAACCCAAACGGAACGGCACGCCCCAGAAGCCGTAGCCGGACGTGACGAAGAAATGGCCGTTGCCGATTTTTTCATAACCGTAGTGCAGGCGGTTCAGGAAACGCACGAGCAGGTTGGCGGGGAAAATCTGGCCGTTGTGCACATGGCCGGAGACTTGCACGTCAATCGGCAGCTCGGCGTGCGCCAACACATCGTCCGGACGGTGGTCGAGCAGGAACACGGGCTGCGATGTGTCGACTTGCGCGGCGCGCAGCAAATCGGCGGTTTCCATGCGCTGGCCGATGAGCTGGTCGGGACGGCCGACCACCCAGATTTGGTTGTCCACCAACACGGCTTGGTCGGACAACACGGTAATGCCGGCATCTTGAATGGCGTGGCTGATCGGGTCGCGCGAAAACATGTCGTGGTTGCCCAGCGTGGCGAACACGCCCATCGGCGCGCGCAAACGTTCGAAATGCGGCTTCATGTGTTCGCTGTCGTACACGTCGGTGTTGTCGTCCATAATGTCGCCGGGCAGCAAAATCATATCGACTTTTTCGCGGTTCATGATGTCGGCCAGCTTGTCGAGTTGGCGCGCACCCATCAGTATGCCCAAATGCAAATCCGCCGCCATGCCGATACGGACGGGCTTGGCCAATGGTTTGCCGATGGTGATTTTGGCATGCCGCACCACTGGCGTGTAGGCGTTATAAACCGACACGGCAAAAAAGGAGATTAAAATCAAAGGGGAAGCAATGCGGAGTACGCGTGTATAACGTGCAGGCTGCTTGAAAATCAGTTTCAGCGTGTGGTGGCAAAAGCCGATAATCACGCCGGTGAACACTACATACAGCAGAAACACCAGCCACAAAGCGCCGAAACGGAACAGCGTATGCGACCATGAGAGCAGCGCCGACAGCATCAGGCCGTTGCCGAACGCAAAGCAGCCTGCAACAATCCAGCGGCGCGCTTTGGGCGACTGGACGGCAAACTGCCAAAACAGCCAGCGCGTTAAAAAATAAATCAGCCCCTGCATCACCAGCAAGGGGACAATGGAAAATAACTTCATCGCTTGGTGGATTCCAAATCAAATGGGGAATTCTAGCACATCCTTGATAGATATCGGCAAAAGCAGCCTGCACTTCGGCATGGAACATGGAACAGCATGCAGGCTGCTTTTCCAACACCGCCGCGTTATAATGCCCCATCATCCAGTAACGGAAATACCCATGACCCCCACACCCACCCTACCAGAACACTTTACCAAAGCCGAACGCTACCAAGCCATCCTGCCGCAAATCGACGGCCTGCTGCGTGCCGATGCCGATTTATGGACGGCCAACCTCGCCAACATCAACGCCCTGCTCGCCGAAACCTTCGGCTGGTTTTGGGTCGGCTTTTACCTGGTCGATAACACCGGCACAGAGTTGCAACTTTCCGCCTTCCAAGGCCCAGTAGCCTGCACGCGCATCGCCCATAACCGAGGCGTGTGCGGGCAAGCATGGGCACAAGGCAAAACCCTTATCGTCCCCAACGTTCACGAGCACCCCGACCACATTGCCTGCTCCAGCCGCAGCCAATCCGAAATCGTCGTCCCGCTGCACAACCGGCGCGGACACATCATCGGCGTACTCGATATCGACTCGGAACATCTGAACCAATTTGACGAAACCGACGCGCAATATCTACAGCAAATCTGCGCCATGCTGCCCGAAATACTCACAGCGCCCGAAATCGTATAAAAAAAATAATTTTAAAAAACAGAAAAATAATCGGCTTATCAGTTTTGCGGCAACAAAATGCTTGCCAAAAAGGCGGAATATCTGCATAATAGCGACTTCTTCGCCGGTGTAGCTCAGTTGGTAGAGCACCTGACTTGTAATCAGGGGGTCGCGAGTTCGATTCCTGCCGCCGGCACCAATTTAAAAAACCGCTTCTTTTGAAGCGGTTTTTCTTTGCCCATACTTCCCCTATATTCATACAAAAAACCGCCCGTTGATATACAGGCGGTTTTTATGATTTGGTGCCGACAGCGAGACTTGAACTCGCACGAGCCAGGCTCACTACCCCCTCAAGATAGCGTGTCTACCAATTTCACCATGTCGGCTGAAAAACTATTTTGCAGCGCTGGCACCGTTTGCCGCCGGAGCGGGAATCTGATCGGGTGCCGGTGCGCTATGTTGTACAGGTTTGGTTTGCGGTGCAGACTGCTTCACATCGCTGAAATCCATACCGCCTTTGCCATAAGTCCTGGAATGGATATAACCCAATGCCAAGCAGGAGGAAAAGAAAATCACGGCAAACAAACTAGTCATACGGCTTAAGAAGTTGGCATTACCGCCGGAACCGAAAACGCCCTGTGCACTGCCCGAACCACCGAAACTCGCGCCGGTGTCCGCACCTTTCCCGTGCTGCATCAGCACCAATACAATAATGCCCAGCGATGCAAAAATATTGACAATCCAGATGACGTTTTTAAAGGTTTCCATAGTTACTGCGCTTCTTGGGCTGCGTGGATAATAGCGGTAAAGGATTCGTATTTTAACGATGCGCCGCCGACTAATGCGCCGTCAACATGCGGCACACTAAAAATATCGGCAGCATTTTTGTCGTTCACGCTGCCACCGTAAAGGATGCGGATATTAGCATCATTACCGCATAATGACAAGATTTCGTTATAAATAAATTGGTGCATGTCGGCAATTTGCTCTTTGGTGGCGACTTTGCCGGTGCCGATGGCCCACACGGGTTCATATGCCACGGCGAAGTTTTGGGTTTTCAGCCCTTTGAATACGGACAACTGATACGCAACGGCTTCTTTCTCGCGGCCGTCTTCACGCTCTTTCAGGCTTTCGCCGACACACAGCAGCGGAATCAGTCCCACGCGTAGCACGTTTTCGATTTTCTGGCGCTGCACATCGTTTTTTTCGTTGAAATACAGGCTGCGCTCGGAGTGGCCAATCAGCACGATATCCACACCGACATCTTTCAGCATTTCGGCGGACACTTCGCCGGTATACGCGCCTTTGTCGGCAAAGCGGCTGACGTCTTGGGCGCAGACGTGGATTTTGTTGTCCAACACAATCTGCACGGCATTATGCGCTTGCAGCAGATACACGGTGGGCGGGCTGATACCGATACACACGCGCTCGGCGGCAGGCAGGCTGCGCAGTTTGTGCACCAATGCATTATTGTCGTGCAGCTGGCCGTTCATTTTCCAGTTGCCCACCACCCATTTTTGTTGCCAGATTGTTGATTCCATTCTGTATTGTCCTTTGATGATATTTTGCCGCTTTGTGCAGGCTGCTATTGTAGCGCAAAAAGATGTTGGCTGAAACCTGTCGCCTTTGCGCAATATATAGATTTGCGCCAAAAGCAGCCTGCACTTTCCCAATCCGAGTGCAGGCTGCTTTTGAATGCGCGTTCAGTCGCTTTCGTTCAATTTTTTGAGCAGCGCGTCCATTTTATCGGGATCTTCGTTGCGCATCAGCTTCGCCATTTCGTTTTCCAATCGTTCCGTGTGGCTGTGCAGAACCACGTCTTTCACGTCCAACAGGTTATTGATGTTCATGGAAAATTTCCGCAAACCCAAACCCAGCAGCATACGCGTATATTTGGTATCGCCCGCCATTTCGCCGCACACGGACACACCTTTGCCCATGCGGTTCGCCGTGCGGATGATGTGCGCCAGCAGACGGATAATGGCCGGATGTGCAGGCTGGTAGAGATAGCTCACCGCATCGTCGCTCCTGTCCACGGATAAAGTGTATTGAATCAGGTCGTTGGTGCCGACCGATACGAAATCGACCCATTTCAGCAGGCTGGATACGGTCAGCGCCGCCGATGGGATTTCAATCATGCAGCCCACTTCCAATTCGCCGAATTTCTCTTGTCGCTCCGCCAACTGTTTCCTGGCCGTGTCCAAATGCGTCAGGCTTTGTTTCAATTCGGACAGGCTGGAAATCATGGGAAACATGATGCGGAGTTTGCCGTGCACCGCCGCTCGCAACACGGCGCGCATTTGGGTGCGGAACATGACAGGTTCAGCGTGGCAAAGGCGGATGCCGGTCAGCCCCAATGCGGGATTCAGCGAACCGTTGGGTGTGCCGCCCGTGCCGAACCAGCGCGGGTTTTTGTCCACGCCCAAATCCACCGTGCGGATAGTGAGCGGTTTGCCTTTCAGTTTTTTAGCGATGTCGCTATACAGTTGGTACAGCTCTTCTTCTTCGGGCAGGCTGTCGCGGTTCAAATAGGCAAACTCCGTACGCAGCAAACCCACGCCGTCCGCGCCGATATTGTGCAGCGCTTTCACATCGTCCGCACTTTCGATATTGGCGAACAGTTCGATTTCTTCGCCGTCCAAGGTGGCGGCGGCGGTTTTTTTGATTTTGTTCAGCGCGCGCAGGCGGCTGCGGTAATGCTTCAGCCGCAAACGGTATTCCGCCAGCACCAGTTCATCCGGATCGATAATCAGCACGCCCTGAATGCCGTCCACAATCACCCATTCGTGCTCGCTAATCAGCTGCCGCGCATTGCCCACGCCGATAACGGACGGAATGTTCAGGCTGCGGCCCAAAATGGCGGTGTGACTGGTGGGGCCGCCGATGTCGGTGATAAAACCTTCGATGCGCTGGTCTTTGAAAAACAGCGTATCGGCGGCGGACAAGTCGTGGGCGATGAGAATCGTGTCGTCCAGCAAATTGGCATCCAGATTCAGCTCGGTGCTCTGACCGGCCAGATTTTTCTGAATCCGCTCCACCACTTGCAACATGTCTTGTTTACGCTGGCGCAGGTATTCGTCATCAATTTCGTCAAACTGCTGGCTTAAACGGTCGGTTTGGATTTTCAGCGCCCATTCGGCATTGATGGCCTGCTCTTTCAGGATATCGACGGGTTCGCGCGACAGGGTCACATCGCCCAGCAGCATCAAATGCAGCGAAATGAACGCACCCAGTTCGGCGGGGGCGTTTTCGGGAATGGCGCTGCGCAGTTGCTCCAACTGCTTTCGCGTGGCTTTAACGGCGGCTTCGAAACGTGCCGCTTCGCCGTCTAATTCGTTTTCGGGCAGATGGTATTGCGGCAATTCGGAAATGCCGCGCACCACCAAATGGGCGCGCCCGATGGCAATGCCTTTGCCGGCGGCATAACCGTGCAGCACCATCATGATTATTCCCCTTCGCCGAAATAATCGTTAATCAGGGCAGTCAGCGCCTTCATGGCGGCGGCTTCGTCCGCGCCGTCGGTTTCCAGCGTGATTTCCGTGCCTTTCGCGGCGGCCAGCATCATCAGCCCCATAATGCTTTTGCCGTTTACGCGTTTGCCGTTGCGCGTTACCCAGATTTCGCTTTGAAACGCGGAGGCGGTTTGGGTGAATTTGCTGGACGCGCGGGCGTGCAAACCTAATTTGTTGATAATTTTCACGGTTTGGGTCAGCATAATGTTTCCTTTAATGATGGTGTTCGGGTGCAGGCTGCTTTTTATTCGGGGAACGACAAAATGCCGTCGATGCCCGCCTGTTTCACGATTTCGACAAATTCGGGCAGCGATTCGGATTTCACGGAATAATTCACGGCTTTAATCAGCATGGGCGCGTTCAAGCCCGTAATCATGGCGGATTGGCCGTGCGCTATCAGTTTGAGGGCGGCATTGCACGGCGTTGCACCGAAAATATCGGTCAGCACCAGCACGCCGTGGCCGCGGTCGAGTTTCGGCAGCCTTTCGCGGGCACGGCGGATGATGTTTTCGTGGTCGTCGTCGGTTTCCACGTTCAGGATGGCAACGTGTTGGAAATCGAAATGGGAAAAGAAGTGTTCGGCCAGTCGGGTATAGGCCGCACCCAGCGTTTCGTGGGTGATAATCAGCAAACCTATCATGAAATATGCGTCCTAAAAATGCGGAAACGGCAGCGGAATATCCAAAAGCAGCCTGCACATTGAAATCCAAGTGCAGGCTGCTTTTGATACGGTCAATATTTCATCAACACCGCGCCCCAGGCAAAGCCGCCGCCGATGCCTTCCAGCAGCAGCATTTGCCCGCGCCGTATGCGGCCGTCCCGAATCCCCGCATCCAATGCCAGCGGAATCGATGCGGCTGACGTGTTGGCATGTTCGGCAACGGTCAAAATTACTTTGTCCATGCTCAAACCCAAATGCTTGGCGGTGGATTCGATAATCCGCTTGTTCGCCTGATGCGGCACCAGCCAGTCGATTTGGTCGGCGGAATAACCCGCTTCGGTAATCACTTCGTCGGCCACGGCGGCCAGCTGCTTCACGGCAAACTTGAACACGCCCTGCCCGTCCATGGTGACAAACGGCGAACCACACACCGCGCCTTCGCTCATTTGCGCCGGCACTTTCAACAAATCCAGATGCGCGCCATTGGCGTGCAGTTTGCTGTGGATGATGCCGGCTTCTTCGCTCGCGCCCAGCACCACCGCGCCCGCGCCGTCGCCGAACAGCACGCAGGTCGCGCGGTCGTTCCAATCCAAAATGCGGCTGAAAATATCCGCGCCGATGACCAGCGCCTTTTTCGCCATGCCGCTTCTGATATACGCATTGGCCGTGGTGATAGCATACATAAAGCCCGCGCACACCGCCTGCACGTCAAACGCTGGGCAGCCTTCGATGCCCAATTTGTGCTGCACGATAGTGGCCGTGGCCGGAAACTGCATATCGGGCGTGGCCGTGGCCACAATAATCAAATCAATCTCTTGCGCGGGGATTTTGGCATCTTCCAACGCTTTCAAAGCAGCCTGCACCGCCAAATCGCTGGTTTTTTCGTTATCCGCCGCCAAATGGCGTGCCTTGATGCCGGTGCGCGTGGTAATCCATTCATCCGATGTATCGATACGTTTTGCCAAATCGTCATTGCTGACGCGTTTGGCGGGCAGGTAGCTTCCCGTCCCCAAAATTTGAGCATACATAATACGCACCCTTGTCGTCGTGCCAATAGAAAACGGCCTATTGTATGCAATCTGTGCGTTTTACTCAATGCGTGTGCTAAAATTAGCGCATTTACCCATCCGCTTAATTAAAAGAATAGGAACCACCATGCGTTTACTGCACACCATGCTGCGCGTCGGCAACCTGGAACAATCCCTGAATTTTTACACCGAAGTGCTGGGCATGAAGCTGCTGCGCCAAAAAGACTATCCAGAAGGCAGATTCACACTCGCCTTCGTGGGCTACGGCGAAGAAAGCGACAGCACCGTTTTGGAACTGACGCACAACTGGGACACCGCTAAATACGATTTGGGCAATGCCTACGGCCACATTGCCATCGAAGTGGACGATGCCGCCGCCGTGTGCGACCAAGTCCGCGCCAAAGGCGGCAAAGTCGTGCGCGAAGCCGGCCCGATGAAGCACGGCAGCACCGTCATCGCCTTTGTGGAAGACCCGGACGGCTACAAAATCGAATTCATTCAGAAAAAAACCGGCTCCGACAGCTATTCGCAGCCATAAACCCCAAAGCAGCCTGCACCCTTCCGTGCAGCGGCAGGCAAACTAAAGTGCAGGCTGCTTTTTGCGTTATAATCCCCATTCCCACCCCTTTTCTTTACCCATCTACAGGAGTTAGAACATGAGTGCCATTATCGATATTTTCGCCCGCGAAATTTTGGATTCGCGCGGCAACCCCACCGTTGAATGCGACGTACTGCTGGAAAGCGGCGTTATGGGGCGCGCAGCCGTGCCCAGCGGCGCATCGACCGGCCAAAAAGAAGCCTTGGAACTGCGCGACGGCGACACATCGCGTTATCTCGGCAAAGGCGTATTGAAAGCCGTGGAACACGTGAACAACGATATTGCCCAAGCCCTTATCGGCATTGACGCCAACGAACAGGCCTATATCGACCAAATCATGCTGGATTTGGACGGCACCGACAACAAAGCCAACCTGGGCGCCAACGCCACCTTGGCGGTATCCCTGGCCGTGGCTCGCGCGGCCGCCGAAGACGCAGGCCTGCCGCTGTACCGCTACTTGGGCGGCGCAGGCCCGATGGCGCTGCCCGTTCCCATGATGAACGTGATTAACGGCGGCGAACACGCCAACAACAGCCTGAACATCCAGGAATTCATGATTATGCCCGTGGGCGCGGACAGCTTCCGCGAAGCCCTGCGTTGCGGCGCGGAAATCTTCCACAACCTGAAAAAACTGTGCGACAGCAAAGGCTTCCCCACCACCGTGGGCGACGAAGGCGGCTTCGCACCCAACCTGAACAGCCACGAAGAAGCCCTGCAACTGATGGTGGAAGCCACCGAAAAAGCGGGCTACAAAGCCGGCGAAGACGTATTGTTCGCACTGGATTGCGCGTCCAGCGAATTTTATAAAGACGGCAAATACCACCTGGAAGCCGAAGGCAAAGCCTACACCAGCGAAGAATTTGCCGATTATCTGGCCGACTTGGTCGCCAAATACCCGATTATCTCCATCGAAGACGGCATGGACGAAAACGACTGGGCGGGCTGGAAACTGCTGACCGACAAACTGGGCGGCAAAGTGCAGCTGGTGGGCGACGACTTGTTCGTCACCAACCCGAAAATCCTGGCCGAAGGCATTGAAAAAGGCGTGGCCAACGCGCTGTTGGTGAAAGTGAACCAAATCGGCACATTGAGCGAAACCCTGAAAGCTGTGGATTTGGCGAAACGCAACCGCTACGCCAGCGTGATGAGCCACCGCTCCGGCGAAACCGAAGACAGCACCATCGCCGATTTGGCCGTCGCCACCAACTGCATGCAGATTAAAACCGGTTCGCTCTCCCGCTCCGACCGCATGGCGAAATACAACCAGCTGCTGCGCATTGAAGAAGAGTTGGGCGATGTGGCCTACTATCCCGGCAAATCCGCCTTTTACCAACTGAAACGCTAACCGGCAAAAGCAGCCTGCACTTGAATGCGCATATTTCATATCGCACAAACAAATGGTTACATTCAAAACCCAAGTGCAGGCTGCTTTCGCATCACGCTTATGAAATACTTTTCCCTATTACTGCTCATCGTTTTGTGCGTCTTCCAATTCCAAATCTGGCAGCCGCACAACGGTTTGCTCCAACAATACGCCGACATCCAAAAAGAAGCACAGGCCGTGCAGCAGGAAAACAAACTCCTGCGCCACCGCAACCAAATGCTGGCCGCCGAAGTGGACGATTTGAAAGAAGGTTTCGATACCACAGCGGAAATTGCACGTTCCGAACTGGGCTTTATCGAAAAAGGCGAAGTATTGTACAAACTCAAACACGACTAAACCACGCCGTGCCGTTGCCTGTGCCCGATTCGGGAAGCCGCACGGCTTTGTTCACTTTAACGCAATGCCATGAAAACCCATCTGGAACATTTTGACTTATCGCGCCGATACAACCGCTTTGTGCGGCAAATCGTGCGGCACGACACCGTTTGGACGTTGCAGGACGACGACGATTTCTTTGCCGAATGCCCGTCGCTGCACGAAGAAGACGCATTGGGCGAGCCGCGCATGGTTTGGTGTTTCTGGTCGGACGAAGCGCACGCCCTGCGCTGCCGGCAGGACGAATGGCACGATTACGCGTGTGTTTCCTGGCCTTTGAGCGATTTTATCAACGATGTCCTGCTGCCCATGCAGCACGACGGCCAATGGGTCGGCATCGAATTCGACACCGAACTGTGCGGCATGGAAACCGAGCCGATGGCTCTGCTGGCCGACCTCCTGCACGAAATCGCCCAACAATACGGCGAAGCGGAATTCGACGACTGGCCGCGTTGGCAACGCGCGTGTCAGGCATGGCAGGCGGAACAAAAACGCAGCATGCACTGACGGCGGGCAAAACATGATACAGATTCGCGAACTCCTGCCCGAAGAAACGGCGCAACTGGCGCAACTGGAAGCGCAAAACCATCCTTCGCCTTGGTCGGAAGCGCATTTCAAAGCAGCCTGCACATCGCCCAACGACACCGTTTGGCTGTTGCAGGTGCATCAGGAATGGGCGGCATGGATGGTTTGGCAACACGTTTGCGGCGAAATCGAACTGCATTTAATCACCACGGCAGCCGAACACCGAAGGCAAGGGCTGGCCGGCCGCCTGTTGCAGGCATTGGAAAAAGCAGCCTGCACCCTGAACGCGCAGCGGATTCTGCTGGAAGTGCGCGCCAGCAACACGGCGGCACAACAGCTGTACCGCAAACACGGCTTCGTCCAAATCGCCACGCGCAAAAATTATTACGGCGGCACGGAAGACGCCTGGATTATGGAAAAATTATGTTAGACACCCGTTATGTCCACCTGCACGAAGCCCTTGGCTTGGGTGCGCTTTGGCTGCACAAAACCGCCAAAGTGCTGCCGCCGGTGTCTGCACCCGAAACGGCCGCCAAAACCGCACCGCCGCCGCTCCAAAAGCAGCCTGCACCCCCCGTGCAGGACAACGCGCCGCCCGTGCGCCACGCACATCCCCAACCCGCACCCCAGCCCGAACACGCCGCACAACCAACGCCCCGCCCCGCCGAACGCAGCAATATTTCATGGGCCGAACCGCCCTGCCCCGCGCGCGTGCTGGTATTGAGCGTCTGCGCATCGCTGGAAGACCGGATGCGGCAAAAATTATTCAGCGGCGAAGACGGCGCACTGCTGCACAAAATGCTCGCCGCCATCCAATTATCGCCGCAAGACGTACATTGCAGCACATGGCTCAAACAGTCCGCCCACTTCAATCCGAACCCCGGCGAAGAAGAAGTGCAGGCTGCCTGGGCAGACGTTTACCAAGAATGGCAGCAATGCGGACGGCCGCCGCTTTGGCTGTTGGGCGACTTTTTCGAACGCGAAGACGTGCGCCGCTGCCTGCAACAATGCGCCCCCACGCCGTATTTCGTTACCAGCCACCCGCTGCGCCTGCTCAAATATCCGCAGCTCAAACGCGCCGCATGGGACACGCTGCAACAACTAAAAGCGGAACTCGACCGCACCAACGCAACATAGACAACACATTGTGGAACATACCGTTTTTTTAGGGCAACAGGCCTGGCAATACCGCAACGAAAGCCAGCAAAAACCGCCGCGCCAACTCCAATCCGCCGCACAGCTCAATGCCGCGCAACTGCTCCAAGCCGCCCACGAAGGCACCGCCACCGTGTGGACGGGCGATTTTTACCAAGCCAAACAACTGCTTGCCGCGCTGAAAAAACGCACCGCGCCCAAGCACAAACCCTGCGCCGACCCGCGCGAAGCGTTTCACAAATACCGCCTTGCACAATCGCAGCACAGCCGCCTGGCCAACATGCTCCTGCTGCCCGTCAATGCGGATTACCGCATCGATTTGTCGCGCACCCCCGATGTGCAGGCTGCTTTGCAGGCGGTGTACGGCACTGCGTCCGATACGCCTTTTTTATTGCCGCTCAACCAATTATTGGGCTTTATCGGCGCGTATGAATGGCAGAAAAAAGGCGTGTGGATTGACGCATTGCAGGCCAATATCCATGTGCCGTTCGGCGTGTTTTCCCCAATTCGCGGCGAATATGTCGAACTGGTACGCCAAGCCGCCGCGCAATCGCAGGCGCGCACCGCCATGGACATCGGCACGGGCAGCGGCGTGCTCGCAGCCGTGTTGGCCAAGCACAGTGCAGCCTGCATTACCGCCACCGACAACAATCCGCGCGCCGTTGCCTGCGCCGCCGACAACATCGCCCGATTGGGGCTTTCATCACGCGTCCGCGTGCAGATGCAGGATTTACTGGCAGACGAATCGGCCGATTTAATCGTATGCAACCCGCCGTGGCTGCCCGCCCGCCCCACGTCCGCCATCGAAACCGCGCTGTACGACCCCGACCACGCCATGCTGCACGCGCTGCTGCACAATGCAGGCCGCCATTTGAACGACGGCGGGGAACTGTGGATTGTGATGTCCGATTTGGCGGAACACTTGGGACTGCGCGCCGCCGACGATTTGCCGAATTGGTTTGTGCAAACGGGCTGGCGCGTCAAAAGTAGCCTGCACACCGCCCCGCGGCACGCCAAAGCGCAAAACGCACACGACCCGCTCGCTTTTGCGCGAGGGCGCGAAACCACCACGTTATATTGCTTGGAGCGCGCATGATGATTTGGACGCGGCAGCAGCATTTGCCCGATGAAGAACCCGGCGAACACAACGCTGATGCGTATGCCGCACCGCAATTATTGGCCGGCGCATCGGAAGACGGGCAATATATTTATGACGCGGTGTATGTTGCCAGTGCAGGCTGCTTTTTGCTCACCGCGCTGAAACTGAATACCGAGTGGGGCTTTATCGAACAGGAACGCCGCTGCAAACCGGCCACACGCCAAGCGCTGCTGGCCGAAACCGCCCTGCTGGAACACGACCCCGAACACTGGCTTGCGCAAAGCGGCTAAAACGAGTAAACACATGATTTATCAACGACAATTCCTCAAAGAAACCACCATCACCGCCATTGCCGTGTTTGTGGTGATTTTGGCCATTTTGGTGTTTACCCAAGGCATCACCCTGCTGGGGCGCGCCGCCGGAGGCAACGTCGCCATCGACGCGGTCGGCACACTCATCGGGTTTTGGGTGCTCAATCTCACCCCGCTGCTGCTGGTGCTCACCGCCTACATCAGCACGCTCACCGTATTGACCCGCTACTGGCGCGACAGCGAAATGGCGATTTGGCTCTCCAGCGGACTGGGCTTGCGCCAATGGGTCAAACCCGTGATGACCTTCGCCCTGCCGCTGATGCTGCTGATTGCCGTCTTGCAGATTTTCGTGCTGCCGTGGGCGGAACTGCGCAGCCGCGAATACGCCGAACTGTTGAAACAAAAGCAAAATTTATCGCTGGTCGAACAGGGCAAATTTACCGAATTGGGCAAAAAGAACGGCCGCATTTATTTTGTCGAACAATTTGACGCGCACGCCGGACAATTAAACCACCTGTTCCTGCGCGAAATCGGCGATGACGGCAAAAACCAAGTCATTTTCGCCGAATCCGGGCAGTTCACGCTGGAAGGCAGCGACCAGCACCGCACGCTGGTGCTGCACAACGGCTACCGCTATCTGGGCAATGCGGGGCAAGGCGACTTCGAACAAATCGCGTTCAAAGAACTGCGGCTGGCCACCAACACCACGCCCAAGCTGGCCAACCCCATCGACCACCGCAACACCATCCCCACCATCCAGCTGCTGCGCAGCAAAGACCCCGTCCACCAGGCCGAACTGATGTGGCGCATTTCCCTGCCGATTACCGTGGTGGTGCTGTGCTGGCTCGCCATCCCCATTTCCTATTTCAACCCGCGTTCGGGCAATTCCTACCACGTTTTGGTGGCCGTCGGCTTTTTCCTGGTGTACCAAAACAGCCTGACTTGGGTGTACGGCGCCATGAAAAGCGGCAAAATTTCGTTCTGGCCGGCCTTGTTGAGCGTGCACGGGCTGACGATTCTCTGCGCGTGGCTGCTGATGCGCGTGCGCAGCCTGCCGGCACAACCCTTCTGGCGCGCCATCCGCCGCGCATTCGCCAAACAAGGCAAACCGACTTAACCCCGCCATTCCCCGAAAGCAGCCTGCACTTTATGAAACTCCTTTCCCGCTATCTGATTGTCCGGCTCACCGTGATGTCGGCCTATGCGCTGCTGGCATTGCTCGCGCTGTATAACTTCATCGACCTGCTGTCGGAAAAAACCGGCATCGGCAATTACACCTTCTGGCACGCCGTACAGTTCACCCTGCTGCAAACGCCCGCGCGCGCCTACCTGCTCATGCCGCTGGCCACGCTCATCGGCGGGCTGCTCGCCTTAAGCCAGCTTTCGTCCAACAGCGAACTGGCGGTGATGAAAACCAGCGGCTGGCACATTTCGCGCTTCATCGGCACGATTGTGCAATTCAGCTTCATCTTCGCAGTGATTACCGTGCTCTTGGGCGAATGGATTGCGCCGCAGTTAAGCAGCTATGCCGACAATATGAAGTCCACCGCGCGTTCGGGCCAGCTTTCCAGCACCCGCAACGGCGTGTGGATCAAACAGCCCGACAGCATGGTTTATATCGGCTCCATGCTGCCCGACAAAACCCTGCTGGACATCTCCATCTGGCATTACACGCCGCAATTCGAATTGGCCGAAGCCATCCACGCCGAAAAAGCCGTGATGCGCGACCAAACATGGCAGCTGCAAAACGTGCAAAGCAGCAAAATCACCGAAGAGCGCGTCATCGTCCAAAAGCAGCCTGCACGCGACTGGCACATGAACACCACCAACCAGCTGATGGACGTGCTGCTGGTCAAACCCGAGCAGATGTCGTTCAGCGCATTGACGCAATACATCGGCTATTTGAAGAAAAACAACCAGCAGACCTTGGCATACGATGTGGCATGGTGGAACAAGCTCGTCTATCCCGTCGCCACCATGGTCATGGCTTTGGTGGCCTTGGCGTTCACGCCCGTATCGGGGCGCAACCACAATTTGGGGCTGAAACTCTTCGGCGGCATCGGCTTGGGCTTGCTGTTTTTCTTCACCGGGCGGCTCTTCGGCTTTTCCACGCAACTTTACGGCGTGCCGGCATTCTTGTCCGCCGTGTTACCCACCGCGCTGTTCGCCTGCCTAGCCGTGTTCCTGATTTACCGTCAGGAAAAACGCTGATTGTGATAAGATACGCGCGTTTTTTCAGGACGCTTCAAAAGCAGCCTGCACTCGCTCTTTCCGTCATTTAACGATTCCACGGACGCATTATGAAATCCCTTTGGCTTTTGCCGCTTTCCTGCCTGTGCTGGCCGGCCGGTTCATTGGCAGTACCGAAAATGCAGCCTGCACCAACCGCAGTCAAGCCGCCGGCACGCATCGCCCCCAAACCCGCAACGCGCAATTCCTCCTCCGCCTATCAGGAAGCCACGCGGCTGTATCAGGCAGGGAAATACGCCGAAGCCGCCAAACTGCTGCGCGATGACGGCGGCGGCGACGGCAGCGAACTGGCACAAAGCAGCCTGCACCTGCTCCTGCTCACACAGCAGAAACTGAACCACTGCCAATCCATCATCCAAATCGGGCAACGCTTTTCCCGCCGCTTCCCGCAGCACCCTTCCGCCGCCGATGCCCTGTATGCCGTGGGCGAATGCCAATGGAAAATGCAGCAGCAGGACATTGCCCGCGACACATGGCGGCAACTGCGCCTGCGTTACCCGAAAACCGCTGCCGCCGCCCGCGCCCAAATCCGCCTTCAATCCCAACGCTCCAACCTTCGCCAACCATAACACGGGTGATTTATGACCAACCGCTCCACACTTCCCGACACACGCCCCTATCCCGCCACCCCCGTCAAAGGCGACCTGCTGCTTTACGCAGGGCAAATCGCCCACGCCAAAACCGGTGCGGAACGCAAAATCGCACAAGAAACCCTGTGTACCAAAATCGCTGAAATGTTTGCCCAGCGCCATCCCTTGTGGCTTTCGGTGGCAATGAGCATGTCGCCCGACCCAGAAACCTATATCGCGCTGATGGACGGCATTGACGAAGTATTGCGCGCCAAAACCGACGACGAAGTGCAATGGTTCGCCCTGCCCGTCGTCGTTGTGGCCGGCACCAAGCAGCCTGCACCCCTGCCCGAAAGCTGCCCCGCCGCCGAACTGTGCGCCGTGCTGGAAAACCATCCCGCCCTGCGCCCGCTGTCGCACGCCCAATGGCTGCCGCAGCTCCTGCGTGCCGACGACTTCGCCCAAATCACCGCCGACACTTGGTTTGCCGCCAAACAAAGCACCCAAGCCGCCGAACAGTTTGCCCGAAACCTGCCGCGCCGCGCCGCAGAATTGCCCAAAGACCAATCCGTGCACGTCCTGTACGCACTGGGCTACGGCGGCCGCGAAGTGCAGGCTGCTTTGGGGCAAAACCTGCGCGAAGCCGCATTGCCGCTGATGCAGGTGTGGCAGCAACACTTAACACAGCCCGGCATGACCTTGTTCACCAATCCGCTCAATGCCGACACGCCCACCGCCGCCCTGGCCAATGCCAGCCACATGCGCCTGCGGATGGCCTTGGACGTTTACGCCGGCAACGCCATCCGCGCCGTCCGCCTGCAAAGCCCGCGCGTCGGCGTGGTGATGGCGGCACAGGAAGGCGGCCGGCTGCTGTTCGGCTTCAACGCCGCCGAAAGCGCCTACCGCCTGCCCAACCTGGTGTTCGCATGGAATTTGATGCCGCGCGACAACATTGCCGTGATTCAGCAGAATTTTTTGGATTTGATGGTCGATTGCAAAGTGGAAAACATCTACCTGCTGCACGAACCCTTGGGCGAGCAGGAAGAACTGCCCGATTATCCGCAGGCACAGCGGCTGGCGGGACACAATCCTTTGTTTGCCACAACGGTGGACGGATAAATCCGCTGCAAACGTGCAGGCTGCTTTCCCAACCTCCGAAAGCAGCCTGCACTTTATTTTGTGTTAAAATTGAGAATTATTCTTTAATAGAGCCAACATCATGCCGCAAAATCCGCAACCTTATCTCCAAGCCACCACCGAATGGCTGGAAAAAGCCGTTATCGGGCTCAACCTCTGCCCTTTTGCCAAAGCGCCGCACAATAAAGGCCAAATCCGCATCCACATCAGCTTTGCCAAGCATTTGGACGCTTTTTTGGAAGATGTCGATGCGGAAATCCGCAAGCTGCTCGACACGCCGGCCGAAACACTGGAAACCACGCTGCTGGTTTGCGCCACCCTGTTTGATGACTTTCTGATTTTCAACGATATGCTCGATGCCGCCGAACAAGCCATTGAAGACAACGGCGCCACCGGCATTGTGCAAATCGCGCCGTTTCATCCACAATTCCAGTTTGACGGCACGGAAGCGAACGACATCGGCAATTACACCAACCGCAGTCCGTATCCCACGCTGCACTTTATCCGCGAAGACAGCATTGAAAAAGCGGCGCAGGCCTTCCCCGATCCGGCCGTGATTTTCGAGCGGAATATCGAAACCTTGCAAAAAATGGGGCGCGAAGGCTGGGAAAAACTGGGCATCAGCGGCTGCCCCATCCATCATGATAAGGAATCCGCATCATGATGGAGGCTCTGAAACAGTCCATGCTGCGTACCGAATTATGGCTGGCCATCACGGTGCTGCTGGGCATTCCCGCCGTCATCATTTTTGCGCTGCCCAAAAGCCGAATCCGCCAAATATTGCTGCGCTGGCTGCTTTGGCTGGCGGGCGGCATCTCGTTTGTGCTGGGGATTTTGGGCATTTTCCTGCCCGTGTTGCCCACCACGCCGTTCATCATCCTCACCGCCGCCTGCTGGGGCCGTGCTTCGCCACGATTCCACCGCTGGCTGCACCAGCACCCTTATTTCGGCAAAATGGTGCAAAACTGGGAAGAACGCCGCGCCGTGCCGCGCCGTGCCAAATATCTGGCATGGAGCATGATGACGCTGTCGTGCTCATGGCTGTGGATTCAGTTTCCACAGCGTTGGTATGTGGCCGCCGTCACCAGCGTCATCTGCCTGTGTGTGGGCCTGTGGATGCGCACGCTGCCCGACGCATAACCCTGCCACTGCCCGCACACCATGTGCAGGCTGCTTTTTGATTGATGTGCACTGTTTCGGATAATTCATTCATACCATCCACATGACGGATAAACAGCCTTTTACCGTCCTAACCGCTTAACGGAGCAACTATGGTTGGCATTTCTTCGGGACAAATATTCCTGTGGCTTCATATTGCGGCGGTAACGGTCTGCGCCATACGCGTGCTGTACCGCCAGCACAATACAGGCACGGCGTTTGCCTGGCTGATGGTTCTGTTCGTTTTCCCATTGTTCGGCGTAGCGGCCTATCTGCTGGTGGGTGAAGCACGTTTGGGGATGGCGAGGGCCAAGCGCGTGGAACAGATGAATGCGTTTTACCGCCAATTTGCCGAGCGGCATTTCCAAAATGAAGATTTGGATACGGACAATAAAATGCGCCGCCGTTATCAGGGCATTGCCAACGTGGCGGCCAGCGTTACCGGTTTGGCAGCGAGCAACAACAACGCCATGCAGCTTTTGTCGCAGACAGACGAAATCCTGGAGGCCATGCTGGCGGATATCCATTCTGCCCGCCAGACCTGCGTGCTGGCGTTTTACATTATCGAACCGCAGGGCAGGATTCAGACACTGCTGGCCGCGGCGCGCGATGCGGCACAACGCGGTGTGGAATGCACCATTTTGGCGGATGCGGTGGGCAGCAGCGCATTTTTCGGCAGCGAATGGGAGGACAACCTGAAAGATGCGGGCGTGCGGATTGTACCCGCGCTGCCCGTGGGCGTGCTGAAAACGTTTTTCTCGCGCAGCGATTTGCGCAACCACCGCAAAATCCTGATTGTGGACAATCTGGTAGCCTACACGGGCAGCTTCAATTTAATCGACCCGCGCCATTTCAAACAGGATGCGGGCGTAGGCGAATGGGTGGACATGATGATGCGCTGCCGCGGCACGGTGGTGCTGGAAATGGCGGCGGTGTTTTATGCCGACGTGGCGGTGGAGGCAGACGAACATCTGGCGGAAGTGCGGCAAGAAATCGAGAAACTGGACGACAAAATACCGGAGCTTTTGGCCTTGAAGCGCCAGTCCGGCACTGCCGTTGCCCAAGTGATACCGTCCGCGCCCGACCAATCCGACCCCGTGATTTACGAAACCATCGTGTGCGCCATCCACGCCGCCAAAACGCGGGTGACCATCACCACGCCCTATTTCGTGCCGGACGAGCTGCTGCTGACCGCGCTCACCACCGCCGCCAAGCGCGGCGTGGACGTGGTGCTGATACTGCCCGAAAAAGTGGATTCCTTCCTGGTGCGCTGGGCATCGCGCGCGTATTACCCGAAACTCTTGGCGGCCGGCGTGAAAATCGCGCTGTTCCACGGCGGGCTGCTGCATGCCAAAACGCTGGTGGTGGATGGCGATTACGCGCTGTTCGGCACGGTCAATATGGACATGCGCAGCTTTTTCCTGAATCTGGAAATCAGCCTGGCGATTTACGATTCGCCGGTGGTGCGGGAAATTTCCCGCGCGCAAAAAGCCTATCTGCGCGACAGCCGCTATATTTCCGTCAAACGCTGGCAGAAGCGCGAAAAAATCTGGGGGCTGGTGGAAAATACCGTGCGCCTGTTCAGCCCGCTCTTATAGCGGCAAAGGCAACCCAGTCATCCGCATCAATAATATCGATTTCAAAAAAGCAGCCTACACCCCCGAATATTCGAAGTGCAGGCTGCTTTTTTTGTTTTACACGCTTATTTCACCAGTTGTTTCAACTCGCCTTTGGCATAGCGCGCCGCCATTTTTTCCAGTGAAACCGGCTTGATTTTGTCCGCCTGCCCTTCGCAGCCGAACGCCAGATAACGGTCGATACAGATTTGCTTCATCGCTTCCACCGTTTTCGCCAGATATTTGCGCGGGTCGAACTCGGCAGGGTTTTCCGCCATGAAGCGGCGGATGGCACCGGTGGACGCCAAGCGCAGATCGGTGTCGATGTTCACTTTGCGCACGCCGTATTTGATGCCTTCCACAATTTCTTCCACCGGCACGCCGTAAGTTTCACCAATCGCGCCGCCGTGTTCGTTAATCACTTTCAGCCATTCCTGCGGCACGGAGCTGGAACCGTGCATCACGATGTGCGTGTTCGGCAGCGCTTCGTGGATTTCCTTAATGCGGTCGATGCGCAGCACTTCGCCGGTGGGCGGGCGGGTGAATTTATACGCGCCGTGGCTGGTGCCGATGGCAATCGCCAGCGCGTCCACGCCGGTGTCCTGCACGAAGCGGCGCGCGTCTTCCACGCTGGTCAGCATTTGGTCGTGGTTCAATTTGCCCACTGCGCCCACGCCGTCTTCTTCGCCCGCTTCGCCGGTTTCCAAATTGCCCAGAACGCCGATTTCGCCTTCCACCGACACCCCGCAGGCATGGGAAAATTCCACCACTTTGCGCGTGGCTTCCACGTTGTATTCATAAGTGGAAGGCGTTTTGCCGTCTTCCAGCAGCGAGCCGTCCATCATCACAGAGCTGAAACCAAGCTGAATCGAGCGTTGGCACACGTCGGGCGACGCGCCGTGGTCTTGGTGCATCACCACGGGGATGTGCGGAAATTCTTCCACCGCCGCCAAAATCAGGTGGCGCAAAAAAGGCGCGCCGGCATATTTGCGCGCGCCTGCGGAGGCTTGCACAATCACGGGGGCGTTCACTTGGTCGGCCGCTTCCATGATGGCGCGCATCTGTTCCAGGTTGTTCACGTTGAATGCGGGTAAGCCGTAGCTGTGTTCGGCGGCGTGGTCGAGTAATTGGCGCATGGAAACGAGTGCCATGGTATTGCTCCTTGAGTGATGAAATGAAATGTGAATAATGTGTTCGAATGTGTAGTGAAATGTAATTTTTCGCTAACCGAAAAATTATAGCAGCAGAATCGCCCGAAAGGAAAGGGCGGCCGTGCGGATTTTGCAAAAGCAGCCTGCACTTTGAAATCCAAGGTGCAGGCTGCTTTTTATTGCGGTTTCTGCTAGTGCAGCCAACCCGCATTATTCAGCGGCGGCACGCGTTCCAGTTGAATTTGGCGGCGGCCAGCTCTTTCATGAAGTAGTCGCGGTAATGGTAGCCGTGATCCTCTGCCTTGTCGTTCCAATAGCGGCGCAGCGGTTTCAGCGCGGTACGGCAGGCGGTTTTGTTGCCGCTGTTTTTGTAGGCCACCGCTAAATCATTACGGGCGCGCATTTCTTCGGTAACCACCATAAAGCGGTTGCAGGCGTTCACATACCGCTGCTGGATTCGCGCGGCTTGGGCGTAATTTTTGGCACGGTAGGCAGCATGAAAACGCTGTGCGGTGTTTTTGACGGCAGACCGGGGACAGGCGGCGGGCAGGCGGTAGTATTGATCCGCAAAATTTGCGTTATGCCCGCAATATTCTGCGCAGGCTTCGCGGGCGGATTCGGGCACGGTAATGCTCACTTTGTTGCGGGTAAACGCAAAACGCACTTCGCAGCCTTTGCCATCGCGATAAACGTTGTGTTTCATAAGGCCTCCCAAATCACACAAGTTGCCGCCGGAACTGATGGTATGGATAATGAAGGCTTTGCCGTCGGTAGAAAAGTCGCCTTCTTCAAAGGGACGATCTTTGAACCTATAGTCTTGCGCATGGGCAGCGGTTGCGGCGGCCAGCAGGGCGAGAAGGAGGTGTCTCATAGGGTTTCCTTTCGGTGGTATCGGCATGACGGGAATCAAGTTAGATTTTAATCCATTAGGCGACTCTCCGCACGAAAAAGCAGCCTGCACTTTGAAATCCAAGGTGCAGGCTGCTTTTTAACGCGCAGATACGGCAGCGCAGTGCCGTGAAAGCTGCTATGCCGCCGTACCGGTATATTGCGCCAACAAGGCTTCCTGCACGCCGACGGCTTCGGTACCCTCTGCCGCCTGCACGCGCACATAGCTGCCGTCGCCCTGCATTTGCCATGCTTTCAGATTGTCACGCAGGGGCAGCATCAGCCCTTCTTCCATCACGCGCCGTTTCAATGCAGGCTGCACAATCGGCGTGGCCACTTCGATGCGGCTGAAGAAATTGCGCCCCATCCAGTCCGCGCTGGCAATGAACACGTCTTCCGCGCCACCGTTAAGGAAATAATACACGCGCGAATGCTCCAGCAGCCGGCCGATAATCGAACGCACGCGGATATTGTCCGACAAGCCGGGCACCTGCGGCCGCAAGGCGCACATGCCGCGCACAATCAGGTCAATCTGCACGCCGGCCGCACTGGCGCGGTACAGCGCTTCAATCACTTGCGGCTCAATCAGCGAATTCATTTTGGCGATAATCCGCGCGGGTTTGCCGGCTTCGGCGTTGCGCGTTTCGCGTTCAATGCTGTCCATCACCATTTTGTGCAGCGTGAACGGGCTTTGATACAGTTTTTTCAATTTGTTCGCCTGCCCCAAACCTGTGATTTCCATGAATAACGTGTTCACGTCGCGCGTAATGCCCTCATCGGCCGTGAGCAGGCCGAAATCGGTATAAATCCGCGATGTGCCTTGGTGGTAATTGCCCGTGCCCAAATGGGCGTAAGCGTGCAGGCTGCCTGCTTCGCGGCGGATGACCAGCGCCATTTTGGCATGGACTTTGTAGCCGAACACGCCATACACCACGTGCGCGCCCGCTTCTTCCAAGCGCCTTGCCCATTTCACGTTGTTCGCTTCGTCAAAACGCGCCATCAGCTCCACTACCACGGTTACCTGTTTACCCGCTTCGGCCGCCGCCAGCAGCGCCTTGACCAATTCGGAATCCGAGCCGGTGCGGTAAATCGTCATTTTAATGGCGACCACCTCGGGATCGTGCGCCGAATCGTGGATAAATTTCACCACCGGCTCGAAAGTTTGGTAGGGATGGTGCAGCAGGATGTCGCCCTGGGCGATTTCATCGAGCAGGCAGGGCGATTTGCGCAGCGCCGCCGGATATTGCGGCACGTAGGACGCAAATTTCAATTCCTTACGCGCCACCATGTCGGGCACGGACATCAGCCGCACCAAATTCACCGGCCCGTTCACGCGGTATAACTCGTTGTCGGTCAGTTGGAATTGCTGCAACAGGAAATCGCTGATGGCTGTCGGGCAGTTTTCCGGCACTTCCAGGCGCACGGCATCGCCGAAATCGCGGTCGCGCAGTTCGTTCTGCACCGCTTGGCGCAGGTTGCTCAAATCGTCTTCGTCCACCATCAGCGCACTGTCGCGCGTGAGGCGGAACTGGTGGCAGCCTTTCACTTTCATGCCGCGGAAAAGTTTGTACACATATTCGTGCAGGATGGACGACAGGAACACGAAGCCGTCGCGGCCGTCGCACAATTCGGCAGGCAGCTTCACCACGCGCGGCAAAATGCGCGGCGCTTGCACGATGGCCATACCCGAAGCGCGGCCGAATGCGTCTTTGCCTTCCAGTTCCACCACAAAATTCAAAGACTTGTTCAGCAAACGCGGAAATGGGTGCGAAGCGTCCAGCCCGATGGGCGTGAGAATCGGCAGCAGCTCGCGGTTGAAATAATCTTCAATCCAGGCGTGCTGCTCTTTAGTCCATGCGCTGCGGCGGTAAAACGAAATATTCTGGCGGTGCAGTTCGGGCACCAGCACATCGTTGAACAAGGCGTATTGTTCGCGGATGAGCTGCTGCGCTTCCCGGCTGACGCGCGCCACGGTTTCGGCCGGCGTCAAACCCGAATCCAGCGTTTGGTTCGGTTTTTCACGCTGTTCGCGCTTCAAATACGCCATGCGCACTTCAAAAAATTCGTCCAGATTGGACGACACAATGCACAGGAAACGCAGCCGTTCCAGCAGGGGAACGCGCGAATCCTGCGCCTGTGCCAATACGCGGCGGTTGAACGCCAGCAGGCTGCTTTCACGGCAAAGGATACGGTTGGATTGGGGCATGGGAAACTTTCGGTCAATCAATATGGTCGTGATGAAAATTATAGCGTAAATGTGTGGGCAAATCTTTGCTGTTGCCAAGCAATTTGCGTGCTGGCACGGCCTTTTGCCGCCGCCTGAAAAGCAGCCTGCACATTCCTTCAGCCAATGGCGGGAGGTGCAGGCTGCTTTTGGCATGACGAATAGCGCGTATTCACGGTATGTATGGCATTGTGTCTGCTGCAAACATCGAGAGCAGCCTGCACGTCAAATCCGCCCAATGCAGGCTGCTTTCAATGCAGGCACTTCCGTGCAACAACATGAAATCTATCGATAAAAAACCTTTACAAATCCAAAAAAGCAGCCTGCACCCGGCAGCCGTGTATAATAACGCCTTCATTTCACCACCCAAAAAAGGAAACGCCATGACCGCCGCCGTGTCCCCGTCCGCCAAAGCCGCCATCTTATCGGAAGCCCTGCCCTATATCCGCCGCTTTGCAGGCTGCACGCTGGTCGTGAAATACGGCGGCAACGCCATGACCGAGCCGCAGCTGAAAGAAGGCTTTGCCAAAGACATCGTCCTGCTCAAACTGGTGGGCATCAACCCCGTCATCGTCCACGGCGGCGGCCCGCAAATTAACGGGATGCTGGAAAAAATCGGCAAAAAAGGCGAATTTGTGCAGGGAATGCGCGTGACCGACGGCGAAACCATGGACGTGGTGGAAATGGTGCTGGGCGGCCATGTGAACAAAGAAATCGTGTCGCTGCTGAACGTGCACGGCGGCAGGGCCATCGGCCTGACGGGACGCGACAACCATTTCATCAAAGCACGCAAAATGCTGCTGGACGGCCAAACGGACATCGGCCAAGTCGGCGAAATCGACCACATCGACTGCGCACTGGTGCAACAAATGTCCGCGGCGGGCTATATCCCCGTCATCGCCCCCATCGGCGTGGGCAAAAACGGCGAGGCGTTCAATATCAATGCCGACTTGGTGGCAGGCAAACTGGCCGAAGGGCTGAACGCCGAAAAGCTGGTGATGATGACCAACATTGCCGGCGTGATGGACCAAAACGGCCGCCTGCTCACCAACCTCACGCCCGAAGACATTGACGCGCTGGTGGCGGACGGTACTTTGTCGGGCGGCATGCTGCCCAAGATTTCATCGGCACTGGAAGCCGCAACTAACGGCGTGAAAGCCGTGCACATTATCGACGGCCGCATTCCCAACGTGCTGCTGCTGGAAATTTTTACCGACAGCGGCATCGGCACCATGATTTTAGGCAAACAAAACCCGTAAATCCGCCGCATCTGCAAAAAGCAGCCTGCACTTTCACACACCTCATTCAAGGAATCTCCATGACAACCAGCGAAAACAAATTCACCGAAGAAGAAGTGCTGTGGGTCAAACAGCACAGCCCCAAACACTTAACCTTTGCCGTTTCGCGCCCCGAAGCCTACCGCTTTTCCGCCGGCCAGTTCGCCCGATTGGGCTTTCGTGCCGGCACGGACGGCCAAGGCTTTATCTGGCGCGCCTATTCCATGATTTCCGCAGAATATGCCGACACGCTGGAATTTTTCGTCATCCTCATCGACGGCGGCGAAATGTCCGCCCGCCTGGCAACCCTGCAAGCCGGCGACCGCATTTTGCTGGACAAAACCGCGCAGGGATTTTTCCTGCCCGGCCGCTTCCCCGACGGCAAAGACTTAATCATGCTCTCCACCGGTTCGGGCATTGCACCGTTTTTGTCGATTCTCCAGCAGCCTGCGGTGTGGGAGCGTTTCGACACGCTCGCTTTGGCGCACAGTGTCTCGTTCGCGCGCGATTTGATTTTTAACGATTGGATTCGCGGATTGTCCGACCACCCGCTCATTGCCGAGCATATCGGCAAACTGCGCTTCGTGCCGGTGACCACGCGCGAAACCGCCGAAGGCGCATTGTCGTGCAGGCTGCCCGAACTGTTGAAAAACGGCCGTTTGGCGCAGGCATTCCAACGCCCGTTCACACCGGCCGACAGCCGCTTTATGATTTGCGGCAATCCGCAAATGGTGCAGGACGTGTTCAAAACCTTGCTGGACATGGGCTTTGCCATGCACCGCAACAAACTGCCCGGCCAAATCATGATGGAAAACGGTTTCTAAACCCAAGAATATGCAAACAAAACCTTCATTCTTCAAACAATTTTCCGTATATTCCGACCGCCGCGCCTTCACGATGCTGCTGCTGGGTTTTGCCGCAGGCATGCCGCTGCTGCTGATTTTCTCCACCCTGTCGCTTTGGCTGAGCGAAGCGGGCATCGAGAAAAAAACCGTGACCATGTTCAGCTGGGCGGCCTTGGGCTATTCGTTCAAATTCGTGTGGGCACCGCTGATTGACAGCCTACCGCTGCCCTATCTTTCGCGCGTGCTGGGCAAACGCCGCGCCTGGCTGTTGTTGGCGCAGGTGCTGGTAATAGCCGCCATTATCGCTATGGGCAGCATCGACCCGCAAAATCCTCAGCAGTTGGCGGCCATGGCCATGGCGGCGGTGCTGCTCGGTTTTTCGGCGGCCACGCAGGACATCGTTATCGATGCCTACCGCATTGAAATTGCGCCGAACGACCACGCCATGCAGACGGTAATGTCGTCCACCTACACCGTGGGCTACCGGCTGGGGCTGATTGCGGCGGGTGCAGGCAGCCTTCTGTTGGCGGAATACTGGGGTTCGACCAAGGCGCATTATCTGTATGACGCATGGCGCAATACTTATTGGGTGATGGCGGCCATGATGGCGATTGGTTTGGCCACGACTCTGTGGATGCGCGAACCGGAACATCAAAAGCAGCCTGCACTCGTGAAAGCACAACATTCCCTGCGCTTGCTGGCGCTGTTTTTGGTCAGCGTGAGCGTGTTTGTTGCCGTGTTCCGCCATGTGGGCGCCCTTCTGCCTGCCGCCGATAACGCGCCGCTGCAAGCCTTTGCGTGGGAAAGCCTGCGTTTGGGCGCATCGCTGGCCGCCGCCGTGGGTGCAGGCTGCCTGGCGGTGAAATGCCGTCTGGCCCCGTCCGAACTGGTGCGGCAAACATGGATTGCCCCCGTGGCCGACTTCTTCCACCGCTACGGCAAACGCGCCATCCTGCTGCTGGCACTGATTGGGCTGTACCGCGTTTCCGATATTGTCGCGGGCGTGATTTCCAACGTGTTCTACGACAACATGGGCTTCAGCAAAGAAGAAATTGCCTATGCCGTGAAATCGTTCGGCATCGTCATGTCGATTGCGGGCGGATTCGTGGGCGGCTTGTTGGCGCAAAAATACAAAATCATGAGCATGATGATGCTGGGCGCCATCGCCACCGCCGCCACCAACCTGCTGTTTATCCTGCTCGCTTTGCGCGGCCACGATGTGCCGCTGATGTATCTGGCCGTGGGCATCGACAATCTGGCGGGCGGTTTTGCCAGCACCGTGTTCGTCGTGTTCCTCTCCGGCCTCACCAACATCCGCTTCACCGCCGTGCAATACGCCCTGCTCTCGTCGCTGATGACGCTGTCGCCTAAAATTCTGGGCGGTTATTCGGGCGCAATGGCCAGCCAGTTGGGCTATCCCACCTTTTTCCTGCTCACCGCGCTGATGGGCGTGCCCATCCTGCTGCTGGTGTATTTGACCAACCGCTATATCATCAAGCCCTTATCTTAAATATTTTTGTTGCCTTTTATGAGCCTGCTCTATAAACCCTCAAAGCCGCTCTCGCGCGGACAAATGGCCGCCCTGTTGGCCATGCTGATGACCATCATGCCCTTTTCCATCGATGCCTATCTGCCGGCATTGCTGGATATTGCCGCCGGCCTGAACGCCGACATCCACCAAGTAGAAAAAAGCTTGAGCAGTTTTATGTTGGGCGTGGCGGCGGGGCAGTTAATCGGCGGCTCGCTGTCCGACATTAAAGGGCGGCGCAATATCGCTTTGGGCGGCCTGTCGGTGTATGTGCTGGCCAGTGCCGCGCTGGTGTTTGTGCAAACGGCCGACCAATTGCTGGTGTGGCGCATGGTGCAGGCATTAGGCGCAGGGATGAGCGCGGTGGTGGCAGGCGCGGTGGTGCGCGACAATTACCAAGGCCGCGAAGCTGCAAAAATGTTCGCCCTCATCGGCATTATCGTGATGACGGCACCGCTCATCGCACCGCTGTTCGGCTCGCTGCTGCACAGTTTGGCGGGCTGGCGCAGCATTTTCGCCTTCCTGTTTGCCTATGCCGCGCTGGTGGTGTTCCTGCTGTACCGCTTCCTGCCGCAGTTCAAAGCCGCCGAACCCATCACCAAAACACAGCTGCTGCACATCGGCACGCGTTACCGCAACGTGTTCCGCAACCGCGCCGCCTTGGGCTTTCTGTTTTACCAAGCCGCTTCGTTCTCGTCCATGATTGTGTTTTTGAGCGAATCGCCGTTTGTTTACATGAAACTGTACGGCCTGTCGCAGCACCAATATGCCTTTGCGTTCGCCTGCAACATCATCACCATGATGAGCTTCAACCGGCTCACCGCTTTCGGCCTGAACCGCGGCTGGGAATCGCGCCATTTGCTGCTGGCGGGCATATCCGTCCAGTTTTTTGCCAACACATCGCTGTTGGCCACGGTGTTATGGTTAAAGCAGCCTGCACTTTGGCTGGCGCTGCCCCTGCTGATGTGTTCCGTGGGCGCGCAGGGCTTAATCGCCGCCAATACGCAGGCGCTGTTCATGGGCAATTTCAAACCCGAAATCGGCGGCAGCGCCAATGCCGTGCTGATGGCTTCGCAATCGCTGATTGCCTCCTCCGTCGGCTTTGCCGTGACCTGGCTGCACAACGGCAGCATGACCGTGATGGCCGCCTGCATGTTCGCCTGCAGCGTCATCGGCGGCTCGCTGCTGTGGCATTGTTCGCGCCACCAGTTGCGTAAAAAAGCCGCTGCAAACGTAATTTAGCGTTAAACAAATGTGGCAATACCGCAAAATGCGTTATATTCGAAACAATTGACCGCACCGATTTAAAGTGCAGGCTGCTTTCGAATAACGCAACACAATAAAGGAAACCTTATGAAATCTCTGAAAACACTGACTATTGCCGTTACCGCTTCGGCTTTGGCATTAAGCGGCTGCGTGACCAACGCGCAAGGCCAACAACAACCCAGCAAAACCGCATTGTTCGGTATCGGCGGTGCGATAACCTGCGGCATTGTCGGCGCACTGACGCACGGCCGCACAGGCGCGCGCAACTCCGCATTGGCATGCGGTGCAGTGGGTGCAGGCGTGGGCGGCTATATGGATTACCAAGAGCGCAAACTGCGTGAACAGTTGGCGAACACCGGCGTTGAAGTGGAACGCAAGGGCAACCAAATCAAGCTGACCATGCCGGAAAACATCACCTTCGCCACCAACAGTGCCGCATTGTCCGCGCAGGCGCAAAACGCACTGGCCACCGCTGCGGAAACATTGGCGAAATATAACGAAACCACCATCACCGTGGTCGGCCACACCGACAGCACGGGTAACGATGCGATTAACAATCCGCTGTCGTACAACCGTGCCAACGCGGTTTCCGGCTTCTTGGCGCAACGCGGCGTGGCCGCACAGCGCATGACCGTGCTGGGTCAAGGCTCGCGTCAGCCGATTGCTGACAACAATACCGAAGCCGGCCGCGCCCAAAACCGCCGCGTGGAAATTCTGATTAACCCGAATCCTTCCGCGTCCGCGCAACAATAAACCTTCTTTCCATCCTCCATGTGCAGGCTGCCTTGTGTCATACAGGCAGCCTGCACCCATGTTGGCCAATCGGAAAACATAATCAAAATAAATCGCAGTAAACATTTGGCAGCACACACCATGAACACACTTTCCCACAGCCCGTCGGCAGCCCCCACCGCGCAACAAGTAACCGACACCTTCAAAATCCTATCGAACCACGAACGCCTGCACATCCTCCTGGTGCTGCTCGAACACGACAGCAGCCTGCAGGAATTGAGCGAAGCCACAGGATTGAGCCCCGCCAAAACCGCCGCCCATTTGCAAAAAATGCGCCAATTGGGTATCGTGGACTACACGCGGTTTATGCGGATTATGCAATACCGTATCACTTCGCCCATCGTGCGCGATTTACTCAACGCACTGCCCCAATTCCCGAAAGACAGAACATGAAAATTTGCACTTGGAACGTGAATTCGCTCAACGTCCGCCTGCCCCATGTCACCGACTGGCTCGCACAGCACCGGCCCGATATCCTCGTATTGCAGGAACTGAAACTCGAACACGACAAATTCCCCGCCGCCGCGCTCAATATGATGGGCTGGCAATGCGCATGGAGCGGCCAGAAAACCTACAACGGCGTCGCCATCATCAGCCGCCATGCGATTGAAGACGTGCACACCGGCCTGCCCGCCCTGCCCGACGACCCGCAGCAGCGCGTCATCGCCGCTACGATCAACGGCGTGCGCGTGGTGAATGTGTATTGCGTGAACGGCGAATCCTTGGACAGCGAAAAATTTGTCTATAAACGCCAATGGTTTGCCGCGCTGACCGATTTTATCTGCCAGCAAATGCAGCAATATCCGAAACTGGTTTTGCTGGGCGATTTCAACATTGCCCCCAGCGACGACGATGTGTACGACCCCGAAAAATGGCGCGAACACATCCATTGTTCGTCCGAAGAACGCGCGTGGTTCCAAGCCCTGCTGGATTTGGGGCTGACCGACTGCCTGCGCCACGTCCATCCCACCGGCGCGCACTATACTTGGTGGGATTACCGCGGCGCGATGTTCCAGCGCAAACTCGGCCTGCGCATTGACCACATTCTGGCCACCGCCGCACTGCGTGATGTGCTGCGCGACGTGCAAATCGACACCGAAGCGCGCGCCAAAGAACGCCCCAGCGACCACGCCCCCGTTTTCGCCCTGTTCGACAGCGCATCATGAACACGCTGCTGCCGCGCCGCGTTTTGGCGGTATTGCTGCTGGTCGGCATGGTGGCAGGCTGCGTCGGCATCGGGCTGACCCACCTGCTGCACGCCGTCCAGCAACTGGTATTTCAAGGCAGCCTGCACTCGGGACACATCCCGTTCCGGCAACTGGTGCAGGCTGCTTCTCCGCTGCACCGCTTCTGGGCGCTGCTGGCGTGCGGCGCCGTGGTCGGCATTGCCTGGACGTGCCTGCACCGCTACGGCACGCCGCTGTGCGACATCAAAACCACCGTAAAGCAGCCTGCACGCGCCATGCCGCTGAAAACCACGTTGTGCCACGCGCTGCTGCAAATCATCACGGTCGGCATGGGTTCGCCGCTGGGACGAGAAGTCGCCCCGCGCGAAATCAGCGTTGCACTGGCCACGCCTTTAACGCGCCGTTTCGCGCTGACCGAACAGCAAACTTCGCTGGTGCTGGCCTGCGCTTCCGGTGCGGGTTTGGCCGCTGTGTATAACGTCCCTTTCGCCGCCACCGTGTTCGTGCTGGAAACCCTGTTGCTGACATGGAGCCTGCCCGCCGCGGCCGCCGCCCTGCTCACCTGCGGTTTAACCGTCTGGGTGGCACGCCTGGGCTTGGGCGATGTAGTGCAATATGGCCGGCTGCCCGTGGATATACCGCCGTCCGCCGGCCCGTCCCTGCTGATATGGTCAGCGGTGGCAGGCGGCCTGCTGGCGGCGGCGGTGTGGGCGTTTGAACAATGCCAGTCGCGGCTGCCGAAATTCAATCCGCGCCGCTGGACGATGCTGCCCGTCGCCCTGCTCTGCTTTGCCGCCATCGGCGCGCTGTCGATACCGTTCCCCGAAATCTTGGGCAACGGCAAGGCGGGCAACGAATTGAGCTTTTCACACCAGCTCACGGTGCAGGCTGCTTTCGGCCTGCTGGCGGCCAAATGGCTGGCCGTGCTGCTGGCCGGCATGGCAGGCGCATACGGCGGCCGCATCACGCCGTCGATGATGCTGGGCGGATTGACGGCGTTTATCGGTGCGTGGTACTGGAATCTGGTGTTTCCGCCCGTGCCGTTGGGTTTGGCGGCGTTTATCGGCGCGGCGGTCTTTTTGGGCTTGGCGCAAAACATGGTGCTGACTTCGCTGGTGTTCCTGCTGGAACTGTCGCGCCAATCCACGGCCGTCTGGCTGCCGATGTGCCTGTGCATGGCAACGGCGCTGACCGTGCGGCAAACGGTATTCTCGCGGCAATGAAAAAGCAGCCTACACTTCGGATGTGTTGAAGTGCAGGCTGCTTTTTTTATAGTGGATTAAAATAAAAATGAGACAAGACGGCGAGCCGCAAGGCGTACAAATAGTACGTCAAGGCGAGCCAACGCCGTATCATTGCGATTTTAATTCACTATAATTTGGCGGGAAATGCGGTGCCGCAGTCCATCCTGCGCGGGTACGGCGGCGCAACGCCGTGAACACCGTTAAAATACGGCAGCTATGCAACCGAAAAGCAGCCTGCACTCCGAAAACCAAGTGCAGGCTGCTTTTTCATCTGATCCGCATGCTCTTCGGCAGCAAATCCGCATTATTCGGCTGCTGCAAAAACCGCTGCAACACGGCGGCCAGCGCGGGATTTTTCTGCCCCGTGTACCACAGCCCGATAAAATAATCCGCCACGATGCACGCCTGCTGCTCCATATTGAACTGCGACAAATCGCGGTAATACGGCAGCAAATGTCCGTAGCGGTAGGCCGAGCGTTTGATGTAGCCGCCCTGCAATGCGAGGCAGATGCCGCAGCGCAGTACGGGATAGCCCAAGCGGTGCTGCCAAACGTGCGTGCATTCGTGCAGCCACAGACTCCGCCAATGTGCAGGCTGCTTTGAAAAATCGTCGTGATACAAATCGGCCGGCAGATAAATCGAACCGTTGGGCGACATGGCGACATGGCGCAACTGAAACGGCATGAATTTGCCACGCACAATCCGCACCGCCGAATAATCCAGCGCATCGGCAAACACCGGACGCAACAAAGCGCATTCCCCTTCCGAAAGGGAACGCGCCAACCGTGCAGGCTGCTTTGCCACTATATGCGGCCGCTTTCGCGCTGCGCCTGCGCCAAAAGTGCCAGCATCGCTTCGGTCTCGTCCCAGCCGATGCACGCATCCGTAATGCTTTGGCCGTACACTTCGGGCTTGTCCTGGCGGCCTTCCACCAGATGGCTTTCCACCATCACGCCCATAATGTTCTGCTCGCCGGCACGGATTTGCGCTGCCACGTCCTGCGCCACTTCCATTTGGCGGCGGAAATCCTTGCGGCTGTTCGCGTGGCTGCAATCCACCATCAGCTTCGGCGTCACGCCTGCTTTCACCAACTGTTCGGAAGCAGCCTGCACATATTCCGCGCTGTAATTCGGCTCTTTGCCGCCGCGCAGAATCACATGACAGTCCGGATTGCCGCGCGTATGCACAATCGCCGAATGCCCCGCCTTGGTCACCGACAGGAAATGGTGCGGATGCGAAGCCGCGCCAATCGCATCAATGGCGATTTTCAAATTGCCGTCCGTGCCGTTTTTAAAGCCCACAGGGCACGACAGCCCGCTCGACAATTCGCGGTGCACCTGGCTTTCGGTGGTGCGTGCGCCAATCGCGCCCCAAGAAATCAAATCGGCATAATACTGCGGCGTAATCATGTCCAGAAACTCGGTCGAAGCCGGCATACCCATATTGTTCAGCTGCAACAGCAGTTGGCGCGCCTGACGCAAACCGAAATTGATGTCGAAGCTACCGTCCAAATGCGGGTCGTTAATCAAGCCTTTCCAGCCCACCGTGGTGCGCGGTTTTTCAAAATACACGCGCATCACAATCAGCAGCTCTTTTTCGTATTGGCGGCGCAGCGGCAACAGGCGTTGCGCATATTCCACCGCCGCGGCCGGGTCGTGAATGGAGCACGGTCCGACAATTACCAGCAGACGGTTGTCCTTTCCGTGCACCAAATCAGCAATTTCCTGACGCGTTTGCACCACCAGTTTCTCAGCTTCATCGCTGATGGGCAGTTCATACAAGTGGGCAATCGGCGGCAGCAGTTCGGTGACCGCGTCAATGCGGACATCATCGGTTTTGTTCAAGCGGTTCATGCAGCGGTTCCTTTTAATCAGTATCGGAGTCAGTAAGGAAAAGGAGTTCAGGATAAAGAGTGCAGGCTGCTTTGACAAGCAAAATCTGCCCTTTTCAGCAATTTAATTTTATTGTTTTAATCAATAAGCGGTATCGTAGCTATTTTATGCCTGAATATTTCAATTTATAAAATAAAATGCCAACAAAAAACCGCCGGTTTCGGAAACGGGCGGTTTACACGGAGAAATGTCAATTAAAATTCCACCAATTTTTCAGCGCTGAACAATGAGCGGCGGCAAATCGACAGATTGGCGACTTTGCGGTCGGCAACCAAATACACGAAAATATTTTCTTTATTGGTGCACGGGCAAATCAAGTGGATTTGGTTATGCAGGCTGATTTGGATATCGTGCAGTTCATCGTCCAGTTCTAAATGGGCGACGGTTTTCATTTTCGCACGGATAATGTTCACGCAGCCTGCACTGGCAGCCTCCAAATCGAAGCCGCTGTCGTTCGTGTGCGATGCCATCATCATGCCGCTGCCATAATCCACAACGGCGGCGGCAATGACCCCTTTAATTCTACTCAAACCATTGACAATTTCATCTAACGTCATTTCGTGCTTCCATTTGCATTTTTGTTAAGATGGATTGGGCTAAATATTTGCTTACAAAATCTTGTATATTGTCTAACAAAATCGGCTTTTTGAAAATAGCTTTAAGGCGAAATCAACGGGGTTTATGCTATTTTTGTTGTGCTATCACAAATTTTTCCAACCGTCGGCTACCACGCCACCCAACCCAGTTTCCACGTTGCCAAAATCAACAGGCCAAACACGATGCGGTAATAGGCGAACGGCACATAATTGCGCGTGGAAACGAATTTCAGCAGGCTGCGCACGGCAAACAAACCTGAAACGAATGCGGCCGCGAAGCCGACGGCAATCAGCCCCAAATCGTGCAGCTGAAACAGCGACCAGCTTTTATAAACATCGTACACGGTGGCCGCCACCATCATCGGCACGGCAAGGAAAAAGGAAAACTCGGTGGCGGTTTTGCGCTCGATGCCCCACAGCATGCCGCCCATGATGGTGCTGCCGGAGCGCGACGTGCCCGGAATCAGCGCGAAACATTGCGCCACACCCACCATCAATGCGTCTCTCGGGCGCATATTGTCCACGCCCTGAACACGTACAGGCTGCTTTTGCATCCGTTTTTCAATCCACAGAATCACAAAACCGCCCACCACCAATGCAATGGCCACGGTAATCGGATTGAACAGGTATTCCTTAATCGCTTTGCGGAACACGAAACCCACGGCGGCGGCCGGCACGAACGCCACCGCCAAATTCAGTACGAAACGGTTCACCGCCGCATCGCGGCCGAAGCCCGAAACCACGTTGGCAAAGCGCTGCCGGTATTCCACCACCACCGCCAACACCGCGCCCAACTGGATGGCGATTTCAAACACCTTGCCCTGGCTGGAAAAATTCAGCAAATCGCCCAGCACAATCAAATGCCCCGTGCTGGAAATGGGCAGAAACTCGGTCAAACCTTCAACAATGCCCAAAATCAGGGCTTTCAGCAATACTGCGATATCCATTATCGATATTCCGTCTATCTGTCAACACAAAGAAAGCAGCCTGCACTTTTTGAATCCGCAAAGTGCAGGCTGCTTGGTTCAAGATTATCGCGTTACCGCAGATTTCAACAAGCTCGCACCCAAACTGCGCGTAGGCTTCGGCGCAGGGCGGGGCGCGGGCATACCGCGTTCTTGGCGGACTTTGGCAATCAGCTCGTCCACCGTTTTCATGCCGGCCTCGTAGCCATCCTTGAAAAACACGCGGTATTTGCCACCGACAATCAGCGTGGGTGTGCCTTCGATGCCGTGTTTACGGGTCAATTCGCCCATTTGTCTGGCCTGCGCGGCATTACCGAACGAATCGAAAGCAGCCTGCACTTTGGCGGCATTGAAACCAGTCTGCTGCGGCAGCCATTGGCGCAACACTTCTTCGTTGCCCAGATTGATGCGCTGCTGAACCAATGCCGCAAAAATGGCCGGATTGGCACGGTATTTTTCGCCCGACTGATTTACCGCAGCGGCCAATCGCGCCAGCGGATAATCGCGGGTTTCATCCCAAATCACATGTTCCGTGCGCAGCACCGTGTCGCGCGGAAACTGTTTCGCATGGCGCAGCAGGACAGGGTCCAAATCGGCACAGTGCGGACACCAATACGCAAAAAATTCCGTTACTTCGATTTTGTCTTTGTGCACCGGCGCCACTTCCACCGAAATGACTTCATAATCCTTGCCTTCAGTGGCCGCGGCGGCAGGCAGGGCGACAAATGCAGCGGCAATCACCGCAAAAAGTGTTTTCTTGTTCATTATCAAATCCTTAATATGAAATTATTGGTTACGGGTAATGGAATCCACACCTTTGGATTGCAGGCGCTGTTTGATTTGGTTGGCCTGCGTGCTGTTCATCTGGTTGGTCTGAACACGGTACACGGTTTTGCCGTTCGACTGCACGGTGACCACTTTGGTCTGCACGCCCATCGCCGCCAATTTCGCGCGCTGCTCGTCCGCAGCCTGACGGTTGTTGTACGCACCGGCCTGAACGCTGGCCTTGCCCGGGGCAGCCGTATTGGCAGCGGCCGGTTTGCTTTCGGCGGCGGCAGTATTTTTATTGGATGCCGGTGCCGCTTTGGGTGCAGTCGCAGGTTTTTCAGTAGCAGCGGTTTTTTCTACGGGCGCCGGTTTGGCCGCAGAAACAGGTTTTTCTTCCACAGCGTGTTTGTTGGCGGAAGCGGCGGTTTGCGCTGCTTTTTCACGTACGATGGCCGCTTGGCGCGCACGGCGTTCGCGTGCTTCGCGTTGGGCTATTTCGCGCGCTTTTTCCAAGTTGCCGCTGTCTAAAATCTGCTCGGCGGTCGGTTGCACGTCGTCTGCCGCCACATCGGTATTCGTGTTTTTATTCGCGCCCTCGCCTTCCTGCGCGGCTGGTTTGGGTTTGTTTTGCACGGTTTCGGTACGCGGTTTTACCGGCGGCACAGGCTTGGCAATGCTTTCGGAAGCAGCCTGCACTGCCAATGTGTCGGTTTTAACGGTTTCATTATGCCCCGCAGAAGGCGCTTGGCGGAGTGCAGGCTGCTTTTCGGCGGAAACGGCCGGTTCGATGGTCGGAGCCGGACCTGACGATGCGCCGGCATGGGGCGACAGCACTTCCGGCGCGGCAGGTTTGTTGTGTTCGGCCAGCTGCGGCTGTTTGAAATCACGCGCGCTGTTTTTATCCAAAGTAAACAAAACGGCAGCAATCGCGCCCAAAGCCACGATGGACCCTGCCATGAAATTGAATAAGCCCTTGCCTTGTTGTTTTTTTAAATACATTTTGATGCCTGTTCGTAATTAAAGAGCGGATATTTCGTTATTTTAACAAATTATTCGTCCCAAGATTCTAAAAATTCGTCCCAATGCGGTTTCTCTTCGGCTTGGGCGTATAAATGTTCGCGCAGCAGTTCCAGTTCGTTTTCGTATTCTTCGCGGCTCAAACGGCCGTTCATCAGGCCGAAACGCTGGTACACCAGATAAGTGTTGGCCACATCGGTTTCGCAATAATCGCGGATGCTTTGGATTTGCCCGTCGCGGTATGCCTGCCAAACCTGGCTGCCGTCCATACCCAGCTTGCCGGGGAAGCCGCACATTTTCGCCAGTTCGTCCAACGGGGCGTTGGCGCGACCGGAATATAGCGCCAGCAAATCCATCAAATCGCAATGCCGCTGCTGGTAACGCGCCAGATAATGGTTGAATTTAAAATCTTTGCTGTCGGCAAAATCGCCCTCGCCCATGTTCCAGTAACGGGCAGCCTGCACACCGTGTATCAATGCCCGATAATGCAACACGGGCAAATCGAAACCGCCGCCGTTCCAACTCACCAGCTGCGGCGTGTATTTGGCAATCAGGCGGAAAAATTCGCCCACCATTTCCGCTTCGCCGCTGTCGGGCTTGCCCAGCGTGCCGATGTGCACTTTGTCGTTCCAGCGCAGGCAGCAGGAAATCGCCACCACCTGCTGCAAATGGTGCGGCATAAAATCGCTGCCGGTTTTGGCGCGCCGCTGCTGTGCGGCAAATTCCACCACTTCGTCGTCGCCCACGCTGTCGGGCAATGAATGGAGCAGGCGGATGGCGCGTACATCGGGAATGGTTTCAATATCAAAAACGAGAATCGGCGTCATGGTGCGGCACACAAAAAAACGAAATATGCGATTTTGGCACGTTGCAGGCTGCTTTAAAAGTATTTTTTGGTAAAAATATGTGATTTGTTTGGCAGCCGTTGCCGTTTTTTTGGTATAGTTGGCCGTTTTTGTTTTATTGACACACACGGAAGTTTAACGATGAAATCTTTATATTTGGCAGCCGCCGTTACTTTGGCGCTGGGCGTTGCCGCCTGCGGACAAGCACCTGCAGCCGGCCAACCAAAAATCCCTGCCGCTGCCGCAGCGGCGCAAAAGCAGCCTGCACCCGCCGGAGAAAAAGTGAGCGATGAAATCACCAAAGCCATCACCACCACGCTGGAACGCAATTATGCCGACCAAAAACTGAAAGTGGAAAGCGTATCCACCACGCCGGTGGCGGGTTTGTACGAAATCGTGGTGAACGGCAAGCAGATTGCCTACACTGACGCCACAGGGCAATACATGTTCGTGGGCGACCTGATTCAGACCGACATCGCCAAAAGCCTGACCGAAGAGCGCAAAGCCGTATTGAACGCGATTGATTTCAACAAACTGCCGTTCGACTTGGCAATTAAAGAAGTGCGCGGCAACGGCGAATTGAAAATCGCCGTATTCTCCGATGCCGACTGCCCGTTCTGCAAACGCTTGGAGCATGAATTCGCCAAAATGACCAACGTGACCATCTACAATTTCATGATGCCGCTAACCTCGCTGCACCCGGATGCCACACGCAAAACCGTGCAAATCCTGTGTCAGCCCGACCCGACCAAAGCTTGGACGGAATGGATGCGCGAAGGCAAAATGCCGCCTGCCGTGTCCGACTGCGCCAAAGCCGCCACCATGCAGCAAACGCTGGCATTGAGCGAGCAACTGGGCTTCAACGGCACGCCGACTTTGGTCTTCCCGAACGGCACGGTGCAAAGCGGCTATTCACCCATGCCGGCGCTTGAAGAGCAAATCCGCGCCAACCAAACCAAATAATCCAACAAGGAACACAAAATGCTTCTCCCGGAACAAGTAAAAGAAATGATTGCGCAGGTGCTGCCCTGCGAACATTTGGAAGTGGAAGGCGACGGCCACCATTTCTTCGCGCAAATCGTATCGTCCGCCTTTGAAGGCAAAGCCCGACTGGCGCGACACCGCTTGGTGAAAGACGGACTCGCCGCCCAACTGGCCAGCAACGAACTGCACGCATTGTCGATTTCCGTTGCCGCCACGCCCGCCGAATGGGCCGCGAAGCAATCCGTATAAACCGAAAAGCAGCCTGCACTTTCATCATCCGCAAAGTGCAGGCTGCTTTTTCATGGGCGGTTGCCGTATCCGGCAGGACACAATGCCGCAAAAACCGTTAGAATATCGTTTATTCCAATCCAAAAGCAGCCTGCACCCATGTCTTCGCCGTTCTTCGCCCACCTACCCGACTATCTGCGCGAGCAAACACAGCTCAACCGCTCTACCCACACGTTGGCCGCCTATCAGCGCGATTTGCGGCAACTGCAAACCCTGCTGCCCGAAGCCTGCGAAAATCCCACGATGCAAGATTTTTCCGCCGCCTTAAAAACCCTGTCGCAGCGCGGATTGAACGCCAGCACCCTGGCCAGAAAACTGACCGTGTGGCGGCAATATGCCAAATTCGTGCAACAAAAAGAAGCCTCCGCCACATCACCCGCGGAACGGCTGAAAGCGCCACGCCAAGCCCACCGCCTGCCGCGTGCCATAGAACGCGAAACGCTGCAATACCTGCTCGACCAAGCGCCAGAAACCGGCGATGCGCTGGCCGTGCGCGACCACGCCGTGGCGGAGCTGTTTTACGGCAGCGGCCTGCGCCTGTCGGAATTGTGCGCCCTAAACCTGCACGATATATGGCTGGACGAAGGCTGGGTCAGCGTGCACGGCAAAGGCGGCAAGCAGCGCCACGTCCCGCTCACGCAGCACAGCATTGCCGCACTGCGCGCATGGCTGGCACAACGCACCGCATCAGACGGCGAAACCGCCCTGTTCACCGGACGTTACGGCAAACGCCTGACCACGCGCCAAATCGCCAAACGTTTGCAGCATTGGGCAACCGAACGGGGCAGCCTGCACACCATCACGCCGCACATGCTGCGCCACAGCTTTGCCGGACATTTGCTGCAAGCCTCGCACGATTTGCGCGCCGTGCAGGATTTGCTGGGGCACAGCAGCCTGTCCAGCACACAGATTTATACCAAACTCGATGCCGACCATCTGGCGCAGGTGTACGACCAAACCCACCCGCGCGCCAGACGGAAACCCGTTGATGACGAAGAACCCTTATGAGCCAACTTTATCCTTGGGCGCACATCGTCCACCTGTATTGCGCCATTGCCTTTGTGGGCGGCGTGATTTTTGAAGCGCTGGTTTTGAGCGCGCTGCACACCAAGCAGATTTCGCGCGAAGCCCGCCGCGAAGCCGAACGCGTGATTTCACGGCGCGCCGTCCGCGTGATGCCGTTTATCGTGCTGGGCGTGTTCGGTTCGGGGCTGGTCATGCTGCACCGTTATATCGATTTGCTGCGCGACCCGTTGGCCAGCGCGTTCAGCATCCAATTAACGCTGAAACTGTGTTTGGCCACCGGCGTGCTGGTGCATTTTTTGATTGCGGTATACAAAATCGCCACGCGCACGCTCACCGTGGCGTGGAGCAAATACATTCACGCGGCGGTGCTGGTACAGATGCTGGGCATCGTGCTGCTGGCAAAGACAATGTTTTACATTCACTGAACGCAAAAGCAGCCTGCACCCCGAAAAACCAAGTGCAGGCTGCTTTTTCCATTCCAAATACGGCGGATGAACATCAACATGGCGCAAATATAGTGGATTAAAATTGTAATGATACGGCGTTGGCTCGCCTTGACGTACTATTTGTACGCCTTGCGGCTCGCCGCCTTGTCTCATTTTTATTTTAAACCACTATACAAGGCGGCACCAACGCCGCCGCATTGCGGTGTTCATTCACTATATTTTCACGACAAGGGTTTCCATGAGCATTAAAGACTGGGCGGAAGGCGAGCGGCCGCGCGAAAAACTGTTGCAGCGCGGCGCGGCGGCGTTGAGCGATGCGGAACTGCTGGCGATTTTGCTACGCGTGGGCACGCAGGGCATGAGCGCGGTGGATTTGGCGCGGTCATTATTGCAGCATTATCAAGGGTTAAGCGGCGTGATGACGGCAAGCGCCGCCGAATTGTCGCAACACAAAGGCATGGGCACGGCGGCGTTCGCGCAATTTGCCACGGTGCTGGAAATCGGGCGGCGCGTGCTGGGCGAGCAATTGCAGCAGCAGCCGTTGTTACAAACGCCGCAGGCTGCCTGCGATTATCTGCGGCTGCGTATCGGGCACGAGCGCGTGGAAGTGAGCCTGGCGCTGTTTTTGGACGCGCAGCAACGCTTGATTGCGTGCGAAGAATTGTCGCGCGGTACGGTGGCGGAAAACGCGCTGTATGTCCGCGAAGTGGCGAAACGCGCGCTGCACCATCATGCCGTGTCGGTGCTGCTGGCGCATAACCATCCTTCGGGCGACGTGCAGCCTTCGGCAGAAGATTGCACGGCCACAGAACGTTTGCAGGCTGCTTTGCAACTGCTGGACATTCAGTTGCTCGACCATATCATCGTGGCGGCACAGGATACGTTTTCCTTCGCACAACACGGTTTGCTGCGTTAAAACGCACCGTTTCCCACGCAAAAAAGCAGCCTGCACCCCGAAAATCCGAGTGCAGGCTGCTTTTTTATCCGCCGCAATGCTTAAAACACCGCGCGCAAAATCAAGAAATTCACCACTGACAAGAACGCCGCCGCCGGCAGGGTAATCACCCACGCCAAACCGATGGGCTTCATCATTTTCCAGTTGGCATTGCGGTTCACCAAGCCGATGCCTAGCACCGCGCCCACCAAAATATGCGTGCTGGACACGGGCAGCCCCAGCACGGAAGCCCCCATCACCACGCTGGCCGCCGACAATTCTGCCACAAAGCCGGAGGCCGGGTGTAGCTCCGCCAAATCCTTGCCCACCGTTTGAATCACTTCTTTGCCGATAAACCACAAGCCCACAATCAGCGCCACACCGAACGTGAGCATGGCCACCGGCGGCACGGCGGCATTGGCGTTGATGTCGTTGGTACGCAGCACGTCCATAATCGCGGCAAACGGGCCGATGGCATTGGCAATATCGTTCGCGCCGTGGCTAAATGCGAAGCCGGATGCCGTCAGCACCTGCATCCAAGAGAAAATCAAAAACGTGGATTTGCCGACATCTTTGCGTTTCAAGTTTTTGGCATACAAGAAAGTGGCCGACCAGATGCCCGCGCCCAGCATCAAAATCACAAAGCTGCGCGTCAGGTTGCTCATGTTCAAATGCAGGTTGTCCAAACCCTTGAACAGCAGCATGGTCGCAATCACCATACCGCCGACCGCCGAAATAGTCGGCACCCAAGTATACAGCGCACGGAACACCTGAATGCTGCTCTTGCGCCGGTCGATTTCGTATAAACCTTTGTAATAATTCGATTCCAGTTCGGTGTAATCGAAATCGGGCGAACCATAAATCTGCGCGTCGCGCGCCATGGCAGAAGTGGCTTGGATTTGCTCGGCTTCGTCCAGCGATTCGAAACGCAGGCGGTGTTGCTCTTTATAGGCTTTCTTCTCCGCCTTCACGGCCTTGATTTGCTCTTCCATGCGTGCGTTGTATTCCAGCACATTGCGCTTAATCAGATAAAACAGCGCATATGACACCGCACCGCCCAACAGCGGCGACAACACCCACGACACGGCAATCGTGCCGATTTTTTCCCATTTCACCAAGCTCCAGGGGCTGCTGCCGCCATCGGCAATAATAAAGCCCAGCGTGAGCGAGCTGCCCACGATACCGCCGATAATCGCGTGCGTGGTGGACACGGGCAGGCCTTTTTTGGTGGCAAACAACAACCACAATGCCGCCGCCAAAAGCGCCGACATCATGATAAACACCAAATCCAATGGTTGCAGCGGCATGCTGTCGAGATGGACGATGCCGTTACGGATGGTGGCAGTCACTTCGCCGCCGGCAATCACCGCGCCGCTGACTTCAAACACCGCCGCAATCAGCAACGCCTGCGGCACGGTCAGTGTGCCGGCACCCACCGAAGTGCCGAACGAATTGGCCACGTCGTTGCCGCCGATGTTGAACGCCATAAACACGCCGAACAAAGTGGCCAGCAGGAACAAGGCGACATGGTTGTATTGCGTGTAACCCAGCCCCCAAAAAACGAAATAGCCGACCATGCCCAGCAATAGGACGATGAAGGCGGCGTTGATTTTCCGCATGGGCGCGTTTTGGTTGGGAGACATGGCAAATCCTGTCGGTAGTTGGAGATGTGCATAGTATAATCGCCAATTATGACGAGAATATGACAAAATCAAACCCGATAGAAAAAAGCAGCCTGCACTTTGACGCAGCGCAAACCGATATTCATGAAAGGAACGCCATGAGCACACGCGCCCAAATCCTGCAATGGTGCGACGAAACCCTGCAAACCGCCCAATTCAAAGACTATGCGCCCAACGGCCTGCAAGTGGAGGGCGCGGACGAAATCCATACCGTCGTGACCGCCGTCACCGCATCGCGCGCGGCGATTGATTTTGCCGCCGCCTGCAACGCGCAAATGCTGCTGGTGCACCACGGCATGTTCTGGAAAAGCGAGCCTGCCGTGATTACCGGCTGGAAGAAACAGCGCATTGCCACACTGCTGGCGCACAACATCAATCTGGTGGGCTACCATCTGCCGCTGGACGCGCACCCCGTTCTGGGCAACAACGCGCAACTGGCGCAACGCTTGGGCTGGGCGCAGACCGCCGCGTTCGGCGAACAAAACCTGCTGAACATCGGCACGCTGCCCGAAGACACGCGCACCCTCAATGCCTTGTGCGCGCGCATCGAACAAACGCTGGGCCGCAAACCCGTGGCCGTGGGCGACCCGAAAAGCAGCCTGCACACCGTGGCATGGTGCACCGGCGGCGCGCAGGGCTATTTCCAGCAAGCGGCGGATGCCGGCGCGGATGTTTACATTACCGGCGAAATTTCCGAAGCCCAATACCACCTTGCCCGCGAAACCGGCACCGCCTTCATCAGCGCCGGCCACCACGCCACCGAACGCTACGGCGTGCAGGCTTTGGGCAACGCGCTGGCCGCCGAATTCGGGCTGGCCGTCCGTTTCTTTGACGAAGACAACCCCGCATAAACCAACCACGCGCGCCACGCAGGTAAAATTTTCCCAACCGCGTCAATTTTTACTTGCATTCGCCCGCGTTTTTTCGTTTAATCGCGCTGCCGCCCAAGCGTTTGGATTCAGCTTTCGCAACGAAGGCTAAAAGCGTCCCAAACGGCATCGAGGCAGCCTGCACTTTCATCACCGGCACGCCTGCTTTTCCACTTCACCGACAGGAATCTGAAACAATGAACAAAACATTTTTGGTTTCCGCATTGGCTGCCCTAGTTTTGGGAGCGTGCGGCGGCTCGAACGAACACAACAACGCCCATCAACATTCCGGCGCTTCCGGCGTGCAGGCTGCTTCCGATGCGGACGACAACACATCCGGCAATCAAGAAGCCACTGGCGAGCTGAACCTTTACGTCTGGTCGGACTATGTCGCACCCGCCACCATCGAAGCCTTTGCCAAAGACACCGGCATCGAAATCAACCAAGCCTTCTACGACAGCAACGAAGTGCTGGAAGCCAAAGTGCTGACCGGCAAATCGGGCTTCGACTTGGTCGCACCGTCCATTTCCAACGTCGGCCGCCAAATTAAAGCCGGCGCGTACCGCCCCATCGACAAAAGCCAAATCCCGAACTACAACAACATCGACCCCGAACTACTGAAACTGATGAGCCAAGTCGATCCGGGCAATAAATACGCCGTGCCGTATTTCTGGGGCATCAACACGCTGGCCATCAACACCGAACAAGTGGCCAAAGCCTTGGGCGACACGCCGATGCCCGCCAACGAATGGGATTTGGTCTTCAATCCGCAATACACCGCCAAACTGAAAAGCTGCGGCATCAGTTTCTTCGACAGCCCCACTGAGCAATATCCGCTGGTGCTGAAATACATGGGCAAAGACCCAAACAGCGACAACCCCGCCGATTTGGAAGCCGCCAACGCCCTGCTCAAACAAGTGCGCGGCGACGTGAAACGCTTCAGCTCTTCGGGCTATATCGACGGCTTGGCCAACGGCGATTTGTGCGTGGCCATTGGCTACGGCGGCGATTTGAACATTGCCAAACGCCGTGCGCAGGAAGCGGGCGGCAAGCACAACATTCAGGTACTCGCACCCAAAACCGGCGTGGGCATTTGGATTGACTCGTTCATGATTCCGAAAGACGCGAACAACGTGGCCAATGCGCACAAATACATCAACTACACGCTGGACCCGAAAGTGGCGGCGCAAAACGGCAACTTCGTTACCTACGCCCCCGCCAGCAAACCGGCGCGCGAGCTGATGCAGAAAGAATTCAGCGACAGCCCGTCCATTTTCCCGAGCGATGAAGTGAAAGCGCAAAGTTTCGTGGTGCTGCCGAAATCGCCCGAAATGGTGAAACTGCAAACGCGCCTGTGGCAAAGTTTGAAGGCCGGTCAATAAACCCGCCGCAGCCAAATCCGCACATGAAAAAGCAGCCTGCACTTTCTTCATTGCAAAGTGCAGGCTGCTTTTCGATGCATTATAGTGGATTCAAATAAAAATGAGACAAGGCGGCGAGCCGCAAGGCGTACAAGTAGTACGTCAAGGCGAGCCAACGCCGTATCATTGCAATTTTAATCCACTATATAACCGCCTTCATTGCTTTATCATCGCATGTCGCTGCAAACATTCGTGCGCGGGCGATTGCGCAGGCAGCCTGCACAGCCATTGCGCCAACCGTGTGGCGGCATCGCTTTGCACATACAGATACTGCTGCCATTGCCGCGCGGCGCGTTGCCATGCTTCGCGGCGCAGCAGCAAGGTGCGCCATGCTGCGGCACGTTCGCCGTCCGACAGCGTGTGCGCGCCGTTCAGTTCCAGCGACAAAGCGGTGTGCGCCCGCACAACGTCGTCCGCCGCCTGCGCCTGCCACCAATAGAGTTGCCAAAAAGCGTCCAGTTTGTCCAAATGCGCCTGCGCTTCCTGCGGGTAAATGTGCCAAAAAAATGGCCTGCCCGATAATTGCGCGCGCACAAAGCTGTCTTCGCCGCGGATGATTAACACGTCGTGCTGCCGCAACAGCCGGTCAAATTCGCTTTGCGGCACGAAATCCTGTCGGCAGACGTGCAGGCTGCTTTTGGCCGTGCCGCCGTGTTCGGTCAAATCGTGCGGCAGGCTTTGCCACACGGGATTGCCGGCAATGTGCAACGTGATGGGCTGCGGCGCATCCTGCCAGGCGGCGCACCATTTCGCCCACACGCCGCCCGTATAACCGAAGGCGAACAGGTGCAGGCTGCTTTCTCCTTCGCCACGGCGCGGCACATCGGGCGGCGTATCGGTTTCGCGCAGCAGGCCGCCGCTTTCGGGCACAAAGCCCATTTGCCAGAAATATTTGGGATAGCCGTCCGCTTGCAGGCTGCTCATGGCGTGGGTGCGTACCGCCCAGTCTTCCGCGCTCAAATATTCCCAATTCAGCCACACGGCGCGGGTTTGGCGGATAGCGGCCAACACGGCATCGGGCAAATCGCAGGCAAAGGTTTCGACGACAATGTGCGGCGCGGGAATGCCCTGCATATCCGCCTGCACGCCCGCCTGCCACGCGCGCAGTTCAATGCCGCCATGCCGTGCAGGCAGCTTTTCGGGCGCATCGGGCACGATGGTGCGCAGCGCCGCCAAATCGTCCAGCCACAGGTACACCTGCCAACCCAGCCGCTGCTGCAACTGGCGCGCCAGCCGCCACGACACGCCGATATCGCCGAAATTGTCGATAACGGTACAAAACAGCCAGCACACGGGAATGGAAGTCGGATTTTTCATAAAACAGAAAGGAAACAGATGATTGCGTTGATTCAAAGAGTGCGGCAGGCCAGCGTTGCCGTGCAGGGGGAAACGGTGGGGCAAATCGGCGGCGGATTGCTGGTGCTGCTGGGCGTGGAGCGCGACGATACGCCCGAAAAGGCGGACAAACTGCTGCGCAAAGTGCTGTCATACCGCGTATTCGCTGACGAAGCGGGCAAAATGAACCTGTCGTTACAGCAAGTGTGTGCTTCGGACGGCACGGCGGGTTTACTGGTGGTGTCGCAGTTTACTTTGGCAGCGGACACGCAAAAAGGCCTGCGCCCGAATTTTTCGCCGGCCGCACCGCCCGAAACGGCGCGTGCACTGTATGACGATTTCTGCCGCAAAGCCGCGCAATCCGTGCCGACCGAATGCGGCCGCTTCGGTGCGGAAATGCAGGTGTCGCTGGTGAATGACGGGCCGGTAACGTTTTGGTTGCAGGTATAGTGGATTAAAATCGCAATGATACGGCGTTGGCTCGCCTTGACGTACTATTTGTACGCCTTGCGGCTCGCCGCCTTGTCTCATTTTTATTTTAATCCACTATATAACGCATCGGGCAACCATCCCATCGGCACAACAATCAAAGTGCAGGCTGCTTTTGCCGTATTAAAAAGCAGCCTGCACTTTTTCCGCTCGGTTTGGTTTATTCCGCCTGCTCTTCAAAACCCACGATTTCCAGCCCGAAGCCGGTCAGGCCGTTCATGGCGGAAGGTTTGCCCAGCACGCGCATTTTGCTCACGTTCAGCCCGGCAAGAATCTGCGCGCCGATGCCATACGTTTTCCGGTCCCATTTTTTAACTTGGAAACTGTTTTTCGGCAACGTGCGTTCCAGCAGCGCGCCGCCGTCTTCTGTGCGGTGCAGCAGAATCAGCACGCCTGCGTCCGCCGCCTGAATGCGTTGCAGCGCGGCCGGCAGGTTCCATGTGTGGTTCGGGTCAAACTGGATAAAGTCCATCGCGCTAAACGGTTCGTGCACGCGCACCAGCGTTTCGGCGGCGGTTTCCGGGTTGCCCTTCACCAAGGCCAAATGCGTGTCGCCGTTGAGCTTGTCCACATAAACATGCTGGCGGAACGTGCCCCAAGGCGTGTTCACCGCCGTGTCGCCCATTTCTTCCAACAGGCTTTCGGTGCGGCTGCGGTATTCGATCAAATCGGCAATCGTCCCGATTTTCAAGCCGTGCGTTTCGGCAAATTCCAACAATTCGGGCATGCGCGCCATCGTGCCGTCGTCGTTCAGGATTTCGCAGCACACGCCTGCGCCCGTGAGGCCGGCCAAATGCGCCAAATCCACCGTGGCTTCGGTGTGGCCGGCACGCACCAGCACGCCACCTTTTTGCGCGCGCAAGGGAAAAATATGGCCGGGCTGCACGATATCGCCGGGCTGCACGTTCGGCGACACGGCGGTTTGGATGGTGAGCGCACGGTCGGCGGCGGAAATACCGGTGGTGGTGCCGTGCGCCGCTTCAATCGACACGGTGAAATTCGTGCCGTATTGCGTGCCATTTTGCTGTGTCATCATCGGCAGGCCGAGTTTTTCCACCAATGTGCCTTCCATCGGCAGACACACCAGGCCGCGCGCGTGTTTAATCATAAAATTGATGGCCTGCGGCGTGACAAATTGCGCGGCCATGATGATGTCGCCTTCGTTTTCGCGGTCTTCGGCATCGGTAATGACGACCATTTTGCCGGCTTTGATGTCGGCAATGATTTCGGGGATGGGGGAAATGTGCATGATAGTGTCCTTTTGTGCGCCGATATTGCATATTAATGAAATTTCCCTGCGGCTACCGCGTTGGCGCACCCTGTGTCGGCTGACGGGTTATTTCATGATAAACAGGGCGATTGTACGACATTTGCCCACGCCCCAAAACCCCAAAAAGCAGCCTGCACGTTTGCCACACCCATCCTGTTGTTTACAATCAAGACATTTATTCTTTACCCGATTTAACGCAAACATCGGCAGCCGCTAATTTTCTCCTAATTTTGCCGCCGTATCATGCACCCATCGACATAGCGCATTCGCTTCCGCACCATTTTCCCCACCCTTGATAAAGGATAAATACCATGAACAAACTGATTAAATCCACCCTGGTTCTGGCCATGATGGCTGTTGCAACACCTGCTCTGGCCGACAACGACGATTACATTTACGCGCAAAACCGCGGACAATATATTTCCTACGAAGCAGCGGCGCAAAAAGCCGTGGCGCACGTGGGCGGCGGCTTTGCCAAAGATGTGGACTTCGAATACAAATCGCACAACAACCGCGCCTTCTTCGAAGTGGAAGTGATCAACAAAAGCGGCCAGGAATACGACGTGATCATCGATGCGAAAACCGGCAACGTGTTGTCCGCCAAGCGAGATGACTTCGACTGATTTGCCCGCACAGTAACAGCGGCACGATACGGCTCATCCGGCGTATCGTGCCGCTATTTTTTCAGATGGCAAAAGCAGCCTGCACATTCCGACCGTCCAAATCGCACAGCGAAAATGCTAAAATAAACCATCTGCGGCTTCGGCTGCACATTCTGCAAAGAGAAAGGGTTTGAAATGACAATTTATTTTTTGGGCGGCGGCAATATGGCCACAGCGATTGTGGCAGGCCTGTGCCGTGCGGGACGCAGCAGCGAAATCCACGTTACCGACAGCAATCCCGACCAACGGGCGCGTTTGGCGACGCAATACGGCGTGCAGGTATCGGCAACCCTGCCCGAACTGTGCGCCGATGACGTACTGGTACTGGCCGTGAAGCCGCAAGACATGCAGGCTGCCTGCGCCGCCATCCGCCCCAACGGTGCTTTGGTGCTGTCGATTGCGGCCGGCTTGGGCGTGGACACTTTGTCGCGCTATTTGGGCGGCACGCACCGCATAGTCCGCGTGATGCCAAATACGCCGGCCAAAGTCGGCCTTGGCGTGGCCGGGCTGTTTGCCGCATCGGGTGCAAGCGATGCCGACCGCCAAACCGCGCAAGCCATTTTCGCCGCGTCCGGGCAGACCGTGTGGCTGGACGATGAAGCGCAAATGCACGCCATCACGGGCATTTCCGGCAGCGGCCCGGCCTATGTTTTTTACCTGATGAACGCCTTGCGGCAGGCAGCCTGTGACTTGGGTTTCGATGCTGACACCGCCCGCACCTTGAGTTTGCAGACGTTCAAAGGCGCGGTGGCGCTGGCGGAACAATCGGGCGAAGATTTTGACGTGTTGCAGGCACAAGTAACCAGCAAAGGCGGCACCACGTTTGCGGCACTGGAATCGTTCCGTGCGCACGGGGTGGCGGAGCATATCCGCGAAGGCGCGCACGCGGCGGAGGCACGATCGCAGGAATTGGCGCAGTCGTTGGATTAAACGGCATTTGATGGCCATATAAATCAAAGTGCAGGCTGCTTTTGGCGAATATCCATTCATCCAAAAGCAGCCTGCACTTTTTGCCGCAGCCTTATTTCCGTTTTGCCGCGCACGGGCCCATGCCCGAAATCTCGTCCTGCCGCGCCTCAATCCACGTTTCGCACGCCGCCATCAACTCCACCTCGTTGCCCGACGTATGCGCAATCGGCGCGCCAATCACCACATCAATCGTGCCGGGATATTTCAAAAACGAATTGCGTGGCCAAAACTCGCCGCTGTTGAGCGCCACAGGCACAATGTCCATTTCAAACAGTTTCGCCATGCGCGCGCCGCCCAGTTTGTAGCGGCCACGTTCGCCCGCCTTCATCCGCGTGCCTTCGGGGAAAATCACAATCCAAAACCCTTGGTTTTTGCGCACCATGCCCTGCTCCATCAGCAACCGCGTGGCATGCGCGCCGGCCTTGCGGTCGATGCCGATGGTGCCGCCCAGTTTCAACGCCCAGCCGAAAAACGGAATGAGGAACAGCTCTTTTTTGGCGACATACGTCTGCCACGGAAAAACCTGCTGCAACATCAGCGTTTCCCAGCCGCTTTGGTGTTTGCAGCAGATAATGCACGGATTTTTCGGAATGTTTTCAGCGCCGCGCACAGTGTAGCGCAGCCCGACCACATGCTCCAGCGTCCACAGCAGCAGCGCCGTCCACGCCTTGCCGACACGGTTCACACCCTTGGGAAACGGCGCGGCAATCACGGCGCATACAAACATCAGCGGCATGGTGGACACCAGCACGAACCAGTAAATCAGGTTTTTTATGTAAATCATAGTGTTCTATTTTATTGATGAAATCGGTCAGCAAAGCGTGCATTGTAACCGAAATTGCAGGCTGGTATCAGTCTGAAATCTGCGATTTTGGCCAACCGATGCGCGTATTTGTGCCGTTTGGGCGAAATGGAGAGTTTGCCGATAACGAAAGTCAAGAGCAGCCCAAAGTGCAGGCTGCCTGAAAAGGCGGTTACATCCCATAGTCCCGTTTCATCTGCTCCAACCCTTCTTCGCTGAACAGACAAATGCACAATGCCTGACAACCGTATTCGTTCCAGCCGTTTTGTACTTCAAAATCCGACAGTGCCTGCGACAAAGCTTTATCATCGCCTTTCGTGTCGCCAAACACGGCTTGAAGCGTTTCGGTGGAAACCGGTTCGGGCATACCGACAACCAGCATGACACCGCCGTTCTCCACCGAATCCGGCGGCGCGGATAACGGCAGCGAAAAATAAATTCGCCCTGCCCAATCCTGCAAAACAAGCCGGTTTTCCCGCACGGCAAAAAATGCGTCCGTACCCTGCAAATACCACACATTTTCACATTCGCTATCAAACGCATAACCGGAAAACGCCTGATAAAATTCGTCAAAAAAATTGTCTTTGTCGTTATCAAACAGGATGAATGAATCGGGCGAAACGGATAACAGATAAGGATATTTCACAGATAAACGCTCCATACGGATTGGAATGTGCAGGCTGCTTTTGCATTGTCCGAATCGCCAAAAGCAGCCTGCACTTGATTTCTCTGCCACAGGACACAATCCGTCCGTTACGGCCGCCCCGTTTTCGGGCTGACGGTCAGAATTTCACAGCCCGTTTCCGTTACCAGCACCTCGTGCTCCCACTGTGCGGAAAGTTTGCGGTCTTTGGTGACTACCGTCCAGCCGTCGTCCAGAATCCGCAGATGGCGTTTGCCTTGGTTAATCATCGGCTCGATGGTGAAAATCATGCCGGGCTGCAACACAGGGCCTGTGCCTTTGCGGCCATAGTGCAGCACCTGCGGGGCTTCATGAAAGCCGCGGCCGATGCCGTGTCCGCAGAATTCCTGCACCACAGAATAGCCCGCGTTTTCCGCCACCTGCTGGCAGGCATAGCCCACGTCGCCCAGTGTTGCGCCTGCTTTCACGGCGGCAATACCCGCCATCATGGATTCGTGGGTAACGTCAATCAGGCGCTGCGCCTGCGGGCTGATTTGCCCCACGGCGAACATGCGGCTGGAATCGCCGTGAAAGCCGTCTTTTTTAATGGTCAGGTCGATGTTGATGATGTCGCCTTCTTTCAGCGGCTTGTCGTCCGGAATGCCGTGGCAGATGACGTGGTTCACGGATGTGCAGCAGGATTTGGGATACGGCGGATTGCCGTAGTTCAGCGGCGCGGGATAGCCGCCCTGCACGTTCACGTGGTAGTCGTACACGAGTTGGTCGATTTCGTTGGTGGTGATGCCGGGTTTGACGAAATCGCCGATGTAATCCAACGCTTCGGCCACCAGGCGGCCGAGTTCGCGCATTTTTTCGATTTCGGCGGCGGTTTTGATAATTACGGGCATAAAATATCCTTTAAATGTGGGTATTGCGGGGTTTCAGGCTGCCTGAAAATTCTAGGCGACAGATTTGGATTTGCGCAGCAGCGCCAGCACCAATAAAACAATCGAAGCCAGCGAAACAACGGCACAGATGATCGGAAAGACCAAACCATCGATACCGTATGCGGCAAACATACAAGTAACTTCAACCGCCAGCAGGACGACCCCTGCGCGGCACAGCTTGTCTTGCCGAAAACGCATCGACAGCGGCGGCTGGCAAATCGTGATCAGGGCAATAACGCACCAAACACATATCGCCTGATTCTCCCACCCGATGAAGTTGTTCATCCAAGCCAGGAAAAGATTCACCAAAATTTCCAGCAGCAGGCCGAAAGAGACAATGCCCCAGAAAAACAGCCAGCCGGTTTTCTCATGATGATTCATACTTTTTTCCTTATGTGTATTACCGCCCAACTCCGTTTTCAGACGGCCTGAAAAACTATTTGGGGCTGTACTAGACAACTAGAATAAATTCTGCTTTACTAGTTGTTTTAAAATAGAGATTTGAACTTTTATTTCACTGTTGTTAAAACGCCA
>ERZ773054.47-NODE-47-length-85435-cov-9.551733_pt1 | contig 85435 bp, 73 predicted proteins | sample MGYA00580630_ERZ773054 | MGnify/ENA primary metagenome ERZ773054 (study PRJEB29015, sample SAMEA2737994) | human oral metagenome | biome: human oral; feature: human-associated habitat; material: dental | place: China | collected 2115 ... | reverse complement strand
TATCAATTCCACCAAAAGCAAGTGTTGCGAAAATGGTAGGTAGAATAAAAGGTAAAAGTGCACTAATGCTTTTCGACAGACATCCGGAATACAGAGAGAAATATAATCGAAATTTTTGTGCAAGAGGATATTATTGCGAAACAGTCGGTAATGTCAATGAAGAGACAATAATAAAGTATATAGCAGAGCAGTATTAGAGGAATCGACTGGAAGGAGAGCCCAATAAATAAGTAATTAAACCGCATTTATGCGGCTACCAGTAACAAATAGACTGGTTTGTTAGACCGCCTTTAGGCGGAAACATAACGAGCCCTGGAAGGGCTATCACAAACTACCAGCAGAGCTGGTGGTACTGACTTTTGATGGTGATGTCAATGCAATTAGACATGTTCTATATAACTGTTCTGCATCAAGACCGTCAATTGAATCAGAAACCAAAGAAGATACGATTGAACCCGGAACAGAAACACTATCGCTTACAGCAGATCCAAGAGAAGACGGTCTTGTAAAATCAAGAACTGGAGATACTACATCAGCAGATACTTATGCTAATTGGTATAAGAATGTGTATGTACCACAGGCTAAAGGTGAAACACCTAAACCTACAGGACATTAAGGAGGATTTTTATGCTAGAAAAAACAGTAAGAGTAGGAGAGATTGATGTAAAGTTTCGTTCGTCAGCTACAATACCAAGACTATATAGAATTAAATTTAAGAGAGATATATTCAAAGACCTATCAAAGCTAGAAAAAACGTTCAAAGCAAGTGAGGGCTCATTTGAAATAGATGAACTTGAGATATTTGAAAATGTAGCCTATATTATGGTTTACCATGCAGATAGAAGCATTCAAGGAAATATCGATGATTGGCTTGACCAATTTGAGATGTTTTCAATCTATGAAATACTCCCTGAGATACTTGAATTTTGGGGAGCAAATTTAGAAACAGAAGTTCAGTCTAAAAAACTTCCAAAAAGCAGCAGGGAAATGACAACAGCTCTATTTCTACTTAGATGTGTAGAAATAGGGATAAACATTTCTGAACTGGATTTACTAACTATAGGTATGGTACTTAATATATGGACTGAGAAATCAAATGATGGGGCAAAGTACAGTAAGGTTGCAGGACAATCTGAGTTTGATAAGTTTTAGCATAAAGGTGGTTGAACAAACACCTTAAATGTGATATACTCTTCCTAAGGTATTTGAACAAACACCTTAGGAAGGAGGTGCTGTAATGAGAGTTCAGTTTACAGTAAATTATGAAGAAAGATTGAAACTAGAATCTTTAGCTAAGAAAAATGGCTATCCTGATATTTCCTCATATTGTAAAGATAAATCATTAGGAGAAAGAACATATGCAAAAATGTGGGAAACAATAAAAAATAAAATATCAGAGATGAATTCTGGCAATGAGTTTTCATTGAGAGATTTGATTGATGCTCCACCATCTAATTTAGGAGTAAAAGTATTTAATAACCAAGATAATTTAGGTATAGAAGCTTTACCAGGTAAAGATTCTTTGAAGGCAAACAGATTTAGAAAAAAATAGTTAATGATTAGACATCCAACTAGTGTAGTGTATCATTGATAAACAACCAAATGTTGTTGGTATGTTAAACTGTTTCATGATATACTAAAAAAAAACGGTGGTGATTTAAGATGGCAAGACCGAAAAAATATACTATTTCACTAACAGATGACGAATTCAAAAGGCTGAAATCCGTCATGAACAAAAAGCAAACAACTAAAACAGTTAAGAATAGGTGCCAAATTATTATTGATTTAGATGATGCACACGGCAAAGTTCTGACTCATAAACAGTCAGCCAAGACAAACTGTGTTTGTATGTCTACAATTACCAATGCAGTAAGACTTTATTCCAAAAAAGGTATTGAGGGAATTATTACTTTAAAACGTAATGTCAACTCCGATAATGCACGTAGGAAAATTGATGGACGTGCTGAAGCTCGCATCATCGAAATTGCATGCAGTCCTGCACCAAAGGGATATTCCCGTTGGACACTCAGATTACTGGAGGAACAGGCAAAAATAGTGCTTGATGTTCCTGTCAGTAAAGATACAATCGGCAGGGCTTTAAAAAAAAATAAACTTCGACCTCACATGAAAAACTATTGGTGCATTCCTTCAAAAGAAGATGCTGATTAGAAGTAAAAACTGAATTGGTTAAGGAAAAAGTATCATTGCTTGAGAAACAGTTAGCTGCTTGCAATAAAACAATGTAAGAGATCAAGAAGCTTTTAGAGGAGGAATAATACATGGTAGATTATGATAAACCCGCAGAAGTATTAACTGACGAAGAACGCTGGGGAATTATAGAAGAAATGACATGCAATATGGATCTAGACGAAAGAGATGAGTTATTAGAAAGTTGGGGTGAGTAAATGATTACAAATAATAAGGAATTATTAAAAAAAATTCATAATTTTTACGGTCACCCCGTGGATTGGTTACCTGGCCTAGCAGCAGAATTACAAATAACAAGGAATAGTGCATCCTGTTTAGCGAGAGAGGCTGGGTATTACCGCCATAAACTCGTTAAGCAGGTAAGTCTGTCAACTTTCACAGCCTCTCCTTATGCTAGCTTTATTATTAAAAAGAAGGGGTTGGCGATTATTGAAGAAAACTAAAAATGCCTTTATATCATATTTAAAAGAACGAAATATTTATTTTTTTGAAGATTTCTTGGAGGGAACATCAAGGATTACCATGTTGTTTGGTGGTTTTTTCAACAGTCCTAGTGAAAAAATAGAGTCCTGTATATATTTCTATGGGGAGAGTACTCTTGAAATAAGAGTGTACTACGCTGAACCAGGACCACAAATTGTAAAAACATCGGAATATCAGTCCGAACTTTATAGACTAATTAATTTTGTTAATGCCAGAGTGTTTACTAGGAATATGGATGGGGCAGGAAACACGTTATATAGACCTAGTTATTTGGTACAACCACGAATCTATATTTCTGAAGATGGTTGCTATGATATAACTGCGACAATAGTCATGGAGGAAGATTTTTTTAAACTAGCACCTCTTGAAATAGAAGACTTTGTAACGATTGGACTTCCAACATTGCTAGAGGAATTAGCCCCATATTTCTTTGGTGTGCTACTAGGGAATGTGACAAGTGAGTTGGCAATTCAATATATAAAAAAGAATTTACTTAGAGAAAATTGAAAGGATCTTATGCTTAGAATAGGATATTGTTAAGGCGGCTGGATGAAAATCCGGCTGCTTTTTTGTTGCAGTTAGCGAAATTTAGAATACAAGGTAAGAAATGTAATAAAGCCATCTTATGTTTGGCGATATAGTAATCGGTGGTATTAATTGTCCACCTTTTGGGTACTAATTGTCCACTTACCATCCATTTTCTTAAGAAAATCCCTGTGATATTATTACAATGGATCTACTGAAGTGAAGCAAACAACTTCCTCAGAGGTCCATTTTTTCTGCAAAAATTTAATAAGGTAATTGAGAGCGTCAGCTCGTGATCGTAAGGTCGCAAGTCTGGCGCTTTTCTTTTGTCTGAAATCAGGTGACGACCTGGAACACAATAATATGCAAAAGAAAGGAAATTAAACTTATGAACAGTGAAGAACTTAAGGACAGAGTTAAAGATGATCTTGGTCAGATGCTTGAAGCACACGGCATCAAGGCTGACATCAGTGAACATCATGTTGAGAAGTTAAATGGTTTTTATGATGCACTTAGCGTTACCCCTGAAGGAAGTCGCATCGGTGTGAATGCGAATCTCAGTGCTATCTGTGATGCAATCGAGGATGGCCAGAGCTACAGCGAAGTAGTAGCAAGAGCAGCTGATTATTCTATTATCGCTGGTATCTAGAATACTCCGGAGATCAACGTGGAGGATCTTACCAACTATGATGAGATGAAGACCAAGCTCGCTATGGAGGTTGTATCGGCTGATCGAAATGCAGATATGCTTCAGAATGTTCCGCATGAACAGATGGAGGACATCGCAGTTGTTTATCGCTTAATCCTGGGTCAGGACAGCGAGGGAAGAAGTTCCGTACTTGTTACGAATGATCTTATGGAACAGTTCGGCGTTACCCATGATCAGCTCCGAGAGGATGCATTGGTAAATTCACCGGAGATCAGACCTTACGAAATCAGGGGAATGTCGGTTGTAATGACCGAGATGATGGGACCTGGAATGATTCCTGAAATTGATCCGGCTGATGAGCAGATGTTTGTCGCTGGCGTATCTGACAACATTCACGGAGCTGGCGTAATTGCTTATCCGAACTTCTTTGAGGATGCAGCTGAAAAGCTTGGTGGTGACTTTTATGTTCTTCCTAGCAGTATCCACGAGGTGCTCCTTGTTAGAGATAACGGAGAGATGACTGCAAAGGATCTTGAAGCAATGGTAAGAGAAGTCAATGCTACTAAGGTTGCACCGGAAGAGTAGCTTATCTAGCATGTATATCACTATGATTCCAAGGAGCATGTCTTTGAGATGGCTGATAAGTTCGAGGAACGTCAGGCAGAAAGATATGCTGAGGAACATGATGCTGATAAGAGTTCTCTTCTTGGTGACCTTAAGGTCAAGAAGGAAGAGGTTGCTAAGGAAGCTCCTGAGAAGCATATAAAGGATGCAGTGAAGAAGGACAGAGGAGGCGAGGCACTATGAGTAGACAGGGATCTATCCTCATAGTCCATCAGATTCCTTCAGGAACAAAGAGAGGCGGTCATGCACCATACACAAGGGGCTGTCGGGAAATGACTAAATTTTTACATAAAAAAAGATGGCTAATGATAACCATCTTTCTCCGTTACATGTTATAATCCCGTCTTTGACAGTTGCAAAATAAAAAAACCTTGTAAAGTCCCTATTTATAGAGCTTACAGGATTTTGTTACTTCGTAATGATATATAGTATTTTTTAATATTCTGTTTTAATATAAAATAAATAGCTAATAATTCTGTATTTATTAGAGATATGTCATTTATCAGAAATAGTAATTACTTTGTCTATTGTACAACTTTTGTAATAGAAAGAAAAGGGGTATCGCTTATATTTTTTATAGAATACTATTAAAATACTATTCTCTAAAACAAAATATTTTGTGTTGTAAATGCTTTGTATATAGGGCTTAGAAGCTATTTTTTTATTATCAAACTGTCAAAGACCCGAAATTATATTGTGCTAGACTATAAGCACAAGAAAAGTATCAGCTTGGAAGGAGGTCTTTTATTATGGCAAGTACATTAGTTCAGTTCAGGACAGAAGATACAGAAAAAATCAAGGCGATTCGGATACTTGATCGTCTAGGTCTTTCTTTGCCATCCTATCTTAGGATGTGCGTTTCAAGGTTGAATCATGAAAATGGCATTCCTTTCAGTATGAAAATTGAAGCTGAAAATAATTCGGGGATCAATGCACTCAAGCGCGCTAGCCGTATTGCTGAAGAATACGGAATTGCAGATATGTCACTTGATGAGATTAACATTGAGATTGCTGAAGCAAGGAAATAAAAGTCTATGAAATCGGGCTTTATGTGGATGCGGATCATATAGATATTGAACTCCCGAATCCAAAGGACAGCGTATTTTATGAAGTAGTTATGGAAGAAAGAAAAGAAGAAGATGCTTATTTGGTGACAGGAAACATAAAGCATTTCCCGGAAAAGCCTTTTATTGTCATGCCTAGGCAGATGTTAGATATCATTCTGAAGGACATGGATTTGTAATCATTCGATAACCAATCTGAAACCTACTAAAGGGAGGCTTATATAGACGATACCCGGCTTCCTTGAGATGTGCGACAGCGTATCCGGGATTCGATAAAAGACAGTATATGACTCCGTTCAATTTTGCCACTGTCATTTAACTTTCTGAAATTGCACTCAGCCACTATTTGAAAGTGCGAACAGAGATGTTGGGCAATAAGTGTATTATTCGTATAGTGAAGTAAAAAGTTTATTTCTGCTGTGAAAAAGCCTTATTGAAAAGTGGAATTTACTCTTACAAAAATGAGTAAATTCCACTTTTTTGTTTCTAAAAGTTGAAATTAGTATTATCCTATAGTAAAGAGGTAGGATTCTGGATATGTTATGCAATATTTTTGCATAACAATCAAGCCGAATTTAATGCTGTTTTTTGAGTGAGTAAAGTGTAATATTAAATGCAACATTTTAGGAAGCGGAAATAGGTGTAATACTAAAATTCACTTTTCTCACCTCACATTGAAAATAAACTTTTCACTTCACTAAAAACAATTTTAATATGACAGAGGTTGTCAATTTATTATGATACAATAAAGATAGCAGATGTTAAAATAATGAAAGGAAATATACTATTTAGTATCCATTATAGGGACTTTTGGAAAAAGGTAATGAAAAAGAACTTGATAAGGGCAAGCTCAAATACATGCTAATGATTAAACAACCTGATTTTATTACATAAGAATTATTTACAAGAGGCAAGCAAGAATGTGAAAATTAAAAAGTCCAATACTTGTATGATAAAATAAATTTTGAGGAAATAGAAGACGGTATGTCTATTCATATCTTACATATAGGCAGTTATGATGAGCCTCAGTCATTTGAAAAGATGGATTAGCTTATAAGAGGGCTTAAGTTTATCAGAAAAGATAATTTCCACAGAAAGATATATCTAAGTAGTAAAAACAGGACATTTATAAGAAAAACAAAAAAGCATTAAGATATTAGCTAAGATAGGAGGGCTTTATCATGCCAAGACCAAGGACAAAAATTGATTTAATGATTGCCACTAAAGAAAACTATGAAAAGTTGAATTTACTTATTTCAAAGATGACGGAGGATGAGTTAAGTACACCTTTTGATTTTTCAAAAGATGAAAAGAAAAAAGAAGCCCATTGGAAAAGAGATAAGAATTTAAGAGATGTTCTAATCCATTTATATGAATGGCATCAGCTTGTTTTGAATTGGGTACGAGCGAATCAAAAGGAAGAAGAACAACCATTTTTGCCTAAACCATACAACTGGAAAACTTATGGTGATATGAATGTGGAATTTTGGAAAAAACATCAGAATACTTCTCTTGAAGACGCAACCAAAATGTTTCATAAATCCCATATTGATGTATTAGAGTTGGCTGAAAAATATACAAGTGAAGAATTATTTTCCAAAGGCGTCTATAGGTGGGCACCGGGTAGCACACTTGGTTCATATTTTGTAAGTGCCACAGCAAGTCATTATGACTGGGCTATGAAAAAGCTAAAAGCTCATCAAAAAAATTGTAAATCAAAAAAACCGGAATAATACAGAAAAGTACATTTTACAAAAAATAAATACTATCTTCAATGAAAGGAATTAATTTATTCAGAGTCTGCACTTATGGCTGTATTAATGCTGATCAAGAAGTAAATGCTGGCGGATGAAATTTGTCTTTCATCATACTCTTTTGACTTGTTAAAATTTAAAGCAAATAATACAACCATAACTGCAATAAATAAAAGAGTACAATCAATAAAAAGTGATAGAGTCTTTATTTTTGGAGATAGGGCAAAATAATCAATATATTTTATTCATAGGTAGTGTAATATATCATTGACATTTAATTAATAACAGCAACAGTAGGGTAAATCTCAACTCCCTTTATTATGTATTTGTTACAATCTATTAACAAAGCAGTAATAAGACTAAATATCAACAATACTATACAGTAGTGTAGCGTTTTTTATCGTTTTTTATGGCGTGCAACAAAATACCATATAAGTACGATTATAAACGATACGGATTGAGCAATAGAAATTCTCAAAATCATAAGCTCGTCTGTACCTGAGGTAGAAATGACATGAAGTATATTTACTATTGTATTATTGACAAAATGATCCCCCATTGCCATATACAAATTGCCGGTCAATTTAGTTATCATTGCAAACTTGAAGCCAACCAAAGCGGATGTAATAACTAACATAATAGAATTAGCGATAAATCCGCTCATGCTCATTGTACCGTCATGATAATCTCTAAGTGGTGCCATTATGTGCCATATACCGAATAACACGGAGGCTATTAAAGCGGAAATGATAAAGGTATATTTGTGTTCAAGCAACTTTGGAAATAGCCCCCTAAACATACCCTCTTCCATTACTACATTAATGATATTGCCGATAATACAAAACACAAAGAAAACCAATGCTGTTTGGTGACCGATATTTCCATCAACGGAATAAGCACTTACATATAAAGCAAGTGTTTTAAAATTCCCATGCAAAGCAAGTACTAAAATCTCAGCCGAATAAGCAAGTACGAATATTACTAATCCAAAAGCCAAGCCCTTTAATATGTATAGGATTGTTTTACTCTTGGTAAAACCTATTTCCTTAAATGTAAAATCAAAGTGTTTTATTACTACAAAAAGAACAGCAATTCCTATCAGTTTATGTATAAAGGCTTCACTCCAAAATGTTTGATCAGTTCGTAGTATAAAGTATTCAAGTATGCGAAACATAAAACAAATCAGATAAATTATAAGTACAACGGATAGTGCTTTTCTTTTTGTGTTAATCATATTAATCTCCATTCCGCTGCCAATTGGCAGCACAAATAGCTATAAAAGTATTTTTTACACCAGTGTAGTGTATGATTGACATTTAATTAATATCGGTAATAGTAGAGTAAATTTTAACTCTCTTTATTATATATTTGTTATAATCTATTAACAAAGTAGTAATAAGGCTGGATGTCAACGATTCACTACACCGACTTCTTATTATAACAAGCCCTTTGATAAATACCTGTTTCTCTTTTTGATAAAGTTGTGCAACCGGATCTTTCTTTGGTTGACAATGCTGAATTATTCGTAGGCTTAAGTATTTTACCACAGAAATATCAATAATTGTGAGTAAAGTATTAGATATTTTGTTTTGCAAACAAGATATTTATTGATTTATAAAAATGTTTTTAATGGCAAAAATTAAATGGATTCTTTTAAGAAAATTATTATTGTCGAAAAACTGTAACGATTTAGTGCCAATGTGATATATTAATGTTAATTACATAGATTGACTTGAAGTTGATTATAGCTTAGTATGTAGTTGTAAATCTCTTTAAGATCATTATTCAATTTAATGATGATTGTTAAAAAATAAAATGAAAATAATCGTATAACTTTGAGGCGACTTAGATAAATAAGTACGGAATAAGTGATGATTTCAAAAAGAAAGGAGAATAAGTAATGATCTACGATTTTACTATCACAACAGGAAACGGAGAAGAACTTAGACTTTCCGATTATAAAGGGAAAGTTATTTTGATTGTCAATACGGCGACAGAATGCGGCTTTACACCACAGTATGCTCCGATGGAAAAACTTTATGAGGATTATCATGATAAGGGGCTTGAGATCCTTGATATCCCATGTAACCAGTTTGGAGGACAGGCACCGGGTACGGATAAAGAAATTCATGAATTTTGTACACTGCATTTCAATACAACCTTCCCACAGATGAAGAAGGCGGATGTAAACGGAACAAATGAACTTCCGCTCTATACTTATCTTAAGTCTGAAAAAGGATTTGAAGGTTTAGACGAGCACCCATTAAGATCTGTACTTGAAGATATGTTTAACAAGGCTGATCCTGACTGGGCTAAAAAGCCTGATATCAAGTGGAATTTCACTAAATTTGTTGTTGACCGTGAAGGAAAAGTAGTTGCACGCTTTGAGCCTACTGCCGATATCGAAAAGGTTGAAGCTTGCATAAAGGAATTGATTTAGTTAAGAAGAATTCAGGTGGAAATGACATTGATGCCACCTGTGTAATACAGGATAGCATCAGTGTTCTTTGTATAATTTATAAATATATTAACTATACATTATTGAGTTTATACTAAATCAACTAAAAACACAAAATATATGCTAAAATAAAAGGGCGATTCCGTATGGGATTGCCCTTTTAACTATAATTTATAAATATTATATATTCACAAAAATACAATCACATATATGAACATACACAGTATTATGGGAGATATTAATGAGAGAATTTAAAACCGCATCAATCCTTTTTGACGGCAATTTAGCCTTATCCATAGCACCGGCTCTTACACCAAGCGGCATAGAGGATAATCCGTTATTTTTTAATGGCAAAATCATAGATCCTGCAATTATTTCAGGAGGGCTTTTGGTACTTGCGGATATTGTAAGTACAAGATATTTTAAGTATGTACCGGTAGACCAAAAAGATCCTATTCTTTCTGCACAGGGGGATAGATTAAGAGCCGAATGTTTTTCCGCCTGTAACGGTGTTTATGCAAGGCTGGATATATTTCAAAGTGCCTTGGACGGAGAGATACTCTATGGTACTACCAATGTAGATATAGGAGCTGATTTAAGAAGATCCCTGTTTAATATAAAAAAAGAAGACAGATTAAAGTTTAGAATCGGAGATGAGGGCTGGAAAATATTTAACAGTAAGAAGCTTGATGATAAAACTACATTGGCAAATATACTGATACAACGCCCTGTGAAAATGCCGGACAGGTGGATCAGAGCACTTGGAAACTGTGCCATGCTCCATAAAAATATGAAATATAAATTCCATGTTGAGGGAATGCAGGCAAAGGCATTTATCGCAATGCTGCCGCCTGCAACCGGAAAGGAAAGATCCGGCTGGCTTACACCCACTAAAACCGCTGTGATGTTAAAGCAAAGAGAAGAAAAAAACAGCGTATATATCAGCGGACTTCACAGACTGAGTGCACTTAAGCGTATAATGAGTTATGTAAATGCAATATATTTTTATGCTCCTGAGAGTGGTGAGGCAGGGCAGATGATGCTTGAAGTATGCATGAAAGGAGCAAGTATAATCCTTAGTTTGACCGCAAAGAGCTATGAGGGTTACTCAGGTGAGGGGGCATTGCTTGACTCGCTTTCAGACTTAAAAATATTAGAATATGCCGACAGAATTGATGATATATTAAACTTTGAGTCAAGACTTGAACTTGATGTAATGTCAAAATCCATGGGAATGATAAAGAAAGATATGAATGCTGCCATAGAACTGCTCGCAGTTTCAGGAAAGCTCGGTTTTGATGTTAAAGAGAGAGCATTTTTCCACAGGGAACTGCCGGATGATCCCGATAGAGTCTTAAAGGATAATCCAAGACTCGTGGGTGCAAGAAAACTTATGCAAGAAACTTCGTATGTAGAAGACGATGTATGGCATGTAAAATCAGGTGATACAATATACAGAGTTATTTATCCTACTGATATGAGAGTGGAAAATGCAAAATGTACCTGCGCATGGTATCTGAAACATCAAAACAGCAGAGGACCGTGTAAACATATTTTGGCAGTGAAATTAAAAAAAGAAGTATAGTGTTAAAATACATTTTCATTACTAGTTGTTGTTATTAAGAGGCGAATGGAGGTTAGTATGGCAAGCAAACTTGAAAAAGCGGTTGAAATTTATCGTTCTCTTGGATATGAGGAAACAGATTTTGAAGATATTTTAACCCTTGGTACAGGAAATAAGGAAGAACAAAAAATTGCAAAAGAGGGACTTAAATCCGGTGAATGGGCACAAGTTAAACAATTATCGGAAAACAGCTACGGTTTTGTACCTATTGTAGATGTGGATTTAGGTAAACTTGCAATCTTTGCTATTCGTGTAGGAGTAGACGCCAAGCGTGCGGCAAATCTTTTAAGAGGAGGCAGTGAGGTTGCTCTGGGGGCTATTGAGGCTCGTGGCAAAAGCTACGCCATGGACTTTATTAAAGCTGCCTGCACTTCAAACAGGAGAATATGGGAGCATTCCCTGTCGGTTCTTGGTATGTTGGCAGTAAAACTGGTACATCAAATGGAACTTGAAATTCCTGAATCCGCAGAGTATATGAAGGACTGGGCAGCAGTTGCGGCAGGGGTTTTAAAGCCTAAAAGAAAAGATAGAAATATTGATGAGAACTTTGTAATTGAAAAAGAGGAGATTGTAAGAAGATTTATTGAGCATATTGAAGTAGGGATTTCTGTAAATGTGCCTGCAACCGGACCTTTCTCAAAAGTACTGATTTGGGGTGTAGAGAACAATGTGCTTACAAAAGAAGAAAGCATCGATCAGGTATTTTATGCACTAAATATTGCACAAAGACCGGGAGACAGAAAAGAGCTTGTAAATGTTTTAGAGCAAATAGGACTTACAGATGATGATATCAGATCCAGAGCAGAAACAATCATTCCGCTATTGGGACTTGGAGAGAGTGCTTTACTTGAGAGGTTCGCACCAGTACTTATAGAGAGTGCTTCCAAAGATTTGCTGCATCAGGTTCTTATTGCCTGCAGTTTTGCAAAGGTTAAGAAAATCAAAAAAATAATTTTAACTGCTGCTTTAAAAAGGGAAAGACCTAAGTCTGTAAAAGAATATGAAGAGTGGCTCTTACTGTATAAGCAGGATGAGGATAAGAGCATATCAAAACTTGCAAAAACCATTGAAAAGGCTTGGGGCTTGGAGATTAAAAAAGATGATGTAAAAGAAGAAGTACAGGGGCTTTGGAAAAAAACACCGAAGCTGTGGGAAGTTCCTAAGTTTAAGCTTGGAGAAGTCTCGCCGGAGGCATTAACAGATTTACTGGCAGTGATTTCAGAAAGAAAGGAATGTCTTGAGGATATTACCTTTGAAAAATTTATTGCTATGGCAAATAACATTGCATACAAAAATCCCGATGAGGCTAAAATAAGTCTGGCAGGAATTTCAAGTAATGATTCAAGCATCATCCGGATACTTGGCAGATGGGCAAAAAATGTTGAAAATAATATATGTCCGGACAGCATAAGAAAAGTATGGAACGGCGAAAATGAAGCTGTAAAACTTGTATATGGAGAACTTTTATATACAAGGAGTGCTGTTTTATTTGCCTCTATAGATAAGTTTCCCTGCCTGCTAAGCACTCCAAGCTATGAAGATTTAAGTATAAGTTTAGGTGATTTGGTTGCTCGCCTTTTAATCTATAAAGATGAAGATTTATCATATGTTTCGGAGCCGGATCTTCAGCTTGCACTTACAAGACTTGATATGGATTTGATTACAAAAAAGGATGTAAAAGGGTATGTGGAAAAGCTAAGTGGTATAAATTTGAAGATATTGCTTCCCTCAGACGAATTTTTGCAGGACGAAGGGGGAAATGATGTTTTAGCCGCTAAAATAATTGCCGACTATTTAACAGATCCTTATACAGAGCCCGAGTTTACACCCGGAAAAACCCCATATTGGAAGATAGAACTAGATATGCCAAAAAGCCTTAAAGCATTACCGAACAGACTTTCATATAGCCATGATTTTATGTTTTCAATATTTCCAACTTGGGGAGATTATGCCCTTACAGCAGTTCATAGAGATTATGAAGTTTACCATGGACAGGGGCTTATCTTAAGGCAGGTAGCCAGAAGAAGAAAGCCTGTTACAAAAGGTGCGCTGATGAACTGGCTTGCCATAGGCGCTAATCTAAGTGATGAGAATGCCGAAGATGTTATTATAGCAACTCATAAAGCCTGGGAAAGAGGACTTTTGCTACCGGGAATTGCAGATATTTCCTATTTGGATTGGAGCGGTGGCACTCCTTCAAATTTGGCAAGTATGGCTCTTTCTATGGATAGTATGGCAAAGGACGGTATGTTAAGTCTTGTTTGGGAAGCAGCCTGTGATACGCTAAAGCTATCACTTGAGGCTCCGAGAATGTTAGCAGGCACTGCGGAAGTTGTAAAGCTTTTAAGAGATTATCTGGATGAGGTTATCTTTGCAGTGGAAAATAAGCTTGCTCCCAAAAGCGTACTTAAAATGGAAGCAGTAAAAAAGCTTGCAGCCAAATCAGGTTCTTTAAAGGCAGTAGGCTATTCAAAGGAAATAGTGAATAAATTAAAACTACTTGATACGGAGATTATAAGAGATACGGAAAAAAGTGAGAAAGTATCTGAGGTTAAAGACTCTCCAAATGATTTTGACGAGCTGTGGTTAAGTTTGCCTGAACCTAAAAAACTTATTGATGATAATGTATCAATGAAGGTAAAAGCCATTGAATTAAGAAAAAGTGAAAAGGTGTTCCAATTTAATTTAAAACTGCCTGATGTAGAGATTCATGAATATCAGGTCACAGTAGCCGGATGGATATATGGACTTAAAAATGAGGGGCAGGTTTCGGCATTTGAGGCTAATAATAAGGGTGAGATTATAAATGAAGACGAAAAGGCAGTATGGCTTCATTACGACAATTCAAAAAAGAAGATTGTAGTAAGCAGGTTCAGAAATTGGAGGAATGAAGAAAATGCTCCCTTAAAAGGAGAACCAGCTCCATATTCAAAGGCACTTCTTACTATTGCAGTGGCACTTTTAGCTCAGGACGGAGAAAGCATTTACGGTGCAAAGAGCCTTTTTAAGCAATTGGTAGACTCAGGTGATCTATCAACTGATGTACTGAGGGATATTACAAGAGAGCTTCTATTACACGAAGAGATAAGTCCTGCAAAACTGGTGCGAATAGTTGAGAAGGAAAGAGAACTTTTAAGTATATGCTATGTTATGCTCAGTGAGTGTATCGAATATGCAGGAGAAAAGACTGTGGAAAATAATAAGCCTCCGGTATGGATAAATCGTATTTTAGATATTTGTATTTATTATGCCGACTATTTAAGGGAGGCGGCAAAGAGAGGATTGATTCCCGAAGAAGATGCAAAATGGCAGGGACTTTTAGAAATAGCCAAAAGCAGTTCCAAGTCTGCTGCGATAAAAAAGGCAAGGAATTTGGTGGAAAAATTGGATATAATAGACCAGAAGAGCAAGGTGTAGCAAGCGGAATTGTTCTAAAATATATTTTATACTCAAAGATGAGATAAGTTGATTTGGTAATTGAAACATAGTTATAGATTAGGAGAGTATTATTTATGGCGATTGTTATAAAAACTTATAATGTTGGTAAGGCGGATTGTATTTTGATAGATGTAGACGGCTTTTTACTTTTAGTAGACGGGGGATATGCAGGTACTATGTCTGATATAATAAAAAGTAATGACTTGGACGATTTGGATGGAATTATTTTAACGCATATAGATAGTGATCATATATCAGGAATATTAAAATTAATAGAAGACGATTTATTTAGAAAAAAATTATCGAAGAAAGATAATTTCTTTGTTGTTTTTAATGAATATGTTGACTCTTCAACAATTAGTTATGAACAAGGCATTCGACTAAAACAATGTATAGAAAAATATCCTAATATAAAATTGATAAATATATACTCAAAAAATCATGAAATGAATATAAAAGACAAGAGTGTTATTTTTAAATGTGTTGAAAATAATATTGAATGTATAGATACAGATAGTGATAGTATTGTTATTGAATTTATCTCTCCAACAAAAGAGATTTTGAGAAAATTTATGAAAAACTGGAAAAGTGAAAAAAAAGATGCTGAGATTACAAATAAGTCATCAATTGTTTTTTTATTGTCATATCAAAATAAAAATATTTTAATGACAGGAGATTCCTACACTAGTGTTTTTCAGAAAAGATTATTTGGGTTAAGGAAAATAGATGCAGTTAAATTACCACATCATGGTTCTAAAAACGGTAACAATGCTGAAATTTTACAATTAATAGATAGGTATAAGTGTAGAAAGGTTATAGTTTCGACAAACGAAGGAGATAAAGAGCTAGATAAGAAACTTATGGCAGATATAGAAGAGAGGATTGGGAAAGATAATGTGGTATACAGTTATAATACAGATCGGGTTGATAAAAATAATCCAGGAATAACTTTATAGGGGGAATGAAAATGCAAATAGTCAAGATATCAACATTTAAAGGTCAATGTTCTGGAATAATCATTTCTTGTAATAATGCTAGAGAAGAAAAGCATAATTATTACCTAATAATTACAGTAGCCCATTTATGTAAAGATTTATTTGAGAAGATAGAGGAGAAAAAAGAGCAAAAAAACATTAAGAATTATATATGTTTTGATATCTTAAATACAGAAAAAAATCTTATTAGTGAAAAGGATTATGAAATTGAAGATTATTTTGTTTCAGAATCTCTTTTAAATGAAGATGATATATTGTGTTTTTTTGTAAAAATCAAAGACTTACATCATATTGACGGGGAAGTAATGGTTAGTGATAGTGGCAGTTTGGGCGATGTGATGACAGAAGGGTTTCCTAATATCAGTAATAGTCAGATGATTGATTTAAAAGGTACTGTTTGTAAAAAAACAGATGAAATAAATCATATTTATTCATATAGAATATCGGATGATTACCATTATTATGGAACTATATCAGATTTGATAGTCATGGAAGGACTTTCCGGTGCACCAGTGTTAACTGAAAATAATAGGCTCTTGGGAATAAACCAATCTATCCCATATTTTTCAAATGGCGAAAATCCTTTTAAGATTGTAAATTATATGGATATTAATCATATATTTGATTTTTTAAGAGAGAATAGCTGTATTGTATATTCACTTATTGATAATGTTCTTAAACTTAAATGGATTAAAACTAAGAATGAAAATAATAAAAAAAATATATCTGCCATGGTCATTGGAGGCTCCGGAGCCGGTAAATCCTCATTTATTTCTCAATTTATTTACGATAATGAGATAATAGATTCAAGTGGTGATGGGCAAACCACTCGTTCAGATGTCATATACAATTTGAGTGTAAGGAACAATGGACGGAGTGCACAAGTATTTTTTCTGAATGATAGTAATGGGGAAAGTAAAGATGAAAACAGAAGTTTTCCTTTGAAATGTTTTAATAATATAAAATTAGAATTGATTGTTTTTATTTTCAAATACAGATACCATATCCCTGAATATGATATTTTTAATGATAATTATGTGTATTTTAAAAGAATATATAATTTTTTTGATATGATTAAACAAAAGGAAGAATTACTAAAAAAAGACATTGAAAAAACATTGAAAGAATTCAATGACTTTATTTTAGATAATTTCGAAAAAGATAATAATGAGTTATATGAAAGATATATAGATATTTTTGTACTATTGGATAAAATAAAGGAAAAAATAAAGCCACAAATTTTTAGAATAATAATTAATAACAAACTTATAATAGATTTATTAGATCAACATGAATTTGCAAAAATAATACCAGATAAAGATGAAAGATGCATGAATGATTTTGATGATAGTGGGAAAATAGATGATGATTTCAATGAATTACTGAATAAAATGTACGATTACTTGAGGCACAATATTGGTCGTTATGAACAGATTTTTGGGAAAAAGTCAAAAAAAACAATTGAAAAATATAATTTAACTAATGAGCAGTATTGTAAAGAACTTAATAAAATATTATTTTATCAAAATGGTAATTTTGAAATAGATGAGTTTAAATTTTTATACAGAAAAAATAAAGAGATTAATCCAGCCTATATTTCAAAATTAGAATTGACACATATCAAAAAAATAATACTAGAGGACAAAAGTAATACAAGAAAAGAATTTAACTCTATAGAAGAGAATATAAAAAATACATACAAGAATATTTATAATGAAATTCAAATTAGGTTGGTAGAATATTTTAAAAGAAATAGTTGTTTGGGGATATCTATTAATAAGCATGGAAATGTAGATAAGATTAGCTCAATTAAGTTTGACTTTAACTATTTAACATATGAGGGCATAGATTTGTTAAAGTATTGCCTGAAGGTTAATGATATTAGTGAAAATAGGAAAAAATCTTTAACTGCAATAATAGACAAGGTAGAGATTAATAGTATGTTATCTAATGATTACGCTTATTTAGCCGACGAATTAGGTTTAGAAAGTATTATTTTTCATGATACCAGAGGGCTTGACCATATAGAGAAAGGGGTGGATAAGAAGACACAGTTAAGGAATTATCTTACGAATATAGAAGAAGGCAGTTCTATGAAAGAAAGAATAGACTCAGTTTTTTATATTAAAAAATTAGATTCAGGTAGACCTACAGAACTTGAAAATACAATTCCGTTCATTTATGACATCATACCTAATGTTCCAATCTTTTGTGTATTTACAGGAATTGACATTTTGGGATACAAGAAAAATAGTATAATTGATTGGTATAAAGATAAAGATATACGCCCTAATTCAGTTAAATATTTATTTTCAAAAGATATAAATAAAGTTTTTGAAAAACTATCTTGTAGTGAAAACAGAAAGAACAGTGTAAAAGAATGTCTACAAAAAAATATTGGAGCATTTTGTGCAATAGATAACTATAGTAGTAATTTATTTAGTATTAAAAAAATAATAAAATCTATTTTGATGAAGGAAGTTGGTAGTATTGATATAGTAGAACAAACTGCATTAATAGATAAACTAAATGATGATAAGGTGAATAAGGAAGTAAAAAGGCTGTTATTCATATTTTTTAGTAAATGCGTGGTAAATTGGAAATATGCTCATTGGAGAACTGTAAGTTCAAATGCTATAAGAATACATAAAAAAGAAGTTTTGGGATATTGGGGAACATATAGACATCGTTGGGACTTGATTTTTAATGATACATATACCGATGTGTTTAAAGACATCAAATATACCTCAAGTTTTTACAAATTGTTTGAGAACAATAGTGGTGAAATTGAACAAGCTTTAATCAATATGAGAGAGAATTTTTTGGGAAAATCACAAGATATATGTTCTTATAGTGATAAGAATAAATTCATTAAAATATTAAAGAAGCTATATAGAAACCGTGAGAATCATCCTTTTGATAACAAAGATATGCAATTTGGAAACTCAAGGGATTTTGAAGCTCAAAAATATTTGGAAGAAATACAAAATTTTCCTAAACTAATTAAAGACAGTCAAGAGGTATTAGAAGAGTTCTCTAAATTGTTTATAGATACTATAAGAGATTATTTAGAACTAAATAGAGAGGATAGCCTAAAGAATATTATTAAATATAATAAAATTTTATCTGAATCAGGTGGTAGCCTTATTAAGGAGGTTGAAAGATTATTTGGTAAAGCCATGTCGAAAGAAGACAAATTGAAGATTATTATGAACATTATCAAAGGTATATAAAAATGATTAAAATAAAGAATTTATAAAGGAACACTTATTAATTTTATAAAAGTGAAGTGATTTGATAAGAGGTAATTTAGAAGATAAGATATGTATACAATACTTGTTACAAGTTTCACATGACTGGAGGGATACCCTCAAAAAATTTATAGATTAAAGGAAGACTCAATATGCCTATAGGATGGATTGATTTTTCAAAAACAGAAAGAAACAAGGTGCTTACAGTACTTGACTTGCTCTTGGAAAACTCAACTCTTGATGAACTTGGTATTGCAACAATCAGAGACGGGTTCTCTGATTTGTTTTTCCCAGGCACATCTACAACCCAAACAAGAGCAAAATATTTTTTCATCGTGCCCTATGCCCTAAGAGATTTGGAAAGAAGCGGTGAAACAGATGTAAATGATTTTTTTGACATCTTAAATGCTATAGAAAGAGAGTGTGCAGAAATATTTATAGATAACAATCCGGGAGAAACAGGTGTAATAGGCAGACGCTCGCTTGCAAATGACAGATGGGTTAAGCGTACACCTGCGGATATATATTGGTCAGGTTTAAGGCAGTACGGTATATTTCGTGGCGGCAGATTATCACTATCAGAATATGCACAAGCTGTATGTGCGATAAATGCTAAAAAGGGTAATCTTACAGAACTTGGAAACAGGAATGACAAAGCTGAGGAAAACGAGACAGATGATGCAGATGCAGGGGATATTCGCAGTGTACATTTTTGGAATATACCTACTTATGAGGATGAGTGGTTTGACAAACTTGAGATGGAACTGACAAAAGAAGAAGCGGAGTTTTTAAAGGAAAGGATTATAAACTCATGTGGGGAAAGTATATTTGCTCATGCTTTAAAAAATAATTTATGGGAGATAATGGAATGTGAGGGTTTTGAAAGTCTTGGTGATATAATTAGACACTTTCCAAAGCAGATGCAAAAAGATTACCGCTTGGCTAAAGATTTTTCGGAATTTAATTATATACTTCGCATTATTTATAATATAGTTCTTTCAGATGAAAAAAATGAAGAGGCTAATGAAGCTTTGGATGATTGTCGCAGTGAAATAAAAAATATTGCAAATATTGACTTGGAGGCAGTTTTTGCGTGTACAGAGGCATGGAAAAATCCGATGATGTGTAGATTTTTGCTTGCTGCAAGGAAGGCAATGCTTGATGAAAATATTTTAGAACTGAAAAAAATTGTAGAAAACAGGGAAGTGTTTTTAAAGGGCAGAGGTAGGGCAAGATGTGCTAATCCAAAAAAATTTGACAGTGCGGAATGGTTTGGAGGACATAAGCTGAATTATAGATTTGATAATGCAATAAAAATCATGAAGGATATTTATATGGGAGGAGCAGGAGAATGTTAAATCCCGGTGAAGACAGACTTGATTATGGAAATATTTTAATACCGCCGGATTCTTATATATTGGACTTTGCAGTCGGCACGACTTATTCTTTGGATTTGGATGCCTTGGTGGGGGTGTGCATTGCACTTGGACTTTCGGTAGAGTCTGACAGCAATATAATGAAAGATCCGGTCTGTCTTTTGGAAGCCCTTAGAAGGACAGGAGATAAATTGGCTTTATTTTGTGAGGCGGGACAGATTTATCTGCCGAGGAATGTGAGTGTAGTATATACTTTGCTTGAAAAAATGGTTTTCCAAGTGGTAACGAAGGCAATGAAGGGTATAAAACATCCGTCATTTCATCCCAAGTTTTGGCTGCTTAGATATACAAATAAAGAAGAAGTTTTATACAGAATTGTAGTATTAAGTCGCAATCTGACATTTGACAGAAGCTGGGATATATGCTTTTACATGGACGGAAAGCTTGGTGAAGAAACTGATAAGAATATACCTGTAGCAGACTTTCTAAAATATCTGTTAAGACAGCTTCCAAAATCTGAAATTGCCAAGGCAAAGCAAATCAGACAGTTAATAAAAGAACTTGATTATGTGAATTTTGAAACAGGTATGAAGGAGTTCTATGATTTTGAATTTATACCAAGCGGTGTACCATGCTCAGAAGGCGGTATATATTCAATGCTTGATACTTCCTTGATAAAGGGAGAAAATGACAGATTTGAAAAATCGTTCCATGAACTTCTTGTAATATCTCCTTTTTTAAGTAAAGATATAATTCGTCAATTTAATGAAAGAAGCAGGTGGATTGAGAATACAGAGTATCTGCTTATTACAAGAGAGATGTCACTTGAAAAATTAAAACCTGAGGATTGTGATAATTTCAGAATTTATGTATTAAAAGATGAGATTGTGGACGGTGAAGCGGCAATATCTGATGGAGAGAGTGATTATTATAAGCAGGATATTCATGCAAAAGTCTATATGCTTAGAAAAAATACGAGTACAGAACTTTATCTGGGATCTTTAAACGCCTCACATAATGCCGTTTATGGAAATATAGAATTTATGCTGTTATTAAAGTCAAAAAACAGGCATATAAATATGGAAAAATTAAAGGCGGACATATTCAATGGAGATGAGGACGGGGCGAATAATCCATTTAAAGAGGTAGAACTTTCTGAGCACAAAAAATTAAAGGAAGTGGATGAGGCAGGAGAACTTGATTTTTTGATAAAACAGATAAACCGTTATAAATTTTATGCGGTAGTAAGTGAAAACAGAGATTACTATGATGTTAATATCAGTGTGGAGGATTATGAAAAGCCGGATGCTGATATCACATTAAGTCCTATATTTGCACAGACCGAGGAAGTGGAATTTGCAAAAAATATGCTATTTGAAAAATTGTCGATAAACTCCTTATCTGAGTTTTATGTTTTATTCATTTGTGATAATGCCGGTAATAAGGTAAAAAGGCTGATTAAGATAGAAACTGAGGGTATACCTGATGAGAGGGAAGGCAAGGTTATCTTATCAATTATAGGAGAAAACTTTTATAGATATGTAGAGTTTTTATTTGGAGATGATTATATTACTTCTGCTTTAAGAGCGAATAGTGGAAACGGCCAGGGGAGTTTAGGAAAATCTTATGCTTCTATAGAGAATATGCCGCTGCTTTATGAAAAAATGTTAAAAAAAGCGGCGACTGAGCCGGAGAGTTTTAAAGAAATTGAAAAACTGATTCGGTTGTTGCCGGAAGATAGTGTAGTTCCTGAGACTTTTAAAAAGCTATACAATACATTTAGAAAAGTGGTGAAATAGTATGGAAAAGCAAAATACCGCACGGAATATAATGGAAGGTTTGAAAGATTTCCAAAGAGAGACTGTAAATCGGATTATAGAGCTATATAAAAACGGACAGAAAAGAGTTCTTATATCTGATGAGGTGGGACTTGGGAAAACCTTGATTGCAAGGGGAACTATTGCAAAATTTGCAGATTTTGCTAGGGAGCAGGGTAAGGATAGAATAAGAGTAGTCTATATATGTTCAAATGCAGCCATAGCAGATCAGAATCTTGAAAAACTTTGCATTACAGAAGATGTACAAAGAGAAAGTGTAGCCGGTTCAAGACTTTCAGTACAACATCTGAATATATTTTATAAGGAAGCCGAAACTGCAAAGAAAAACTTGATTGGGCTGATTCCATTGACACCTGATACCTCATTTCGTATGACTGCAGGGTGCGGTCTGTTGTGGGAAAGAGCGGTATTGTTTGCTATATTGCTGCATGTACCAGAACTGAAAAAATATATTAAGCCTTTAGAGCAGATTATGCAGGCAGGAGCAAGTGTAGGCTGGAATGAATGGGCAAAAGAGGATGGAATTTATAAAGTTTCCGAATGTAACAGACTTACTAAGGGCAAATACCTAAAATATATGCTAAAAAAGGTATCCGAAGGTTTAAAGACTCAGAATCCTAATGGAAGTACTTTACTTGAAGATTTGGTGAAAAAATGCAGGGAAGTTAAAAAATGGGGGGAAGCGGAAAAGATAAATGAAATTATCGGGAGATTAAGATATTTATTTGCGGGAATCAGTTTGGAAAAGCTGAATCCGAATCTGGTAATTTTAGATGAATTTCAGAGATTTAAGTATCTGATAAAATCAGAGAGTGACTCTGAAATGGGAATGCTTGCAGCTAAGTTTTTTAACAGTAAATCTGTATATATGCTTTTGCTTTCAGCTACACCGTATAAGATGTATTCGACATTGGAAGAAATTAATGAGTCTCTTGTTGATGAACATTTCTCTGAGTTTTTTAATGTAATGGATTTTTTGAACAATACGAAGGATAAACAGATAGAATTTAAAAATATATGGGAGGATTATTCAAAGCGTCTAAAGGGGTTTATGATAGGAGATATATCAATTATTCAGGCGAAAAATACAGCCCAAGAGGCAATGTATGGCTCTGTATGCAGGACGGAGAGAATTTCCACAAAGGAAAGTGCTGATATAATTGATATTACAAATACCCACAAAGAGTTGGATGTGGATGAATATGATATAAAATCATATATTAAGGCAAGAAGCTTAGTTGAGTTGATGGAAGAATCATATCATCTTCCTATTGATTATATAAAATCCTGTCCGTATATTATGTCCTTTATGAAGGATTATAAGCTGAAAAAAGATATTGTGAAGTACTTTAGTAATAATCTGGAAAAAGTAAAGAAAATAGATAAAAGTACCAGAGATGTTCTATGGTTAAAAAGAGAGGATATAAATAATTTTAAACCGATAAGATGTAATAATGCAAGATTGGAAGCTATTAAGAAACATATTTTTTCACAAAAGTCGGAGCTTCTTTTGTGGGTACCTCCTTCAAAACCCTACTATGCACCGACAGGAGTATTTAAAGATGTAAAAAACTTTAGCAAGACTTTGATATTTTCCTCATGGGAGATGGTTCCGAGAATGGTGTCATGTATGCTTTCCTATGAAGAAGAGCGTCGCACTATAGGGGCTCTTGTAAAGAACAATAAAGATATAGCGGTGCGTTATTTTAGTTCTGAGAAAAAGCCTTATCCCGGACCGAGAATGAGATTTTCCATATCCGATAAAAGGTTAAACGGTATGAGTTTGTTCTGCTTATTATATCCTTCAAGCTTTTTGACTGCATGCTATAATCCTATAGACTGTATGAACAGGTCTATGTCATTAAAAGAAATAGAAAGAAAAATAGAAGAAAAAATATCAAAAAAGCTGGAAAAGTATAAGACTCCGCTATCAGGTGCCATAGATCAGAGATGGTATTATATGGCTCCTCTTTTACTTGATCCTCCGAGATATGTGACTGAGTGGTTAAATGGGGACAAAAAACTGCTTTATGATGAAGATGATATAAGTTCTCTTTTTTTGAAACATTTAGAGCAGCTAAGGAAGCTTTTTTATAATAATATAGAGGAATTTGAGCTTGGAAGAAAACCTAAGGATCTGTATTTTGTATTGGCAAATATGGCTATTGCATCACCGGCTGTTTGTATTAACAGATTATACAGACTTTATTCCGCCGGGAAGAATTATGAAAGTTTTTTGCCCACTCAGGTGGCAAAGCGTTTTATTGATATGATGAACAAGCCCGATTCTACGGCAATTATTGAACTTGTTTGCGGAAAAAATAAAGAGGATGTACATTGGAAAAATATTTTGACTTATTGTAAGCAGGGTAATATTCAGTCAATGTTTGATGAGTATGCACATCTTTTGTCAAACGGATATTAGGGGGATAATATCATATCCAAACTTCATAAGGAGATTATGTCAAATATGAATTTAAGAACAACACCTTATGAAATTGATACATGGCAAAATTTTAATAAAACGATAAATGAGCAGAAAATAATTCCTACAAGAATCAGAACACATTTTGCGGTTGCTTTTACAAAGGGAGAGGGGAGCGATACGGATACAAATAGAAAGAAGTTGCTAAGGTCAGCCTTTAATTCGCCTTTTAGACCATTTGTATTGACTTCCACATCCATAGGTCAGGAAGGACTGGATTTTCATAATTATTGCAGAAAAATTGTACACTGGAACCTACCTTCAAATCCGATTGATCTGGAACAAAGAGAGGGGAGAATTAACCGTTTTGAATGTCTTGCCATAAGGCAGAATGTGGCAAAGAGATATGGAAATATTATTTTTAAGTCAAATGTATGGGATGAACTGTTCCGGGAAGCAAAACTAAGGGAAAGGTCTGAGAGCAGCTCGGATTTGATTCCTTATTGGGGGCTGAAAGAAACTGAGGATATGATTCGTATAGAGAGAATTGTACCAATGTATCCGTTAAGCAGAGATCAGGAGGCTTATGAAAGGCTGATTAAAATCCTATCGTTGTATCGCTTAACTCTTGGGCAGGCAAGGCAGGAGGAGCTATTGGAATATCTTATACAAAATGATAATGGCAAGGAGAACTTAGAAGAACTATTTATGAATCTTAGCCCGTATTTTAGAAAGGTGTGAATTTTAAGATTTCATACTTCTGAAGGAATAACGATTGAATGTATTACGATTCCGGGTCATACATGGAGACACATGGTATACTTGATTGATTATCAATACCTCTTAACAGGTGATACAATTTGCTTTGGTTCAGACGGTGGCTACAGTTTTATAAGTACCTTGGCAGAAAGTAATAAAATTTCGCTAAAATCCGGCTGTGCTTGAAGAAAATTGAAAGAAAGCAATGGCTTAATAAAAATCATTACCGGTCATACCGACCGGAATGATGATTTGGAATTATTATTTATTATGCCAACTTATACTCAGCTTGACAGTATGAGAATAAAAATATATATTAATTAGACTTAGAAAAAGGAGTTTTATAAATGTCAAATTACAATATTAACACCATCTGTGTACAAGGTGGTTATGAACCTAAAAACGGAGAAGCAAGAGTAGTTCCTATAGTACAGTCTACAACTTTTAAATATGAATCATCACAGCAAATGGGTGATTTGTTTGACTTGAAAGAAGCAGGGTATTTTTATACCAGACTTGCCAATCCTACAAATGATGCCGTAGCCAACAAGATATGTCAGCTTGAAGGCGGTGTGGCGGCTATATTGACATCATCCGGACAGGCAGCTAATTTTTATGCTATATTAAATATTGCCAATGCAGGAGACCATGTTATCTCATCTTCCGCTATCTATGGAGGTACCTACAACCTGATAGCTAAAACTATGAAAACTATGGGCATAGAAACGAGCTTTGTTGATCCGGATATTTCAGCCTGGGAACTTGAAGCAAAGTTTAAGCCTAATACTAAGTTGGTTTTTGGTGAGACCTTATCCAATCCTTCACTTAGGATCTTTGATATAGAAAAGTTTGCAAATGTTGCACATAAGCATGGAGTACCGCTAATCGTTGACAATACCTTCCCTACACCGATCTTTTGCAGACCTTTTGAATGGGGAGCGGATATTGTTACACACTCGACTACAAAATACATGAACGGATCTGCTAATGCAGTTGGCGGCGCAGTCGTGGACTCAGGTAACTTTGACTGGGAAAAATACAGCGATAAATTCCCGGGGCTTACAACTCCGGATGAAACCTACCATGGAACAGTGTATACAAAAAGCTTCGGTAAGGCTGCGTATATTACAAGGATGACAACTAATTTAATGCGTGATCTGGGCTCCATACCTTCACCGCAGAATTCTTTCTACCTTGGGTTTGGGCTGGAAACACTGCATCTAAGAATGGAAAGACATTATGAAAATGCCTTGGCTCTTGCCAAGTATTTACAAAAGCACCCTAAGGTATCATGGGTTTCTTTTTCGGGACTTGAAAATGACAGTCAGCACGAAATGGCAAAAAAATACCTACCGAAGGGCTCTTGCGGAGTTATATCATTCGGTATAGTAGGAGGCAGGGAAGCAGCGGTTAAATTTATGGATGCTTTAAGACTGGCTGCAATCGTTACTCATGTGGCTGATGCAAGAACCTGTGTACTTCATCCGGCATCTACCACACATAGACAGATGAATGATGAAGAGCTTATAGCAGCAGGAGTATCTGTGGATCTTATCAGAATGTCTGTGGGTATAGAAGATATTCGTGACCTTATAGCTGATGTTGAGCAGGCGTTAGAAAAATAAATAACTTTTTAATGGGGCTGTTGCAAAATAGAGATCAAGCATAAGATGTAGTGGCATTTTGGTAAAATGCAATTATAGAACTTGTAATAAAAATCTTAAAATGCAGCAGCCTCTTTATTTTATTAAAAGTAAGATTGCTTTGCATAAGAATAACTATGAATCATAGCAAGTAGGAGTTAAAAAATCTCATTTATAAATTAGACGAAGATTAATACCGGCAGCAGCCTGATAAATATACATATATAATATACCCTAGCTGCCTGAACTACAACACAATATTCCGATAAATATAAAACATCATTCCGATACATTTGATAATATTCCGATAATGTAGTATACTTACCTTTTATAAGGAGTGAAAAATATGTATATAAGTGTAAAAGATACAGCTGAAAAATGGGGAATATCTGAGAGAAGAGTAAGAATTTTATGTGTTGAAGGTAAAATTCCGGGAGCAATTCATGAAGGTCGAAAATGGCTAATACCATCCGATGCTACAAAGCCGTCTGACGGAAGATATAAAATTACAAAGTCACTTATTCCGCTACTAGAAAAAAAATTAGAGATTCTTAAAGAAAAAAGACCTTTTACATCAGGCGAGTTGGAAAGATTGTATGAAGAATTTTTAACAGAGTATACCTATAATTCCAACGCTATTGAAGGAAATACTCTAACATTGCGAGAGACTGATATGGTTCTTAGAGGGCTGACAATTGACAAAAAATCATTAAGGGAGCATTTGGAGGTGGTCGGACACAAAGAAGCTTTTGAATATGTTAGACAGCTTGTAAGTGAAAATATTGAAATTTCTGAAAGGATAATTAAGGATATTCATTATTTGGTTTTGGCTGACAAAAAAGAAGATAGGGGAGTATATAGAAGAGTACCGGTAAGAATAATGGGAGCTGCCAATGAACCTGTTCAACCATATTTGATTATACCTAAAATGGAAGAATTACTTGAAAAATATAAAAATAGTAATGAAGATATAGTTACAAAGCTTGCAAGATTTCATATTGAATTTGAAGGGATTCACCCATTTATTGATGGAAACGGAAGAACAGGAAGGCTATTGATAAACTTGGAACTTATGAAAGTCGGATATCCACCTATTGATATAAAATTTACTGACAGGATAAAATATTATGATGCCTTTGATGAATATCACAAGAATAATAATATATCAGCAATGGCGGATATGTTTGCCCAATATTTAAATCAGAGATTGGATCTGTATTTATCAATATTATAATAACAAAACAGTTTCTCACAAAAATACAGTTATGCATTCTATGCAAATTTCATGGGCTGTTGCAAAATATAGATATATTACAAGTAGCAGTGTTATTGCAGCAGAATACAATTATAGAACTTGTAATAAAAATATTATAATGCAACAGCCCCAAAGATTTCACCCCTTCTTCACCTGCCTGTTATCTATCCTATAAATAGTAAGCAAATTAAAAAGAAGCGCACTGTCTTTCGGGTAGGAAAGGTATCTGGGCTCCCAGAACGGTGCGAACTTTTCCTTATATTTTCTAAGCCCTCCAAAGGAATAGAAGCGATTTGTAAAGCTATAGACTAAGAAGGCAATTTTTTCTTGAAAGAAACTGTGCTCATACTGTCCGACATTGGAAAGAGGAGCCATACCAAGATCAAAGTAATTAACATTATTATCCTTAAGATAGAGGAAAATCTGAACAAAAAGATAGTCCATAATACCGCCTCTTTCAGTTTTGGGGTCATAACGCATTAAGTCTATACTTGCTTCAAGGTCGGTATTGCATACTAAAAAGTTGGCAAATGCCAAAATATGTCCGTCTTCGTCCAAGACACAGGCAATAGGTGCAAGCGAAAGATAATCTCTGTCAAAAAAGCCCAAAGAAAAGCCCTTTTCCTGTCTTTTGTCAAGCCAGTCATCGGAAATATTTTGCAGTTTATCCAAAAAATCATCAGAAAAAGGAGGCAACTCCATCTTAAAGTGATATCCGCTGTTTTCCCCACGATTTATAATGGCACGAAACTTTTTGCCGCTTTTTCCAATCAGATCGAATTCACTAAGATCGACCTTTGCAGTTTCTCCGAACTTCATAAATTCATATCCGTAGTTATGAAGAAGTAAAGTCATTTCCTGACCGATCTCATAAAAAAGAGGGGTGAGATTTTTTTCTTCCGCATCTTTTATAAATGCCAAAACCGCCTTATCAAAATATTCTCTTTTTCCGATAGGGTCACCCATAACCACAGCCTTGCCGTCTTCCAAGGCAAACTGGAAAGCTGTCAGATCCTTATCATCTTCTCTGTAGTAGTAGAGAAGTTTATCACCTAAAAATGCAAGGGAAGCATCTAAGTTAGTATTATTAAAGCTTTGTAAAAAAGTTTGAAAACGGGATTTTTCAAACCTTTCTCCAAACGAAAAGTGCCTATCCTTTGCTATAGACTCCACTGCAATATAAAAAAATACGATGATTAAAAAGTATGCAAAAAGATGTAAAAAGCGACTCAAAAATCCTGAAAAGAAGAAAGTTCTTAATGAGCCTTTTAATAAAATTCTATTATGATGAAATAAAAGAAAACCCAAACTGTTATTTCCGCTACTGCCTCTTGATATATACAAAAGAAAAACAGTAATCAGAAAACTTGCGACTATATATCCGATGTCTTTTGCTCTGTCTTCTAACGGATAAAAAAATGCTTTTCTGTTTAAGCCTTTTCTTTGTGCATACACTAATGTCATAAAGATCAGTATATAAAGAGAACTAAAGATAGAATAGTCTCCAAGGTTAATATATATAAGGCTTATCACACATAAAACGATGCAAAAAGTCTTTGAAAAGGCAGAGCGTCTTTTTAACAGTCTTCCAAGTAGGAAAAAAAGGCTGCCGAGCAGGAAACTTGGAAACTGAAAAAGCAGCTGCCCACGAATGGGATCCATTTTTCCGATAATCGGTATACTATGAATTTCATCAGGCATTATTGCACTTGCCATCAGAAAAAAACCGAAAAAATTTGCCATAAAGTGAATTATCCCTTGTCCTATCAGGTTAATGAGCTTTTTCGGTACACCTAAAAATTTGTTATTTATTTGCCTTCCCATACTCTTTATGAAAAGAAACAGTCCGATGAAAAAAGGAATGATATAATAAAAAATACGGAAAAGTAAAAGCCAACTTGCCGCCTCGTTATTGTTTATTGACAGGTGCAAAAGTCCGCCTATCATTATCAGATCAAAGCTTCCGAGACTTCCCGGTATCATGGATACGATACCTATACAAATAGAAATGCAAAATAGCGGAAGTATATTTGCAAGGGAAACATTATACCCCAGTACTCTTCCTACATAAAAGAAAAAGCCCGATACAAAGCTCCAATCCAAAACTGAAGTACCTATTAAAGCTATGATTTTCTTATAGCTTAAGTTTCCGAAATAGTTAAGCCCCTTTCTGGTAGAAAGAAATAATAAAATAGGAAGTATGAATGTAGCAATTACAAGTACAAAGCTATATGTCTTTAATGAATCATTTTCAGGATAAAAAAACAAAAGAAAAAGTGAAATAAAGGACAAAAGGGACATCCCGGACATAAAGTAAGGCATTACCTTTGATATACCCTGCATGGTCTTGCCTTCATTTTCCTCTTCTGAAAAATAGCTGTAGCGAAGCCCTACATCTACAATTCCGGCAAATCCTATAAGATTATTTAAGCTGTTGATGGTCCAACTGTTCTCTATAAGTTTAGCTATAGAAATCTTTTTACCAAGTTCTTTGCTAAGTATGTAGTCATACAGTATCATCGGAGACACCGCAAGCATACCGAAGAAAAGAAGACTAAAAATCTTAAGTACAGACAAAGTGCTGAGTATACTTTTGATGGCAGCAAAAGAAATAGTTTTACCCATACGAGAAAGCTCTACAATTACCAGTATAAGTATACTCATAAATAAAATACCTTTTAGAAGATGTTGCCATTTTTTAAAAAAAGAGATGATGTTTTGCATTTCTTACCTCCTTATATTGTCGGGAATGTATTGTTTGAAATTTTGTATATATTTTACCAATCCGGAAATGATTTTGTTAAAGCAAATACTGTCTTTTTGGGGAATGTTGTGCCCTTGATTTTTTATTTCTATAAATTTTCCTTTTGGGAAAAGTTTTGCAATCTCAATGCTGTGCCTTCGTTTGATCATATCATGTGCACCTGCCAAAACTACGACCGGATAGTCTGACTTGGCAAATGCGTCCTTTGGAATATCAAGATCCTCATATAAAAGTGCAGAGACCTTTGCTTTTCTATTAAAAAAAGGAGAAAATATACCCAAAACCCTATAAAGGCTCTCTTCGAGATAAGTTAAATATCTTGGGAGAAACTTAACACCGTCAAATGCGATATTACCGCTATTTGCCAAGATACCGGCGACCCTGCTTTGATGAAGTGCGGCATATTCTATGGCAAGATTAGCTCCGTCACTATGTCCTACCAAGAGACATTTCTTTACAGCAAGGTATGAGAGTAGTTCTTCCAGACTGTCCGCCAGATAGGAAAAACTTATGTTTCCGAATATATTTCCCGACTGTCCCTGTCCTAAGCTGTCCACAAAAATAAGTTTGAAGTACTTGCTAAGTATCCTTTGTTTTTTAAAATAACCGCTTTCTAAGTTATTGCCATGGAGAAATACGACAGGAAAGCCTGTCCCGATAACCTCATAATGTATCCTTTCTCCGTTTGTACGATAAAATTCCATCTCTTAACACACTTTCTTGGCTTTATTTTGTAACATGTTTTAGCACAATGAGTTTGAATTGTCAAATTCTGCTGCATAAGGTATTGATAAGTGCTATATGGTAAATAATAGTACGAATGTGTGGAGATATTGTGTAGGATAATTTGTTACAGCTAGGGTAGGTGATTCATCTTCGTCAAAAAATTTAAAATATTTAAATTTTATCTATAAAGTAGACGAAGATGAGTTCCGGCAGCAGCCTGATAGATATAAATGTATAATATACACCTGAAAGCAAGCTTTCATTTGGTATACTATACATTTACATCTAAACTACCCAAACTGTAACGATCATTTGTAAAATCAGATTCAAATATATGTTTAAAAATGTTATTATTGTCTATATTGTGATATATTGTAATAAGAGGTGAAATCGGCTGTTGTAGGATGTTTTATCGGGCTTTACAGTATGTATCATATGTAGAGGTATTGAACCCAAAAAATCTTAGTGTGCAGATTAAAAAATCTATTTGTGAAATGCATAAAGTATAAGGGGAACTGTTAAAATGAATCATGTAACGAGGATCAATCTTAAAACAGATTGTAAGGATAGAAGTACCTTAATTGATTTTTGCTTAAATGGTGACAAGCAATATCTTGCTATCGGATGGAGTTCTATATACAGAAAAGACATTGAAATAAAGACATATAAAGACTTTTATTATGCTGTTAAAGAGGGTGTCTTTCGAATAAATCATGCATTAAATGTATTCAGAGATACAGAAGTGGATGATTTGTTTTGGACCAGAGATTTACAAGGTAATTACTGGGTTTGTAGAGCAACAGGAAAAGCAATCCCTAAGTATGATCAGGTAATGGATATAGGTGCAGTACTTCCTGTATTAGCATTTAAGGTGGGAATGCAGATTCCGGGACAGATCAAGGCGTCATTTAACAGACCGAGAGCTGGAATTGCTGAGGGTATTTATGATGAAATTATTGTTGAGTATTCAAAACATATCTATAATAACCTGTCCGGAATAAATAAATACGAGTACAATCAGTTGTCGGGATCTATTTTAGACAATCTTCCTGACCTTGAACTTGAAGAACTGGTTATCGCATACCTTCAAATTAAAAAGAATTTCTATGTTCTATCAAATTCTATTGCGAATAAATCCACAACAATAAAGATTGAGTGTGAATTGATCGGTAGGGATAAGAACAATAAAAAGAAGGCTGTCGTACAGGTAAAGGGAGGAAAGACAAAAAGAATTGATGCTTTGAGCTATAAATCTTATTCAGATGATGGTTATGAAGTGTATTTATATGCTCCGGTAATAGAAAATCTTGAAGCCTTATCCAATTGTACAGAAATAACAGAAGAAGATTTGATAGAGTTTTATAATGAGTATAAGTGTATTTTACCGGAATCCATCACAAGATGGGAAAACTTATTTTCTTAAGAAGAGAACCGGCGGAGTTAAAATATATTTGTATTATAAAAAACATATAAAGTGTTCCTATTTTTATGTAAGATTAAATTTAATACCACATGATGAAACAGATGAAATTAAAGAACGAAGTGATGGAGAACATTTGTTTATAAGATAATGTATTGCAATTAAGTAGACATCAACATATGTAGTTGTATATTAATAGGAACTCTATAACTAGTTGCTTCGAATTGTAATAGAAGCCTTAATATGGAATAAAAATCAATTTTGTAAAAAAAACAAAGGGGTTAAGTAATGGTTATTTCAAAAGTTGAAGAAAAGAAGTCTTCACAGGAGTATAAAAATCCATATTCTAAGATGTTGTTAGAGTCAAAGAATATAATATTTAGGGGTGCACCGGGTACAGGTAAATCTTACTTGGCTAAGCAGATTGCTGCAGATATTATAAGTAACGGTTTCACAGACCGGTACTCTGATTTAACAGATGAACAAAAGATGCAGATGGAATTTGTTCAGTTTCACCCAAGTTATGATTATTCGGATTTTGTTGAGGGTATTCGTCCGAAGATGAATGAAGATGGAAGTATGGGATTTGAGTTGCAGGAGGGTATATTTAAACGCTTTGTTGATAAAGCAAGAAAAAACCTTGAAAATTCCCAAAAGTCGAAAGAAAAAATAAAGAAAGAGATTTCTGCCAATACTGTTATGGCAAATTTCTTTGACAATATTGAATATGGAGTACAAGAATTTTATACAATTAAAGGAAATAAATTTACTGTCACCGATGTGGATGATAAATATATTTATATAGCTATTCCGGGTAATAAGACGGTAGATAAGCTTAATCTGAATATCGATGAAGTACGCAAGATGCTTGAATCAGGGAGAGACTTTGAGAAGGTAAGCGATATTACCAATTTCTTCGGAAAACAGTTTGCTACACAAAATTATTCTTATGATTTTGTATTATTTAAAGAAATTAAGAAAGACGGTTTAAAAGAAGTTAGAACAAATGTAGCTCCTGAGGAATTGAAAAAATACATATTTATTATAGATGAAATCAATCGTGGTGAGATATCGAAAATACTTGGAGAATTGTTTTTCTCAATCGACCCCGGATATCGTGGAAAATCCGGAGAAGTTGCTACGCAGTATTCAAATATGCATGATGATCCTGATGAAAAATTTTATATACCTGAGAATGTATATATTATAGGAACCATGAATGACATAGACAGATCTGTAGATAGTTTCGATTTTGCGATGCGTAGAAGATTTAGATTTGTTGAGGTGAAGGCTAAAGAAACTCAAGATATGCTTGAATCATTGGAAAATGAGGCACTTAAGAGTAAGGCTGTCGAAAGGATGGATAGACTTAATGCAGAAATTCTTAAAGTAGATGATTTAAATGAAAACTATCAAATAGGAGCTTCGTATTTCCTTAAACTTAAGACCTTAAGCTTTGAAGAGCTTTGGACTGATTATCTTAAGCCTTTACTGCAAGACTATGTGCGTGGTTTATACGATGAGGAAGGAATCATGAAGAGATTTGAAAGAGCATATGACTACCAAACTTTAAGTGAAGGTAATGCAGATGAAGCAACTGAAAATTAAGGATAATCAATATAAACAAAAAGAAGAGTTTTTTGAAGTTATGTCTGTAGTTGAGAGAGTTGCAGATAAAACCTTAGGGCAACTGGAACGAGAGGGTATTTTTGTATTTCCCGAATTTATTAAAGATGCAGAGGATATTAGCAATAATCAGATGATTCTTCAAAGCTACAATCATATGTATTGCTCCGGGAATGTCATGGGCTTCCTTGGTTTTGGTGACGAAAGGTTAGTGATTGAATCCAGATTCAGTCTTGGTGAAAAAGATTATTTTTTTCAATACTTGTTAGAAAAAGTGATGGACTTTCCTAACTTTATTAATCTGGAAACAAATGTAAACCGTGAAGATAATATATTTAATTTACTGCTTTTTTTATTTCTCCATTACATTAAGAAAGCTGCAAGAAAGGGAGCATTTAAGACTTATATTAAAAATGAGTATAATGACGGAAATGTAAAAGGGATAATTGATATTGCAGGTCACATCAGGAAAAATATTCCCTTTGTTGGAAATGTTGCTTATAACAGGAGAGAACATTCTTTTGACAATTACTTAACGGAACTTATTCGACATACTATAGAGTTCATCAAGGGCAAACCCTATGGTTATAGGCTTCTAAAAAGTTCAAAGGATGAAGTGAAATTAGTAGTAAATTTAACTCCTAAGTATAATCCTTCAGATAGAAGAGCAATTATTGAAGAAAATAAGAAGAATACGATCATGCATGCCTATTATCATGAATACAGAGATTTACAGAGGCTATGCATACTAATTTTACAAAATCAAAAGCATCATTTAGAATTTGGTAATCAAAAATTGCATGGGATTTTGTTTGACGGTGCTTGGCTGTGGGAAGAATATGTGAACTCTTTACTTTCGGATAAGTATTATCATCCGATGAACAAGGGGAGTATAGGAGCACAAAGACTGTTTGCAGGCGGTATAGGCTTGATCTACCCTGATTTTATCGGAAGAGATCCTACAAACAGAATTATTGCGGATGCAAAATATAAACCAATGGATAATATCGGAAATAAGGATTATTTACAGGTATTAGCCTATATGTTTAGATTTGATGCGAAAAAAGGCTACTACCTATATCCGGATTCCGAGAAATCAGGGGATCTGTGCCTTAAGATGAATTCAGGTTCAACATATGAGAATAATGTATCAGCCAGAGAGGATATTTGCATTATAAAACATGGCTTGAGGATACCGAATGATTGCAGCAATTATAAGGATTTTGTTGAACAGATAAATATAAGTGAAAAAGACTTTTGTGATTTTAATTAAGCAAATATTGTAGCGGATTTCTTTCTATAATATTTATAAAAGCAAGGATGAAATCACTATATTTTACTGTATAATGATAGAAGTAATGGTATAAAATAAATTATCACATTATGTGGAATGCTGAGGCAAAGGAGCGTACATAGGATAAATTGTTTCTACTTACACTTAGGCTGTGTCTTAAAACTTAAAATTGCATAATACCTTGTTTTTTAATAGAATATCTGTCAATAAAATAAAGCATTTCTGCAAGTTGGCAACAAGCTATAATAAACAGCAAAGTCTTTTCTTGCTTTTATTTACTCTGCATTAGTATTTATTTTATGCAAATAGTATAATCTATTATGGTTTTAAGACACATCCTAATAAACATTGAATTAATTACCCGGTGCTTCGTTCACAAAATAAGTATGCTAAAATGATGAATATTTTTCCGAGTTTCAACATCAAAACCTTTATCGTAGTACGGCTATACCAAAGGTTTTGATGTATACAATCAGGAAAAGAGGCAAGTTATTTGTATATTTATTTAGAAAACGATTCACTGATATCAACACTTGAGTAAATACCATATTTATTATAATATTATGACTGAATAGATATTTTTTAAAAACATAACAACGGAAAGGAGAAGATCCGTTCTTCTATAACAGAGTATGATCGGATCATACATGGATATGAAAATAATTGAAAATAAGAAAATATTTGCGTTTGACGCTAAAAATGAATGTGTAGCAGAGGTTGAGGACGGTGAAACTCTGATTTTTCGTACACATGATTGCTTTGACGACCAGCTTAGTGAAGAAGGTTCAACTATCGGAAGTTTGAACTGGGATTGTATCAATCCGGCTACCGGTCCGGTGTATGTTAAAAATGCACTTCCCGGGGATGTGCTTAAAGTTGAAATATTGGAAATCGCACTTGGAAAACAGGGAGTAATGTGTGCCTTACCTGATAACGGCGTGCTGGGTTCATTAGTTAAAGAGGAATCGGTTAAAAGATTAAAAGTTGAAAACGGAAAGGTTCATTTCAATGAAAAAATAGTATTTGATATAAGTCCTATGATAGGAGTGATAGGTGTAGCTCCCGAAAACGGATCGGTAAATTGCGGTACTCCCGGTAATCATGGCGGAAATATGGATAATAAAAGAATAACAGAAGGAGTAACGCTCTACTTCCCTGTATTTCATAAGGGAGCAATTTTTTCTTTAGGTGATGTTCATGCTGCCATGGGAGACGGAGAAGTTATGGTAAGCGGTGTGGAGATTGCAGCTGATGTTAAAGTTAGACTGTCTGTAATCAAAGGTACAAGCATTGAAACTCCTATGTTGGAAAATGAAGACAGCTGCGGTGTGATCTATTCCCATGAGGATATAGAAAAGGCTGTATTTCATGCGGTAAGGATAATGAATGAAATTATGCAAAAGAAGCTCGGATTGTCACTTAACGATGCAGGTATGTTGATCAGTGCTGTTGGTGACTTGAAATTCTGTCAGGTAGTAGATCCCGAGCGTACGGTTATGATGTGTGTACCCAGATCAATTCTTGCTCATTTGTTTTAGCTAATAAATTTACTGAAAGTAGATTTAAAAAGAGAATTTGTTTGATTAAATTTTTAGTAATATCGACAATAAAACTATATAGTAAAAATAATTAATAACAGAAGTAATTCCATAAGGAGGAGAAAATGTTAGGAGCGATTATCGGTGATATTGTGGGCTCACGCTTTGAATGGAATAATCACCGGGATAAAGACTTTGAATTATTTACAAACGGATGTTTTCCTACAGATGACAGTATTATGAGTCTTGCTATTGCGAAGGCTATTATAGTCAGTAAGCCCGACTTCAGTGATCTATCCGATAATGCTGTAAAGTGTATGCAAAGCATAGGAAGAAACTATCCTGATTGCGGATATGGCGGAAGGTTTTATGGTTGGATGTTCTCTGATGACCCAAGACCATACAACAGTTATGGCAATGGTTCCGCAATGAGGGTCAGTGCAGCAGGATTTGTAGCAAGAAGTCTTGAAGAGGCAAAACTATTATCAAAGCTAGTGACTGAAGTGACTCATAACCATCCTGAGGGAATAAAGGGGGCTGAGGCAACAGCGGTGGCTATCTATATGGCTAAAACAGGAAGCAGTATTTTTGAAATAAAAGATTACATTAATGAGAATTATTATCCTATGAATTTTACTCTCGATGAGATAAGGGACACATACAGGTTTAATGAGACTTGTCAGGATACAATACCTCAGGCTTTGCAGGCATTCTTTGAGTCCTCAGGCTTTGAAGATGCTATAAGGAATGCAATCTCAATTGGTGGAGATAGCGATACTTTAGCTGCGATATGCGGTAGTGTTGCAGAAGCGTATTACGGAATACCGGATGATATCAGAAAGCAGGCATTAACCTTCTTGGATAAGGACTTACTGAAGCTTTTGACTCTTTTTGAGAGTAAATATACGCCAATCGTTGAAAAGACACATTAAAAGGCTGAGTGAGTAAAAGTAGAAATCTTATATTTTCGTATGCATATTATTTACTAGCGGAAAGGGTTAAAAAAGGCACCCCAAATCCTATAATAACTATACTTATTAATATCCACACCCCAAAATATACAAGCTTGGGGCATTGCTATAACAAGGTATCAGTTAAAGAAAAAGAAATTGAATTAAAAAATTTAATTTTAAAAAATGTTAATGACCTGAAGTGGGTTTAAATGACTCCTTAAACCCTATTCTTGTCACCCCATTCACACATTCCGTCTAAAATAGGAATCAGGGACTTACCCCTCTCTGTTAAACTATACTCTACTTTAGGCGGAATTTGCGGATATTCTTTTCTATGCACAAGGCAATCAGCCTCAAGTTCCTTTAAGGCGCAGCTTAGAGTCTTATAAGAAATTCCTTCGATATATTTCTTCATCTCATTGAAACGAACCACACCAAATGACATTAAGGCGTATAATATGGACATTTTATATTTGCCGTTGATCAATGACAATGTATAACTAAAGCCTGTAGAATTTATACATTCTCTACAAATCTGTTTTTCACACATTTTACACTCTCCAATAAGTAAGTATTGAACATGATTGTAAGTATCGCACCTAAATGTGCGTACTTGTCGCTGCCGCTACTTTGAGTATAATTTTAGTATGAACATTGTAAAAAGTCAATTTTAAGAAAGTAGAGAGGTTATTATGAGCAAGAAAATAGTAGTTATCACCGGAAGTCCACGAAAAGGCGGCAACAGTATTGCAATGACTAAAGCCTTTATTGAAGCGGCTAAGGAGCGAGGACACAGTATTACTCGGTTTGATGCAACTTCTTTAAATATAGATGGATGCAATGCATGTGAAACCTGCTTAAAAAACGGAAAAGCTTGTTCTTTTGATGATGATTTTAATTCTATTGCTCCGGCAATTTTGGAAGCAGACACAGTTATATATACAATGCCGGTATATTGGTACTCTATTCCGGCGAAAATCAAGGCAGTTATTGATAAGATGTTTCCTTTTTGTATGGATCATGAAAATGTTACCGGGAAAGGCTGTGGCTTGATATGTTGCTGTGCTGAAGATGATATGTCTGTTATGGATGGGGTACGGATTCCTATTGAACGAACTGCTGCTCTTTTGCAATGGCACATGCTAGGTGAGGTTTTGATAACAGGTGTACAAAATGAGGGAGATATTGAAAAAACGGACGGTTGTAGGCAAGCCGCAGCTCTTGCAGAAAAAATTTAGTTACTTGATAAGTTCTATCTTAAAACTATAAAATCTGTATTATTTGTAAAAACAAATATTGATAAGTAATGAATACTATTATATTCTCTATACTTTATAGGTTAAGACACAGTCGTCTTTAATATTAATTTTTAATATCTTTCACACCCCATCTTACATTTGAGCTTAAGCAAACTTTATGATATAATTCGATAACCATGGCAGGAGAGTTTTTGTTAAAATAAAAAAAATTATAACGCTTGCAATAAAATACTATTCTCGTGCATTAATATAGTGAAAGGATAAAAAAAGATGCTTAATTTAATGGCGGTCTTGGAAGAGGGTTCAAAGCTTTCATCGACAGTGGATGATAAACTTATAAAAGATATCGCAAAGGGCAGTATGGAGGCATTACATACTTTATATGAAAAAACAAATAAAAGTGTTTATGCCTTTGCCCTTTCAATAACGAAAAATCCTCATGATGCAGAGGATGTTTTGCAGGAGACTTTTTTGAAAATATATCAAAAAGCCAAAGATTATACCTCATATGATAAACCTATGGCTTGGATTTTTACAATAGCAAAAAATTTTGCACTGATGAAATTCCGTGAAAGAAAGAAGGAAGACAGTATGGAAGAGGTAAGTGATATGCCTGAACCGATTTTTTCTTTTGTGGAAGATGTCAGTGAGCGTATTGTTCTTGAAGCTGCTGTAAATAAACTGGATGAAGATGAAAGAACGATACTTTTGCTTCACGCCGTAGCAGGGTTTAAAAACCGAGAAATAGCGGATCTTCTTGATATGCCTATAAATACGGTACTTTCAAAGTACAATAGAACTATTAGGAAGATGCAAAAATATTTGGAAGAGGAGGGCTTTTAATGAAAAGGGAAGATATTGAAAAGAAGCTCGACACTGCTGTATCCGGAATGATTCCCGAGGATATGTTTGAAAGGATCTCCCGAAATATTGCTTCTTTAGATGAAGAGAAAACGAAAAAAGGGACAAATAAAAAGTTTAATATATTCAGTAGAGGTTTTATAGGAGTAGCGGCAGCCGCCTGCGTATTGCTTGCGGTTGGGATGGTGGGAGTTCCGTATTATGGCAATAATTTTGTTCCGGACTCCCATGTGGATATAGATGTAAATCCCGGAGTTGAGATAGTAACAAATAAAAAGAACAAAGTTTTGGATGTGCAAGCTACCAATAAGGATGGAGACAGTGTTATTGACGGAATGAACTTGAAAAATACCGAACTCAAAGTTGCGGTAAATGCACTTATCGGTTCAATGGTTCAAAAGGGATATATCGCAAATAACAATACAGGAATATTGGTGACTGTAAGAAATGACAATTTGGACAAAGCCGATAAAGTTAAAGAAGAGGTATTGGATGACATAAATTTTGCTTTATATAAGAATGATATAAAGGCAAATATCATGAATCAGACCTTGAAAAATACTGTAGATGCAGCTAAATTTGCAAAGGAAAATAATATATCCATAGGGAAAGCGGTATTTGTGCTTAATTTGGCAGCTAAAGACAGCAGCTTGGATGCAAAAGAGTTGGCTAAAATGAAGGTAAGCGATATTGCAATTCTGGTTGCAAAAAAGGGCATAGATATAAGAGATATAGTTGACTATGATGATGACGACAGTATTTGGGAAAACATTGCAGATGCCATTGAAGATATAGATGAAGATGTTAGTGAAAATATTACAGGCACTACAGAAGCTTTATCAAAAGAAAAGGCAAGTAAGGCAAAGCAAATCAGCATCAATGAAGCAAAGCAAATTGCACTTGCACATGCAAAGGTTGCACAAAAAGATGCTACTTTTGTTAAGACTGAACTTGAGTATGAGAATAACAGGCAGGTGTATGACATAGAATTCTATAGCAAAAATGTCGAGTATGATTATGAGATAGATGCAGTAAGTGGAGAAATAATATCAAGCGATCTTGATATTGAGGATTACAGCATACCTGTTAATACTCAGGATACACAACAGCAGACTAATGTAAATGCTGCAAATGGAGATATAGGCATAGAAAAAGCAAAAGATATAGCACTTTCTGATGCAGGTCTTTCACGAGGCAATGTATCTTTTGTTAAGGCGGAGCCGGATTATGATGACGGTGTAAAAGTCTATGATATAGAGTTTTACAGTGCAAATGTTGAATATGATTATGAAATCAATGCGGCAAGCGGTGCAATAGTATCAGTTGACAGGGATATTGAAAATTATTCAATACCGACAGCAGCACCAAACCATACGCAATCGCCTACACCTGCACCGACAGCAGCACCTGCGCCAACAGCAGCGCCGGCTCCTACAGCAGCTCCAACCCAAGCGGCACATTCCAATATTTCTGCAGAAAGGGCAAAGCAGATAGCACTTTCTCATGCGGGGGTTTCAGGAGCAAGCTTTACAAAGGTAGAGCTTGATATAGATGATGGAGTATCGGTCTATGATATAGAGTTTAAGGCAGGCAATGTAGAATATGATTATGAGATCAATGCGGCAAGCGGTGCAATAATCTCAAACAGTTCTGAAATTGATGATTAGCAGGTAAATTTATAAAAAATAACCGGGTTTAAGTAAAGTCCCCTAAGGTTTTAGAATGTAGATCTGAAACTTTGGGGGACTTAATTATTCTTAGAAAAAAAAGAAAATAAAAAAAATAAAAAAATTTAATTTAACTTGCAATAAAATGTTATGCTCATGCATTAATATAGTGAAAGGATAAATAAGAAAAGCTTTAAGCGGCGATAGTCTTATAAGATGATCCAAATGAACGTCGACGGTGGATAGTAAACTTATAAAAGTATCGCAAAGGTAAATACAGAGGCATAATCAGTCTTTAGCCTTTCAGTAACAAAAATGTTTATAATGCAGAAGATATTTTGCAGAAGACTTTTTTGAAAATATAGTAAAAACGGACCCAAAGAGCGAATGATATTACGGAGAATATGTTTAAGAGAATCTAACAAAATATTTTTCTGTGGAGACGGAAAGGATGGAAAACAATGAAAAAGTTTAATATACTCAGCAGAGGTTTTATAGGTGCGGCAACAGTGGCTTGTGTATTGTTTGCAGCAGGAATTGTAGGTGTTCCGTATTATGGAAACAATTTTGTTCCGGACTCACATGTGGACATAGATGTAAATCCGGGAGTAGAGATTATAACAAATAAAAATAACAAAGTTATAGAGATACAATCTACCAATAAGGATGGAAAAGCTGTTATTGATGGAATGGACCTAAAGAATGCAGAGCTTAAGGTTGCGGTAAATGCACTTATCGGTTCAATGGTTCAAAAGGGATACATTGAAAATAATAATACAGGAATATTGGTTACTGTAAGAAATAATAATCCAAATAAGGCAAAAGAAGTTAAAAAAGAAGTACTGGATGATATAAATATTGCTTTGGATAAGAATGATGTAAAGGCAAATGTTATGAATCAGATTTTGAAAAATGCTGTAGATGCTGATAAATTTGCAAAAGAAAACAATATATCCATAGGAAAGGCAGTGTTTGTACTTAATCTTGCAGCTAAGGATAATACTCTTGATGCAAAAGAGTTAGCTAAAATGAGGGTAACCGATATTGCAGATTTAATTGAGAAAAAAGGTATAGATATAAAAGATATAGTTGACTATGACAGTGAAGACAGCATCAGGGAAAATATAGCAGACGCTATTGAAGATGTGAATGAAAATCTCATCAGTAATACAGTTGTTGAAGTAAACACAGCAAAGCAAATAAGTGCCGATGATGCAAAGAAGATTGCACTTGCAGATGCAAAACTTTCAGAAAAGGATGTTACATTTGTTAACATAGAGCTTGATTATGAGAATAACAGACTGGTTTATGATGTAGAATTTTACAGCGGAAATGTAGAGTATGATTATGATATAGATGCACTGACCAAAGAAATAGTATCAAGTGATTTTGATATTGAAAACTATAATATACCGGCACAGACTACGGCAGCACAGAAGGAGACAACAGCTCCATCTGCAGATATAGGTGTAGAAAAAGCAAAAGAGATAGCACTTGCTCATGCAGGTCTTTCACAGGACAAGGTTTCATTTGTTAAGGCTGAACTTGATTACGAAGATGGTATAAAAGTTTATGATATTGAGTTTTATAGCGGAAATGTTGAATATGATTATGAGATCAGTGTGGCAGACGGCAGCATAATATCTGCTGACAAGGATATTGAGAATTACTCAATTCCTACACCGGAGCCTGCACTGGAGGTGACAGCAGCACCTGCGGAAACAGCAGCACCTACCAAGGTGGCAGTTTCAGGTATTTCAACAGAAAAAGCAAAACAAATAGCTCTTTCACACGCAGGAGTGGGAAGTGCAAACTTTACTAAGGTACAGCTTGACACGGAAGATGGAATTAGAGTTTATGAAATTGAGTTCAAGGTGGGCAATGTTGAATATGAGTACGATATAGATGCTTCAACCGGTGCGATAGTTTCAAGTAGCTCTGAAATTGATGATTAACAGTAGTTTATTGGTTTTGAAAAAATTAAAAGGCTTGAAACAGCCGGCTTTGAAATTGATGATTAAATAGTAGTTTATTGGAATAAAGGAACTGTAAACAATAGCAGTAAAGTTATAAAAATTATCTTATTTACGATTAGACATAAAATAGCCCTATATAGATATAATTCTTAACAACCTTCATTAAATATATATTTTAATTAACAAGGTCCTCCAAAGTCTTAGGATAGTAATCCGAAACTTGGAGGACTTTGTATTTTAGGTAAGGTACTGTTAAGAAAGTAAAAGGTCAGAAAAAGGTTTTATTTTAGCAGCCTGTTTAAATAAAATTTAATTTGGAGAAGATTCTGACCGAGTCCGTTTTTTTGTACATCAAAACTGCTATACTTTATACGATAACAAGTATAGAGAGCAAATTACGGAGGTAGGCTATGACCGGAATGGATTTAATAAATATAGCAAAAGAAACAATAAAGTTTACAAAGGAGTATATTAAGAAGAATAATAGCAGTATTTCAGCTGCCAAGGTATTTGGCTATGAGCATCTTAGAGATATTGAGGAAGATAAATATTATAAAGAAAATATGTATGGGGCTTATTATAAATTAGATTATGATATGCCGCTATGTAATCACAAAGAATGTATGTCAGACTCACACCTTGGATTTGCAAAAGGAATTACCTATGACGGTGTTCCTTTTGAAGCGGAACTTACACAACATGACAAAACAAAAACTCTTTGTGTGATAATGCCGGCTATTTTTTATTCATCCCCTATTAAGGCTGATTTGGAAAAAGAGTATAAAGAAGATTCAAATATTGTAGAGATACCCGGAGTAGAAGACTATGATGTCAGTATTCTTGATATAGGCATGGTAGATGAGGGGATAGAAGATGATATTAGTGTTATAATTAAATATATAGATTTTTTGATAGAGCATGAAATTTTAAGTTTTTTATCAAACCTCTATAATGGGACGGTTATGTATAGAGTTGATGAATTGGGCAACGAACTTGTAAAGATACTGATTAGCTTGGAAGATGAAGAAGGAGTTTTGGCGTATACGAATTTGTCTTTTAACCGCAAAAAAACATCAAGAACTCAAATAAGAGTAGTAAAATAGTAGTTTAGATATCTAAATTAAAAACTGTTAATAATCGGGCTGATAATATGCTATACTTTATAACAGAGTGCTTAGGTTAAGCAAAGAGCAGGGAAAATTATGCCAACAGGAAAGAACCGGCAATTTGAGCTTGAAGAATATATCAAACAGGGAAAATCGGATGATTTACCTATGATTTATCTTGGCGAGATTTACAATATGCCGAGACATGGGATTTTTGTAGGCAGATCCGGGAAATGTTATTTTGGATATCATATTGATAATTTTAGAGAGTTAAAAGAAGATAAAGTATGATTATATTGAAGTGATTATGGCTTCTTTGCAAATAATTAGTGATTTTGCAGATAAATGCAGATCGATGAGGGCAAAATAATAAGTAGAAAAGGATTTTAGTGAAAATGTCAGATGAAATCAAAGCTTATTGGTGTCAATTAAAAACGGAATATGAAAATAGATACAAGGAAGTATTTTTAAGAGATTTTGAAAAATCAAAAGAATATCTTGAGAAAATGCAAAACTATCTTGTGTCAAGATATGAAGAACATCAAGCAGATGTTGATGTGATATGCACACTTGCTTCGGTAAAGTTAGAACTTGGATGTGGGGAATCCTATTATATAAAATTATTAGAGGATTTTTTAGATAGATTCAAAGATACTTTAGATGATAAGCAGAAAGCAAGAATTTATACAAACATTGCTTTTTGTAACGACTATTCCAAGGAAGCAATAGAGTATTTGACTAAGGCAAAAGAGTTAAAATCACCATTTGTAGAGACATATACGGCTCTGGGGCTTTATTATTTTGCTGAATTTGAGTTTTATAGGGATGAAAAGAATATATCTTTAAGCAATAAATATTTTAATGTAGCAAGGAGTATGGATGAAAGCTATGAATGTTCTTTAAACTATGCAGTATCATTATATGAGCTTAAGGAATATGAAAAAGCAAAAGAAATATTCTTAGACCTACTTAAAAATTATCCTGATAGAATGTGGCTTAAGCTGTGTATTGCCTATTGTGAAGTGAGTCTTGGAAATAAAAGAGAAGCAATTTCTTACTTAGAACAGCTAAAGTCCGGACAAGATGAAAAGTATGATTTAAGTACGGATGACATTGCAGACTATCAGATTTTTGATGCCTATTATGTACTTGAAGAATACGATATATTCCTATCTTATTGTAGCGAAGAGGTGGACTGTAATTATTATACGGCTGATTGGGATTATTTGTTTTATACTTTATGGATAAGAAACAAAAGAAAGAGGTTTTCAAGGCTTGAAGAAAAGAACAGAACATACTTTGAAGAGGCTGTAAAAGAAGCGATAACTTATGAGGATTATGACAGTGAAGAAGAAAGGAGGGAAGATATTGCCGGTTGGGAAAAGGATAAAAGGGAGTTTGAAGAAATGATAATTCTAATAAAGGAGGGAACTTTAAAACCCGCAATACAACTGAAGTTATATCCCGAGTATTCATGCTTTATGCCGGACTGCATCAGACATAAATTATAACAGTAGTGATAATAAACTTCTGTATAGATACACTCTATAAAAATAATAATTAAAGTGTGGAAAGATATGAAAGTATTTGAAATAAGGCTTTAAGGTAGTATAAGAAAAAACAATAGGGCAGGGACTGCCCGAATTAACGGCTGTGGAGATAGTAGGTTGCGAGGTCAGCTAAGCAGGAAGCCCATAGGCTTTAGACTATGGGTAGTTCACAATTTTGATTGGAATAGTTTTTGGGAAGAAAGTGATTATGCATTGAAAGCATCTGTGGGAAAAATTCCCACAGATGAAGAGATAGAAGAATTTATAAAAGGTCTTATCGAAGCTTAGTATAATAAAAAGTTATGTAAAAGGAGACTATAATATGTGGGCAACAAACAGTGTTTTTTATCAAATATATCCTTTAGGTTTTTGCGGTGCACCTAGGGATAATGACGGGCAGTCAGTACCTAGGATACGCAAGGTTGTGGATTGGATTCCACATATCAAAAAGTTAAATGTAGATGCGATTTACTTTTCACCGGTATTTGAATCCAACCGCCATGGCTATGATACCAGAGACTACACAAAAATCGACTGTAGGCTTGGCAGTAATGAAGACTTTGCTTTTGTATGTAAGGAACTTAGAGAAAATGGAATAAGAGTGGTTTTAGACGGAGTGTTTAACCATGTAGGCAGGGGATTTTTTGCATTTCAAGATGTATTGCAAAATAGGGAGCAGTCAGTTTATAAGGACTGGTTTCACATAAGCTTTGAAGGTAATTCCTGTTATAATGACGGACTGTGGTATGAGGGCTGGGAAGGGCATTTTGAGTTGGTAAAGCTTAATCTTGAAAATCCTAATGTAATAGAATATCTTTTTGCTTGCATTAAAGGCTGGATAAAAGAGTTTCAAATTGACGGTTTAAGGCTTGATGTGGCTTATTGTTTAAATGAAGCTTTTATGCGTAAGCTCAGACAGTTTTGTGATTCTATAAAAGAAGATTTTTTACTGCTGGGTGAAATTTTGTTTGGAGATTATAACAGAATAGTAAATGATGAAATGTTGCACAGTTGTACTAATTATGAATGTTATAAGGGGCTTTATTCAAGTTTTAATGACTTAAATCTTTTTGAGATCTCCTATTCTCTAAATCGTCAGTTCGGAAAGGAGGGCAGTGCGATCTACAAAGGTAAACACCTTATGTCCTTTGCAGATAACCATGATGTCAGCCGAGTGGCAAGTATTTTAAAAGATCAGAAACATTTGCCGCTGCTTTACGGTTTGCTTTTTGCTATGCCCGGTATTCCCTGTATATACTATGGCAGTGAGTGGGGGATTTTGGGTGTCAAGGACAATACCGGTGATGATGCCCTCCGCCCCGAACTTTCAGCTCCTGATTGGAACGGGCTTACTACACTGATATCTGACTGTGCCGCACTTCACAAGCAGTATAAGCCGCTGCTTTACGGGGATTACAGGAGCGTTGTTCTTACAAACAGGCAACTTGTATTTGAGAGGGAGTTTGAGGGAGAGCGTATATGGTTTGCCGTTAATGCCGATAACCAACCCTACTATGCCGGATTTAATGGGGCTAATGTAGGTGAAGCGGTAGATTTATTAAGCGGTGAGCATATTTCTTTGCAAGAGGGTTATTTACTTCCGGCATACAGTTTTTTTTACTGGAAAGTTTCATAAGAGCGGATTTAGTAAAGCATGAATAATTTTGCAAACAAAGTTTTCATACAAATAACATAATTTTGTTGTATCTTATAAAAGGTAAATTTATTAAATAAAAGCATTGGATTTTAATACACAATCTAAGATAAACATATTAAAAAATACACAGGGTTTGTGATTAAAATAATTGAAAGGATCAGTATGAAAACAAAATACGATGTAGTAGTTATAGGCTTTGGAAAAGCCGGAAAAACACTTGCGGCAAAGCTTTCTAAAGCCGGAAAAAGCGTGGCACTTATTGAAAAAGATGCCGATATGTACGGAGGGACTTGTATTAATGTCGGTTGTATACCTTCTAAAAGACTTATAACCGATGCACAAAGTTCACCAAAAGGAGACTTCCCTGTAAAGGAAGAATACTATAAGAATACGATAGAAGAGAAGAAGAAACTTACAGCAGCTCTTCGAAAAGCCAACTATGATAAACTTATACAGGCAGGCGTAGATATTATTGACGGTACGGCAACATTTACAGATGAGCATCATATAAATGTTCTTACAAAGGAGGGTGTTGTAGGTATTGAAGGCACAGAGTTTATTATTAACACCGGTTCTACACCTATAATACCTAAAATTCCGGGTGCCGATAAAAGTAAGAAAGTATATCTATCCGAAACAATTATGGATCTTGATAAATTACCGGCATCACTTACAATTGTGGGTGGAGGGTATATAGGTCTTGAGTTTGCCTTTATGTATGCTAACTTTGGAAGTGCGGTAAGCATTATTCAAGACGCAGATGTATTTTTACCAAGAGAAGACGAGGATATTGCCCAAGCGATTCGCTCAAGTCTTGAGGCAAAAGGTGTAAATATAATTACCGGAGCACAGATAACCAAGATTGAAGACTCCGTTCTTTATTATGAAAGTAACAAAGGAACTAAAACTCTTGATTCGGAGGCTATACTTCTTGCTACAGGACGCAGACCGAACACTGACGGACTGGGTTGTGAGAATGCAGGAATTACGCTTACTCAAAGAGGAGCAGTTGAGACGGATGAACATTTGAGAACAAGTGTTAAAAATATATGGGCTGCCGGAGATGTGTGCGGAAAGTTACAATTTACCTATATTTCACTTGATGACAGCAGAATAATACTTGACGATATGCTTGGAGAAGGTAAGCGTACGGTAAATAACAGAGGCGCTTTTTCTTATTCGGTATTTATCGATCCGCCATTTTCTCGTGTAGGCATGAGTGAGAAAGAGGCAAAAGATGCCGGTATTGAATACAAAGTAAGCAATCTTTTGGCAAATGCAATTCCAAAGGCAAAAGTTCTTAGAAAGACGGAAGGCTTACTTAAGGCAATAACTAAAGCGGATGGAACAATACTTGGAGCAGCTTTATTTTGCGCAGAATCTCATGAAATGATAAACTTTATTAAACTGGCTATGGATCATGGAATAAAGGCAGAGGAAGTAAGGAACTTTATATTTACCCATCCTACCATGTCTGAAAGCTTAAATGATTTGTTTTAATAAATCATAGGTATGCTATAGTTTATATTAGTTCAGCGAACTGTTGATGCACTAATATTAGGCACTTTACAAGATACCTCTAAGTCATACGGATCGATAATAACGATCTGCTTGTCTTAGAGGTGTTTTTATATATAAAAAGATAAAATATAGTATATAATGAGCTTGTATAAAATACTGAACTTAATTTTATAAAAAAGCCTGTATTCCTATCAGGAAGATTGTAATATAATTGGCTTAACAAATTATTCAAAATAATACTTTTCATGTGCCGGTAAGGTATTTGAAAAGTATATAAACATAGACACAAAATACACAACAACTTATAATTATCGGTGGGTTTACTTTAGTGCGCAAGGGCAGCAGGAACTAAAATTACTAAAACAATTATTGTAAGAGACTATATAGAATACAAGGAGGTATGATTGATTGATAGTATATATAGATGAGTCAGGTTCAATTAATAATCATATGCCGGAAAATAAGTATTTTATAATTGCAATGGTACGGGTTACTGATAAAGATGCCCTAAAAAGAGCATATAAACGATTTGTGTCCGCCAATCATGACAGATTGCTTGAGCTTGATCGGGATAAGCTAAACCCTAGTACGAAAAAAGTAATAAAACCTGGCGGAAAAATGTTTAGAAATGGTAAGTTCAGGGAGCTTAAAGGTTCACAATTTGACAAGGATATGAAGGAGAAGTTTGTTGAGTATTTTTCACGAAAACAGTCTTTTGAAATACACTACATAGAAATTGCAAATAAGGAACTGAGTAATGAATTTTGTGAAAATATTTCAAGAATATTTAACTATGTACTTAGGTTGGCACTGGAGCATTTGTTAAATAAAAGCTACCTTCCAATTGAGGATTGCTCGTTACAAATTGATGAAAGAAACGAGCGGATGGAAACAAAGCATTTTTTGGAACATTATCTAAACACAGAGCTGTATATGAATAAAACTACAACAGGAAAGTTTTTTGTCGCTTATTTTGACTCTGTCAATAATGCCTTGATCCAGATAGCGGATGTTTTTGCAAATATTTACTATTCATATGCACAAATAGGGGCTTATGAAGAAGAAATCAATAAATTAAAAGAGCAGGGTATACTAAAGAGTGTTTTTAGATTTCCCTAGAAATAGGCGTCTTTTTTTATCTCAAAATTAAGAAGAAAGTGGTGAAAATAATAAGTAGATCTTTGGAAGTATCGGTGGAGATAAAAATAGGAATACGGCATTTACTTATTAGTATTTTAAGAGTATTATAGGTTTGCAGCTTTTGAAATACAATAATATTATTAAAAGTAATAATTTTTAGGTTAAAAATGCAAATTAAATTCTATTTTGAACCTATATAATTAAACCTAAGTTAATATTTTAAGGAGGTTTTATGCTGATACAAAGTAAAAAAGTATGGATTGCAGATCAATTTACTCCTGCCTGTATTGATATAAGAGAAGGGAAAATATTTGCTATCCATCCATACGGAAAATATCAAGAAGCCTTTGATTACAAAGACAAAAGAATCGTTCCCGGATTTATCGACATACATTGTCATGGTGCTTACGGTTTTGATACCAATGATGCCAATGAAGAGGGTATGAGAAACTGGGCTAAAAACATACCATGCGAGGGAACTACAAGCTTTCTTGCTACTACTATAACCCAAAGTGAGGCTGTACTAACTAAAGCCGTAGCCAATGCCGCCAATGTTATAGAAAGCGAGTATGAAGGTGCTGAAATACTCGGTATACATTTTGAAGGTCCCTACCTTGATATGGTATACAAGGGAGCGCAACCTCCCGAACATATAGTAAAACCGAGTATAGAGCAGTTTAAGCGATTTCAGGAAGCTGCAAGAGGTCATATTATTTATGTTACCATGGCTACAGAGCAGGATGATGATTTTGCACTTACAAAATATCTTAGCGATAACAGAGTCGTTGTTAGTATAGGACATTCCGCCGCTACTTACGAGCAGGCTATTATGGCTTATGCTCATGGTGCAAAGTCTATGACTCATGTATATAACGGTATGTCCGCCTTTACTCACAGAGAAAATAACCTTGTAGGTGCGGCTTTTCGTATTAGAACTATGTATGGGGAAATCATTTGTGATGGAAGACACTCAACGCCTGCCGCACTTAATACCTTCTTCATGTCCAAGGGACCTGATTACTCAATTATGATAAGTGACGCCCTTATGGCAAAGGGTTCTGCTCCCGGAACCAAGTTTAGTTTTGGAGGGCATGAGATAGTTATATATGATGATAAAACTGCCCATCTTACAGAAAGCAAAAGCCTTGCCGGCTCTACTCTAAAAATAAATGAGGGACTTCGACTCTTGGTAGAAGAAGCTATGGTTCCTTTTAACTATGCCATCAACTCCTGTACCTTAAACCCTGCAAAATGCCTTGGAGTGGATAATAGAAAGGGAAGTATAAGAAGAGGGCTTGATGCTGATTTGGTAGTACTTGACAACGATTATTCAGTTATTCAAACCTACACAAGGGGGAAAAGCAATCTGTAATTAAAACAATTATTGTATATAATAATGCATTCACTAATATATAAACAATATAATTTTAGGAGGATTTTATGCATCCATTAAAAGAAATGATTAAAAAAAGACTACAGGATAAAAACTGCGGAATAGCTTCTTATTGCAGTGCCAATGAGCTTGTGCTTGAAATGGCAATAAGAAGAGCCAAGGAAACCGATACTCCTGTACTTATAGAAGCAACTGCCAATCAGGTAAATCAATTTGGCGGTTACACAGGCATGCTGCCTAAAGATTTTTATGACTTGGTTATAAACATGGCAGGTAAGGTAGGACTTAAAGAGGAAAATGTAATACTTGCCGGAGATCACTTAGGACCTCTTACTTGGCAGCACCTTAATGAAAAAGAAGCTATGGAAAATGCTGTAGAACTTGTATACCAATATGCAAAAGCCGGTTTTACCAAGATTCATCTTGATACAAGTATGAAGGTGGCTGATGATAAGGAAGGACTACTCAGCACTGAAATTATTGCAAGAAGAGGTGCTATGTTATACAAAGCTGCTATAAAGGGATATGAGGAACTTAAATCAGCTAAGCCCGATGCCATGAGACCGGTATTTATCATAGGAAGTGAGGTGCCCATACCGGGAGGTGCAAGAGAGGTTGAAGAAGGCTTACAGGTTACCAGGGTAGAAGACTTTAAGGATACCGTATCAACTTACAGCAAGGTATTTGAAGAAGAGGGTGTAGGATTTGGTATGGAAGATGTAATCGCAGTTGTAGTACAGCCCGGAGTTGAGTTTGGTGATAATCAGGTATTTTTCTATGATCCTAAGGCAGCTGAGTCTTTGAGTAAGTCCTTAAAAGAATTCCCTAATCTTTGCTTTGAAGGACATTCTACAGATTATCAAAGTGCAAAGTGCCTTAAAGATATGGTAAATGACGGGATAGCTATATTAAAGGTTGGACCGGCACTTACCTACGGTTTAAGAGAGGCACTTTTTTCACTTAGTATGATAGAAAAAGAGTTGGTTCCGACAAGTCAACAGGCTAACTTTATAGAAACCTTGGACAAGATAATGCTCGAAAACCCTAATAACTGGAAAAATCATTATCATGGAAATGAAAATGAACTTAAACTTGCAAGAAAATACAGTTTTTCAGACAGGGCAAGATACTATATAGGTCAGCCTAAAGTAGTAGCTTCAATGAATAAGCTTTTTGATAACCTGAGAGAATATGCTATTCCTATGAATATGCTGCATCAGTATATGCCTTTTTCATATCTTAGGGTAAGAGACGGTATTATCAAACTTGATCCGAAAGAACTTGCTATGGATGGTATTTATCAGTTTATGCAAGACTATGAGTATGCAACAGGGGTAGTAAAATAAAGTTTAAAAATATTATTCATAGTGCAAAAGTTTGCATTAATTTAAAAAAGAAAAAGACCAACCTCTCGATCGGTCTTACACTTTCTTATTCACAATTGCCTAACAGTGACGACAAAACATGACGCTTACCTAGAAAACGGCACTGAAATAGGACTTACTGTTGTTAAGTATAGATTAGCATACTCGTAGTAGTATGTCAATATTGAAGCCCTATTTTTTGTATAAAATAATAATTGTTCAAGCTCTTTGAGCCGGTGCATCGTTCGCAAAATAAGTATACCAAAAACGATGAATATTTTTTGAGTGTGTACATCAAAAAACGCAGGTCTAGTTGGGCTACTCTAAGTATTTTGGATGTATGCAATCGGGAAAAGAGACAAGTTGTTTGGTATAGTTATTTAAGCAACGATGCACTAAGACAGCTTGTTTACTTTTATGTCAAAAAGATAAGAATATTAGATAAAAATAAATGCTGCTTTATCTAACTTTTATGAAATAGATTTTTATGAAATTTTTGAAACCCCAACAGAAATTATCTTAAAAGAAATGGGAGGTTATAAATGGTAGCTTTACTTGTAACAGGTCATGGGAAGTTTGCAACAGGTATTTGTTCCGCACTTGATTTAATAGCCGGAAAAAATAAGCATATATTGGCTGTGGATTTTGAGATGGAAGATAGTACCGATGATTTATTGATGAATTTGGAAGCCGCATTTGCTAAATTAAAAGAGGTGAAGTCTATAGTAGTATTTTCGGACATAGTCGGCGGCTCACCTTTTAAGATAGCCTCAGAGCTTAAGTATAAGTATATGGATAAGGATATAGAGATAGTTACCGGTACTAATTTGCCCATGCTTATAAAAGCCTTTACGCTGATGGATCTATATAATGAAGCCTTAGATATGGCAAAGATGGTAGTGGAAAGTGGTAAAAGTCAGGTATTAAGACCTGAATTTAAAGAGCATAGGGATGATGTGGGAGAAGATGGCATTTAATTTGGCATATTGTAAATGTATATACAAGGCGTCTAAGCTGTAATATTTTTATAATTCCTTAAAGTCAAATATTAAAAGAAAGGAACTGATATCATGTATCTTGAACATATAAATGAACCCAAAGATGTGAAAAAGTTAAATATTGATGAGATGAAGGTACTTGCAAAGGAAATCAGGGAAGCGTTAATAACAAGAGGTGCTAAGCATGGCGGGCATTTCGGACCGAATCTTGCTATAGTAGAAGCGACAATAGCGTTGCACTATGTATTTGACTCTCCAAAAGATAAATTTGTATTTGATGTATCTCATCAATGCTACCCTCACAAGATGCTTACCGGAAGAAGGCTTGCCTTTACTGATGAGAAACACTATGATGATGTAACCGGATACAGTAATCAGCATGAAAGCGAACACGATCATTTTATTTTAGGTCATACTTCCACATCTGTAAGCTTGGTTTGCGGACTGGTAAAAGCAAGAGATGTAAAAGGGGAAGAGGGCAATGTAGTTGTTGTAATAGGAGACGGTTCACTGGGAGGTGGTGAAGCCTTGGAGGGGATCAACTTTGCCTCCGAATTAAAAAGCAATATGATCATAATCGTAAATGATAACGGTATGTCTATTGCAGAAAACCATGGAGGGCTTTATAAAAATTTGCAGTTGTTAAGAGAGACTGAGGGTAAAGCCGAGTGTAATTTTTTCAAAGCCATGGATCTTGACTATGTCTTTGTAAAAGACGGCAATGATTTGGAAGCCATGATCAGCACTCTTAAAGAAGTAAAAGACATAAATCATGCAGTAGTTGTTCATATAGTTACACAAAAGGGAAAGGGGTTTAAGCCTGCGGAGCTTGATAGAGAAAGTTGGCACTATACGGGTGCATTTGATATACATACCTTAAAACCTTTAGGATATGATGAAAATGAGTCGCTAAAAGAAAATTACACTGCGATAACCGCAAACTATCTTCTGGAAAAAATGAAGGCTGATAAAAAAGTGATTACAATAAATTCAGGCACACCGGCAGCCATAGGTTTTGCTGCTAAGCAAAGAAAAGAAGCCGGTGAGCAATTTATAGATGTCGGAATAGCGGAAGAGACAGCAGTAGCACTTGCATCAGGAATGGCGGCAAAGGGAATAAAATCGGTATATGGAGTTATAAGTACATTTGTGCAAAGAACCTATGACCAGTTATCACAAGATCTTTGTATAAATAATAATCCTGCTACAATTATTGTATATTATTCAGGTATACTTGGTGGGGGTACTGATGTTACACATCTGGGCTGGTTTGATATACCGTTTATGTCAAACATACCTAACCTTGTATACCTTGCGCCAACCAACAAGGAAGAATATCTTGCAAGCCTTGAATGGAGTATAGAGCAGACTGAGCATCCGGTAGCGATACGCATGCCGGCAGGAGAAGTGATTTCAAGTGCTAAAGAATACAAAAAAGATTTTTCAAAAATAAATAAATACGAACTTACACAAAAAGGTGAAAAGCTGGCAATTTTAGGCTTGGGAAGCTTTTATAAATTGGGAGAAGAAGTAGCTGCACTTTACAAAGAAAAAACAGGAGAAGAAGCTACTTTGATAAATCCTTTCTATATTAGCGGAGTTGATGAGGAACTTATGGAAGAACTAAAAAAAGATCACAGTTTAGTGATTACCATAGAAGACGGAGTTTTAGACGGAGGTTTTGGAGAAAAAATTACAAGATACTTTGGAAGCTCTGATATGAAGGTATTAAACTATGGCTTGAAAAAAGAGTTTGCAGACAGATACAACATAGAAGATATGTTAAAGAAAAATAGACTTAAAGCTGATCTTATAGTGGAAGATATATTAAAAACACAAAATATAAAATAATTTAACTATCTTGCCAAGGACAATATTAAATACCTTTTAGGTCTTACTACAGCTTAGGTAGGATTAGATATACATATGTAATATATTTGCTTTCAGCTGTGTATTATATATGTATATCTAAGATAATACCTTTGATATTCATCTTCGTTTAACTCATAAATAAAAATTAAATATTTTCAGTTTTTTGACGAAGATTAATGACCTACCTGAACTGTAACGAGGTTTTACTTAAGAAAGTGTCCAAGGCAAGATAATTTTAATTTAATATTAGCCTTCTATAAACCCAAATCTTATAAGCTCAGCCGGAGCATCGGAATATCCTATATCGGCAGGAGCTATTGACTTTATCGCACTGTGACCGGGACGATAAAACTTCATAGCCTTCTTGTCAACGACTATGGTATAACCGTCAAAAGGCTCTCTAAGTATCGGAAGATTTGAAAAACTCATATTATAAGCCGGTCTTACCCAAGCGCCGTCAGCACCGACCCTATAGCCGTCAGGAGTAGTAGTGTTGGTAAGCATTGCACCTGAAGCGGATACATAATAATCACCTATCCAAGTATTGTATGCCATATACCCGTCAGCGTAAAAGTAATACCATTTGCCGTCTATTTCCTGCCACTTTGCAGCAGGCCACCAACCTTTATTATACTTATACCACCAACCTTTATTGTCCTTTATCCACTGCCCTGCAAGAGCTGTAAAACTGCTTGCTGCTGTAATGATAATTGTAAGTGCGAGTAATCTGAAGCGCCTCATAATCTACCTCCTTGATATAAAAAACTGCATGCTTTATATTAAATGTATATTATACTTATAAGACAAGTATAAGCCTATGTCAATATAATACAAAGGAAGTAATACAATCGTCAGTTAAAGTCAAAAAATATATAGTATACCGACAGATTTTGTTATCAATAAGTAAGTCGGATGTTATAAAAAGTTAGATTTTAAGTAACTGCTTGTTATACGAACTTTGTAATTATGGAGCTTTTTATGTAAATATCCTTGAAAGGTTTCAGTTTGGGTGGCTATTGTTTATGTTGCCAACTCCACTAAAAAGTATCATTTAAATAAAAGTTCAGTATTCTCACTCGGCTCGGATGGAACTCTTCTGATTTCAAGCTCGATTCCCAGCTCCCTTAACTTCTTAAAAACTTCTACATCCTTATCGTCAACTGCAACAGAACCTGTAACCCGTCTTTTTCCTTCTATCATACGCATATTTCCTATATTTACTTTCTTTATGGGAACTCCGCCTTCTACAAGTTTAAGTACATCCTCAGGAGTCTCGCATACTATAAATATAAGCTGTCTGTCAGCCGCCTTATTAATATTATTTATAGTATTTTCCAAAGACCAATACCTCATAGAAGCATAGCTTGGAGCAGCCATATCCATAAGCCCCTGACGAAGAGTATCTTTTTCAACATCATCATTAGCTACTAAAATAAGGTTAGCTCCTATGCTTCCGCACCATTGTGCCGCTACCTGACCATGAACAAGTCTGTTATCAATTCTTGTTAAAAGGATATTCGGCATATCTTAACCTCCTTATAAAAATTTAATTATTTTCTTATTTATAAATCATACCATACAGGCTGTTTTATACTTGCAGCAACTTGACCTTGTAAAACTAATAATAAGCTTACCGCTAAGGGGCAAACTTATCTATATAAATCTATTTATTTAATGTATCAATATTTCATAACATATTAATTTAATAGTTATCCATAACTTTCATACATTATAAATTTAGTATATGAAGCAATTATAAACCTAACTATCCGCAACTCTATATCAGATATGGTAAAATCATTGTAATTATCATAGTTTTAACTATGTATCACATTTCCTAAGCCAAGTGCCATAGAAAAAGGACAACTTACATCGGTAAAATAAAGGTACTTAAACAGATAAATCACCTTAAGAGTAGTCCTTTAGAACTATTTTAACCACCTTAGCTATGAATAGCAATAGAAAAATTAAAATTTGTTAACTTAAGTACCACAGTTTCAATCTACTTAGCAAATTTTTGTAATGGGAAGTTTTAGCAAGCAAAATAAGACTCTGTTATCTGAATTGGATAGAGAGTCTTATTTTTTGTGCACCTACAAAATATACAAGAAATACCCTGCAAACAAGAGTAAAATTATGCAAAATATATAATAAATCGTATATACGATTTGAAAGCGATAAAAAAATATCAATCATATAGTCATTTTTCATAAACTTTATATTAAAATTATATGAAATAATACATATTTACAAATTAAACTTTATTATTTACAATTAACAACATACAAAGTTAATAGTAAGTTTATATAAAGTTACTATCAAGTTAAAAGGAGGTATATGTATGTTTGAGGATGTTAAACTTGGAATAGCACCTATTGCTTGGACCAATGATGATATGCCGGATCTTGGAAGTGAGAATACATTTGAACAATGTGTAAGTGAGATGGCTTTAGCGGGATTTACAGGCTGTGAAGTAGGAAATAAATATCCCAGAGATGAAGAGTTGCTGAAGAAAAAACTTGAAATAAGAGGTATGCAAATAGCAGGTGCGTGGTTTTCAGCATTTTTAACAACCAAGCCTTATGAAGAGACTAAAGAGGCTTTTATAAAACATAGAGACTTTCTTTATAACATGGGAGCAAGAATAATAGTTGTTTCAGAGCAGGGAGGCAGCGTACAGGGACAGATAGATACAGCTGTTTTTGATAAAAAACCTATATTTACCGAGGAAGAATGGACAAAATTGGTTGAAGGACTTAATAAGTTGGGAGCCTTGGCTAAAGAAAAGGGAATGAGGATAGCTTACCATCATCATATGGGTACCGGAGTACAGACCGAGGCTGAGGTTGATAAGCTTATGAGTCTTACCGATAAGGACTTGGTACATTTATTATACGATACAGGTCATTTGGCTTACTCAGGTGATAACTACATATCAGTTCTTAAAAAATATATTGACAGAATTGCACATGTGCATCTTAAGGACATAAGACAGGAAGTTGTAGACAAGGTTAAGAAAGAGCATTTGAGTTTCTTGCAGGGAGTAAGACTTGGAACATTTACAGTTCCCGGAGACGGAAGCCTTGACTTTTCAGAGGTATTTAAGATCTTGGGAGAGTCAAATTACAAGGGTTGGTTTATAGTAGAAGCGGAGCAGGATCCGGCACTGGCTAATCCGTTTGAATATGCGGTTAAAGCAAGAAAATTCATAAAAGAAAATACAAATTTATAAAATATAAAATTATTTATATAAAGGAGGATTATCAGTGATGATAAAAAGTTTTAAGAAAATATTGTATGCAGGAACATTAGCTTTAAGTGTATTTGCACTTGCAGCATGTTCAAATTCAGGTTCAAGTTCAGATTCAAGTGCTGACGGAGCGGCAGCTTCAACAGAGGCGGGAAGCAGTCAGGACGGAGCACAGCAGGACACAGGTAAGAAGGTAAAAATAGGATATGTTATCAACAACCTTAACGACACTTTCCAGACCTATATTCTCGAGGCGGCACAAAAGTATGCAGACGAGAACAACATAGAGCTTGAAGTGCAGGACAGCCAGGAAGATACTATTAAGCAGGTAGATCATGTAAATGCCTTAATAGAAAAAGGTGTTGACGGACTTATAGTTGTACCTACAGATACTTCAAGTATGGCTCCCGTAACAGAGGCGGCACAAAAAGCGGGAATTCCTTTAGCATATGTTAACAGAAATCCTTATGCAGGTAAGGAAGATACTATACCTAATAATGTATTTTATGTAGGCTCTAATGAGAAGACCGGCGGTCAAATGCAAATGGAATACATAGGTGAGAAGATAGGCGGCAAAGGCGGAGTGGTAATCCTTATGGGTATACTTGGAAATGAGGGAACAACCAAGCGTACAGAAGGTGTAGAAGAAGTGATTAAGGACAAGTATCCAGATGTTAAGGTGCTTGCAAAGGAGTCAGGAAACTGGCAAAGAGATCAGGGTGTTTCTCTTACAGAAAACTTCATAACAGCTTATGGAAACGATCTTACAGCAGTTATAGCTAATAACGATGAGATGGCACTCGGTGCAGTACAGGCACTTAAGAACAATAACTTACTTGATAAGGTGGCAGTAACCGGTATAGATGCAACTCCTGATGCATTGGCAGCACTTAAGGCAGGCGAGCTTACCTGTACTGTATTCCAGGATGCTGAGGGTCAGGGCGGTACAGCTATAAAGTCAGTACATGAGGCTATTAATGGAAATCCTTCTTCAGAAAAAGTTATGTACATTCCATTTAAGCTTGTAACAGAAGAAAATGTAGATGAATTTATAAAGTAGGAATGGTATAGAATATTTCTATATAACAGGAGGCTGCTGCTTTTGCAGCAGCCTTTCTTATAAAGATAGGAGAGTTGCAGATGGAAGATAATTGCTTACTGAAACTGGAAAATATCACTAAAACTTTCCCGGGAGTACAGGCACTTAAAGGAGTTAATCTTACCGTTAATAAGGGCGAGGTACATGCATTGATAGGAGAAAACGGAGCGGGCAAATCTACACTTATGAAGTGTCTTATAGGTATGCAGCCGCCTACTACCGGTGAAATATGGTATGACGGAAAGATTATTAAAGACTATGATACAAGAGCCGCTCTGAATATGGGTATTTCTATGATACATCAGGAGCTTAGCCCTATAGAACATAGAACTATAAGTGAAAATATTTGGCTGGGAAGAGAGCCGAAGAATAAGTTCGGATTTATCAGCTATAAGCAGATGAATGAACAAACAAGAGAAGTACTTAAGCTTGTTGATCTACAAGAAGAACCTACACAGCTTATGAAGAACCTTACAGTAGCTAAGGTACAGATGATAGAAATAGCAAAAGCAATATCCTATAATGCAAAGGTTATAATTATGGATGAGCCTACTTCCGCACTTACAGATAAGGAAGTGGAGCAGCTTTTTAAAATTATAAGAAAACTTAAAAGTGAAGGCAGAGCGATTATATATATATCTCATAAACTGGATGAAATATATACCATCTGCGACAGAATAACCGTTTTTAGAGACGGAGAGCTTATAGGCAGCAGGGATATAGATAAAATAGAGCTTGATGAGATGATTAAGATGATGGTCGGAAGAGAGGTAAATGATTTATATCCCAAGGAACATTGTAAAATAGGCGAAGTTGTGCTTGAAGTAGAAAACCTCTCACATACAACAGATTTTAAGAATATCAGTTTTAAGGCTCATGCAGGTGAGATCTTAGGCTTTGCAGGTCTGGTAGGCTCCGGAAGAACTCAAATAATGGAGGCTATATTCGGAGCAAGATGCATAGAGTCGGGAAAGATAAAGATAAAAGGAAAAGAAGTGGAGATAAAAACTCCTTTGGATGCAATTAAAAACGGTATGGCACTTCTTACCGAAGATAGAAGAACTACGGGAATCTTCCCTATGCTTTCTGTAAGCTATAACATATTGTGCAGCCATATGGAGACCTATAAAGGTAAAACCGGTTTATTGGATCTTAGGGGTATGGACAAAGATGTAAATAAGTATATCTCTTCTGTAAATATAAAAACACCTTCAAAAAACACACCTATACAAAACTTAAGTGGTGGAAATCAACAAAAAGTTCTTATAGCAAGATGGCTTCTTACAGAGCCGGATATACTTATACTTGATGAACCTACAAGAGGTATAGATGTAGGAGCGAAGGCGGAGATCTATAATCTTATATCAAAGCTTGCAGCCGCAGGTAAATGTGTAATTATGATATCTTCAGAGTTACCTGAGATTATGGGAATGAGCGACAGAGTAATCATAATGCATGAGGGAAGAATAAGCGGTGAGCTAACAAAAGAAGAATTCAGTCAGGAAATACTTATGACATATGCAGCCGGTAAAAAGCCGGAAAGTGTAGGAGGGAAGAGATGAGTAATATAATAAAGGACAATAATAAAGAAAAATCGGCAAAGGGCTTTGATTTTTCAAAATTTATGAACACTTACGGTATAGTTGTGATACTGGTAGTAATGGTAGTGGGAATAAGTGCGAAAAATCCGCAATTTTTAAGTATAAACAATATTATGAACCTTCTTACACAAAGTTCAATGTATGGAATACTGGCTTTGGGTATGTTGTTGGTAATAGTATCAAAGGGTATAGATCTTTCTGTAGGTTCCGTATTGGCACTTTCAGCAGTTGTAACCGCAAGTGTGAGTCAGGTTGCGGATGCAACTTCCAAGATGTATCCCGGTATGCCTATGGTGCCGATAGCGGCAAGTATAGTTATAGCACTTGGAATAGGTGCACTTTGTGGATATATTAACGGTGCTTTAATAGCTCATACCAGGATACCGGCATTTATTGCCACACTCGGTATGTATACGGCAGCAAGAGGTGCAGCTTTAATGTATGCGGAAGGAAAGCCTATAAGTAACCTTAACCCTGCATTGGAATTTTTGGGAAGCAGAATTTTTACAATAATTCCTATACCGGTAGTTATTTATATAGTAGTTATAGTAATAACCTATGTAATACTTAAGTTTACCTGTTTCGGTGCAAGTGTATATGCAATAGGCGGTAATATTAATGCTGCTGAGATTTCAGGAATTAAGGTTAAGAAAAATATTTCTTTAATATATTTATACTCAGGTCTTCTTGCCGGACTTTGTGCTTTGATATCTATGGGAAGAACCGGAAGTACACAGCCTTCCGTAGGTACAGGTTGGGAGCTTATAGCGATAGCTGCAACCACAATAGGAGGTACCAGCCATTCAGGAGGTATAGGAACAGTATGGGGTACAGTTGTAGGAACATTGATTTTAGGAGTTATGACCAACGGTTTCACACTGCTTTCGGTAAATGCGTACATACAGCAGATTATACAAGGTTTGATTATAGTGGTTGCAGTTATATTTGACATGAGAAAGAATGCAAAGAAAGCGTAAGGAGTAAAATGAGAAAGATTAATATAGGTCATGTAGGACTTGGAAGACTCGGAAAGCAGCATGCATCAAACATAGCTAACAGATTGCAATATGCTACATTAAAGGCGCTATGCGATGTCAATGAAGAACAATTAAAAAAGCTTGCCAAAGAATGGTCGGTAGAAAAAGTATATACTGATTTTGACGAGATGATAAAGGACGAGGAGATAGAGGCGGTATCTATAGCCTCTCCCTCAGGATTTCATTGCAAACAGATAGAAGCGGCACTTAAGGCAGGTAAGCATGTGTTCTGCGAAAAGCCTCTGGGTGTAACTATAGAAGAGTGTGAACATATAGAGAAACTCTCAAAAGAGTATCCTAAGCTTATTATTATGCCGGGATTTATGAGAAGATTTGATCCCTCATACAAGCAGGCTAAGGAAATGATAGATGCAGGTAAGATAGGTAAACCCTTTATGGTTAGAAGCTACAGCCAAGATCCTATAAAGGATATAGCCGGTGCTATAGCTTATGCACCGCATAGTGGTGGTGAATTCCTTGATATGTGTGTGCATGACATAGATCTTTGCAGGTGGTTTTTATCGGCTGAGCCTTTAGAAGTTTATTCTATAGGAGGCTGCTATGCTTTTGATGAATTTGCAAAATATAATGACGGGGATAATGTGTCCTGTCTTATGAAGTTTGAAGAGGATAAAATGGCATTTCTTTTTGCAGGAAGAACAGCTCCTCACGGTTACAATGTCGAGACCGAAATCATAGGAACTGAGGGCATACTCAGAGTGGCTAATGTACCGCAAAAAAATCTGCTTGAAATACTTGACAATAACGGTGTGAGAAAAGAATGCAGTCAAAATTTCCTTGAAAGATTTGAAGAGGCATACTTAAGAGAACTTGAAGAGTTTATACTATGCATAAATGAAGGAAGACAACCTAAGCTCGGAGCAAAAGACGGTGCCAAAGCGGCAAAGATAGCCTACTCTTGTAAGGAAAGCTTTGAGACCAAGACTTTAGTAAAAATAAATAAGGCTTAATCTTAAGCGGAAACGGAGAATGCTGTGAAATATATAGAATTTGATAAGGAAAGAGAATTTGATTTAATACTTATGGGGAGAGTAACTATAGACTTAAACCCTATAGATTATTATAAAACACTTGCTGAAAGTGAAACTTATAAGAAATACTTAGGGGGTTCTCCGGCAAATATAGCGGTAGGTCTTGCAAGACTCGGGAAAAAAGTAGGTTTTATTTCAAGAGTATCTGATGACAGATTTGGAGACTTTGTGGTTGATTACTTTAAGAAAGAAGGAGTGGATACTCAGTATATCAGCAGAGCAAAGAACGGCGAAAAGCTTGGGCTTACATTTACTGAAATTTTAAGTAAAGAGGAAAGCAGCATACTTATGTATAGGAATATGGCAGCGGATCTTTCCTTGGATGTGAGTGATGTGAGTGAAGATTATATAAAAAGAGCAAAGGCGCTTTTGATATCAGGAACAGCACTTGCGAGTTCTCCTTCAAGAGAAGCCTGCCTAAAGGCTTTGCAATTTGCTAAGAATACTAATACCCCTGTTATATTTGATATAGATTATAGAGAGTACAATTGGAAAAACTTAGATGAGACGGCTATATACTACTCTATAGTTGCAAGAGACAGCGATATTATACTCGGTTCAAGAGAAGAGTACGATCTTACCGAGTCTTTGATCAAAAAAGGTTTAAGCGATAGTGAAAGTGCCGCTTTATGGAAAAAAGCCAAGATCGTAATTATTAAGCACGGTAAAAAAGGATCTACCGCTTATACTAAGGACGGATCATCATTTTCAATCAAACCGTTTCCGGTTGAAGCTCTTAAATCTTTTGGAGGCGGAGACGGATATGCATCAGCTTTTATATATGCATTGATGGAAGGCTATGATATACATGATGCTTTGGAGCTTGGAAGTGCAAGTGCTTCAATGCTTGTATCAAGCCATGGCTGTTCTGCCGATATGCCTAAAATAGAAGCTATAAAAGAATTTATAAAGATGGAAAAAGAAAAGTACGGAGAAAGTGTTTCCAAGGCATAGGAGGAAGACATGAGCAGTATTAAGATGACGGTTGCACAGGCAATAGTAAAGTTTTTAGATAATCAATATGTTTCTTTTGAAGGAAAAGAGAGTAAATTTGTAGAAGGTATTTTTACTATCTTCGGTCATGGTAATGTAGTAGGACTTGGTCAGGCTTTGGATGAGAATCCTTATGGACTTAAGGTTTTTCAAGGTAGGAATGAACAGGGTATGGCACATGCCGCAACAGCATTTGCAAAACAACATAACAGAAGAAAAATTATAGCGGTAACATCATCTGTAGGACCGGGAGCAGCCAATATGCTTACGGCAGCAGCTACGGCTACAGTTAATAAAATACCTCTTTTGCTTTTCCCGGGAGATGTCTTTTCTACCAGACAGCCTAATCCGGTATTGCAGCAGCTTGAAGTTGAAAGCAGCCTTAATATAAGTACCAATGATGCATTCAGACCTTTATGCAGATACTTTGACAGAATAGACAGACCGGAGCAGTTAATGAGTGCCTTACTGAGTGCATTCAGAGTACTTACATCCGTAGAAGAGACCGGTGCGGTATGCGTGGCACTTCCACAAGATGTGCAGGGTGAAAGTTATGAGTATCCTGAGGAGTTCTTTGCAAAAAGAGTACACCTTATAAGAAGGCAGCCTGTGGTTGCAGAAGAGCTTAATGAAGCTACAGAACTGATCAAAAATGCCAAGAAGCCGCTTATGATCTGCGGTGGTGGAGTAAGATACTCCGAAGCGGGCAAGGAGCTTGAGGAATTTGCTGCTAAGTATAATATTCCGTTTGCAGAGACACAGGCGGGAAAAAGTGCCTGCAAGTCCTCACATCCGCTAAACTTTGGCGGTATAGGCGTAACCGGCAATCTATGTGCCAATAAGGCTGCAAACGAGGCGGACCTTGTTATAGCTTTAGGTTCAAGACTTACGGACTTTTCGACAAGTTCAAAGTCCGGATTTATAAAGGCAAAGGTGCTTGGAGTAAATATTTCCGAGTTCCATGCCGCAAAGCTTGAAGCCAAGATGCTTATTGCGGATATAAAGGAAGCACTGAAAAGTCTTGATACTAAGCTTAGTACATTAAACTATAAATCTACCTGGGAAAGTAAGCCCAAGAGTTTAAAAGAAGAGTGGGAGAAGGAGTATGCAAGTCTTGCCGGCTATAAGTATGATGAAAAGTTTGAGCCTAAGGTTAAGGCTTACAGAGAAGGTTCTATAGAGGAATTTGCAAAACTTGCAGACACCGAGCTTACACAAACCTCAGCTATAGCCTTAATAAGGGATACTATAGATAAGGATGCCATAATTACCGGAGCTTCGGGAAGCTTGCCGGGATGTTTACAAAGAATGTGGACTACAGACAGCTTATATAGCTATCACATGGAGTACGGATACTCATGTATGGGCTATGAAGTTGCGTCAGCGCTCGGTTGTAAGCTTGCAGAGCCTAAAAAGGAAGTTTATGCGATGGCAGGTGACGGAAGTTTCCAGATGCTGCACAGTGAGTTTGCAACTTCTATAATGGAAGGTGAGAAAATCAATATACTTTTGTTTGATAATTCAGGTTTCGGCTGCATCAATAATTTACAGATGTCCAACGGTATAGGAAGTTTGGCTACCGAGTTCAGATATAGAGATGAGAGCGGTAAACTTGAAGGAGAATTGGTTGCGGTAGACTATGCAAAGATAGCTGAAGGTTATGGAGCGAAGGCTTATACCGTAAGAAACCTTGATGAACTTAAAAAAGCCTTGGAAGCAGCAAAAAAAGACAAGGTATCGACTTTGATAGATATTAAGGTACTTCCAAAAACAATGACATCAGGGTATGAAGCTTGGTGGCATGTGGGTATAGCGTCAAGTTCTGGGAAGCTTTCAGTTAATAAGGCTTATGAGAATAAAGAAGAAAACCTTGCTAAAGCGAGGAAATATTAAATATCGCAAATAAAGAAAGGAGCATTTCAATGAGTGCAGAAAAATTAAAGATATTTATTAACGGGGAATATAGACTATCTGAAACTGAAGATTATGTAGAAGTACTTAACCCAAGTACAGGAGAAGTAGACGGACTTTCACCATGTGCAACAAAGAAAGAGGTGGAAGAGAGTATAGAAGTGGCACATGAGGCATTTAAGAGTTGGTCAAGAGTTCCGGTTATCAAGAGAACACAGATACTCCATAAGGTAAGAGCCTTACTTGTGGAAAGAATGGATGAACTTACCATGCTTTGTGCAAGAGAACACGGTAAGGTATGGGAAGAAGCTAAGGGAGATGTGCTTAAGGCAATAGAAGGAACAGAGCTTGCGATACAGGCACCTTCACTTGTTATGGGTGAGTCTTTAATGGATGCTTCTACAGGTTATGATACAGTATCATTCAGAGAGCCGCTTGGAGTATTTGCAGGAGTATGTCCTTTTAACTTCCCGGCTATGATACCTATGGGTTGGATGACTCCTTGCTGTATAGCTGCAGGTAACTCAATTGTTCTTAAGGTATCAAGCTCTACACCCAGAACGGCTATGGCTATAGCACAGATCTACAAGGATGCAGGTCTTCCTGACGGTGTGCTTAACATAGTATCATGTAAGAGAACAGAGGCTGAGATATTCCTTACTCATCCAAAGGTAAGGGGAATTACCTTCGTAGGAACAACTAAGGCAGGTAAGCATATCTACTCAGTGGCAGCGGCGCACGGTAAGAGAGTTCAGGCACTTTGTGAGGCTAAGAACCATGCACTTGTTATGTATGATGCACCTATAGAAAGAACAGCTGCAGGAATAATCAATGCGGCATATGGTTGCGCAGGAGAGCGTTGTATGGCACTTCCTGTAGTGGTTGCACATGAAAAAATAGCCGATAAGCTCGTAGAAGAGCTTTTAAAACAGGCAAAACTTATAAAAGTAGGACCTGCTTATGACAAGACAAGTAAACTCGGACCTGTAGTTAATCCTCAGCACAAAGAGCGTATAGAGGGATACATAGCAAAGGGTGTTGAAGAAGGCGCTACTTTGGTACTTGACGGAAGAAATCATGTTGTAGAAGGTTTTGAGAAGGGATTTTACCTAGGACCTACAATATTTGATCATGTAACTGAAGACATGGTAATAGGAAAGGAAGAAATATTCGGACCTGTACTTTGCGTAAAGAGAGTAAAAAGCTTTGAAGAGGGACTTGAGATAATGAATAATAATCCGTTTGCAAACGGTTCTGTAATCTTTACTCAAAGCGGATACTATGCAAGAGAGTTTGCAAGAAATACAGACGGAGGAATGGTAGGAGTAAATGTAGGCATACCTGTACCTGTAGGATTCTTCTCTTTCACAGGACACAAGGATTCATTCTTCGGAGATCTTCACTGCCTTGGAAAAGATGCATTCAGATTCTTTACCGAGCAAAAGACAGTTACAACCAAGTGGTTTACTCAGGAAGAGTCAACACAGACAGAAGTATCCACATGGGACGGTACTATATAAAAACATCTGTATTTTCATATAAGAAAGGCAAAAAGATGATTAAAATAGGTATAATAGGACTTGGAAGAATAGGTAAGGTACATATAAAGAGTATATCAACAAAGATTAGTTCCGCTAAGGTCGTTGCAGTGGCAGATCCTTTTCTTAATGATGAAATGACAGCCTATGCCAAAGAATTCGGTATTGAAAATTTAAGCAAAGACTATAAGGATGTGTTAAACAATCCTGAAGTTGATGCGGTTATGGTTTGTTCATCAACAGATACTCATGCGGCAATAAGCGTAGAGGCGATAAAAGCGGGCAAGCATGTATTTTGTGAAAAACCTGTAGATCACTCTTTGGAAAAAATAAAGCTGGTAGAAGATGCTTTAAAAGAAAATCCTGTAAAGTTTCAAGTCGGTTTTAACAGGCGATATGACCATAACTTTGCAGCGGTAAAAGAAGCGTTTTTATCAGGTAAGATAGGTGATATACACATTACAAAAATAACTTCAAGAGATCCTAATCCTCCAAGTGCCGAGTATGCGGCAGTATCAGGCGGAATGCTTCTTGATATGACCATACATGATTTTGATATGGTTCGCTTTTTAACCAATGCCGAGCCTGTTAAAATATATGTAGAGTCTGCGGTTTTAGTAGATAAGGCTATAGGCGAGGCGGGAGATATAGATACTGCAATAATTACCATGCACATGAGTGACGGCTCTATTGCAGTTATAGATAATTCAAGAAAGGCAGTATACGGATATGACCAAAGAGCTGAAGTATTCGGCTCTAAGGGAATGGCTGCTACTAAAAATGACAGCGCTTCTACTTGCGTTATAAGTTCTGAAAATGGTATAGTAAGCGAAAAGCCTCTGTACTTCTTCCTTGAAAGGTATATGGATTCTTTTGCTGCTGAAGTTAAAGAGTTTGTAGAGGCTATAGAAGAAGATAAGGAAATAAAAACCGGAATAGATGCCGGATTAAAAGCCGTAGCTATAGCACTTGCGGGAAATTTATCTATAAAGGAAAAAAGAGCTGTTTATATAAATGAAGTATTAAATGCATAAAAACACTTGATGGGTATATGACTTTTGCGTCTGTTATATAGACTTGTATTTAAATATTATTCGTAGGGTTATAAAATCCTACGAATAATATTATTAGAGGGTGTCTTTTGACCTTCCTTGGCTTTTAATATTAACTGCTTTGGCAGTAGAAAGGTGATATTAATGAAGGATATGAGAAACATTAGACTTGATGAAATGGAAAGTATGATTTTAAAAGAAGGAACAATAAGTTTAAAAGAACTTAGCAATACTTTCGAAATATCCTTAAACACAGTACGCACAGATATAGAAGCTATAACCAGAAGAGGGAGGGTTAAAAAGGTATATGGCGGAGTAAGAGCCGTACTATCAGATAATGAGCTTTTAGATTATAGAATAAGAGAAGATAAGCGTATATATGTAAAACAGGAAATATGCAAAAAGGCGGCTGAGCTTGTCAATGACGGAGATATTATATTTATTGACTCGGGAACTACAACCATACATCTTACAGACTATTTGAAAGAGAAAAAAAATGTTAAAATAGTAACCAACAATATAGTGGTTATAAGTAAACTTCTTGGAAATGATAATATCAGTGTAATAGGTATAGGTGGAGTAGTAAGGAATAAAACCATGTCATTTGCCAGCAGTGAAAGTCTGCTTTTGTTAAAACAATACAACATACAAAAGGCTTTTATGGCAGCAACGGCGGTAAATATTAAAAATGGAGTTATGAACTCCTCCTTTGATGAAAGAGCAGTCAAAATGCTTGCGGTTGAAAAGGCGGAACAGGTCTATGTACTTGCTGACAGCAGTAAATTTGATAAAAGTGCCTTATTGACCTACTGTGATTTGGATCAGCTTAATCTGATCATAACTGACGGAGAAAATAAAGCTTATATAGATAAATTAAGAAAACAGGGTATTAATGTTTTACAGGTATAAAAGGGAGGCGAGATTATGTATGACAGATTATCCTATGATAAAGGATATGCAGCCATATCCGATATGGACAGCTTAAACAGCAATATGCTTATGGAAACAGGAGTCTACACTCTTGAAAATGAGAGTTTGGAGCTTTTTGACGAAGATAAAGAAACGGCGATTTTGTTGCTTGAAGGAGCAATAACTATAAGCTGGAAGGAAGAAAGTGCATCAGCAAGCAGAAGCAATGTGTTTGATGAGATGCCTTTTTGCCTACATGTGCCAAAGGCTGTAAAAGTAGTGGTAAAGTTCGAGGGCAGAGCGCAGGTATTGGTTCAAAAGACTGATAATGACAGAGATTTTGAATGTAAATTATACAGACAAAGCGACCTTAAGGAAGAAGCTGCGGGAGCCGATTTTATGGAAGGTACAGCAAAAAGACTTATAAGAACGATATTTGACTACAGTAATGCACCTTACTCCAATATGGTACTGGGAGAGGTTATAGCACAGCAGGGTCGTTGGTCAAGCTATCCTCCGCATTACCATGACCAGCCTGAAGTATACTATTATAAATTCGATAAGCCGCAAGGTTTCGGCTGTGCCATGATAGGAGATAATGCCTATAAGGTATATGATCACAGCTATATAGCAATCCCGGGAGGGCTTACACATCCGCAGTCTACAGCTCCGGGATACAGAATGTATTTTTGCTGGATGATAAGACATCTCAAAGACAATCCATGGAATAAAAGAATATTTGAACCGGATCATGAGTGGCTGGTAAAATAATTAAAATCCATATTGATATATAGATCTTTAAATTTTAAGGAAACAATTAAAATTTTGTTATAAAAAATGAGAATATAACTCTAAAATTACAAAAATATGTTAAATACTAATAATATAGATTTGGTATATATGTTTTGTATTGTAGTTATATTCTTATTTTTTTATATAAGTAGCCAATATCTTTATTTTTATACAAAATGTATATAATTTAAGTATATCAGATATTATTTTAATGCATAAAAGCTGGGCTTGTTTATTCTTGACAACAGAAAATCCAATAACTATAATGATTATAACTTTTTAAAGGGAATATTTGCTGTAGGATATTATCAAGAGTATAAGATACTGAGTATGAAGGGTTATAGCCTCAAGTAAGGATAGCTCTTTTGAAAGTACAAAAGTTTTATTTATGAAAGGTAGTGTGCAAAATGAAAAAGAGATTGTTAGCGTTGGGACTATCTGCATTAATGGCTTTATCATTAACTGCTTGTAGTAGTGGAGGAGATCAGTCAAGTAAGAAAGTACAGCTTAAGATGAGTGTTACCATATCAGATACTTCAACTTGGGGACAGGCGGCAAAGAAGTTTGCTGACGAAGTAAAGGAAAAGACCAATGGAAGGATTGAAATTCAAGTAGTTGCCAATGAGCAGCTTTCGGGAGGAAATCAAGCCAAGGGTGTAGAGCAGCTTAGTACAGGTGCTACAGATATAAGTATTCACTCTAACATAATATATTCAGTGCTTGATCCTCGTTTCAGTGTACCAAGTCTTCCTTTCCTTATTACATCGGGAGAGCAGGCGGATGAGAAACTTGCAGGAGAAGCAGGAGCGGCAATCAATGATATCCTGCTTGAGAAGAACATAATAGGTCTGGGATTCGGAGAAAGCGGTTTCAGAGAGATCACAAATAACAAGCAACCAATTACCAAGCTTGATGATTTAAAGGGTATGAAGATAAGAGTTCCGGGAATGAAGATGTATGTAGACCTCTTTAAGTCCCTCGGAGCGGATCCTATTTCAATGAACTTTGCTGAAGTATTTACTTCACTACAGCAGGGTGCAATAGACGGTCAGGAAAATCCTCTTGATGTTATAGACAGCAACCAGATATACACAGTACAAAAGTATATGAGTATGTGGGATTATAGCTACGATATGCTTATACTTGGATTTAACAAGACCAAGTTTGAGAGCCTTTCACCTGAAGATCAGGAGATCATCCGTTCAGCGGCAAAGGATGCTATGGCATATCAAAGAGAATTAGTTCGTGAGTTGGCAAAGGAACAACTTGAGAAGTTTAAACAAAGTGGAGTAGAGATAACCGAACTTAAAGACATAGATTTAGACTCTTTCAAGACAGCAGTAGAGCCACTTTATCAAGGATACGAACAAGAGTATGGAGCTGACCTGATTAATAAATTCAGATAATAAATATTATAATAAAGGCTCTTCATGGTATTAGTAAAATGAAGAGCTTTTTTATTGAGGGAAACACCTAAAAGAAAGGGGATTTTAATGAAAAGGAAATATACAATAGAAGAGATACTTCTTGCAATTACCATGGGGATCATGACCTTGTTGACCGCAGGTAATGTTATAGCAAGAAAATTATTTCACTCATCTTTCTCATTCGTAGAAGAGATTACTATTATATTGTTTATAGTGGCAACTTTGGTGGGAACCGCTATGGCGGCAAAAAGAAACCAGCATATGGGATTTTCCGGAGTGACCGAAAAATTACCGCCCAAGGCTGCAAAAATAGTGGAATTAATAGGTGAGATAATTTGTCTTATATTCTTTGCACTTGTACTCTATCATGGAATAGGTATGGTGCGCCAAGAGTTAAGCTCAGGCATGACAACACCGGCGCTCGGTTTTCCGGAGTGGATCTACGGTCTGTCCATACCTGTAGGAGCTTTGTTTATTTCTCTTAGATATATCGGCAGGATGATAGAGGCATTTAAGAAAAAAGAAGAGAAAGAAGAAAAGAAGGGGGAATAAGATGAGTCCGGCACTGATACTGTTTTTATTTTTTATTATTTTACTGGTTATAAATGTTCCTATAGCTATATGCTTAGGATTCGCTTCAGTAATAACCATGTTTTATTCAGGGGTACAGATGTCCCTGTTACCTAATCAAATGTATGCAAATATAGGTAAGTTTACACTTCTGGCAATTCCTTTTTTCATACTTGCCGGAAATATTATGGAAAAGGCACAGATCTCAGATAAGCTTATTAAATTTGCCAATAAAATGGTAGGACATCAAAAAGGCGGTCTGGCAATAGTTTGTATCATTACCTCATGCTTTTTTGCAGCCATCTCAGGTTCAGGTCCGGCAACGGTTGCAGCACTCGGTGTTGTACTTATACCGGCTATGGTCAATGCCGGATACGGCAAAGGTTTTGCGAGCGGCCTTATGGCAACTTCAGGCTCTATAGGAGTTATAATCCCTCCGAGTATCTGCTATGTAGTTTACGGTGCGATATCAGGAGTATCTATAGGTAAGATGTTTATAGCCGGAATCGTTCCTGGAATACTTATGGGTATAGCCTTGGTAGTTGCAAGCTTAGTTATGCTTAAAGACAAAGAGCTTGTAAAGATGGAAAAGGCAAGTGCCAAGGAAAAGTGGGATGCCTTTAAAGATGCTTTTTGGGGTCTTATGATGCCTATTATAATACTTGGCGGTATATATTCAGGTGTATTTACTCCTACTGAGTCGGCAGCGGTAGCGGCAGTATACGGTCTGCTTGTAGGTTTATTTATATACAGAACTATTAAAATCAAACAGCTTTTTGAAATACTGGTAGACTCAGGAGTTCAATCAGCCGTTATCATGATCATAGTAGCCTGTGCAAGCCTTTTCTCATGGCTGTGTGCTACGGAGGGAATTGCAAACCAGACATCCTCATTACTGATGGCAATTTCAGGTAATAAGTTTATCTTCTTATTAATAGTTAATATTATCTTGCTGATAGCAGGCTGCTTTATAGATGCAAACTCAGCTATGTATATATTTGTACCTATTATACTACCGGTAGCACAGGCTCTGGGTTATGATTTGGTGGCACTTGGAGTATTTATGACCATGAACCTTGCTATAGGAATGGTAACACCGCCTATGGGAGTTAATCTCTATGTAGGTGCCGGAATAGCCGGAATAGACTTAAAGACCATATCCAAAGCGGTTATGCCGTTTATTATAGCTTCACTGGTGGTACTGTTTTTAATTACATATGTACCTCAGGTGACTTTAATGTTGCCTAATATTATGCAGGTAAAGTAATCTAATAAATACGCTTCGCTTACATTTTAGTATACGAAACGATAAGTTAAAACTAAGGAGGTGAGAATAGTGATAGATTTTAGCAATAAAAATGTCATTGTAACCGGCGGTGCAAGCGGCATAGGTAAGGCTGTGGTTGAAGGCATTGTTGCAGGAGGCGGTCATGCTATTATCTTTGATATCAATGAAGAAAGTGAGAGACAGGTTCAAAAAGAACTGGGTAAGGATAAGGTATCGATATATAAGGTCAACTTAATGGATACCGAGGAAATAGCAAAAACTATAGAAAGAGTCTATTCTGAGCTTAAGAATATAGATGTTGTAATCAACAATGCCGGAATTGTAAGCACAAAGCCTTTTGAGGAAATAGATCAAAAAGAATGGGATAAGGTGATTGCAATCAACCTGACCTCGGTATATGCAATGACCCATGCGGTTTTTGCAAAGATGAAGGCGGCAGGTAAGGGAAGAATAGTCAATATAGCCTCCGTTGCCGCAAAAAGAGGTGGAGGATTGCTTGGAACAAGCGCTTATGCGGCTTCCAAGGCAGGTGTTATAGGACTTACCAAGGCGGTAGCGAGAGAGGGTGCGGCTTATGGCGTTGCCTGCAATGCGGTATGTCCAAGTTACACCTTAACACCTATGACTGCACTTATGGATGATGCAAAAAAAGAAAAGATACTGTCAACTATTCCGCTTAAAAGAGGAGCCGATCCTAAAGAAATCGCAAATGTCATACTCTTTTACGCATCTGATTTGGCAAGTTTCGTAACCGGCGAGATCAGCGATGTGGACGGCGGAGTAACTATGGACGGCTAAGGAGGAAAAGATAATGATTGAGATGGCAAGTGGCAAAATAATAAGAACAGTTGCCTTTCGTATGCAACCGGGAGAGGATCTGCTTCTCGGTATACAAAAAGTATGCGAAGAGAAAAATATAAAAAACGGCTGTATTCTTACAGGCATAGGAAGTTTGAACGGAGCAAGATTTTTTGATCCGGTGGAACTTCCTCATAAAAAAGCAGGCTATGGCTACAGTGATCCTATAATACTTGAGGGTCCTATAGAGCTTGTCAGTGCTTCAGGGCTTATATGTCATAACAATGACGATATACTGCTGCATGTACATTGTGCTTTCAGTGATAAAAACGGTACAGCTTATGGCGGACATTTGATAGAAGGTAACAAGGTTTTGTTAACAGTAGACATGGTAATAGCCGAGTTTGAGGGTATAAATATGGGCAGAGAGATGGATCCGGATCTGGAAGTGCCTATTTTCCACCCGACAGAAATTTAGAATTAATAATAAGGAGCGTGATTAAAGTGGCAGAAAAAGAACAATACTCAAAAGAGTTCTTAATGAAGCTTTATGAAGATATGTATAGAATTCGACAATTCGAATTAAGAGCAAAAGAGTGTTTCACAAAGGGTATGCTTGCCGGAAATATACATCTTAGTATAGGTCAGGAAGGCTCTATGGTAGGGTGCGCACAGGCGCTTGAAGAGAAAGACTTTATTACAACTACCCACAGAGGACATGGACACAGTATAGCTAAAGGCGGTAAGACCGACATAATGATGGCTGAGTTATTCGGTAAGGAGACCGGATATTGTAAAGGTAAGGGCGGCTCAATGCATATAGTGGATACAAGTTTAGGCATACTTGGTGCTAACGGCATCGTAGGTGCAGGAATACCTATAGCTACAGGCTCAGCACTTGCCTCTGTGATTAAGGGTACAGATGAGGTTACTATGTGTTTCTTCGGAGATGCGGCATCCAATCAGGGAACCTTTCATGAGTCCATAAATATGGCAGCTGCATGGCATTTGCCTATAGTATATATATGTGAAAATAACCAGTACGGTGTGTCAACCGACATTCATCGTGTAATCAATACAGACACTATTTCCGTAAGAGCAAAGGCTTATGATATACCGGGAATTACTATTGACGGAACCAATGTCATGGAAGTATATGAGGCGGCTAAAAAGGCTGTAGAGCATGCAAGAAGCGGTAAGGGACCATACTTGATAGAAGTTTTGGTATATCGTTGGGAAGGTCATTATTGCGGTGATCCTGCAAACTATCGTCCGAAAGAGTATCTGGTAGAGGCACAGGAAAAAGATCCTATAGTATTTATAAGAAATTACATGATAAATAAGGGTATTGCTACTGAAGAAGAAGTTGATAAGGTGAAATCTTTGGTTGATAAAGAAATCGAGGAAGCGGTAGAATTTGCAGATAAGTCTGCTTATCCGGATCCTAAAGAAGCATTGACGGATGTATATTCAATGGATAATGAAAGGAGTGTTCTTCGATGAGCAAAATCAGTTTAAGTTCAGCAATTAGAGAAGGTTTACATGAAGAAATGCAAAGAGATGAAAATGTTATATGCATAGGTGAGGACATAGGTGTTATGAACGGAACCTTTGCAGTAACTAAGGGATTTCTTGATGAGTTTGGAGCAAAAAGAGTTTGGGATACTCCCATATCAGAGTCCGGATTTACAGGAATTGCAGTCGGTGCAGCCATGAGAGGCATAAGACCTGTAGTGGAGCTTATGTATAATGACTTTATAAGTGTGTGTCTTGATCCGGTCATGAATCAGGCAGCAAAGATAAGATATATGACAGGCGGACAGGTAAGCGTGCCTATGGTTATAAGAGCGCCTTTTGGGGCAGGCAGAAGAAATGCGGGACAGCACTCACAATGTCTTGAGGCGATATTTGCACATATACCGGGACTTAAGGTAGTATGTCCTTGCACACCGAAGGATGCCAAGGGACTTATAAAAGCAGCGGTTCGTGATAATGATCCGGTAATCTTTTTGGAGCATAAGCTTCTATATGCTAAAAAAGACGAAGTTCCCGATGAAGAATATATTATACCTCTTGGAAAAGGTGAAATTAAAAAAGAGGGAAAAGATGTAACTATTATTACATGGAGCAGACAGGTTAATTTCTCTTTGGAGGCTGCGGCTAAACTTAAGGAAGAGGGAATAGATGTAGAGGTTCTCGATCTTAGAACATTAGTTCCGCTTGATTTTGATATGATCAAGGAGTCCGTAAGTAAGACACATAATGTAGTTATAGTAGAAGAAGATGTTAAGCGTTTGGGATTCGGTGCTGAGATAAGTGCTCAGATAATGGAAGATTTATTTGATGAACTTGACTCACCGGTACTTAGAGTAGCCGGAGCCAATGTTGTATCTCCGTTTAGCCCAAGTCTTGAGGATGCGGTATTTCCTCAGGTAGATGATATCGTAGCAGGCGTAAAGAAAGCATTAAACAAATAAGGAGGCGAATGTTTTGGCACAGGAAGTAAAAATGCCTCAATTAGGCTTGACTATGGAAGAAGGCACTATTGAAACATGGCATAAAAAAGAAGGTGACAGGGTTGCTAAGGGAGATATACTTTTAGAGATAGCGACCGATAAGATTACTTCAGAAATAGAAAGTGAGTTTGACGGAGTAGTACTGAAAATTGTAGCAAAAGAGGGCGAAGATGTCCCGGTACAGGGCGTTATAGCTATTATAGGCGAAGAGGGAGAGCAGGTAGATGCAGCCAAACCTTCAGAAAGTCTTAAAGAAACTAAAGCAGAAGAAAGTAAGCCCGAAGTTTCCGTAAAGACAGAAGTTGTTGTTCCTGCCACAAGCCAAGGTGGAAGAGTAAAGATCTCACCTTTGGCTAAAAAAACAGCCGAAAAGTTCGGTGTAGATTATAGCGTACTTGCAGGAAGCGGTCCGGGAGGACGCATAATACAGCAAGATGTATTAGCTGCAAAGGATACGGTTGTTGTTAAGGAAGTTAAGGAGACAGCGCCCTTATCACAGGATGAAAAAAGAGAGGGCGGCATAGTGCTTAAGGGTATGAGAAAGGTAGTTGCCGAGAGAATGCTTCAGTCTCACCTTGAGATACCGCCTGTTACTCAGAATATGAAGATTGATGTAACTAAGCTTATTGAATTTAGGAAGTCAATCAATGAGACAAGGGAAGAAAAGAAGTTTTCTATCAATGACTTTGTACTTAAGGCAGTTGCCAAGGCACTTGCTAAAAATCCTCATATAATGGTAAGCCTTATTGACGGGCAAATATTCCAAAACAGTAATGTAAATATAGGTATGGCAGTGTCTACAGATACGGGACTTATAGTACCTGTAATAAATGATGCGGATAAATTAAGCCTTGAGGCTCTTTCAGCAAAGGCTAAGGATTTGGCATTAAGGGCAAGAGAAAATAAGCTCGATATGGATGAGTACAAGGGATCAACCTTTACCGTATCAAATCTCGGTATGTTTGGTGTAGAGTCATTTACACCTATTATAAATCAACCGGATGCGGCTATACTTGGAGTATGTTCCGTAGAAGACGAGCTTGCACTTGAAGAGGGCAATGTTGTGCAAAAGAAGAAAATGAAAATATCTTTGACCTATGACCACAGGTTGCTTGACGGAGCTGTAGCAGCAAAGTTCCAGCAAGAAATCAAGAAGCTGCTTGAAAATCCGATGGAGATACTTTTATAAAGCAGGGGGAAGAATCATGGCACAAAAAGTGGTTGTAATAGGAGCCGGTCCGGGCGGATATGTAGCAGCTATAAGGCTTGCACAGCTTGGGGCTGAGGTAATACTTATAGAAAAGGACAAACTTGGAGGTACCTGCCTTAATGTGGGTTGTATACCTACAAAGGTCTTACTTCATTGTGCGGAAGTTGTTAATAACTTGGAAGAAGCACAGGAGCTTGGTGTAAAGGTAGACAGTTCAAGTATTAACTGGGATAAGGTACAGGAAAAGCGAAAGAAAATATCATCCCAACTTGTTATGGGTGTAGGCAGTCTTGTAAAAGCAAACAAGATAAAGCTTATAGAAGGAAGTGCAAGTTTTGTAGATAAGCATACCTTAAATGTAGTTAAGAAAGATAAAACCGAAGAAAAATTAACATTTGATAAGCTTATCATAGCCAGCGGCTCGGTACCGGCTATTCCGCCGATACCCGGAGTTAAAGAATGTCCGGCTTGTATTGACTCTACGGCTGCCTTGGAACTTGATAAGGTTCCTAAGAGTATGCTTGTAATAGGCGGCGGCGTAATAGGTATAGAGATGGCGACAGCCTATAGTGCTTTCGGAACCAAAGTTACTATAGTAGAGGCGCTGCCGAAGATACTGCCTTTAATGGACACAGAGCTTAGTAAGATGCTAAAGAAGTCCATGCAGGAAAAAAATATAGAAATACTTACAGGAACGAAAGTTTTATCAGTAGAAACTACAGCTCTTGGAGCGAAGGTCAATGTAGAGACGGAGCAAGGAAATAAAAGCTTTGAAGCTGAAAAAGTACTTGTGGCGGTAGGAAGAAGAACTTATACAGAATCTCTTGATCTTGCAGCAGCCGGCATAGCAAATGACAGAGGAAGAATAACTGTTAATGATAAGATGCAAACTAATGTAGAGGGTATCTATGCTATAGGAGACTGTCTTGGAAAGGTTATGCTCGCCCATGTGGCTTCTGCACAAGGAGAAGTTGCAGCAGAAAACATCATGGGAGCAAATAAGAAGTTTAACGGCGCTACAAGTCCGTCCTGCGTATATACCGACCCTGAGTTTGCCGGTGTAGGACTTACCGAAGAGCAGGCAAAAGAGCAGAATAAAGATTATGAAGTGGGAAGATTTCCGCTTGCTGCTAACGGTAAGGCTTTGATTGCAAACGGCGGTCAGGGTGTAGTTAAGGTCATTAAAGGAAAAGAGTATAATGAAATTCTCGGAGTACATATATTAGGACCAAGGGCTACAGACCTTATAGCTGAGGCTGCTCTTATGGTAGGCATGGAAGCGACCGCAGAGGATGTTATAGAAACCATACATGCCCATCCGACACTTACTGAGGCTGTAAGAGAAGCTGTGCTTGCTTCAGAAGGCATAGCTATACATATACCTAATAAGAAAAAGTAATACTTTGAATTAAAGGGGCTGCCATATAAAAGAAAATAATGCTGTATACAGTAATCTTTGCTTTATTTACTGCTGTATCTTACATATTATATTCTTGATGGACAGCTCCTTTAAGCTTTATAATTTTATTCAAAAGGAGGAATAAAATTGAAAATTGTACTTAATATTTTTTCTAGAGCATTTATCGCATTGTATGCAATTCTGACTCTTATTGCAGTGATTGCGGAAATGAAAGAGATAGGTTTTCAAAGCATTCACTTGCTATATTTTATCGGAGCTATTTTGTTGATTTCGGCTACAGTCACGAATCTACCATGGCTTGTATATCTTTCCTTAGTGTTAATGATTCCATTGGTAATTTTTACAGGTTATATAGTTGGAAATTTACAATTGTCTCATATTATAATTCGTATATTGATTACAGTACTGTTGTCTTTAATATACGGTTTTTCAGTTCGCTGAGTAAGTAGAAAAAATAAAAAAATAAATTTTTTAAAAGTTAGTTATAAAAAGAGGAAGGTAAAGCAAATAGCCGATGCTTCCTTTTTTATTGCTCAAAAGTAAGCGTCAAACTAAGTACACATAGAGCAAGATACATGAGTATTATCATACTGAAGAAATAAAATGGATAGCTTGTAGAAACGAATGGAAAGGTTTAAAAAGCATTGGTATGGAGGAAAAAAACGATAATAAGTAATTGCGAAACTCGCTGAGCTCGTTCGCAATCCGTATTGCATACAAGGATAAAATTGTGCAAAGCACAAATTTTAAGCTAAAAAGTTGATAACTGCAAGATTTAGGCGCACTTTAATAAGCATAGTGCTTATATAAAGTTGATAAGTCCTAAGCAATTAAAGATTTTAAACTTCTGATATGTTGTCGTAGGTTAATATTATCAGCAACAACAACAGTTAATAACTGAGATATACCGGCTAGCAGTAAATCGGAATGTAGTGTTTTTTCATTTGTTGTTTTCCGTTTGGCAATGTAGAAACTATCCTTAAAGTGGTTGATTGATTTTTCAACATTTACCCTGATCTTATATGTTTCATCCCATTCTTTAGAACCTCGTCTTGTTTTAAAGTTCTTTAAGGTAGGCAGTAAAGCTTTGGAATCAGCAAGCGATTTGTGTTCATCCGGAGACTTTGCTTTTTTTTCAACTACAATTTCCGGGAGTAAAGCAAGATAATCCTTGTTGTAGAAATCAATATAACGAACAATTCCAAGTCCATCGGTAATAATACCGAACTTGTAAGCGTAGCAAAAATGCCCGTTAATGTACTGTTGTTTAACCTCATGCTTTGACGAAGCTGATGTAGGCATAAAAGCATATACCACCTTATAAGGGTCATAAGAACTATCAAAATTCATAGATTTTGTATAGGATTTGAGCTTCCTAATAATGCGGTTGGCGTATTTAGGATTATTTTCGGTTACATAAGCTTCAATACCTGAAGTGTCAAACAAAAGCATAGAAGCAAGGTTGTTATTAATATCCCTACATATCGGTTCAGTTATATCAACAAGTTTATCAAAAACAGATTGTAAGTCCAATAAAAAATCCTACTTAAAACGAGTGATTTTAGAGGCATCAGGAACTTTGGTAAAGCCACAGAATTTTCTAAGATATCTGGAATAATTTCATCAAGGTCAATATGATTTTCGAGCAGAGTAAGAAACTGAGGTTTGTCAGATTCAAAAATATCTTTACAATCTTCAAAAATATCTGCCAAAGATAGTTGTTTTTGTGATATCATAGTAATGTCTCTTTTCGTGATGTGGCGTATGTTTTTTTGCAAATCCATTATATCGCAGACCGAGAGGAGATTTTTATATTCAGTAACAAAAAAGTGTCGTATTTATACGGTTTTTGGCGTTTCGCAAACGCCTATTAAGTTTTAATAAAGTAAGAGGTGATCAAGGTGAGAATTACACTTTTAGCTAATGCAGGCTTATATATAGAGATTGAAGATAAGCGTTTTTTACTGGATGCTATACATTATGATGAAGCTTATGTTTTTAGCAGGCTACCTAAAAACCTGTGCTGGGATATGCTGCATGGGGTAGGTAAATATGCCAATGTAGAAAATATACTGCTTTCACACTTTCATCCGGATCATTTTACTCAGAAAGAGCTTATAAATTATATAAATAACAATAATGTAAGGGAGTTTTTTTCATCTGAGAAAATCAATAAAAGAAGTGAATTGATAAAATGTCTTAAAGAAAATAATGTTAGCTGCAATATAATTGAAAAACAGGGGAAAAAGAATTTTAAAGTCGGAAATGTTGATGTAAGTGCCTTTTATACTCCGCATTTAGGTGAGATATATAAGGATGTGATCAATATTTGCTATATACTTAAGGGGGAAGATAAATCTGTACTTTTTATAGCGGATGGAGATTATCAGGAAGAATTTTTTATTGATAACCTTGCAAATGAAAATATCAATGCGGTTTTTGTAACACCTATATTTTTTAATAATAAAAAAGGAAGAGCAATATTGGAAAATGTAATAAGAGCGGAAAAAACAGTAATCTATCATATACCATTTGAAGAAGATGATAAAAAACATTATTACCAAATTGCACTTAGAGACAGTAAAAGATTTAATGAACAGATAAAAAATACAGAAATTTTACATAATAAAGAGCAAGTTATAATCATATAACAAAGCACTATATGCAGTGTTTTACAGTATAAAAATACTCATATATAGTTGCTTGTCTTAAGAAATAAATTCAAATCAAAAATAAGAATAAAAAATATATAAAAAAAATTGAAATTTTTGTTGACAAAGTGTTTTACCCGTGATATTATATTTGAGCTGTCGCAAGACAGCAAAAACAAGAACCTTGAAAATTAAAGATTAAACAGTACACACAACCCTGAAAATTCTAAAGAGAGAATTATCGTTATGATGATTCAAAAAGAATTTCAAGGAATGAAAACCTTTAAAAACAGAAAAATTTCGGAAACAAAATTGCTGGTGTAATTTTGATCAAGGAAAACTTTTAACATGAGAGTTTGATCCTGGCTCAGGATGAACGCTGGCGGCGTGCTTAACACATGCAAGTCGAACGGAGTTTATACGGAAGGAGTCTTCGGACACCGGAAGTATAAACTTAGTGGCGGACGGGTGAGTAACGCGTGGGTAACCTGCCTTATACAAGGGGATAACAGAGGGAAACTTCTGCTAATACCGTATAAAAATATTTCACGCATGTGAGATATTTGAAAGATTTATCAGTATGAGATGGACCCGCGTCTGATTAGGTAGTTGGTGAGGTAGAGGCTCACCAAGCCGACGATCGGTAGCCGATCTGAGAGGATGACCGGCCACATTGGGACTGAGACACGGCCCAAACTCCTACGGGAGGCAGCAGTGGGGAATATTGGACAATGGGGGCAACCCTGATCCAGCAATTCTGTGTGCACGATGAAGGTTTTCGGATTGTAAAGTGCTTTCAGCAGGGAAGAAGAAAGTGACGGTACCTGCAGAAGAAGCGACGGCTAAATACGTGCCAGCAGCCGCGGTAATACGTATGTCGCAAGCGTTATCCGGAATTATTGGGCATAAAGGGCATCTAGGCGGCCAGATAAGTCTGGGGTGAAAACTTGCGGCTCAACCGCAAGCCTGCCCTGGAAACTATGTGGCTAGAGTACTGGAGAGGTGGACGGAACTGCACGAGTAGAGGTGAAATTCGTAGATATGTGCAGGAATGCCGATGATGAAGATAGTTCACTGGACGGTAACTGACGCTGAAGTGCGAAAGCTAGGGGAGCAAACAGGATTAGATACCCTGGTAGTCCTAGCTGTAAACGATGATTACTGGGTGTGGGCATGAAGAGTGTCCGTGCCGAAGCTAATGCGATAAGTAATCCGCCTGGGGAGTACGGCCGCAAGGCTGAAACTCAAAGGAATTGACGGGGACCCG
>ERZ773054.44-NODE-44-length-88812-cov-10.795385_pt1 | contig 88812 bp, 69 predicted proteins | sample MGYA00580630_ERZ773054 | MGnify/ENA primary metagenome ERZ773054 (study PRJEB29015, sample SAMEA2737994) | human oral metagenome | biome: human oral; feature: human-associated habitat; material: dental | place: China | collected 2115 ... | reverse complement strand
CGTAACAAGGTAGCCGTATCGGAAGGTGCGGCTGGATCACCTCCTTTCTAAGGAAGAAAGTAGGGGTTGTGGGTACTGTTTAGTCTTTGATTTTGAAGGAGATTCCTAAAGTAAGCCAAAAGTTCATGAGATTGATTGAGCTTAAGTTTCGAGGAACAACTTTCGTACTAAATACGCACAAAGTGCTTATTAAGTACTCAATACTTTTGGTGTCGATGCGTCTTAGGGAAACACCCGTAAACATCCCGAACACGATGGTTAAGCCTTAGACGGCCGATGGTACTATATTGGAGACGATATGGGAGAGTAGGTGGATGCCAAATTTATAAAGATGACTTTTATAGTCATCAAAGAATTTAATTAAAAAACAGATTGAATTTTTTGATGACTATAAAAAAGATTTTAATAGTCAAGATCGTACCTTGAAAATTGCATATCAAACAATAAGAAGTTTGTCTTAACGAAAGTTAAGCAAATATCTTAGACATCCGAGGTGATGAATTATTATAAATAATTCATCCGAAAAAATAACAAACCGAAGACCAACAGATACACGCTAGTATCGAGAACTTTACTCCCCGCAGAGTAAAGGAGTTGGTTAAACATAAAGAGCGTAGGGTGGATGCCTAGGCACTAAGAGCCGATGAAAGACGCGATAAGCTGCGAAAAGCTGCGGTGAGGAGCAAATATCCTTTGACCCGCAGATGTCTGAATGGGGAAACCTACTTAAGAAGACCTTAAGTATCCATGGGTGAATAAAATAGTCCATGGAAGGGAACCCGGTGAACTGAAACATCTAAGTAGCCGGAGGAAGAGAAAGAAAAATCGATTTTGGGAGTAGTGGCGAGCGAAACCGAAAGAGCCTAAACCATTGTGCGAGCACGATGGGGTTATGGACTGCATAAAGTCAAAGACTTGTTACCGGAAAGGATATGGAAAGACCTGCCAAAGAGCGTGAGAGCCGCGTAGGGGAAAACAAGTCAAGATGAGCAGTATCCGAAGTACCATAAGACACGAGAAACCTTGTGGGAAGTCGGGGGGACCACCCCCCAAGGCTAAATACTACTTAGTGACCGATAGCGCATAGTACTGTGAAGGAAAGGTGAAAAGGACCCCGGGAGGGGAGTGAAAGAGAACCTGAAACCCTATGTTTACAAGCTGTGGAACACCGCAAGGTGAACCGCGTACTTTTTGTAGAACGGTCCGGCGAGTTGCATGTACTGGCAAGGTTAAGCACTAAAGGTGCGAAGCCGAAGAGAGATCAAGTCTTAATAGGGCGAAGAAGTCAGTGAATGCAGACCCGAAACCGGGTGATCTATCCATGTCCAGGTTGAAGTCAACGTAAAAGTTTATGGAGGACCGAACCCACATCCGTTGAAAAGGGTGGGGATGAGGTGTGGATAGGGGAGAAATTCCAATCGAACCCGGAGATAGCTGGTTCTCCTCGAAATAGTTTTAGGACTAGCCTTAATTTAGTCTGATGGAGGTAGAGCACTGAATTTTTGCGGGGGCGTCAAAGCTTACCAATGAATATCAAACTGCGAATGCCATACAGATGATGATTAGGAGTCAGACTACACGAGATAAGTTGGGTAGTCGAAAGGGAAAGAGCCCAGATCTACGGCTAAGGTCCCAAAGTGAGTGTTAAGTGGAAAAGGATGTAGGATCTCATAGACAACTAGGATGTTGGCTTAGAAGCAGCCATACATTAAAAGAGTGCGTAATAGCTCACTAGTCGAGAGGTTCTGCGCCGAAAATGTCCGGGGCTAAAACACTACACCGAAGCCAAGGGATGACGAAAGTCATCGGTAGAGGAGCAATCTTACCGACGCAGAAGCCATACCGAAAGGAGTGGTGGAGAAGTAAGAAGAGAGAATGCCGGAATGAGTAGCGAGAGTGAGGTGAGAATCCTCACGGCCAAATACCCAAGGATTCCAGAGTAAAGCTGATCTGCTCTGGGTAAGTCGGGACCTAAGGCGAGGGAGAGATCCGTAGTCGATGGACATCAGGTATAGAATCCTGAACTGCATATAATCAGAAATGTGGGGACACAGAAACTAAAGTCGAACCCGGGAGAGCAAAGACCGGGATAAGCGAGGTAGCAGGTGGTAGGAAAAACCGCCACGAAATGCGAATGCGTGATATGTAGCGAAGAAAAGTAGCGAAGTCGAATAGGGAGCTGTCAAGAAAAGCCGCTATAGCGTTATATGTACCCGTACCGAAAACCGACACAGGTGGGTGAGGAGAGAATCCTAAGGCCGGCGGGAGAAGCATTGTTAAGGAACTCGGCAAAATGACCCCGTAACTTCGGGAGAAGGGGTACCGAAAGGTCACAGAAAAAAGGCTCAAGCAACTGTTTAGCAAAAACACAGGTCTATGCGAAACCGAAAGGTGAAGTATATGGGCTGACGCCTGCCCGGTGCTGGAAGGTTAAGAGGAGAGGTCAGGCAACGAAGCTTTGAATCTAAGCCCCAGTAAACGGCGGCCGTAACTATAACGGTCCTAAGGTAGCGAAATTCCTTGTCGGGTAAGTTCCGACCCGCACGAAAGGCGTAATGATTTGAGCACTGTCTCAACAATGCACCCGGTGAAATTGAAGTACCAGTGAAGATGCTGGTTACCTGCGCCAGGACGGAAAGACCCCATGGAGCTTTACTCCAGTTTGATACTGGGGTTTGATGATGCATGTACAGGATAGGTGGGAGACTATGAAGCGAGGACGCCAGTTTTCGCGGAGTCACTGTTGGGATACCACCCTTGTATCATTGAATTTCTAACCCGTGGCCGTAAGCCGGTCAGGGGACAATGTCAGATGGGGAGTTTGACTGGGGCGGTCGCCTCCGAAAGAGTATCGGAGGCGCTCAAAGGTTCCCTCAGAATGGACGGAAACCATTCAAAGAGTGCAAAGGCAAAAGGGAGCTTGACTGCGACACTGACGGGTGGAGCAGGTACGAAAGTAGGACTTAGTGATCCGGTGGTTTTAAGTGGGAAAGCCATCGCTCAACGGATAAAAGCTACCCTGGGGATAACAGGCTTATCACTCCCAAGAGTTCACATCGACGGAGTGGTTTGGCACCTCGATGTCGGCTCATCGCATCCTGGGGCTGAAGTCGGTCCCAAGGGTTGGGCTGTTCGCCCATTAAAGCGGTACGCGAGCTGGGTTCAGAACGTCGTGAGACAGTTCGGTCCCTATCCGGCGTGGGCGTAAGATATTTGAGAGGAGCTGTCCTTAGTACGAGAGGACCGGGATGGACTGACCACTGGTGTACCTGTTGGGTAGCAGACCCACGGCAGGGTAGCCAAGTCGGGAACGGATAAACGCTGAAGGCATCTAAGCGTGAAGCCGACCTCAAGATGAGATATCTCATGCGAAAGCAGTAAGACCCCTTAAAGACAATGAGGTAGATAGGGCTAAGGTGTAAGTGCAGAAATGCATTAAGCTGATAGTTACTAATCGGTCGAGGGTTTAACCAAGGTTGGAAGGTTTATGGAATGATTTGATATGCAATTTTCAAGGTATGATAAAGTTTGGCCCGGTGGCTCAGTTGGTTAGAGCGCCGCCCTGTCACGGCGGAGGTCGTGGGTTCGAGTCCCATCCGGGTCGTTTTCCAGCATTAAGGGATCTTAGCTCAGCTGGGAGAGCATCTGCCTTACAAGCAGAGGGTCACAGGTTCGAGCCCTGTAGGTCCCATAGCTTTTAAGCTATTGATAGTATAACAAATAATATTTGTATGCTGTTAATGCCGATATAGCTCAATTGGCAGAGCAGCTGATTTGTAATCAGCAGGTTATCGGTTCGAGTCCGATTATCGGCTTTCTTATAATAATAAGAAAGCAGTTCTTTGAGAACATGTATCGTTTTTATATGGGGGAATTCCCGAGTGGCCAAAGGGGACAGACTGTAAATCTGCTGGCTTCGCCTTCGGTGGTTCGAATCCACCTTCCCCCATCTTTTGTATTTAAGATTGATATATTATATCGCGGGGTAGAGCAGCTTGGAAGCTCGTCGGGCTCATAACCCGGAGGTCGCAGGTTCAAATCCTGTCCCCGCAATTTATGCCTTGGTAGCTCAGTTGGTAGAGCAGAGGACTGAAAATCCTCGTGTCACTGGTTCGATTCCGGTCCAAGGCATTTTATGAACTTATATGAGATACTAGCTCAGTCGGTAGAGCACTTGACTTTTAATCAAGGTGTCCCGGGTTCGATTCCCGGGTATCTCAGAATTAGAAAATCCCGGACAATTATATATTGTCCGGGATTTTTTTATATTCACAGAGGCAGGGAATCTGTATAATGGGTTGGAGGTGATAAATGTGTTTATGTTGCTAAGACACATAAACCGTTAAACTATCTTGATAAGGACAATCTGAAATCGCCGGTACTTGCTTTATCAAGCCGTCAGGCGAAGATAAAGCTTAGTACCGCTGCGAGGCGAAGTTAGCGGAAGCGTGTCCAAGGCAAGATATGTTTGTAACGGTTTATGTGATAAACAAATCAGCATTTTGTTAGCTGAAATGTCGAAGTTTCAATGTACTGTTCCAATTCAGAATGTGGGAAGTTTGAATTAATAAGTATAATCAAAGACTTAAGTTAAGGCTTTGTAAATATCAATTAAAAATCAGGCGCACCCTAAGCATGCTTATTTCAAACAAAGTACTTTTTAACTCAAGTAAGGTAAAAACTCTTCTCCTTTTGGAAATACTCCATACAGTCCACCGGTATGTATAAAGAGAATATTTTTATATTTGTCAAAGCTTGATTTCTTCATTTCTTCAAATAAGCCCCTCAAAGCCTTTCCTGTATATACCGGATCTACAAATATTCCCTCCGTTCTTGCAAAGTCTCTTATAAATTCAAAGTCTTCTTTGGAATTGATTGCATAGCCCCCTCCGACATAAGTATCTATAATATTAAGATCTTCAACACTTATTCCTATGCTTTCCGGAGTATGATTATGTTTGCTTCCCGATAAATATTTACAACAATCCTTTATATTGTTAAAACTTGCCTGCTTAAAATTCTCGCTGCTTTCATTAATGCTAAATCCTAGTATATCAAAATCAGCCTTATGTATAAGCTTACCTAGTGCCAGTCCGGCAAATGTTCCTGTAGAGCCTACCGTATCAACTACTACATCAAACTTAAGTCCAAGTTCTTTTTCCTGCTTTATAATCTCTTGAACTGCCTCTATATATCCGAACATTCCTATAGCATTGGATGCACCTGTGGGCATAATATAAGCCTTGTGATTATTTTTTTCACACTCAAGTTTGATATCTTCCATTATAGCCATCACATTCTTATACTCAGAAGCCTCTATAAGCCTTATATCTGCTCCCAGTATAAGATCTAAAAGATAATTACCATTAGGAGGATTTTTTGCTCCGTCAACCAATACAAGTATGGCTTTCATTCCAAGCTTTGCCGCAACAGCAGCTACCGCTCTGCAATGATTGGATTGCAAAGTCCCGCAAGTTATAAGAGTATCCGCACCGCTGTTAATGCTTTCAGCTATTGCATACTCCAATTTTCTTACCTTATTTCCTGATAATTCAATTCCTGTCTTATCATCCCTTTTAATGTAAATTTCCTTAGCTAAAAGCTTTGAACTTTTTTCCAGATACTCTATTTTAGTAGGTAAATCTGCCAATTTTATTTTCTTTGGAATATTATACATAAGCTTCCTCCTTAAACTTAGTTTATTGAAGTACATATTTTATAAAATTATACTTTATTTGGCAGGATTTGTTAATATTAACCCCATTTATTTTCTCTATTTAATATATATAAATACTATTAAACAATTTCCTTAATAACTTCCAATTTGATTTTGTTATAATTTTATATATAATGTATAGGCTTTTTAAAGCACAAATGTTATAATAAAGGTCGCTGTTTGTATGGGACAGATATACATATACAATATCATGAATGAAAACTTACTTTCGAGCAGAATATTATATACATATCTATCAGATTTATTACGACATTCATCTTCAGTACTTTTATAAATTCGTACTAAAAGTTTTGTACTATTTTAACGAAGATAATGACTTATCTGAACCCTGATAAAGTAGAAATTAAATAGAGAAGGTGTTTATTGATGAAAAGTAAATTTAATATAAAAGAAATTCTAAATATGAGTACTAAAGAAATAATTTACTCTATTATTTTAATAACAATAGGTTGTGCTATTTACTCCTGCGGTATAAATGCTTTTATTATACCTAATAAGTTTGCAACAGGCGGAATAGCCGGTGTATCCATAATTATCAATTATCTTACACAAATTCCTACAGGAAATTCCAACTTTGTGCTTAACGCAATACTTCTGGTAATCGGTTGGCATTTTCTGGAAAAACGCACACTTATATTTACCGTATACACTCTTGTGGTTATAAGTGTATTCTTAAATGTCATACATCCCACTCCTTTTATTTCCGATAATATACTTATCGCTGCTGCAGCCGGAGGTATACTTACCGGTACAGGTATGGGCATCATCATAATAGGTAACGGTACTACTGCCGGTTCCGATATTATCGCTATGATTATGAAAAAGTATCTCGGAATAGGTTTTGCCGCAGGTGTAATGATTTGTGATGCTCTTGTAATGATTTTCTCAAGTTTTGTAATAGGAATCGAAAAAATGATAGTAACCACTATCTTACTTTTTATTTCCACTCAGGTAATTGCCTTTTTAACAGAAGGACTTAACCGCAAAAAATCTATGATTATAATAACCGATAAACCTAACGAGATTTCAGATATGATACTTGCCGGTATCAACCGTGGTGTTACGGTACTTAAAGGCTATGGTTATTATACAAAGGCTGACAAGGAAGTACTTTATATTGTTGTAAACAGCTATCAAGTAATGACTGCACAAAGGCAGATATTAAAAATCGACCCTCATGCCTTTATATCGATAATGGATACTTATCAGGTTATAGGTCAGGGATTCACTTTCTTTAATCCCGATAACAGAAATAAAGACTTCTTCTTAAGGTAGTATAGCGACTAAGTGTTTAAACTAATTACTGTTTTCTATATGTTCTAAAACGCTAAAACATCTACAATACCGGTTTAACTATTAACCGGTTGCTACAGCAGTTTATGTTTGCTCAAATAATAAATAAAAAATTTGCATAACTACAGCCACTTTAAATTTAGTATCGTAGTTATGCAAATTTATTTGATCAGCACAAGAATTTAACTGTTATTGCACTAACCTTACTACTACTTTGTTAATAGATCACAACAGGTATATAATAAAGAAATTTTAGATTTACTCTACCATTGCTGATATTAATTAAATGTCAATAATACATTACATCGGTTTACATTTAGCCTTACTTAGATTTCTTCACACTACTTTAATCTTACATTGGACATTTCTCTTTCATAAAAGAACATATACTGCTGCAATACTCCTGCATATCCTTTATACCTGTCCATAGGGAAGCTTTTGTTATAATGATTATTTAATATCTTTTCCACCCACACATCTATAGGAAAGGCTCCTATTCTATGGTAGGCAAACAGTAAAACACAGTTGGCAACCTTAACTCCAACCCCTTTAAACTCTTTTAATTTATCAACCAATTCCTCGTCAGATAAATTATCCAAGTTATATAAATCAACCCCCTCTTCAAGTACGGCTCTTGCCGCAGCACGAATATAAGGCAGTCTGTAACCTAGCCCGCAAGTCTCAAGAAGCGTTTCATCGGCATTAAGTATAGCCTCCGGCTTAGGAAAAGCATATATATCCTTTTCTATTTCTGTACCGAAGTTTTTAGCCAGCTTTTCTATTGATGATTTAATGGCAGGTATACTTTTCCTTTGTGAAATTATAAAGGATATAAGCATTTCCCATTTATCCTGTCTTAATATTCTTATACCTTTAGAATACTCACAGGCTTTTAGCAAATACTCATCTTCCGGATCAAGATTTTTTGTATAAATGCCGTAATCCGTATCCATATCAAAATACTCTTTCCATATCTCATTATACTCTTTTTCACTGCAATCAAGCTCGTAGGTATTTGCCTCTTCATTTTCAATAAGCTTTTTAATTCGCAAATGCTTGTCAGCGGCTATAAGATCATATCCTTCTTCACCGATTTTATTAAATCTGAATACCTGACCGCTGTCGGCAATCTTTCTCATATCCAGATATTTAGAACTTAGTTTAAACATTTCTCTCCTAACAATTTATAATCTGTTATAAGCCCTACACTTATCTACAAATCTTTTTGCCATATTTACATTAGTCCTCAAATATATATGAGGATAGCCGGCAAAAAGATTATCTTTCGTATGTATACAATCCCACTCTTTTGACTTATTTGCCTTCACTGCATGACAGGACTGACCATTATTCTCACTGTCCCAATAGTGGAATTCATGTGCTCTGAAACTTTCACCTTTCTTAAGCAGCATATTTTCTTCGTATGCGCTGACTTCTATATAACCAAATCTTTGAAGCTTACCTGTAGGATAAGTAAGTCCTTTTATTACTCCGACAAGCTTGTAAGTATTTTCTTCTTTATCTTTCATTTCTTCGTGCAGGTACATATACCCTCCGCACTCGGCAATAGTTGGAAGTCCGTTTTCTACAGCATTTTTTATTGATTCACACATTGAGATGTTTTGAGAAAGTTCCTTGCCGTATCTTTCCGGATAGCCTCCGGGCAGCCACAGTCCCGATATGTTATCAGGCAACTTCTCATCATGTATCGGACTAAAAAATACTATCTTTGCTCCCAAACTTTTTAACAACTCCAAATTATCTTCGTATATAAAGGAAAAAGCCTCATCTTTAGCTACAGCCAAATTAAAACTTTCTGTTTTTTCAGACTCCTCATAACTAAAGTCTGCAAAATCATCTGTCTTAATCTCTCCTACTTGTGAAAGCAACAAATCTATATCTACCGTAGTCTCAAGTATTTTAGCTCTTTTTTCCAGTATTTCTAAAGTTGCCTTAACATCATCCGGAGTATAAAGTCCAAGGTGTCTGCTCTCAACCAAGAAAGCTTTATTTTCTTCTAAGTAACCAAGTACTAAAAGTCCGGTATTGGTTTCTATATGATTTTTTATATCAAGATATTCTTCTCTATTTACCTTATTTACAATAATTGCTTTTACAAACTTATCACCATACTCGGCAAGGTAGTCCGATACCTTTGTATAATTATCTTTAGACACTACCATTACGACATAGGAATTAAGCTCTTTTGCAACTGCATAGGCACTTGCTCTGGGCTCTTCTTTATAAATTCCCGAAAAATATCCCATAGCAGCTTCTATAACAGCTATATCCGCTCCTTTTGAATAATGTGCAAATTGTTTTTTTAATTCATCCTTCTTAAAATCCGTTTCTAAAAAATACGGCTCTAAATTTATACATACTCTTGCTGCCGCTATACTGTGGTACATAGGATCTATGTAGTCCGGTCCGGTTTTAAAAGCTGCCACCTTTAAGTTCCTTTTTTTTAAAGCTGTTATAAGACTGCTGCATATTGCAGTCTTTCCGCTATGTGAATCCATAGCACTTATCATTATATTATTATACATTTATTTAACCTTTTATACTTGCAATCAGTACGGGATTCTTAGCATCAAACATAGTATAATTCGCAACTTTTTTTGTATTTGATACTGAGACAAAAACTATATCAGTCTTACAGCCCTGTGTTTCATAATACTTACAAGCCTCATTGATCTCTGCTACACTTTCCAAAGAAACGGCAGTAATTACCACCCTTGCCTTGACATTTTTTTCAAATACTGTCTTAAGTATTTCCTTAAGTTTACCTGTGGTTCCACCTATAAATACCGCATCAGGTGCTTCAAGCTCTTCCATTGAAACACTTGCCTCGCCCTTTACCACTTCGATATTATCAAGTCCGAATTTTTCTATATTTTTATAAATAAGCTCAGCGGCTATAGTTTTCTTTTCTATGGCATAGACCTTTCCCTTTGGAACATTCACTGCCATTTCTATACTTACCGAGCCGGTTCCCGCACCTACATCATAGCATATATCCTCATTGGAAAGTCCAAGCTTTGCAACAGATAAAGCTCTTATTTCCGACTTGGTCATAGGTACCTTGTCTCTGATAAATTCCTCATCTTCTATACCCAGTTTCATATGCATAGGGCTTGCATTCTGATTTATTATAATCATACTGCAAAGCTCCAAAAACTTATGTTCCTTAAAGTCAACTACTTTTCCATGGCTTAATACTTCTTCAGGATAGGACATATTTTCACCTATATATATATCACAATCCGTAAAACCTTCGTCAATAAGGTTTTTAATGATATCGGAAGTTTCCAAGCCTCCTGAGCTTATTACAAAAACTTTTTTATTGGTTCTAAGCTCGTAAGCAAGATGTCCGCTTCTTCCGTGTAAACTTACGATCTTCATATCATGCCATGAGATATTATATCTTGAAGCTAGGTATGATATTGAGGATATGCTTGGAACTATCTGCATATCAACCTTATGAAGTATATTTTCACTGTCCTTAGCCATAGCCTCTATATGCTTGTAAAGACTCTGTGTTCCGCTGTAAAATCCGGTATCGCCGCTCATTAAAACCACCGCACTTACATTTTTAGAAAGTGCTTTTGCAGCTTCAAACTTCTCTTTAATAAAGTTTATGATATCTATAGTCTTATAGGACTTAAATGCTGCATATTCCTTTTTAACTCCAACTTCTTTTCTAAGCTCATCACCCAGTTCAAACATTCTCTCAGACCCTGCAACTAAAATATCCGCCCCTGCTACAAGTTTTCTTGCCTTGACATTGACATATTCCAAACTTCCCGGACCTATGCCTACTATGCTTATTTTATAGGCTGTATCAGTTTTTATAGCCTCGGCTTCTAAAGAATTATCTGAATGTTTATTCAATAACTCCTTATAGTTTATAATATTTTGACTTTTTGCAATGCGCTCTATGGCTTCATCTTCGCTTATACCCTTGTCATTTTGCGGAAGGGCAACTATTATCGGGTACACCCCTGCCTGCTTGCAAGCTTCTATCTTTTCATCAAAACCTCCGTTATTGCCGGTTTGCTTGCTTACCATATACTTGCAATTATACTCTTGCATCAGTGCAATATTAAGTCTTTCACTGAAAGGACCCTGCATTGCAATAATATGAGAACCTTCAAGTCCTATTTCCTTGCAGGCATTAATTGAATCGACTGCTGAAAGCACCCTTGCGTATACCCTGCTTAAATCAAGTTTTTTATACTTGGCAATTTCCTTGCTTCCGGTAGCCACAAAAACATTGCCCTCACAAGCAGCAAGGTAGTCTACAGCTTCATCAACACTTGATACAAGTTTATAATCCTCAGTGCCTATATCGGTGATATTTCTAAGTACTCTTATATACTCTATACCGTTTTGCTCACAGGCTGTTTTAATATTCTCCTTTACTACGGTAGCAAAAGGGTGGGTGGCATCATATACGACAGAAATATTAAGCTCGCTAAACTTCTTACTCATCTCATCAATATTCATTCTGCCTTCCAGCACTTTTACGACCTCAAGCTCTCCAAGTACATCACTTCCGTATTCACTTGCTACCGAAACATATGCAGGTATCTTAAGAAGCTCGCAGCCAAGTGCGAGCTTTCTTCCCTCAGTAGTACCTCCGAATATAAATATATTACTCATATCTGTAACCTCTTGGCGTAACCATCTTTTTACTAAGCTCCATAGTCTGAGAATTACCTATAAATACCGTAGTAAACATATTTACACTGGTCTTTTCAAGTTCTTCAAGGCTAAGCACTTCCTGTCTTTGCCCCTCTCTTCCTATATTCTCAACCAAACCGCAAACCGTATTCTTATCCTTGTATTTCATAAGTATATTACAAGCCTTACTTAAGTAATCCGACCTTTTTTTACTTGAGGGATTATATAAGCAAATTACAAAATCCCCCTTTGCCGCACACTCAAGTCTTGTTTCTATCTTCTCCCACGGGGTAAGCAGATCACTTAAGCTTATCACGGTAAAATCATGTATAAGAGGTGCTCCAAGTATGCTCGCTCCCGAAAGTACTGCCGACACTCCGGCAATAACCTCTATTTCCACATCCTCATCACCGGCTATTTCATACATCAGACCGGCAAGTCCGTACACTCCGGCATCTCCGGAGCAAACCAGTGCAACACTCTTACCGCCCTTTGCAATATCCAATGTAAGCTTACATCTGTCCACTTCCTGCCTCATAGGGGTATTTATATACTCTTTATCGGGAAAATACTCCTTAATTATATCTGTATAAACCGTATAACCGGTTATTACATCAACTGCTTTAAGCACATTTACGGCTTCTATCGTCATTTGCTCATAGGCTCCCGGACCGAAACCTACTACATATATCTTATTCGACATCTAAATCTTGTCGCCTCCTTTTTAATTCTTAGACTTAAAAATAAGTCTTTTAATCTTTAACAATGATTAAACTATAGTAACTTGCATCATCTCCAAGCTCGTCCAAGCTCTCATATACCTTTTCCCCGGGCATACCGCAATTTGATATGGCATAGGCTTTTTTTTCTTTTTTTTGCAAAAGCTCTCTAAGCTTTGATATCTGCTTGCCTGCCTTCATATATATTTTAGTGCCGCTGTAATCAAGCTCTTTTTCCAAGTCATAAGAAGATGCAATTATATGTATACTCTCTTCTCTTTCTCCGAGGCTTATACCCATTCGGGCTGCCGAAGCACAAAAAGAAGTTATCCCCGGTACTATTTCAGCCTCATAACCGTCTTCTGTCAAAAGTTTATACATATACATAAATGTTGAGTATACGCTGACATCTCCAAGTGTAAGACAGGCAACATCCTTACCCTCATCAAGTTTATTTTCTATTTCTTTAACCGCCTGCCTGTAAGCCTTTTCTCTTTTTTCGACATCCTTGGTCATAACAAGCTTAAGAGGCATATACTCTTTACTTTCTATATCCTCATAGACTCCCCTCGCTATATCAAAGGCTGTCGCATTATCAGGAGCCGCAATTACCGGACATAATTTTAAAAGTTTAAGCGCTTTTAGTGTAAGCAGCTCAGGATCTCCCGGTCCTACACCTATTCCATAACATTTAGCCATATTACCTTCCTTTATATAGTTATTTTTTTAATTCTTCTTTATAGACTTCCATAAATTCAGTATATCCTTGTAAACTCAACTGCTCTTTTTGGAATTTTTTATTTTTATTCATTGCAGTTACAAGTACAGTTAAACCTTTTTTTCTGTCCTCTTTTGCTTTGTGAAGTATATCAATAAAGGCACTGTCATTCAAGCCTTTTTCATACAAATAAGCCTTCTTTACCGGTTCTTTTTCAGGTTCAAAATTTTCTTCCGTAAGTATGGTTACTATACGCTCAAAGCCTATGGAAAATCCGCAGGCAGGCACTTCTTTAGAGCTGAACTTACCTATTACCTTATCATATCTTCCGCCGCCGGCTACCGAACCCGAAAAACCTTCCATACTTACCTCAAAGATAGTACCGGTGTAGTATCCCATACCTCTTACAAGGCTTGCATCAAAAATTATATTAAAATCCGCAGTCTTACACTCTTCCACCACATTAATTATAGTTAAAAGTCCATCTATACAATCATCCGGTAAGAATTCCTTCGTATTTTCTCTTATAAACTCAAGCTTAAACTTATTATCCGTGCTGCTTTCAAGTTTATTTATTATAGCTATATAATTTTCAACCTTTTCTTTATCTATGCCAAGCTCTGTAAGTTCTTTTTTTACACCCTCTATACCTATCTTATCAAGCTTATCAAGTATAATAAATACTGCGCTCATATCCTTTTCTTCTATACCGCTTGCCTTTACCAAGGCACTTAGTATATTTCTGTCATTGATTCTAAGGGTGAATTTATTTTTAGGGCAAAGTTTTGAAAGCACTTCGGTAGTTGCAAGTATAAGCTCTATCTCGGCAGCATTCGTAGCGTCTCCAAGTATGTCTATATCACATTGTGTAAACTGTCTAAACCTTCCTTTTTGAGGTCTTTCAGCCCTCCATACAGAGCCAATTTGCAATGATTTAAAAGGACTTATAAGCTTATCGCTGTTATTGGCATAATACCTTGCCAAGGGTACGGTAAGATCATACCTAAGTCCGGCATCAACCAAATCATTTTCTTTTTGCGCTGTCTCTAAGTTTAATTTCTCCCCTCTTTTTAAGATCTTAAATATAAGCTTTTCATTATCTCCACCCTGACCTCCGGTAAGATTTGAAATATCTTCCAGCGCCGGTGTCTCTATTCTGTTAAATCCATAACTTTTATAAGAACTTTGTATTATTCCCAAAAGATACTCCCTAAGTTCCATTTCCTTAGGTAGGATATCCTTCATACCCGTCATACTTTTTTTAACAAATGCCATTGTAGTCTCCTTTTTAAAAACATTAAATATGTGTAACCTTTTTATATCATCTTATCGGCAATGCTTTGTCTCAACACTTAAAATTACGCCATGCTTTACTCATGAATACAAAGTGCAACAATGTTACTTTTGTGCAAATAATCTAGTGTAGTGTATCATTGATATCCGGCTTTATTACTACTTTGTCAATAGGTTGTTACATAAAATTTGAAAGCTGCTCTACTATTGTCTATATTAATTAAATATCAAGGATACATTGCACTAACATATCATTTCTTTATTTTTAATTATATCTTCTATTCTTTCTATATACAGTTTGGGATCTTTTACATTCTCAAGTCTCTTAGCCTTCCCCTCTGTAATACCGGTCAGTTTAGAGCTTGCACCTGCTCCGCAGGCTATAATATCCTGTTTTTCTTCCATTATAAGTATATTGTATACACATTCCCTACCCGGCTTACTGAAACCTATATTTTCATAGTTTCCTGCCATGTTTTTTTGTCTGTATAAATAATACGGCTCAAGTCCCATATTTTCACAAAACTCATAGCTTAACTTAAAACTCTCACTCATGATCCGATCTGCAATATGCCTATACTTTTCATCAGCATTATTAAGCCTTGCCGCTCTTTTTACAGCCAAAGAATGTATGGTTAAAGACTCCGGATCAAGTTTTTTTATTTTCTCGAGGGTATTTTTAACCTCTTCTACTCCCTCACCCGGAAGCCCTAATATAATATCCATATTTATATTATCAAATCCTAAGCCCCTTGCCATATTAAAACTTTCAACTATCATATCTACAGTGTGAAATCTGCCTATTTTATCCAAGGTACTTTGATTCATTGACTGTGGGTTTATTGATATTCTGCCCACTCCCATCATTTTTAAAACCTTTAATTTATCCGTACTTATACTGTCCGGTCTTCCGGCTTCTACCGATATTTCAAGGACATTTCTCATGTCAAATTCATCTCTTACGCAGCTAAGTATCTCTTTAAGTTCATCCGCCTCAAGAGAAGTAGGTGTACCGCCACCCATATATATGCTCAAAAGTTTTCTGTGTGCATTTGCTTTCGCAACTGCTTTTAGTTCCTTACACAATGCCTTTACATAGTCTTTTTTACCGTGCTGCCATGCTTTTATGGGATAGGCTGAAAATGAACAATAAGAACATATACTGGGACAGTAGGGTATACCTATATACAGGCTATAGTTATCCTTATAATCTATTTTATCAAGTATACTTTTTTCTTTTGCTGCCACCTTATAGCTTAAATCTATCTTTTCATCGGACATCAGATAAGTTGCTTTTAAGTTTTTATATATGCTTTCTTTGTCTAAGTTATCCTCAAGCATATTAAGTACTATCTTAGTCGGTCTTATACCGGTCAGGGTACCCCATGGAAGTTTTGTGGCTGTGTGCTCAAAAAAGATTTCATAAAGATTTCTTTTTAATATGTTTTTCACCTCATATCTGCTAAGCAAAGCATCTATAGTAAACTTATTTACTTTATCCGGGTACTCTACCTTTGCAAGATAGAAATCTTTTTCTTTTTTTACATTACATGAAAATATGACTTCCTCTCCGGCTGTATATATGAATGATACACCCGGATAGAAAGCCATACACAGCTCTCTTATATCTTGTTCATAGGGAAATTCTTCCAACAATATAGCTATCATTTGCCCTCTGCCTTAGGAAAATATCTAAGTATGTAATTATATTTCTTTTCATCACCTATATTGGTCTCTCTTTCGTGTCCCGGCAGTACCAGTATATTATCATCCAGTAAGAAAAGTTTTGCAAGTGAAGCTATCATATCATCATGGTTACCGCTGTATAAATCACATCTTCCATAGGTATGGTAAAACAGAGTATCTCCGGCTATAAGTAATTCCTCATCCTTTAAGTAAAAACATACCGATCCTTTTGTATGCCCCGGAGTATGTATAACTTCAAACTTCTCTCCAAGAAATTCCAAGTTGCTGTCATCATTAAAGTATTCATCTATATCTACTTTTACTTCTTTTCTTAAAAATCTCTCGGAAGTATTTTTAGAAGCATCCTCAAAAAGTTCCCTCTCCTTTTCATAGCCATAAACCTTTATATTGTAATGCTTTTTTACATCATCGGCTGCCAGAATATGATCAAAGTGTCCATGTGTAAGAAGTATAGCCTGAGGTTTTAGGGCATTTTCTTCTATAGTTTCTATGATTTTTTTAGCCTCATCGGCAGGGTCTATAATTATACACTCTTTTGTTTGCTTGTTATAAAGTATGTAAGTATTGGTGCTTACAGAACCAAGCACAAGTTTGATGTAATCTAAATTCTTCATAAAATTCCTCCTTTTACTTTAATCTCCTAATTAACTTGATGTTCTTTCTATATCAATAACTCCGGGTATCTGCCTTATTTTTTCACATAAAGTATGCAGTTCTCTGGTTCCCTTAGTCTCAAACTGCATAACTACTGTAGCTAAGCCCTGTTTATTGACCCTTGTATTTACCGACTTTATATCTATGCCTTTTTCTGTAAAGACCTTTGATATGTCTACGAACATACCTATACGGTTATTGGCATAAATCTTTATCTCAACCTGATACTTTCCTACTGAAGCATCTTCTTCAGTGTTTTGCCATTCTGCCGGGATAAGTCTTACCCTTTCTTCTTCAGGAAGTGAGATTATGTTTATACAGTCGGTTCTGTGGATTGACACTCCTCTTCCCCTTGTAACAAATCCAACTATCTCATCTCCGGGAACCGGCGAACAGCACCTTGAAAACCTTACTGCCAAATCATGCATGCCTCTGACGACAATTCCGCTTTTTGACTTGTTCTTGTCAACAGTTTCATTTGCCTTATAGCTTTCCTCCGCTATTCCTTCTATTATATCTGCATCAGTTACATGTTTCTTGGCAAATTTAGCCTTTTCTTCAACCATTTTATTAATGATCTGACCTTCTTTTATGCCTCCATGTCCCACACTTGCAAGCACTGCGTCCCAGTCTCTGAAGGCATACCTTTTCATAACTTTTTCCTGAAGTTCAGGCTTGTTGATGTCAGGCATGTTAATGCCCTTTGCCTTACAATATTTCTCCAAGAGCTCTTTGCCCTTTAATATATTATCTTCTTTAAGCTCTGTTTTAAACCATTGATTGATCTTATTCTTCGCCTGTGTACTTTTTACGATATTAAGCCAGTCTCTGCTTGGTCCCTTTGAGTTTTGGGAAGTAATAATGTCAACCCTGTCTCCGTTATGAAGCACATAGTCTTTGTTGACAAGTTTTCCGTTTACTCTGGCTCCTATCATTTTATTACCCACAGCAGAGTGTATGGCGTAAGCGAAGTCTATAGTAACCGAGCCTCTTGGCAGGTTCTTTACATCACCCTTAGGGGTAAAGCAATACACATTATCGGTGAATAGATCCAAGTCGCTTTTTATAAAGTTAAGAAACTCCTTATTATCCGCCGTATCTTTTTGCCACTCTAAGATCTGTCTTAACCAGTTCATCTTGGCATCTTCCGCTCCGGCTGCAACCTTACCGCTTCCGCTTTCCTTATACTTCCAATGTGCCGCTATACCGAATTCGGCAGTTTTGTGCATCTCCTTGGTTCTTATCTGTATCTCAAAAGGTTGACCGTTATCAGCTATAAGGGTTGTATGCAAGGACTGATACATGTTGGGTTTAGGCATTGCTATATAATCCTTAAATCTTCCCGGTATGGGCTTATAAAGCTCATGAATCATACCAAGAGCCGCATAACAGTCTATTAAGGTGTCCACTATAATTCTCACAGCAAAAAGATCATATATTTGCTCAAGATTTTTATTTTGATTAACCATTTTTTTGTATATGGAAAAGAAGTGCTTTACTCTTCCGCTTATTTGTGCCTCTATACCTGCTTCTTTAAGGTGTTTTTGCACATGCACGACTATGTCATGCACAAACTCCTCTCTTTGCTCCTTTTTAAGAGTGATTTTCTCAAGCAAATCTTCATACACCTCAGGTTTAAGATACTTTAAGGCAAGATCATCAAGTTCAACCTTTATTTTTGAAATACCCAACCTTTGAGCTATCGGTGAGTATATATCAAGTGTTTCCCTTGCTTTTTCTTTTTGCTTTTCAGGCTTCATGTATTTTAATGTTCTCATATTATGTAGTCTGTCGGCAAGCTTTATAAGTATGACTCTTATATCCTTTGCCATAGCAAGAAACATCTTTCTTAGGTTTTCAGCCTGCAACTCAATCTTATCCTTATCCCATGAAAGCTGTGTAAGTTTTGTAACTCCGTCCACCAAGTTAGCCACTTCATCTCCAAACATACTTCTGAGTTCAGCATCTGTAAGAACAGTGTCTTCAACAACATCATGCAGTATTCCGGCAACTATAGTCTCCTTATCAAGCTCGAGATCCGCCAGTATTTTTGCAACACAAAGAGGGTGAATAATATAGGGTTCACCTGACTTTCTCTTTTGATCTTTATGTGCCTTGTCGGCTATTTCATAGGCTTTTTCCACCATGCTGATATCATCGGAAGGGTGATATCTTTTTATGGCCTTTATTAATTCATCGTACAGATATTCCTTAGACACAAAATCCTCAGGTTTATCTATAACTATATCATCAAAATTTCTCATAGATATAACGCTACCACTTGTTGCCATATTTCCTCTCCTAACTATCTGCCCTTATTTCAGAATATATGAAAGTAATTATAATTATTTTTATATAAAAATGCAATATTTCTTCCACTTCTCATAAAAATAGGTTATAATTACAGGATATATTAAATCTTATTTTTGGAGGAAGCTAAGTATGTATCAACAACGCAATGTTTTAGATAATGTATTTTATTTAGGCTCAAGCGATAGAAGACTTAATCTTTTTGAAAATGCTTTTCCCGTTCCAAACGGTATATCTTACAATTCCTACCTTGTGGTAGATGAAAAAACAGTCTTGCTGGATATGGTAGATAAATCTGTAAGTAAAGCTTTTTTTGAAAATCTTGAGCATGCACTTGGCGAAAGAAAACTTGACTATGTTGTAATTAATCATATGGAGCCGGATCATACCGCAACTTTAGAAGAACTTGTATACAGGTATCCTGAAGTTACAATTGTAGGCAATGCAAAAACTTTTACATTCATAAAGCAATTTTTCACCTTTGATATAACTAATAAGACCTTAGAGGTAAAGGAAGGAGCTACTCTTTCTTCCGGACAGCACACATTTTCTTTCTATATGGCACCTATGGTTCATTGGCCCGAGGTTATGGTTACCTATGAGCATGAGCATAAAATGCTTTTCTCTGCCGATGCCTTCGGTACTTTCGGTGCCTTAAGCGGCAATATATTTGCTGACGAGTATGACTATAAGACCGAGTGGCCTGCCGAGGCAAGAAGATATTATTCAAATATAGTAGGAAAATACGGTCCTCAGACATTGGCACTTCTTAAAAAGGCTGCCAATCTTGATATAGATTATATCTGTCCTTTACACGGTCCTATATGGAGAGAAAAGGAAGGTATTTCCTGGATCATAGACAAGTACTCTCACTGGGCAGGCTATATACCTGAGAGTGATGATGTAGTTATCTTCTACGGCTCTATATACGGAGGTACGGAAGATGCTTCCAACCATTTAGCGGCAGAGCTTGCAAAAAGAGGAGCTAAAAACATTAAAATGTATGATGTTTCAACTATTGATCCTTCTTATATGCTTGCCGAGGCATTTCGTGCTAAAAAGTTAGTATTTGCGGCTTCAACCTATAACCTTGATATCTTCCCTAAGATGGAAATACTTATAGATGATTTGATCGCACACGGTTTGCAAAATCGTATAGTGGCACTTATGGAAAACGGCTCTTGGGCAGTAACTGCCAACAAAAAGATGAAAGAGCTTATATCAACTATGAAAAATATGACTATACTTGAAGAAACGGTAAGTATAAAGTCAGCTCTTAAGGCTGAACAAATGCCCGAAATAGAAAAATTGGCTCAGGCTATAGTTGATGCAAATTAGTTTACGACTTAGACAGGTTATTTCCTTTTAATATAAGGCAGCAGCTTTTTGTGTAAAAATAAGGGGTGTTATGAAAGCATCTGTTTTGATGATTTCATAACACCCCTCTTATATATTAATTACTACCAATACGACATCTGAGCGATTCTTTTGTTTTTATATGACCTAAATCAAGACTTCATCTCCCCTAGTGAACTACCCATAGTCTAAAGCCTATGGGCTTCCTGCTTCGCTGACCTCGCAACCTACTATCTCCACAGGCGTTAATTCGGGCAGTCCCTGCCCTATTGTTTTTTCTTATACTACCTTAACCCACCGTCTAAAGCCGGTGGGATTGCGGTAGCATTATTTCAAACAATAAATCAATCATTTTAGTAATGTCGCACTATGAGTCTATACCTAGATCTCCGGCTCTATCATACCATAGGTATCGTCATGTCTTTTATAAACCACATTAACTGTATTGGTTTCTGCATTCAAGAATACATAGAAATTGTGGTTAAGAAGCTCCATCTGCAAGCAAGCCTCTACTGGGTCCATTGGCTTAATATTAAACTTTTTGGTTTTAACAATTCTTATGTCCAAACTCTTGTCTTCTGAATTATCATTTAAGAAATATTCTGTAAATGACTGTACACTGTGCTTTTTATCTATGAGCTTACTTTTGTATTTTTTAATTTGTTTTTCTATAATATCTTGAACCAAATCTATGCTCATATACATATCCGGACTTGATTTCTCGGCTCTGATAAGCCCTACTTTAGTAGGTATGGTTACCTCTATAGTCTGCATTTCCTTTTGGACTCCCAGTCTTACTCTGACTTCCGTATCATCCGTAAAATACTTTGAAAGTTTACCAAATTTGCTTTCTATCGCACTTCTAATTCCCTCTGTTACCTCAACATGTCTACCTGTGATGTTATAACGCATAATATAATCTCCTTTCGATTAGGATATAGTTATTATAGCATATTTTCCATAAATATACAGTAGAAAATATAGTTTTTTAGCATATTTATAGCAAATTAAAGTTACAGTTCAGGTAGCTCATTCATAATTAGTCAAAATAACCTTGAAATATTTAACCTTATTTATAAATCAGACGAATTATGAATGTTGATAATAGCCTATTAGATATGTATGTATAATATGTGCCTGAAAGCAAACTTTCATTTAGCATATTATACATATATATCCAGCTACCCGAACTGTAACAAATTAAATAATCTATCAGTCTTAGTATAAGTATAAAACTTATAATCGGGATGCATAAATTTTATAAGCACGGATTATAAGTTATCTTCTTGAACTATAAGCATACATTTACTTATGATCATATTATATCGCAAATAAAATTCCCCTCAGCATCCATGAGAGTATATTCATATTATACAAAAAATTCAAAAAGAAACTTGACTCTATAGCAGCAAGCATATCCCTGCCCCATGCAGTACTTAGGCTCACACCCAAAAACAAAAAAACAAGCCATACAATAAATATTGCATATACAAAACCACCGATAGCACCCGCTATTTGGTTGAGACCATATATGATAGGCACTTTAGATACTATATCCGATAGATTGATCAGTATCTTAAGCAGTATCCATACAAACACAAATACAAGTATAAAACTTAAAATAGTAGTAATAAACTTGCTTAAAGACTTCCCTATGTAATCCGCAAAATAATCTGCACCCAGTTGCTGCCATGTTTGTTTTTGATTATTGGCATTTAATACATCCTTTATTTGTCTGGGCAGTTTAAGTTTTTCTATAAATTCTTCCTGTTTAAGGCTGTTAGTTTCCATATCTTCATCATACTCTGTACTTATACCGTTTAGTATCTCTTTTTTAATACTTTTTTCTACATTTGTATGTTTTGCTATGAAAGTACTTGTATATGGTAATAATAAATTAACTATACATATACTAAGTATCCAAAAAGATACGGATAAAGCAAGTCTTAAAAAGCCTTTTCTATGCCAATATAGGGTATTGCAGACTATAAAAATCAAAACAATAAGCTCTATAGAGTGTTTGACTGCAAATCCTATCATGGTAAGAAATGCTCACCCTTAAGTATAAGCTGTCCGTCTTTATTGTATCTTGGTGAAAACTTAAATATCTTCTTTAACATAGGAGGTTTCTCAGCGTAGTCCGCAACCTCTTCTATCATACTTTCAGCCTCTGCCTTTGTAAGCTTTATTCCTTCAGCAGCCATAATTTCAGCTCTTTCATATAAAGCATGCATACCTTCACCCATTATTACACAATCTATAGACTGTGCATAGTCACTGGCATACTCGGCAAAACTGTCTATATCCATCTCATCTTCATAATCTGCCGGAAGATCTGCAGAATTATCTTCTCCGCCCAAAGCTTTTATACGCTTTCTTTCAGATCTCCTATCTTCCATACCTTCCTGTGGCATGGCGATATCTAAACTCGGAGTGTTGCCAAAACCGAAACTGTCGCCCTCTTCTTTTCTTGTAAAATCCATAGGTTCTTCTGTGCTAAAATGCTTCGGTTCATCATAAGAGCTTGAATAATCTAAAGAAGGCTCCTTTTTATCATAATCATTGGAATACTCTTTATCTAATAATGTAAATGAAGGAATATTTATCGGAGTTTCCTTCTCATACTCTTCTTCCGGTTCTTTTTCATCCAAACTTATGTAGGAGCACAGACCAAACAACTCGGGGTCTGCATTTCTTAACTTACCAAGCTGTAAACCGTTATCTATAAATATAAAGATAGAGTCACCTGCATGGCTCTTTATTATCTTGTTAAGCTCTCCAAGCAGCTCCGTATTTAAATCCCCAAGCTCGGTAACAACAAGATTATTGCCGTTAATTTGCTTGTATACTGCTTCTACTCCTCTTTCGTTGAGCTTTGCAGCCTCTACCTTGGAAGCTCTCTTTTTAACTCCCTCTTTGGAATACATTGACTTGAGTATATCCTTAGCTTTGTCAAGTCCCGCCTCAACATTTCTTGACTCTATAATATAAGCATATTTTTTGGTATCAACTATATCCACTTCTTCTATGCTTATATCACCGGCTTCACTGCTAAGCTCCTTTGCACCGACATCATACACACCTGTATCACTGTAGTTGGACACATCCGCCTGAGGATTTTTTGCCGGTTCTTCCTCCGGTACTTCCACAAGTTTATCTATAGGAACCTGCTTTACCAAAAGCTCATCTGTATGTATACTGGGCGCTTTTACAATTTCCTTTTCTTCTATACTTACATTACTACCGCTTGCATTGTTGTTAACCATATTGTTGCTGCTTATATTATTGCTTACGCCGTTTTGCATATAATCATTATAAGCATTGTTGTATGTAGGTTGGTTATCTATGGCACTGCTTCCGACATTTTGAACTTCGCCATAACCGTTGTTATATCCCGGATACAGACTGCTGTATTGGTTGAGCGGAGTCTGCGCCTCTTCCTGATAAGATTCCTGACTTACCCTTGCAAAGCTTCCCTCCGGAAGTGTATAGTCACCGCTATCTTTCCTTGACTTTAATTCAACTGCCCTGTCAACATATTCGCCCACACCGAACATAAGTATAAGTTTATCACAAGCATTTACGCAGTCATCAATACGCCCTGCCTTATAGTAACATTCTGCAAGCTCATATAACCACTCTTCATTAAGTTCTTTATTATTATAACTTTCAAGTGCCAAAACCAATTGCTCTATAGGTGCGTCCTTGGCTTTCAGTATAAGATACCTAAGCAGATAAACTCTGCTGTCATCCGCAGCTATAGTATAGAATTCTTTATAATACTCCTCAGCCTCTTCCAGTTTTCCTTCTTTTAATGCCAAGCAGGTAAGTCTGTATAATAAATACTTACCTGAAATAAGTCTCTCATAAGCCAAAAGAAGTATATTCTTAGCTTCTGAATAATCTCCTATCTTCTCATACACACCTGACACTGTAGACAACAAACTGGCACTGCCCACTCTTCTCCAATCTATACTATTGGCTATATCTACAGCTTGGTCATAATTATTCGTTTTAGCCAACTCCTTTAGCTGATCTACTCTCTCATCAAATTCGTGTTTATCCATAGCAGTAGCTATCCTTTCTATACATCATACTATATTACAGTATGGTTCTTCCTTCCAATGCCCTAAGCAAGGTAACCTCGTCTATATACTCCAAATCCCCTCCCACAGGAACTCCGCTCGCTATGCGGCTTACTTTAATACCTGTGGGCTTTATCAGCTTTGCTATATACATAGCAGTGGTTTCTCCTTCTAAAGTAGAGTTTGTAGCTATTATAACTTCCTTTACCTCTTTTTCAAGTCTTTTAATTAATTCTTTAAGTTTTATATCTGCCGGTCCTATACCAAGCATAGGCGATATGGCTCCGTGAAGAACATGATATACACCATCATACCTTCCTGTTTTTTCATATGCTGCCAAATCTCTGCTGTTTTCAACAACCATTATTACTTCATGGTCTCTTGATTTGCTCTTGCATATTGGACAGATCTCTTCGTCTGTAAGTGTACAGCATACCGAACAGTATTTTATATTTGACTTGGCAAGCGATATAGCCGAGACCAGGCTTTCTATCTGTTCGTTAGGCATATTTATCATATGAAATGCCATACGCTGAGCAGACTTTGCTCCGACTCCCGGTAACTTGGCAAGCTCTTCTATAAGCTTAGTTATATGATTACTATAGTATTCCATAAGTTAAAACGGTAATCCTCCCAAGCCTCCTGTAAGTTTACTCATATTATTTTTATTATACTCTTCCATCTTGCGAAGCGCTTCATTGCATGCTGCCATAATAAGATCTTCAAGCATTTCCACATCATCAGGATCTACTACCGCCTTATCAAGGCTCACCCTTGTAATTTCTTTTTTCCCCGAAACCGCTACAGTTACGGCACCTCCGCCTGCACTTGCCTCAAATTCCATGGATTCAAACTCCTTAGCCTGCTCCTCCATCTGTCTTTGCAGCTTCTGTGCCTGCTTCATAAGATTATTCATATTTCCGGGCATCATACCGCCTTGAAAACCACCATGTCTTGCCATAGTATACTCCTTTATTCTTCTATATCTATATCATATTTTACAAGCTCGGATAATTCCTCTTTTGTAATATATTCCTTCTTTATTTGGTCTTTAGACTCTATACAAATAATATCAAAATTCAAATCTTTTTTGTAAGTCTTAAGTGCATAAGATCTAAGCTCTTCTATAAGCCCTTCCTTATCACAAAGATTATACAGTGTTTTTTCATTAAATACTATATTTATAACATTTTCTTTTGCTTCAATATAGGTATTTTTTAATTTTACTGAATTAATTGTACTTATATCGTCTAAAATCTTATACCAATCTTTTTTTACCAACTTATAATCTTCATAACTTGAAACGGATAATTCGACTTTTTCTACTTTTTCGCCCTGCTCTTTGACCTCATCCGCTAAAGGCACTTGTCGGCTTACTTGAGTTGAAAAATCAATTTTTCCTATATTGTCAAGTTTATCTTCAAGTTTTGATATTCTTTCATATAAACTATCTGTATTTGAATCCATAACAGGTGTGCAGATCTTTATAAGTGCAAGTTCTATAAGAACTCTTTTGGACACACTGTTTCTTAGATTATTAAGCAACTCCGAAAAAATCCTTATATATCGGTTTAGACTTTCTTTATTCAAAAGCCCTGAGGTATATCTCATTATCTCTATATTTTCTGAAGATACATCTATAATACCCTCAACATCTTTGCTTACCTTAAGTAACAAAAGATTTCTGAAATACCAAAGCATATCTGTAACAAATTGAGATAGCTCTCTTCCCTGCATACAGATATCATCCAACATCATCAAAAGCTCCACAGTATTATTTTCGATAATTTTTCTACACATATTATCAAAAACAGACATATCCACCGTACCCAGTATATCCAAAATATTCTCATACACTATGGGTTCATTGGGGTAATATGCCCTGCACTCTTCCAAAAGACTCAGCGCATCTCTGAGTGCTCCGTCAGAACATCTGGCTATATAATCCATTGACTTTTCATCTATATTTATCTTTTCTTCCCTACACACCTTATCAAGCTGCGCAGCAATTACTTTTAATCCTATTCTTTTTAAATCAAACCTTTGGCATCTGGAAAGTATTGTTATAGGTATCTTATGTACCTCCGTAGTTGCCAATATAAATATAGCATAATCGGGAGGCTCCTCCAAGGTTTTTAAAAGTGCATTAAAAGCCCCTGTAGAAAGCATATGTACCTCATCTATGATAAATACCTTGTACTTTCCGGATGTAGGCGGATAATTAAGTCTTTCTTTTATTTCTCTGATATTATCCACACCGTTATATGAGGCTGCATCCATTTCAACTACATTGATTGAAGCATCCTTTAATATCTCAAGGCAATTCTCACATTGATTGCAAGGATTACCGTTTTGAGGATTTTGACAATTTACCGCCCTTGCCATTATTTTTGCCATACTGGTCTTACCCGTACCCCTTGTACCGCAAAATAAATAAGCGTGCGCTATCCTGCCCGATAAAATTTGGTTTTTCAGTGTCCTTGCTATGGCATCCTGCCCTACAACATCATCAAAATCCTTAGGTCGCCACTTTCTGTAAAGTGCTGTATATGACATATTGATCTCCTAAAGACAGTTTTAAGCATCTCCGAAACTTATACCTACAAGTCTGGCTTCCTTTATTATATCGGATTTCGGATCTACCTGTTTTATTTTAGCCGCTATATCGGAAAGTTCTACAGCCACTATTTTTTCACCCTGAATTGCCACCATCTTTCCAAATTCCTTATTATGAAGCATTACGGCAGCCTTGGCACCAAGTCTTGTTGACAAGACCCTGTCATACGCACTCGGCTCTCCGCCTCTTTGCATGTGCCCGGGTACGGTTACTCTTATCTCATGACCGGTAAGACCGAATATTTTATCCCCTATTTCATAGGCTACCGAAGGGTGATTACTTAATTTTCTCTTTATTCTAAGTTCTTTTTTAGTAAGCCTTACATCTTCTATCGACATAGCTCCTTCCGCAACTGCAAGTATAGAAAACTTTTTATTGTTTTCTTCCCTTATTTTGATTGCATTGGCAACAAGGTTTATATCATAAGGTATCTCCGGCATAAGTATTATATCCGCACCGCCTGCAAGACCTGCATACAGTGTAAGCCAGCCGACTTTATTACCCATGAGCTCAACAATAAATACTCTGCCGTGGGAAGCCGCCGTAGTATGTATATTATCTATAGCTTTTGTGGCAACTTCAAGAGCACTGTGAAAACCGAAGGTCATTTCCGTACCGAACAAATCGTTGTCTATAGTCTTTGGCAGTCCTATAACATTAAGCCCTTCCTGACATAAAAGATTGGCAGTCTTTTGACTTCCGTTTCCGCCAAGCACGACAAGACAGTCAAGCCCCAGTCTACTGTAAGTATTTTTCATGGCTTCCACTTTATCTATGCCGTCTTCTTCTATCTCCCTAATGCGCTTGAAAGCTTCCCTGCTTGTTCCTATTATAGTTCCGCCTCTGGTAAGAATACCTGAAAAGTCGCTCTCTTGCATAATTTTGTACTTTTCATGTATAAGCCCCTTATATCCGTCAAGAAAACCGATAATTTCAACATCTTTTCTATATAATCTATATAGTGATTTTGCCACTCCACGCATCGTAGCATTTAAGGATTGGCAATCTCCTCCGCTGGTAAGCATACCTACTTTGAGCATATTCTCTCCCTTATAGTGTTGTAAAGGTTACAGTTTTTATAATTCATTTATCTTCGTCAAAAAACCAAAAATACTTAATTTTCTTTTATAAATCAGACGAAGACGAATTTCGGCAGCAGCCTGACGGATTACATATATAATACAAACCCAAGATAAAGCTTTCATTTTGTATATTATAAATATATATCCAACCCACCCGAACTGTAACATAACTCTATTATCATAATAAAAAATTATAATGCAAATATCTGATTTTGTCGACCTTTTATCATCCTGCTTCCTCTATTGCACAAAAAAAACACACTCTCAGTGTGCCTTAATTTTTAACCACACATCTTGCTTCGAATTCTGTTCATAAGCGTTACCATAGCAGTTAGCTCTATGACGGCTGTCTTACGGCACATGAAAGATCTCGTTTATTGCTGCTACATTCCTGTCCTGACAAGGTTCACAAGTTTTCATTGCGTAAGGACCCTCATGTCAACACCACTTACTATGGGCAGCCCTACAAACAGATACCCTAGGCAAGATATCACCTCTGCTAAAGCGGATTGCAGATACAGGGCACCGCTATCTCCCCGGCTGTGTGGAAACTAAATTATAAACTTTTTTACTTTATTTTGTCAAGGCTTTCTTACAACAACGGAGCTATAAGCCTATAAATAATATGAATAATATTTAGACTTCTTCTTACATCCTTATATTTTTCGCTTACCTCCTCGGACACCTCCAAAAGCTTAATAAAATCTTCATACATTTCATCTATTGCCTTGTATTTATATAATAAAACCGCATCTTCAAAGTTATGATACAGACTTCTGTAATCAAAGTTTACAGTACCTACTATGGCAGCTCTTCCGTCTACTATAAGACCCTTTTGATGTAAAAATCCCGGGCTGTACTTGTAAATTCTTATTCCTGACTTAACTAAGGATGAGTAGTAGGACTTTGTTACCCCATATATGAATCTCTTGTCGGGAATCCCCGGAGTTACTATTCTTACATCCAATCCTCTTTGAGCTGCCATATTGAGCTCTCTTATCATCTCGTCACTTATGATCAAATAAGGTGTGCTTATAAAAACAGAATATTTGGCACTTTTTATCAAATTAAGATAAGCATTTTCACTTACACTTTCTTCATCAAGCGGGCTATCTGCATAGACTTGCACAAATCCGTCTTCCTTTGACTTATACTCTCTTTTTTTAAGAAACCTTCCATAGTCCTCATCATCTTTTACTGAAGACCACATTTCAAGAAACATTACGGTTAAACTTAAGACCGCATCTCCTGTAAGCTTGATTCCGCTGTCCTTCCAATGTCCATACCTTTTACTGTCGCTAAAATATTTATCTGCTATGTTATATCCACCGGTAAAGCCTACAATACCGTCTATTACACAAATCTTTCTGTGATCCCTGTTATTCATAAATATATTAAATATCGGATGCACCGGATTAAATACTCTGCATTTGACTCCTATGGCTTCCATTCTCCTTATAAAGCCCGGATCTATAAAACCTACACTTCCGACATCATCGTAAATGATTCTTATATCAAGCCCCTGTTTTACCTTGCTTTTAAGTATAGGGCTTATCTGCTCAAATACTTTTGCCTCTTCTATGGCATAATATTCCATAAATATATATTCCTTAGCCTCTTCCAAAGCTTTTAACATAGAAGCCAGAGCAAGTCTTGTTTCCGGAAAAAACTCAACATCGGTATTTTGGTATAGAGGGTAGCCCGAGTATTTTTTTATATACTTTGATTGGTTCAGTAAGTACTCGTCCTCAGCTCCAAGCTTTAGCATAATATTTTCATCCTGATTTTTATAAGACAGGAAATGATGTGCCAAGTAATCAAATTTTTTTATAATAAATCTCATTGAATCTTTATGACCGAAAAGCAAATATATACAGATCCCAAATACAGGTAGGGAAAGTATAACTATGATCCATGACAGCTTAAACATTGCATTTTTACTGTTATCATATACTCCTATGGCAAGTATTACTGCCAGAATTCTAACCAAAACAGAGGCAATGGTATAATATTCAACCAGTATATGACTTATTGCTATAAGCCAAGACACCTGTGCCAATACTGCCAAACCTACAAATATGATTCTGCTTATACTGTTTTTAATAATACCTTTTTGCTCTACTCTCATACCTTCCCCTAATATTGTTACAGTTCAGGTAGTTTAGATATACATGTATAATATACCAAATGAAAGCTTGCTTTCAGGTGTATATTATATATGTATATCTAAACTACCTGACAGTAACTATACATTAGTGGACTAATCAAGGGATAAATGATATACTACAAATTATCGTAACAAATTTATTAAGAAAAGTATCCTATATGGTTTAGCCATAGAAGCAATTATATTACATTAAGGGGATTTTATGGACAGACAGGCAAAAATAAGTAAACTTTTCTCAGGCTATATGAAATGGCCTTCATACATAGCTATATTATTGATAGGACTAAGTATACTTATATTTATAGTAGATGCGGCAGCAGGACTTATAATGTTATTTATAAGTATAATAGTACTTGCGGTGCTTGCATTATTGTATACGAACTATAAACAGTATATAGATATGGCTATAGTTTCTTATGCAATGAATTTCCACGAAAAGCAAAGCGAGCTGAATCTGGATCTTGATATACCTTATGCAATACTCAATGAAGAGTCTTCGGTCGTATGGTCGAATAAAAAGTTTGATGAGATATTTAATACAAACAGGCAGGCATACAAAAAGATTACCCGTGTATTCGGAGAGATTGATTTAAGGCAAATATCACAAAAAAATGAGTTCTGTATCAGGTATGATGGAAGAAGTTATAGGCTTATATTAAAAGCAGCCAAGATTGAAGATAGAATACTGTATTCATTGTATCTGTATGATGAGACGGAACTTGGAGAGATAAGGGATCTACTGGCAGATTCCGCCTTGGTTTCGGGCTATATATACATAGATAACTATGAAGATGTTATGCAAAGTGTCGAAGAGGTAAGAAGCTCTCTTCTGGTAGCTCTGATAGACAGAAAAATAAAACAATACTTTGCAGATGAGGGAATAGTTCATAAACTTGAAAAAGATAAATATTTCTTTGTTACCAATCACGCTTACCTGATGAAGCTTAAAGAATCAAGGTTTGAGATTCTGGAAGAAGCCAAGGAGATAAGTATAGGCAATACTATGAGTATTACTCTGAGTGTAGGTATAGGTGAGGGAGCTGAAACCTTTGGTGAAAGCTCCGACTATGCAAGCACGGCTATAGAAATGGCACTTGCCAGAGGCGGAGACCAAGTTGTAATAAAAAATAAAGAGGACTTACTGTATTATGGCGGTAAATCCCAGTCCGTGGAAAAAATTACAAGGGTAAAGGCAAGAGTAAAGGCAAAGGCGCTTAGTGAGCTGATTCTCAGTAAGAAAAAAATCATTATTATGGGGCATAAGGTAATGGATATAGATTGCCTGGGCTCAGCAATAGGTGTGTGGTGCATAGCAAATGAGCTTAAAAGAACTGCCCATATAATAAGTACACAGGTCAATACCGCCGTAAAAAATGTACTTGATAAGTTTGCGCCACCGGCATACCCCGAGGATTTATTTATAGATGCAAAAAAGGCGGAAAAAATTATAGATGCCGATACTCTTTTAATAGTGGTTGATGTGAACAGACCAAGCATTACCGAAGCACCGGAACTTTTGACCCTAACCGACAATATAGTGGTTTTAGACCACCACAGGCAGGGAAGCGAAAGTATAAGAAATGCAAAACTTTCATATATAGAAAGCTATGCCTCAAGTGCTTGTGAAATGGTAGCAGAGATACTTCAATATGTGGAAGACGGTATAAAGCTTAAACCGGATGAGGCTGATGCGATGTATGCGGGTATAGTAGTCGATACACAAAATTTTAATAATCAAACCGGAGTAAGAACCTTTGAAGCGGCAGCTTTCTTAAAAAGAAACGGTGCCGATACTACAAGGGTAAGAAAACTTTTCAGAGAAAATGTTAATGATTACATAGCCAAGGCGGAAGCCACACATAATGTAACTATATATGAGGAGCATTATGCCATAAGCTATTGTCCGGCTGAGGGGCTTGAGCGACCTACAGTTGTCTGTGCTCAGGTTGCCAATGATTTGCTGAACATCATAGGTATTAAGGCAAGTATAGTATTTACCAAGGTGGGCAATACTGTATACATAAGTGCAAGATCCATAGACGAGGTAAATGTTCAATTTATGATGGAGAAAATAGGTGGTGGCGGACACAGAGCCATAGCCGGTGCCCAGCTTAAAGATATGGATATAGATACTGCAATAGATAGAGTAAAGATGCTTATAACAGACATGATTAGTAAAGGAGAATTATAGACATGAAGATAGTACTTTTAGAAGATGTAAAATCACTCGGTAAAAAAGGTGAGATCGTTGAGGTTGCCGAAGGTTATGCAAGAAACTTTATTTTACCCAAGAAAAAGGGTGTAGAAGCTACAAGCAGCAATCTTAACACACTTAAACTTCAAAAGGCAAATGCCGAAAAGATAGAAAAGGAAAATATAGAAGCTGCCAAGGCGTTGGCGGAAAAACTTAATGAAAGCAGTATAAGCCTTAAGATTAAAGGCGGAGAGGGCGGAAGAACCTTCGGCTCGGTTACATCCAAGGAGATAGCGGCAGCACTTAAGTCTCAACTTGATTTGGATGTGGATAAAAAGAAGATAATGCTTGGAGAAACTATCAAGACCTTCGGCACACATGAGGTAGATATAAAAATATACAAGGGAATCAATGCCAAACTTAAAGTTAAGGTGGATGAGGAGTAATTATGGAAGAAACCTTATTAAAGAGGATACTTCCGCATAGCATAGAAGCTGAGCAGTCGGTTATAGGCTCTATGCTTATGGATAAGGATGCGGTAATAGTTGCTTTGGACATGATAAGCGCCGAGGACTTTTATTCAAAGCAATATGCCATACTTTATGAAACTATGCTGGAGCTTTTTAATGAAGGTAAGGAAATGGACTTGGTAGTTATACAAGACAGGCTGAGAGAAAAAAATGTAGCACCCGAGCTTAGCAGCCTTGACTTTATTAAAGAAATCATAACTACTGTACCGACTTCCGCCAATATCAAATACTATGCAAATATAGTAAAGGAAAAGTCCACTCTAAGGAAACTTATAAAGCTTAATGAAGACATAGCAAATTCCTGTTATGTAGGAAGTGATAGTCTCGAAGATATACTTGCACGCACAGAAAAAGATCTATTTGAACTGCTGCAATCAAGAACAGCCAAAGATATAAGATCCATAGAAGATATTGCTAAAAATGTCCTATATAGGATAGAAGCTGCCAGCAGAACGAGAGAAGTAGTAACAGGAATACCTACCGGTTTTATAGACCTAGACTATAAGACCAGCGGCTTGCAGCCTTCAGACCTTGTACTGATAGCGGCAAGACCTTCTATGGGAAAGACCGCATTTGTCCTGAATATGGTACAGCATATAGCAATGAAAAAAGAACTGCCCTGTATGATATTTTCATTGGAAATGAGCAGCGAACAACTGGTGCAGCGTATGCTTGCAATGGAAACCGGCATAGACTCACAAAAATTAAGAACCGGCAATCTGAATGATAATGACTGGGATCCGCTTATAAGAGGAGTTGTGGATGTAAGTGATTCAAAAATCATCATAGATGATACGCCGGGTATAAGCGTGGGAGAACTTAGAAGTAAATGCAGGAAGGTAAAGCTTGAAAAAGGGCTTAGCATAGTAATTATAGACTATTTACAATTAATGACAGGTTCTTCAAAACGCTCGGAAAACAGGCAGCAGGAAATCTCTGAAATATCAAGAAGTCTAAAAGCCCTTGCCAGAGAGATAAAAGCACCTGTGGTGGCACTTTCACAGTTATCTCGTGCCTGTGAGACAAGACCGGATCACAGACCTATGCTTTCCGACTTAAGAGAGTCGGGAGCTATAGAGCAGGATGCGGACATAGTAATGTTTTTATATAGAGATGATTATTATCATAAAGATACAGAGCATCCCAATGAGGCGGAAGTAATTATAGCAAAGCAAAGAAACGGACCTATAGGAACGGTTAATCTGATGTGGAAGCCGGAGACTACAAGGTTTGTAAACATATCAAGAAGAGGGTAATGGTGTTAAAGCGGATAATGTATATTGCATTATCCGTATTTATTTATATAATTAACATAGTGGAGCATTTGCATAAAAATGCAAGTAAAGTTACAAATCAAACAATAGGCTGTATTAAAGGCAAAAAGGAGATAAAGAATTATGTTAAAAGAAGGAATAAAAGGAAGTATAGAAACTGTTGCAACAAATGAGAAAACAGCCAAGGCTTTAGGCAGCGGCGGTTTGGATGTTTTTGCAACTCCTATGATGATTTCGCTTATGGAAGAAACTTGTTTTAAGAGTGTAGACTCTGAGCTTGAAGCGGAAAATACAACAGTGGGTATAGAAGTTAATATAAAGCATCTTGCAGCAACTCCGGTCGGCGTGAAAGTAAGATGTGAGTCAGAGCTTATAAAAATTGACAACAGAGCATTGACATTTACCGTAAAAGCCTATGATGAGAAGGGGCTTATCGGAGAGGGAGTACATCAGAGATTTATAGTACAAAGAGAGAAGTTTCAAAAAAAGGCAAATGAGAAGCTTATGTAATCAAGAACCCTCCAACCTTGTATTTCAATCATACTTGTCCGCCCCTTGGTATAATAAAAATTTATTGGATATCATACATAGGGCGGACTTATGCTCAAACAGTCCTCATCATCTTCAGTTATTAAACAGGCGAATTATAAAAGTCGGCATTAACCTAATATAATTATTACAATAAGGCTTATTGATAGAGATATATTGTAAAATTTACTTGGTATCAGAAAAAAAGTATGTTATAATAAACGAGCTTTAAGTCCGGTTGTAGTAGTTAAATTATGATTGAAACACAGCAAAATTTATAATTTTAAGGCGGCTACTATAAATAAAGGCCTTGTAATATATTTTAATAATAATTCCTAGCACAAATCCATCTAAAAGATGTTTGCCACGCAAATGCCCTTTTAAAGCCTTATTCTATGGGGCTTGTAAGGGGGGAGAGTTTAGAAATAATAACCCCGATAAGGGGACGGAAACAATATTAACATCTTTTCCGTTTAGTCTTGTAAAAATGTTTAGAAATAATAACCCCGATAAGGGGACGGAAACAATTTTTTCTTTATTTCCTATTGCTGTAAAAGCGATGTTTAGAAATAATAACCCCGATAAGGGGACGGAAACTACAAAACCTGGGACATCAAGCTCCTTACTCACTTTAGTTTAGAAATAATAACCCCGATAAGGGGACGGAAACGAACCATTTGATAAATCTGCTATTTGCTAATCTCTGTTTAGAAATAATAACCCCGATAAGGGGACGGAAACGGTCTGTATCCCTGAAGTCTGTATCCCAGAGGTCTGGGTTTAGAAATAATAACCCCGATAAGGGGACGGAAACCTATTTTGCAGCCTTTACAATAATTTTTATTACAAGCGTTTAGAAATAATAACCCCGATAAGGGGACGGAAACAAAATACCGACGCCCCACCTCCAAAATTAATATTATCCCGTTTAGAAATAATAACCCCGATAAGGGGACGGAAACGATATGAAGACCAAACTACAAGGGATGTTGGGTGGGAGTTTAGAAATAATAACCCCGATAAGGGGACGGAAACGGTATATGGATTGCAGTACAGCTCTGTGTCTTTCAGGTTTAGAAATAATAACCCCGATAAGGGGACGGAAACGTAAAAGAGAAAAAATAGACAAATGGTGGCAAGGTCGTAGTTTAGAAATAATAACCCCGATAAGGGGACGGAAACCGGGGCGTAAAGTTCGGTAACAGCGACCGCTAGCGGCGTTTAGAAATAATAACCCCGATAAGGGGACGGAAACTTGAACGGAAAAATAAGAGTCAAGTGTTTTAACAAGGTTTAGAAATAATAACCCCGATAAGGGGACGGAAACGTACAAAAAACACTTGGAAGATTTGAAGTCTTACAAGGTTTAGAAATAATAACCCCGATAAGGGGACGGAAACGTGACAGGACTTGAACCCATACGAAAAATCTATAAGTTTAGAAATAATAACCCCGATAAGGGGACGGAAACCTTTGATACCCTTTGCAAACTCAGCCATTGCCACATAAGTTTAGAAATAATAACCCCGATAAGGGGACGGAAACGAAAAACCATAGTATTTCCGAGAAAAACCCATTAAAAGGTTTAGAAATAATAACCCCGATAAGGGGACGGAAACATGACAGGGATACTTGGACTTGAGGGTAGTAACAAGAACGTTTAGAAATAATAACCCCGATAAGGGGACGGAAACAAAAGCTATCTTATCACTTCTTACAATCTCACAAGCCTTGTTTAGAAATAATAACCCCGATAAGGGGACGGAAACTTAGCTCTTCTGCGTTTTTCTCAACTTTTACCTTCCAGTTTAGAAATAATACCCCCGATAAGGGGACGGAAACACTATACCGTCATGGAATTTACATTTGTTTTTATTTGTGTTTAGAAATGATAACCCCGATAAGAGGATGGAAACTGAAATATTATGAGGGAGATAATAGCAATGAGCAAAACAAGTAACGAAGTAAAAAGAAAGTATAATAGTAAGGTTTACAAGAAACTTACTATTGAAATGAAAACAGAGTATTATGAAATGCTCGACAAATACTGCAAGGAAAGCGGCGAGAGTAAGACCGGCTTTATTTGTAGGATGATAAAAGAAAATGTAAAAGTTTAGAAATAATAACCCCGATAAGGGGACAGTGAGTAAATATATCTTAGTGTTACATTACTTGTACTGAAAATCTTTTATGCTCAATATGCTACAGGTAATCATTAGAGTGTGGGCGATGAACTTTTTTGCAACTCAATCTTTTTAGCGTTTAGCCTTTTCGATAAAGCGAGTTACAAATTTCACAGGCGAGGACTGTTTGAGCGTCAGCTCGCCGGTTTTTTGGTGAGCAAGCGAGTTCCGCAGCCTGTGTAAAATTTGTCGAAGCTTTGAGAAAGGGCTGCGAGTAAGATTGAGTTGCAAAAATTGTTCATCCTATACCCAAGCAATATCAGGAAGCAAAATCGTTCATCCTATACCCAAGCAATATCAGGAAGCAAAAATCGTTTTCCTGACATATATTTATTTTTTATTGCTTTTTAATAATAATTGTGTTATAGTTTTCCATGTGTGGAATATAGAGATTAAAACAGGGAAGTTAGTTCACCCTTAAACAATAATCGAGCTATAATAATAGTGGAGTTTCCATGCAAATATTTTTTTGACCACCCATAAGGGTTAAGGCCATACGGACAGCCGGGTCAACTGCCGATTGGCAACTTTAGTTGCCTTATTGATTGAGTTAAAAGCTCGAATTTTATAAGTTGGTTACTTTATAAACCATAGTGCCAAAAGGCACATCAACTTGTGAAACGGTCAATAAGAGTAGTAAAAGTAAAATGTTTGCTATATAGACTCTCATACTATTATTATCACAACTTTTATTAGTTGTGAGTTTATATATGTTTATGACCGCAAGCAAGTGTGAAAGCACTTGCTTTTTTAGTGCAAAAGCCGGGTGTAACAACCCTTAAGCTTATGCATAAAATAAAACAATAAAATTTGGAGGCGGCTATGGATCAGAGCAGAGCACCAATTCATGAAGCATTGGAGAAATTTAGAAAAAAAAGGGTAGTACCCTTTGATGTGCCGGGGCATAAAAGAGGCAGAGGCAACAAAGAATTAAAAGACTTTTTGGGAGAGACCTGTGTAGGCATAGATGTAAACTCTATGAAACCGCTTGATAACCTTTGCCATCCGGTATCGGTGATAAAAGAAGCGGAACAACTGGCAGCGGAGGCATTTGGGGCGGCACACGCCTTCCTGATGGTAGGAGGTACGACCTCGGCAGTACAAAGCATGTTACTTGCCGTATGTAAAAGGGGAGATAAGATAATACTTCCGAGAAATGTACACCGTTCGGTTATAAATGCCATGGTACTTTGCGGTGCCGTACCGGTGTATGTCAATCCGGATGTAGACCAAAAGCTTGGAATAGCCTTGGGCATGAAGGTCTCACAGGTGGAAGAGGCAATCAAAGAAAACCCCGATGCGGTGGCAATATTTGTAAATAACCCTACCTATTACGGTATATGCTCGGACATAAGATCCATAGTAAAACTGGCGCATGACAATGATATGTATGTGCTTGCAGATGAAGCACACGGAACACACTTTTATTTTGGAGAAAATTTACCTATAGATGCAATAAGTGCAGGTGCGGATATGGCAGCGGTGAGCATGCACAAATCCGGAGGCAGTCTTACACAAAGCTCCATACTTTTGATAGGTAAGGAAATGCATGAAGGCTATGTAAGACAGATCATTAACCTTACACAAACTACAAGTGCATCATATTTGCTTTTATCAAGCCTTGATATATCGAGAAGAAACCTTGCACTGCGTGGAAAGGAAATATTTGCACAGGTAATGGATCTGGCTGAGTACGCCAGAAAAGAGATATCTAATATCGGAGGTTATTATGCCTATTCTTCTGATATGATCAACCATGACAGCATATATGATTTTGATAAAACCAAACTTTCTATTTATACATTAGATATAGGACTGGCAGGCATAGAAGTGTATGACAAACTTAGAGATGAGTACGATATACAGATAGAATTCGGAGACATGGGCAATATCTTAGCCTATCTTTCAATAGGTGACAGAAAACAGGATATAGAAAGACTGGCAAGTTCTCTTGCTGAGATAAAGAGGCTTAACAGCAGAGGAAAGGAAGGGCTTATGCCTCACGAGTACATAAGTCCGGAACTGGCAGTATCCCCACAGGCGGCATTCTATGCGGACAAGGAGCAGCTGGATTTACAGGAAACATCAGGCAGGATCTGCTCGGAATTTCTTATGTGTTATCCGCCGGGGATCCCTATACTTGCACCCGGAGAGATGATTACGGATAGAATACTTGACTATATTATATATGCCAAGGAAAAGGGTTGTTCAATCACAGGACCGGAAGATCCTGATATTAATAAATTAAATGTATTAAAGTTACCTATACAAATGTTTTAGAAGGAGGTAGATTATGGAATTATGGTTTGCAGAAAGGCATACTCAAAATGTAAAATTTTCTATTAGAGTAGATAGGCAGTTGTATAGCGGTCAAAGCGATTATCAAAGAATAGATATATTTGAATCAAAGGAATTCGGAAGATTTTTAACACTGGACGGCTTTATGATGCTGACAGAAAAAGATGAATTTATATATCATGAAATGATTACCCATGTACCTATGGCGGTGCATCCGAATGTTGAGAAGGTATTGGTAATAGGAGGCGGAGACGGCGGTGTTGTAAGAGAGCTTTGCAAATACCGTGATATCAAGCATATAGATTTGGTAGAGGTCGATCCCTTGGTCGTAGAAGTTTGCAGAGAGTATCTACCTTCCGTAGCTTGCAGGCTTGACGATGAGAGGGTGCATATAAGACATGATGACGGACTTAGATTCTTACGCTCCGTAGAAAATGAGTATGACTTAATTATAGCCGATACTACAGATCCTTTCGGACCGAGCGAGGGGCTTTTTACCAAAGAATTCTACGGAAGCTGCTACAAGGCGCTCAAAGAGGACGGGATAATGATGAACCAGCATGAAAGCCCCTTCTATGAAGAAGATGCCATTACCACACAGAAGATACATCAGCGTATTATATCAAGCTTTCCGATAAGCAAGGTATATCAGGCACATGTACCAAGCTATGCTACCGGACACTGGCTGTTCGGCTTTGCATCAAAGGTCTACCATCCGGTAAGAAATCTGGATTCAGTAAGCTGGAATATGAAGGGCATAAGCACAAGATACTACACAACGAATTTGCACAGCGGTTCATTTACCTTACCATACTATGTAGAGGAGTTACTTAAAAATGTTGAATAATAATATAGAAACTTTTATAGCCTGTGATAAGCCTTATGAAGAAGCCGATATAGTTATATTCGGAGCTCCGTTTGACTCTACCACCTCTTTTAGACCGGGGACAAGATTTGCTTCCAAGGCTATAAGAGGGGAAAGTTTCGGTCTGGAAACCTACAGCCCTTATCAGGACAAGGATCTGACCGAGATAGCCGTATTTGACAGCGGAGACTTGGAACTTTGCTTTGGAGACAGCGAAAAGGCACTTGCGGCTATAGAAGAAAGAGCGGATATTATATTAAATTCTAAAAAGATCCCACTAATGATAGGTGGAGAGCATTTGGTAAGCCTTGGAGCGGTAAGGGCGGCTTATAAGAAGTATCCGGATCTGCATTTGATACAATTTGATGCACATACCGACCTTAGAGAGGATTACCTGGGTGCAAAACTCTCACACGCCAGTGTAATAAGAAGATGTCATGACTTTTTGGGAGACGGGCGCATACACCAGTTCGGGATACGCTCAGGAGAAAAAGTGGAGTTTGAATGGGCTAAGGAGCATACAGATCTCCATAGATTTAACTTAAGCAAACTTGAGAGCAGTTTAAGCCGTATAAGAGGCAGTAAGGTATATTTTACCATAGATTTGGATGTACTCGATCCTTCAGTGTTTCCGGGAACCGGTACACCTGAGGCAGGCGGCATAAGCTTTCTTGAACTTTTAGAAGGCATAAGATTGGTTGCGGAGTATACCGATATAATTGCCTGTGATGTAAATGAATTAAGCCCCATATATGACCAGTCAGGTGCGTCAACAGCCACCGCCTGCAAGGTTATAAGGGAGCTTTTGTTGGCGATATAAGCCAAATTAAGATAAGGAGAAAAAAATGTCAAGAGTATTAATAATAGGTTGTGGAGGAGTTGCAAGCGTAGCAGTACATAAGTGCTGCCAGAACTCGGAAATATTTACGGATATATGTATTGCAAGTCGTACAGTATCAAAGTGCGATAAATTAAAAAGTGAATTGGAAGGAAAGACTAAGACCAATATAAGCACAGCAAGTCTTAATGCCGACAATGTAGACGAGATAGTTAAACTTATAGAAAGCTACAAGCCTGATTTGGTGCTTAATCTTGCACTTCCGTATCAGGATCTTACTATTATGGAAGCCTGCCTTAAAACCAAGGTTGATTATGTTGATACCGCAAACTATGAGCCGGAAGATACCGCAAAGTTTGAGTACAGTTGGCAGTGGGCATACAGAGAAAGATTTGAAAAGGCAGGAATTACTGCACTTTTGGGAAGCGGATTCGATCCGGGAGTTACAAGTGTGTTCTCAGCCTATGCTATGAAGCATTATTTTGATGAAATCAACTATATTGATATATTGGACTGCAATGGCGGTGATCATGGCTATCCTTTTGCTACAAACTTTAACCCTGAAATCAATATAAGAGAGGTAAGTGCCAAGGGTAGTTACTGGGAAGACGGCAAGTGGGTTGAGACCGAGCCTATGGAAATCAAGCGTGTGTATGACTTTCCGCAGGTCGGAGTAAAGGATATGTACCTTTTACACCATGAGGAGCTTGAGTCATTGGCACTTAATATAAAGGGAATCAAGAGAATAAGATTCTTTATGACCTTTGGACAAAGTTACCTTACCCATCTTAAATGCTTGGAAAATGTAGGGATGACCTCCATAGAGCCTATAGAGTTTGAAGGAAAGCAAATAATTCCGCTACAGTTTTTAAAGGCTGTACTTCCTGATCCTTCTTCACTCGGTCCAAGAACCAAGGGTAAGACCAATATAGGCTGTATCTTTAGAGGTAAAAAAGACGGTAAGGAAAAGAATCTCTACATATATAATGTCTGCGATCACGAGTCCTGCTACAAGGAAGTAGGCTCACAGGCGGTTGCTTATACTACCGGTGTACCGGCAATGATAGGCGCAATGATGCTTTTAACCAAGACTTGGGATAAAAAGGGCGTATTTAATATAGAAGAGTTTGATCCGGATCCTTTCATGGAAGCACTTAATAAGTGGGGACTTCCTTGGGTTGTAGAGGAAAATCCTAAATTGGTAGACTAAGATGGCAAGTATATATGATATAAATACTCCTGCCTTTGTAGTTGATTTGGATAAACTTAAAACTAATCTTTGCTTATTAAAATCAATTAAGGAAGAAACAAAGGCTAAGATACTTTTGGCACAAAAGGCATATTCCTGCTTTTATACCTATCCTTTGATAGCCAAGTACCTTGACGGAACAACTGCCAGCGGTATATATGAAGCAAGGCTCGGTTATGAGGAATTCAAAAAAGAAGTGCATATTTTCTCACCTGCATATAAGGCTAAAGATATGGAGGAAATAGTTAAAATAGCAAAGCATATAGTATTTAACTCCTTTTCTCAACTGGCTTTATACGCAAAGCTTGCCAAGGAAAATAATTGTGAGATAGCTCTTAGGATAAATCCGGAGTGTTCCACACAGACGGAGCATGAAATCTACGATCCTTGCAGCAGCGGCTCAAGACTTGGTGTAAGGATAGCCGAGTTTGAGAAGGCACTTGAAAGTAAAGAGGGTAGAGAGCTTTACTCCATGCTTGACGGACTTCATTTTCATACTCTGTGCGAGCAAAACTCGGATGATCTGCATACTACCTTGCAGGCGGTGGAACAAAGGTTTGGAAAATATTTACCTGACATGAAATGGCTTAACTTCGGCGGAGGACATCATATCACAAGAAAAGACTATGATGTAGAACTTCTTAAAAGGTGTATAGCTAAAATGAGGGATAAGTATAACTTAAGCATATACCTTGAGCCGGGAGAGGCGGTAGTCTTAAATGCCGGCTACCTTGTAGCTACGGTGATAGATGTGGTCGAAGCGGATATTCCGGTCGCAATACTGGATACCTCGGCTGCCTGCCATATGCCCGATGTTATAGAAATGCCTTACAGACCACCGCTTAAAGACTCTGCCTTGCCGCATGAGAAAGAATATACTTACAGACTTGCAGGTCCTACCTGTCTTGCCGGAGATGTGATAGGGGAATATTCATTTGATAAAGCTCTTAAAGTAGGAGATAGGCTTATATTTGAAGATATGGCACTGTATACAATGGTTAAGACCAATACCTTTAACGGAATGCCGCTACCGGACATAACTGTTATGGAAAAGAGAGAGTGCAGCCTTGTAAAAAGTTTCTCTTATGATGACTTTAAGATGAGACTTAGTTAATGTTTACTGTTACGGATATTAAACATAGCTTTAAGATAAAATAAGGTGGCTGTCGCATTAAGAACAAATATACTTTATATAGTTGAAAACACTGTATAAAATATTATTTGCCGCTTATGCGACAGCCCCTTTATTACTTAAGATAACAAAACAATAATTCCTTAGTCCGATAAGCCTTATGTTTTAATCACTGACTAAATAATTTTTGTTAAAAATTACGGTATAAAGAGATAACAATATCATCAAGTTTAACGGCAATCTCGCCTCATATCTAAGCTGTTTGATATTGTGTTCGACTTATCTTAATTTGACAAGCCTTATTTCAGTAACTGCTCCGTTTTGTACCGTAAGATCCAAACTCATACTTTCATTTGTATCATAAAAATTTATGAAATCCTGCTTTGTACAATCCACAGCAGGAGCCAATTTGAATTTTGTTTTGTAGCGAGTGTTACTTGTAAGAGTATAGCTTACCGATTTATGACCGATATACTGTTCGTCATAATATCCATACATATCTGCGTTTATTGAAATTGTATTTCCGCTTATACTAAAAAAATCTGCTCCGTTATTTTCAAAAAAGAAGTTGTAAGTTCCGTTATTCACATTACTGCTATTTGTCCCGGATCTTATCCATTTGCCGCTATAATCTACCTGATACCCGTCCGGCGTAGTTGTAGAGGTGAGCATAGCACCATCGGAACCGAGATAATAATCACCTATCCACTTATTTGCGACCATACAGCCGCTACCGTTAAAATAATACCATTTATAATCATAATCTTGGAACCAGTCATTTGTTATTATGTAGCCGTCTCCTTTAGCATAATACCATTTGGAATCGAAATCAATAAACCAACACCCCGCATAGTATGAACCATCGTCAAATTCATACCTCCAACCTTTGCCATCCTGTCTCCAATGTCCCGTACCCGGATCGTCCGTATGAGGTTCTGCATATGAACTTATAGCCATAGCAGATATTGCAATTGCAAATGATAAAGTAAACAATAATTTTTTCATAACAAACCTCCTTTGATTTGGAATAATTTATAAAATATTTTTATTGGAAGTTAATTCTAGCACTTCAGGCATGAAAAATATATTATTCAATGAATACTCTTTTGCCGAAATCACCAATATTATTCAATGAATAAGGATACATTGCACAAAAACAGAGTATGATTTTTATGCAAAAAAACAAAGAAATATTTATTAATAAGTTGACTAAATAAGGAAGATAATTTATAATATACAAAACCTATAAACACTATATATTAATAGGTTTATAAAGACTTGGATAAATTGTGCTAAGAGGAGTAAGATATGAGTAAGAAAGAAAACTATGCAAGTGATCATAGACACAGGGCTATAATAGGCTTTGATGAAAACGGTATACCGAGAGTACTAAAACCTGTGGAAGGACATACACATACTCATACTGATGAGGACGGACACGAGTATGAACATAGCCATGAAGAGGCATTTACCGAAGACTATATAAAGGCTGTAAGTGCTTACAGAAAGACATTCCCCTCTAAGCAGGAGGTGCTTGAGAACACTCCGGATCCTGCTGTAAGAGAGATGATGCTTCGCATGGAACAGCTCGGTATAGATACAACATTTGACAGATTTGACAAGCAACAACCTCAATGTGCTTTCGGAATGACGGGTGTGTGCTGTAAAATCTGTAATATGGGACCTTGCAAAGTTACTCCCAAAAGCCCGAAGGGTATCTGCGGTGCGGATGCGGATCTTATAGTAGCAAGAAATCTTCTTAGAAGTGCAGCTGCCGGTGTGGCTCAGCACGGTATGCACGGAAGAGAGATAATACTTAATCTGAAATGGGCGGCACAGGGTAAACTTAAAGTTTCGATAGATGGAGAACAAAAGATCAGGGCAATGGCTAAGGCTTTTAATATACCTACAAGACACAGGCAATTGAAGAACATAGCTATAGACCTTGCAGATGTGTTGCTTGAGGATATGTCAAGAACTGAACCGGATACATTTAAGACTATAGAAGCCTGTGCCAATGAAGAAAGAAAAAAGGTTTGGAAAGATTTGGATATAATACCTATAAGTGCTTACCATGAAGTATTTGAGGCGTATCATAAAACCGGAGTGGGTACGGACGGAGACTGGGAATCTACCATGAAGCAATTTTTGCGTTGCGGTTTGGCATTTACTTTTTCAGGAGTGGTAGCTACTTCTATTGCCACCGACTGCTTGCTGGGAGTTGGAGACAGAGTTACCTCCAAGGTCAATGTGGGAGCATTAAAAAAAGGATATGTAAATATAGCCGTACATGGACATTTGCCCATGCTTGTAAGAGAAATAGTTAAGACCGGACAGTCAAAGAAGTATGTAGAATTGGCGAAGTCAAAAGGAGCCAAGGGCATATGTTTTTACGGTATATGCTGTTCGGGACTTTCTGCCATGTATAGATATGACGGCGTGATACCTTTGTCCAATGCAGTGGGAGCGGAGCTTGTACTTGGAACAGGAGCTTTGGATCTTTGGGTAGCGGATGTTCAGGATGTATTTCCTGCTATCATGGATGTTGCAAGATGTTTTAGAACAACAGTGGTAACAACCAGTGATTCGGCAAGGCTTCCCGGGGCTGAGCATATAGGTTACGATCATCACCATTCTAATATAGAAGAAACTAAAGAAATTGCTCAAAAAATCATAGAAAGAGCTATAGAAAGTTATGAGAGCAGAAAGGGTATACCGGTATTTATACCGCAGTATGAGGTGGATGCGGAAGTAGGTTTTTCCTTTGAATACCTTTCAAAGTACTACGGAAGTATGCAACCGCTTGCAGATGCACTAAAAAGCGGAACTATAAGAGGAATAGTTAATCTTGTAGGCTGCAATAACCCCAGAGTTACCTATGAGAAGGCTATTATTGATGTGGCTGATGTGCTCTTGAAAAATAATATTTTGATTTTGACTAACGGCTGTGCCTCTTTTCCTCTATTAAAGATGGGGTATTGCCAAACAAGTGAACTTGCATACTCAAAGTGTGGCGACAGTTTAAGAAAATTCCTTGAAAAAGACAATATGCCGCCTGTTATGCATGTGGGTGAATGTATAGATAATACCCGTTCTTCAGCTATTTTCGGAGCAATAGCCGCTTTGCACGGTAAGTACTTAAAAGATATGCCCTATGCTTTTTCATCTCCGGAATGGTCTAATGAAAAAGGTATCAATGCAGCTTTGGGGTTCAGGTTGCATGGGCTTAATTCTTATCACTGTGTGGAAGCACCTATACACGGCTCACCGAAAACTGTGGAGTTCTTAAAAGAAAGTACAAGAAAGACCTTGGGTTCGGTAATGTATGTGGATGTTGATCCTAAGTCGCTTGGTGAAAAGATAGTTGAGGATATAAAAGAAAAAAGAAGGAAACTTTCATGGGTTGAATAGTTTATATATAATAAAAGGCGACAGCCTCCTAGTTTGAATACAGGAGGCTGTCGTTTTTATTTGTAAAGCATATAGACTAAAATTTATATACTGAAAATTATTTCGATCAAGGTGTATTTAGAAGCTGTAGCAATATAAGCTGAATTTATATATTAAAAAAATAATTTAGGACAACCGAAATAAAAAACTCTTTAAATAGGGCATATAGCATAAAAAACAGCCTGTCTTCTTGTGCAATATGTTCTTATTCAATGAATACTATTTTGTTTTTTTACAAAAAAGTATTCATTGGATAATATATTTTCTTGATTTTTTGCTGTAGTATGTGGACAAGGAAATAACAAAACTTAATTTAGCTTAAGTTTATTAGAAGCAGAGAAAACTAAAAAGGACTAAGAGGCTGTGTTAAGGAAAGAAGTTATATTCTTAAATTATAAGCAAAAGCATTATTGAACAAAGAAAGGAGTTAGTATATGAAAGGAAAAAGTCTAATCCGTAACAGCTTTGCGGTACTTGGCATTGCAGTCGGTTTAATACTTATAAGTGCAATACCGGCACATGCGACTATTATTAACAGAGACTATGAACCTACATTTGACTACCAGTATGGTGAACATGTAAATGAATCGTTGGGGTACACTGCAACGCAAACAGTTACTAGCCATCCTATAGGAGCAAGCGATTTGAATTTCGGCGCTAGTACGAATTATGATTTAGAAATCACAGGTACGGCTCAGCCGGTAGGAAAGTATGAGCTTGATATCAGTTCTTCATCGATTCAAGTATTCGATCCTGCAGTAATGTTATACTTAAATATAAAAATCAAGGCAAATGTATATCTTCCATATACAATAAGATATGTGGACGGTTCAGGAAATCTGCTTCTAACTGATAGCGGAAAGCTTTATCAGGATAATAAATGGGAGAATGCAAAGCTTGAATTTATTGCTACTTCAAGTGATGCAGGTCAAAAATATCGTGTAAAGGATACGCAAGCTTATTCGTCAGCACAATTTGTGGCAGGCACTCCTCCCAAGGTATTTATAAGTACAACATTTGCACAGGGAGCTACAGCAAAGACTGTGATTTATACTTTGTTGTGCGAGAAGGTACTTACCCCATCAGGCGGCGGAACAGGCGGTACAGGCAGTGGCTCAGGTGGAGGTACAGGAGGCACAGGCGGTACAGGTAGCGGAACAGGCGGTACAGGTAGCGGCACAGGTGGTGGTTCAGGCAGCGGTATAGGTGGCGGTTCCGGTAGCGGTACAGGTGGCGGCTCCGGCAGCGGCACAGGTGGCGGCTCCGGCAGCGGTTCAAGTAGCGGCTCAGGCGGCGGATCAAACGGTTATGGCGGAGGTAAAGCTGTACTGTCCAAGTCAGGATGGATATATGATAATAAAGAAGATGAGTGGTACTACTATAGCGGACGCACAAGAAATACCTTAAAGAAGGGTTGGCATTATGATAATTATGACAAGAAATGGTATTATCTCGATCTTGATAGCGGAAAGATGTTTAAGGGATGGCATTTAATATCAGGCAAGTGGTATTTCTTTACACCTCAGACCAGTGAAAAAACATGGGAACTCGGAAGTGACGGTGAGTGGTATTATTTAAATAATACCAATATACGCCCATTAGGCTCTATGTATAGAAATGAAGTAACTCCTGACGGCTACAGAGTAAATGAAGACGGACAGTATTAATAAAAGTAAACATGACTGTAGTATTGAACTAAAGGAATTGTATCAAAGGAGGGCATCATGAAAGGCATAAGATTGTTTGTAGCAGTGGCAGTTATTGCAAGTATGTTTTAAATAACTGCAAATGCGAAAGAAGGATGGAATTATGTTCCCAGAGTAGGCAGATGGTGGTATGACTACGGATATGGAATGTATTCTGCAAATGAATGGGTTTGGCTTGACGGAAACGATGACGGAATAGCAGAGTGTTATTGTTTCGACAGGGAAGGCTATTTGTATATGAACGGATGGACACCTGACGATTATTATGTTAATTCTGACGGTGCATGGACAGTTAACGGTGTAGTTCAAATTCATGATTTGGATGAACTTGCTGATGATTACTATTATGGTTATAGATATTAAACCTTATAGAAAATATTAGTGAGTTAAGTAAGTTACAAGCGTTTATAATCTAATTTAATTTAATACAAAGGCGGAATAAAAAAGGTATTGTAATAATATTTAATGCCCTTATATGTAAATAGTTTCTGTAGATTACAGTTTTTATAAAACCTAAAGAAGTTGCAAGATTAATATTGATTTAATGTTGGTGTAAGCATAAATATTAATTTAGCTAAACTCTTTAGCATTTACCCATAGATAATAAATTCATAAGAGCTGTAACTGTGGAGAGGTATATACAAAAAGCATTAAGTATATAAAAATATATTTGAATTGACAAAATATCAAGATTCTTTGCCTGAGTGTAAGTTGAATTTGTTATAAAAAATTATCCCCCCAATGTGCTTTAAGCATAAGGATATAATAAAAGACGACAACTGCATAGTTTTTTATATAGCGATTGTCGTCTTTGTTTATCCGATTGGTATATAAGGATAATTTTTAAAATTATACATTAAGTAATAAGTTAAAACATAGATATAGAAGTTAAAATATTAAATAATAATTACGATATCCCCCAAAATGCTTTAAGTGTAAGAATATAATAAAGATAAAAGGCACATATTAAGATATGTGCTTTTTATTGTTATGTAAATGTTAGATTATGTTAAGGATAATTTTCAAAATAGAATGAATAAAAATATTATAATACCAATGTGGCATTTCTTAAGTAAACAAACTAACTGAATTGCTTTTTACAGGTGCTTGATGGCTAAGGTAGCGTGATCTTGCAGTTGTAAAAAAAACAAGAGGTCGGTCTGTTTATTTTTTGAAAGCTGCATTGAGTGTTGAGGGAATTATTATGAAAATTCAATTTGGTAAAATCCACAATTGTTGTATCAAGAGAAAAAGTAAGCTATGGATACCGGAGTGAAAAGCCCAAGACTTTGGATAGCATTTTGAATTAAAATAGATCCCTTCATGTCTTATAACAATCTAAGGATTAAAGAAAGGAGTCGCAACTATGAAAAAAGTACTTAGTTACTTAACAGTCCTAAGCCTTTTGGTTATGCTTATTTTTGTACCGAGTATAAACGCTGAGGCTGCACAATCACGAACAATTAACCTTGGTAGGTTAGGTTTGGGACAAACAGTCAATCGTTCGCTCGGCATTAAGCTTGAAACCCCGGGATCCTTTGGTTCACGCACATTAGGTGGCGGTTTGCAACTCGCAGAAGATCCTACAGGTATGCTTATGGTAAGGGGAACTACAAACGCATACGGTAATGTTAATGTTACCGTAAACGGTGTAAGATGCCTTACAAATCCAAGTAACCCAAGTTCAGGAGATTCTTTTGATTTTACAATCAATTTTGAAGTCTCAAGTCAGGTTCCTTACAGAATAAACTATGTAGATCAAGGAACCGGTGTTGTAGTGTTCAGTGAGGAAGGTAGAGCAAGTGCTGATAACACATGGGTAAATATCAGAACGGAATTTCATCATTCAGGCTCAACTTACGCAATAAACAAAGCACAGTCATATCCTGCAACACAGTACAAGTACGCTACCGCATCCAATGCGGCACAGGTATATGTGGCATCAGCAAGCGCAGGTACAGACGGATATGTTACATATAACTTGGTAAGTTACAAGAAGGCAGGAACTACTTTGGCAACCCCAAGTAGTGCAGGCTCAAGCAGTTCAAGTACTACAGTATCTGTAAGACCAAGATTTAGAGAGGGTTGGATACTGAAGAATGACGAATGGTATTATTATACAGGAGGTTCAAGAACCAATCTTAAGAAGGGTTGGCATAAGGACAGTCAGGACGGTTTCTGGTATTACTTAAACGGTGCTGACGGAAGAATGCTTAGAGGTTGGAACAATATCAATGATGAATGGTATTATTTGACTCCTTACACTCCTATGCAGACATGGGAGCTTAGAAGTGATGGAGAATGGTACTACATGCATAAAGAAAATTCCCGTCCTCTCGGTTCCATGTATATTGATGAAAAGACACCTGATGGATATAAAGTTGATTCCGGCGGAAAATATGTAAAATAATACGGTATCGATATTATCTTTCCTGTTAGAGTAGGGTTTGCTTTTACAAAAAATATTTTAAGTAAAGGTAAGGATATAGGAAATAAAACAACCACATTAAGTTAGAATGTGGTTGTTTTTATTTTAAATTTTAGTATTAAGTCCAATAAAGTCAATAAAGTAAACACCTACAATATGACACTTGAAAGCAGGCTTTCATCCTTTATACTATTATGTAATTCGGACGGCTGCAGTGTAACTAAAACAACAAGAAATAAAATCGTAAGAAATAATTACTAATTGACATTTCATATTTAACATAGTAATATAAGCTAAATCACCACTTTGGTGATAAGAGGTTAATAGTATATGTGGGAAAACAGGTGTAAGTCCTGTACAGTGCCGCTACCGTAATGAATTTTTTCTAAGTCGGGTTTCCATAACTCTTAGATTGCTGCGAGACATGGCAAGGAGTTTTATTTTACTGTTCGGCAGCTGATTTTATTAAGTTTATATAGTTTAACATAATAAAATTCAATAGTCGGCAGTTTTTTTATGTCGTTTTCTTGTGTCAAATTCATTAAATCAGTATGTCAGCACTTCACTATATTCTCATAGGCTAAACCATTAACAAGTGTAGATGTATTAAAAAGAGTTTCAAAGTTTTGCAGGGGGTGAAAAAGTAACAGATTCAATTTAAATTTTGTGAATATTTAAGGAGCAGAATGACAAAGTATATTATAAACCGTTTTATACAACTTATTTTTATTATGCTGGTAGTATCTTTTCTTACTTTTTTTATCACATCGATACTTCCGTCCGATCCGGTAACTATGAAGTATGAAAGTATGAATCAGCAGGTTTCCAAAGAAGTGATTGAAAAAGAAAGAGAAAAATTGGGGCTTAATAAGGGCTTTACAGAAAGGTATACTAACTGGCTTCTGGCTGCATTAAAAGGAGACTTCGGAACTTCTATCAAATATTCCGTTCCGGTTTCCGAAAAGTTAGGTCAGGCTATCCCCAATACAGTAAGTTTAGTGTTTATTTCAATAATACTTACCATAGTATTTTCACTCCTGTTTGGAATCTTATCGGCAGTGCGGCACAATACCATAGCCGACAACATTATCAGATTTATTTCATTTATAGGTATATCCATGCCGAGTTTTTGGCTTGGACTTTTGCTTATATACTGGTTTGCGATAAGGCTTAAGATACTGCCGACCTCAGGTATGGGGGAAGCAAAGCACATGGTTTTACCTGCTATTACGCTGTCTATATGGTCGATTTCGGCATATGTAAGAAGAATAAGAGCAGGGCTTTTGGAAGAGATGAAGAAAAACTATGTTGTAGGGCTTTTATCAAGAGGTATTCCCTATAGGCGTATTATCCTCAATCATGTACTTCCCAATTCTTTGATAGGAGTACTGACTATGTTTGCAATGACTATAGGAGGTATGCTTGGAGGCACTATAGTAGTGGAAAATATTTTCGCTTGGCAGGGTGTGGGTAAGCTTGCGATGGAGGCTATAAGCAATAGAGATTATCCTATAATACAGGCGTATGTGGTCTGGATGGCTCTTATATATGTAGGAATTAATTTTCTGGTTGATATATTGCACAGATTTATAGACCCTCGTATGAGAATAGGAGGATAGAATGAGCATATACTTAAAAAGAGCATTAAGAAACAAGCAATTCATGCTGCTTTTTACATTGGGCTTACTTATGATAATCGCAGTAGTATTTGCACAAAACTTTGCTCCGCATGATCCTTATAAGCAGTATTATGATCATATACTGGAAAACAGCAGTGCAATGTTTCCTCTGGGAACGGATCAACTTGGAAGATGTGTGCTTTCAAGGCTGATGTATGCCGGTAAGACCTCGCTGCTTACAGTATTTGCTATAGTAATTGTGAGTGCCTTGATAGGAAGTTTTATAGGAATAATATCGGCTATGTCTGGCGGTATAGTTGACAGTCTTATAATGAGATTTTTGGATATGCTTATGGCATTTCCGGGAATGGTTCTGATTATTGCTTTGGTTGCGGTATTCGGAGTGGGAGTATTTAATATATTTATAGCATTAATAGTTACTTCCTGGGTATCCTATGCAAGGTTTACAAGGTCGGTAAGCATGAGTATTATAGGAAGCGACTTTATTCATGAGGCAAGGTTAGGAGGAGCTAATAATTTTAAGATCATGTATGCCTATATACTTCCAAATATATTGCCGCAACTGCTTGTACTTATGACACAGGACTTGGGAGATAAGCTCCTAACTTTGGCAAGTTTATCCTTGCTGGGACTCGGAGCACAACCGCCTCAACCTGAGTGGGGCTTTATGTTAAGTGAGGGTAAGCCTTTTATGCAGACCTGTTACTGGCTTTTGATCTACCCCGGACTTATCATACTTATTAATGTAGTTATTTTTAATCTGTTAGGCGACAGCCTTAGAGATATATTAGATCCAAAATATGAAAACTAGGAGGATAGTATTTATGAAGAAGAAATTATTATGTTTTTTAGGTGCGGCAGCTTTGGCACTTGCACTTTCAGCTTGTTCAAATAATAAAAGCACATCTGAAGCTGCGTCCGAGGGAGCTTCAGATGCAGCACAAAGCTCTGCTGCGGCAGATACGGGTGCTAAAAAGCACATGAATACGGCAACTTTTTGGTTCGGAAGCGATCTTGATCCGGCTAACGGCTGGAATGCATGGACACTTTCAAGAGCTGCTGTAGGTGAGAATCTTGCTACAGTTAATGACAGAATGGAGATAGTTCCTCAGCTTGCAGATACCTGGGAACCTGTAGATGATACTACATGGAAGTTTCATATAAGACAGGGCGTTAAGTTCAGTAACGGTAAAGATCTTACACCTGAGGATGTAAAAAAGAGTATAGAAAGAGCTGTAGCAAAGGATGAGAGGGCAAAGAGCAACGCCAAACTTGCAAGCATGGAAGTTGACGGGGAGTATTTGATCTATAAGACTACAGAGCCTTATGCTTCTTTGGTAGCCAATCTTACAGAGCCTTTGTTCTGTATTATAGATACAGATCAGGCAGAGACGGATATACCTAACGGACCTATATGTACAGGACCTTATAAGGTTACTTCTTTTACTCCCGATGTAGAGATACAGCTTGCTAAAAACGAGTATTACTGGGACGGTGATGTGGCACTTGATACTTATACCTTAAAGGATATAGAGGATGATGATACCAGACTTGCAGCTTTGCAGTCGGGAGAGCTTGATATGGCACAGAGCATAAGTTCTACAGGAATTACTATTTTAGAGTCGGCAGGCGGATATACGGTTACAGAGCTTCCTTCACTCAGAGTTGAGTACCTGTGCCTTAATCATAAGCATGAATTTTTATCAGACATACATGTAAGAAGGGCATTTTCATATGCAATAGACAGAGATACTTTGACAAGTATTAAAAGAGGTGAGGCTGCCGGAGCGGTATTCCCGGCTATAGCAGGATATAACTACGATAAGCTTGATTTACAAAAGTATAACTTGGAACAGGCTAAGAAAGAGCTTGCAGAAGCAGGATTTACAGATACGGACGGAGACGGTATCTTGGAAAAGAACGGAAAGAAACTTTCATTTACAATGCCTATACCTAAGGCTAGTCCTGTAGCGGAGTTTATAAAGGAGCAGCTTAAGGCTGTCGGTATAGATGTAGAGATACAGCTTTTGGAAAATATCAATGAATTAAGAGAGCAGCAGGACTTTGACTTACTTTTACTTAATTATGTAACTGCTACTACAGGAGATCCCAAGCGTTTCCTTGAGCAAAACTACACAACTAACGGAACAGATAACTTCGGTCATTATTCAAATCCTGAGTTTGACAAGATAGTAAGTGAACTCGTATCTACTTTTGATGCTAATAAAAGGCTTGAACTTGTAACCAAGGCACAGCAGATATTAAATGAAGATGTAGCAAATGTCTTTCTTTTAACAACCAATAATAATACAGTATCTAAAGCAAATGTAGACAATGTAACAGTATTTCCTATAGATTATTATTTCATGACAAAGGATGTAACAATTGAATAATGATAAGATATTAGAAATAAAAGACTTAAATATAAGTTATAGGCAAAAACAGGCTGCCGTATCCAATCTTTCCCTTTCTATAAGAAGGGGAGAGATCTTAACTGTAGTTGGAGAGAGCGGCAGCGGTAAAAGTAGCCTTATACACGCTATTTTAGGGCTTTTATCGGCAAGTGTAAGTATCAGCGGAACTATAGTCTATAAGGATAAGTATGTACTTAAGGACTTTGACGATAAGCTAAGAAAAGAAATATCGGGAAAAGAGATAGCTATGGTATTTCAGGATAGCCTAAGTCATCTTGATCCGATTAAAAAAATTGCTTATCAATATGATGAATTTATATTAGCCCATGAAAAGCTTACTAAGGAAGGGTGCAGGAAACTGGAAAGAGAAAGCCTTAAGAAACTCGGGTTTGATGATGCAGACAGGATACTTAATTCCTATCCTTTTGAACTTAGCGGCGGTATGCAGCAAAGAGTCGGCATAGCCATGGCGCTTACTTTCAATCCGGCACTTTTACTTGCAGACGAGCCTACCTCAGCCTTGGATGTAACCTTGCAGGTGCAGGTGGTGGAAGAACTTTTAAGGCTGTCTAAGGATTTTAATACGGCAATGATAATAGTTACTCACAACATGGGTGTTGCTGCACACATATCCGATAATATAGCAGTTATGAAAGACGGCAAGCTGATAGAGTACGGCAGCAAGGAAGAAGTTATAAAAAGTCCTAAGACGGAGTATACAAAAAAACTTATAGAAGCCATACCTAAACTCGAAGACATAAGGTTTGCCGACAGAAAGGGCGAGGTTGTGTAATATGGAAAATGTACTGACTATAAAGAATTTATCTAAAAATTTTAACAAGGTCAAGGCTTTAGATAATGTAAGTTTCGAGCTTGAAAAGGGTGAGATACTTGGAATAGTGGGAGAGAGCGGCAGCGGTAAAAGTACATTGGCTAAGGTAATTACACGCATAGTAAAACCTGATGGCGGAAGTATTTTATTTAAAGGGGAGGATTTTACAAAGCTTAACAGTGCAAAGTTAAGGGAATACAGAAAAAATGTGCAAATGGTATTCCAAAATCCTAACTCAACCTTCAGTCCGAGAATGAACATAGGTGATTTTTTGTGCGAGGGTATGCTTAATTTTAAACTTGCAAGCAAGAAAGAGGCATTAAAAAAGGCTAAAGAGTACTTAGAGCTTGTAAAACTTCCTACCGATATTATGGAAAGACTGCCGCATCAGCTTAGCGGAGGGCAGCTTCAAAGAGTAGTTATAGCCAGAGCCTTGACCCTAAGCCCTGAAGTACTTATCTATGATGAGGCAACTGCCGCCTTAGATGTGTCGGTGCAGCAGGATGTGCTTAAACTTATGTATGATTTGAGAAAATCCTGTGATAACTCCGTTATCTTTATCTGCCATGACCTTGCGGCAGTAAGGCTGGTAGCAGATAGGATTATAGTAATGTATAACGGTAAGATAGTTGAAATAGTAGAAAGTAGGAATCTGCTGAGCGAGTCTAAAGAAGAGTATACTAAAAAACTGCTGGGCTCGGTGTTTGAGGTAAAGTAGTAGAATATTAGAGCTTGCTAAGGTTGAAATAATGCTACCGCAATCCCACCGGCTTTAGACGGTGAGTTAAGGTAGTATAAGAAAAAACAATAGGGCAGGGACTGCCCGAATTAACGCCTGTGGAGATAGTAGGTTGCGAGGTCAGCGAAGCAGGAAGCCCATAGGCTTTAGACTATGGGTAGTTCACAGTCTTAAATTATTTCCGAGAATGGGTGCAAAACTTTCTAAAAGGGTATCATTTAGAACAGACTATAAATACTTAATATGGAAAGATTATGTAATCATTTACAAGGAAAGTAAAGAATATGTGGAGATTTACCGTGTTCTCAATAGATATCAGGACATTACAAGAATCTTTAATGAATAAAAAAGCACCTCATATTAAGTATTTGTTTAGAGAATCAGTACAAAAGAACTACCGCAGTTAAACTGTAAGCATAGTTGACTGCGGTAGTTTCTTATATCGTAGGAGTTAATTAACCATCATTTTGAGAGGTGAAAATAGATGTAAGACTAAAATCCGTTTTTGCCCCCTTCACAGTGTAAATAAACTTTTCACTTCAATATTGTATTAAATCTCCTTAATATACTGGAAAAAAACAAATAATTTATGTATAATAGGCTATCGTATCAGTGATTAATTCAATACGGATCGAGAGGTGGATTTTGAAGAAAATATTGTATACAGTGTGGGACTGTATATATCCTGTTGTAACATATTTGCTCATAACATCACTTGCATTCCTGGTGCCTGTTTTACCGGGAGAGGTATACACTTTACTACCTATGATTGACTTTAGCAATGCTATGATACTCAATTCTCTTGCCGCAATAATACTTATATTTACATGGTTTGGTATTATTTATACAAGTAAGTCCGGTGAGAAAAAAGAACCTATAGGAATGGCGGCACTTTTTTCCACAAAGCTTAAAGACTATGTTTTTATAGGCTGGCTTGGCATAAGCCTTGGGATTTGTCTTAGTGTAGCAGTATCGATATTTGGTATAAGTGAACAGGATGAGGCATTCAAACAGGTAAACGAGCTTATAGAAAGCCAACCTTTTTGGCTTAAAATTGCAAGTGTGGGAATTATAATACCTATACAGGAAGAACTTATGTATAGAGGACTTATATATAAGAATATAGAGCAAAGATATGATCACATCAAGGCGGCTGTTATCTCATCTACGGTATTTGCTGTGATGCATATGAATCTAAGCCAGGGAATTTACGCTTTTTTGATGGGATTTGTATTGGCTTTTATATATCAAAAAACTAAGAATATATATGCTTGCATTACATTTCATTGCAGTGCCAATATTTTTGCGGTATTTGTAAGTACGAATACGGTAAAAGGCTTCCTTATGGAAAATGTGTATTTAGTACCTGCAGTATTGCTATGTATGATTGTAAGTGCATATGTTATTATACTGTATCTACATAAAGAATATAGGAGGAATATTTAGCTTGAAATTATTAAGTGTTGCTATACCTTGTTATAACTCGGCAGCCTATATGAGAAAATGTATAGACTCTGTGCTTAAGGGTGGCGAAGATGTTGAAATACTTATAGTAAATGACGGTTCATTTAAAGATGATACAAAAGAGATAGCTGATTGGTATGAGAAAGAATATCCTACTATTTGCAAAGCCATACATCAGGAAAATGGCGGACACGGTGCTGCTGTAATGGCAGGGCTTATGGCTGCAAGCGGTATGTTTTTCAAGGTCGTAGACTCTGATGACTGGTTGGATGAGACTTCTTACATGAAGATACTTGATAAACTTAGGTTCTTTGCAAATGAGTCCGACACACAGCTTGACATGATGATAAGCAACTATGTATACGAAAAAGAAGGTGCCACACATAAGAGGGTAATGAATTACAGAAGAGTCATTCCTACTGAAAAAATACTTACATGGGATGAGATAGGGCGCTTTCTTCCGGGTCAGTATATACTTATGCATTCGGTAATATATAGAAGACAGTTGCTTATTGACTGTGGACTGGAACTTCCAAAGCATACCTTCTATGTAGATAATATATTTGTGTATACACCTCTTCCGTATGTGAAGAACCTATATTATCTGGATGTAAATTTCTACAGGTATTTTATAGGAAGAAATGATCAATCAGTCAATGAAGCTGTTATGATAGGAAGAATAGATCAACAGCTTAAGATTACCAAAATCATGCTGGATGCATACGATTTATATAAGATAAAGAGCAAAAAACTTACAAGGTATATGATACTTTATATAGAAATAATGATGGTTGTCTGCTCAATACTTGCTATAAAATCAGGGACGGAAGAAAATATGCAAAAGAAAAAAGAAATCTGGGCATATCTTAAAAAGAACAATTTAAGACTGTATATGAGAATCAGATGGGGATTTTTGGGACAGAGTATGAATCTTCCGGGCAAAGCAGGAAGACAGGTATCTATAATGGGATATAAGATTACACAAAAATTCTATGGATTTAACTAATGCATCGTTTCTTAAATAAGCATAGCAAAAAACTTGCTTAAAAATATTAAGAGTTTTTGATGTGTTGTTCGGCAAGCGATGTACTTGTTACCTTAACTATTACTTGGAGCAAGTTACAGTTCAGATAATACATTCATCTTCGTCAAAAAAAACTGAAAATGCTTTAATTTTATCTATAAACCGGACGAAGATGAATTCCGGCAGTAGCCTGATAGATACCCATGTATAATATACACCTGAAAGCAAGCTTTCGTTTGGTATATTATACATGGATATCTAAACTACCTAAACTGTAACAGCTAATGTATCGTTTCTTAAATAAGCAAATTAAATTCGTTGCCGAATTTTTAACTATAGGCTATAATTAGCTTTGATTTAACTTTGAAAGGTGGTATATAAAAAAATGACTTTATTAGAAAATTGGAGAAATAAAGCCTACGGAGAGGGTACTAATGATAAGCAAAAAGAAGAATTGTGGAAAAGATATTTCCTTGTAGAAAAAGGAATTTATGAGCAGATACTTGAAGAGCCGGATAAGGTAATATCATGCACGGTATCAGAGCTTGCTGACAGATACGGAACAGATATAGAGACTATTACAGGATTTTTGGACGGTATCAATGATTCGCTTAAGGAAGAGAATCCTATAGAGACTATGGATGAAAACACAGCGGTTAAGATAGAAATAGATCCGGAAAAGCTCTACTATAACATGGTAGAGGCAAAGGCTGACTGGCTATATAGCCTACCTCAGTGGGATAAGATACTTAATGAGGGAAGAAGAAAAGAGCTTTATAAAGAACAGAAGAAGAGTGGAACTGTAGTAAAGGGAAGGAAAATAGGGCGTAATGAAACTTGCCCTTGCGGAAGTGGAAAGAAATATAAGCACTGCTGTGGAAAGAATTAGTACAGGGAATCAATGATAGCTAAACCGGATATCCAAACTGTAATCTAATTACTGCTTAGGCTATATTGTAAAATTAAAAATATGCAATTAACAAAATAGGCTGTATCAAAACAATATCAGTTTTGTAACAGCCTTTTGTGAACTGCCCATTGTCTAAGGCTAAAAAACTTACTATAAGTTTTGTGGCAGAGCTTTTAATATACATTAATTCGGGCAGTTGCTCCCCTACTTGATGACAGTACAAATAATTTACTATTTTTGGCAACCCTACCCCACCGTATAAAGTCGGCGGGACTACGGTTGCTTTATTCAAAAGAAAATCTTTTATACGGAAAGGCGAAAAATGAGTATATACACAGGATTTGCAAGTGTTTATGATGTATTTATGGATGATATACCCTATAAAGCTTGGGCTTTGGATATAGAAAAAATATTAAAAGAATACGGTATAAGCAAGGGCATAGTTGCGGAACTGGGTTGTGGAACAGGTAGTCTTACACAGGAGTTGGCTGCACTGGGCTTTGATATGATAGGAATAGACAGCTCCTATGATATGCTCGATATAGCCATGTCTAAAAGGGATGAAAACGGGCAGGACATCTTATATCTTTGTCAGGATATAAGAAGTTTTGAATTGTACGGTACCTGTGCAGCTATAGTAAGCCGCTGCGATACATTTAACTATATATTGGAATTTGAAGACCTCGTAAATTCATTTAAACTGGTCAATAATTACTTAGACCCGAAGGGACTTTTTATATTTGACTTAAACAGCATTTATAAATACAAAGAAATATTGGCGGACAATACTATAGCGGAAAACAGGGAAAATGAAAGTTTTATATGGGAAAATTATTATGATGCTGAGGCTAAGTTAAACAGCTATGAACTAAGCGTATTTGTAAAAGAAGAAGACGATAAATACATAAAATATGAAGAACAGCATATTCAAAGAGCATACAGCCTTGATGAGATAAAGGCTGCATTAAAAGAAGCCAGACTTGAATTCTTATCGGTAACGGATGCAGACAGCAAAAAAGAAGCGGACGAGTTTACGCAAAGATATCTGATAGTTGCCAAAGAGTCGGGTAAGTAAAGATACGGAAAGGAAGAAAATGTCAGATTATATAATTAAAGCAACGGCAGGAAAGGGAAGTGTCAGAGCCTTTGCCTGCCTTAGTACCAAAACTTGTGAAGAAGCAAGGAAGGCACATAATACCTCTCCGGTAGTAAGTGCGGCACTGGGAAGGATGCTTAGTGCCGGGCTTATGATGGGATCTATGATGAAAAACGACAAAGATTTAACAACTCTTAAAATAGAAGGCAGCGGTCCTATGAAGGGTGTGCTTGTTACCGCTGACAATAAAGGAGGGGTCAAGGGTTATCCTTTTAATCCACTGGTTATAATTCCGCCAAACAGCAAGGGAAAGCTTGATGTGGCTGAGGCTATAGGAGTGGGAATACTTACAGTTATATCCGACACAGGCTTAAAAGAGCCTTATGTAGGACAGGTAGAGCTTATATCAGGAGAGATAGCGGAAGATATAGCCTATTACTATGCAAGCAGTGAGCAGGTTCCGTCTGCGGTAGCACTGGGAGTACTTATGAATAAGGACAATACAGTAAAGGCGGCAGGAGGATTTATTATACAGTTAATGCCGGGAGCGGATGAAGAAGTTATAGAAAAGATAGAAGAAAAAATAGGAAGTATAGCAACTGTAACGACTCTTATATCCGAAGGTAAAAGTCCTGAAGACATACTTGAGCTTATACTTGGAGACCTTAACCTTGAAATCAATGAAAAAATAGAGGCGGGCTTTAGATGTAATTGCAGCAGAGAAAGAATAGAAAAGGCTTTGATAAGTATAGGAAGAAAAGAGCTTGAAACTATGGTAAGTGAAAATAAACCCATAGAGGTAGGCTGCCATTTTTGTAATAAAAAGTACAATTTTAATGTAAATGATATAGAGCAGATATTAGAGGAAGTAAAGTCTGAATAGGTCATCACTCAGGTATATATAATATTACGAGTGAAAGCTTGTCTGATAAATTACTCTTACAAGTTTCGTGATATTTTGATGAAGATAAATTATTTGCCCAAATTGTAACTTAGTGATTAAGAGTTTATAAAAATAAATATTAAAGGGTAGGTTGGCAGGTGTTAAGTGGTATTCATAATTTAGATATAAAATATATTAAAAATGCCTACAAGCATTTTATGACTATTAACGAGCATAAAATTACGGTAATGGATCTTTGCTTTAAGGTAGGTCTTGTAAAACAGGCTTTTTTACATGACCTTAGCAAATACAGTCCGGAGGAATTTGCCTGCGGTATAAAGTATTACCAAGGTGTAAGAAGTCCCAATGCGGCTCAAAGACAGGAAAAAGGTTTTTCTGCGGCATGGTTACATCATAAAGGAAGAAATAAGCATCATTTTGAGTATTGGATAGACTACTCCATAACAAGGGGAGAGGGGCTGATAGGAATGAAGATGCCTCTTAGATATGTACTTGAGATGGTGTGCGACAGAATAGCGGCTTCCAAGGTGTATAATAAAGGACATTATACTACGGATATACCATGGGAGTATTATAATAAAAGTCGCATACCGGATAAAGATATGCACAAGGATACAAGGGCTTTACTTGAAAAGCTACTTATCATGAATAAAGATAAGGGAGAAAAGCATATGCTTGCATATATGAGGTGGCTTTTAAAGCATCCTGATGTTTATGAAGCTAATTGATAAAGTATAAAAATACAATAATATTGCCTTTAAAAATCCGGCAGCGGATATCGCAAAATATTTAACTAAAACCGTGAGGAGGTAGGGATGAGAACTATAAAAGAAAGAGATATTTTAAGTATTGCACCCAATGCAAGTGCTGTGAACAATGCGAAAAAAATCTCTTCAGGCTCTCAATTTGTTAGAAGATTAAGGTCTGAGGATGACAGTTTTTATATGGGAGAGTGCAAGGGAAGCGGAAAGTCCAACTATATAGTCTCAGCAGATTATATAGAGGAAGAAAATCCGGTATTCAGATGCAGTTGCCCCAGCAGACAGCTTCCATGTAAGCACAGCATAGCTTTATTATATGAGATGTTAAATCAAAAAGAATTTGAAGTTACGGACATACCCGAGGATATACTGGAAAAAAGAAAGAAAAAAGAGGCAAGAGAAGCTAAAAAGCAGGAGACTAAGGAGACGGGAGCAGATAAGCCGGCTAAGAAAAAAAGCCCTGCAAGCAAGGCGGCAGCTAAGAAAAAGACAAGTAAACAACTTGAAGGTCTGGCAGTTTTAAGAAAAATGGTAAATGAGCTTTTACTTTCAGGACTCTCAACCATGGGTTCAATATCATTAAAATCTTACAAAGACCTTGTTAAACAGCTTGGAGATTATTACCTAAGCGGAGCACAGACCTACTTTACCGAACTGGTACTTGAGATAGAAAAGTATCAAAAAGACAGCGACAGCATACATTATAAAAATTCAATAGAGGTGCTTAAAAGACTTCGTGCCTTGGAAAAAAAGGCAACGAAATATCTTGAGGAAAAACTTGATTCCGACAATTTGGAGATAGACGATAACACCCTGTACGAGGATCTTGGAGGTATATTAAAGCTTGACGACCTTGACCGTATGGGACTCACAAAAGAAAATGCAGATTTAGTGCAATTAAGTTTCAGAGAAGTTTACAATGAGTCAAGAAAAGAATTTATAGATGTTGCATATTGGATAGACCTTGAATCAGGTGAAATATCCTACAGCCTAAACTATAGACCTGTAAAAGCACTCAAATACATAAAAAAAGAAGACTCCTGCTTTGACATATTGGAAGTTAAAAAACTCTACTATTACCCGGGAAGTCTTAACAAAAGGATAAGATGGGATACTTCCGTACTAAAAGACAGAGATGCTAAAACGCTTAAAGTGGTTAAATCAAAGGCATATAACAGTATAAAAGAGGCTGTAAAGGCTGCAAAGGCAGAGCTTAAAAATACCTTGTCCGAATCTTCCTACGGCTTTTTAATTAATTATGAGAGTATATGTGAACTTGAGAATGAAAAAGGCAGAGTGTGGGTTATTAAAGATAGAGAGGGAGATAAATTAGAGCTTAAAAATCAGGATACTATAGACACTGTAGAGCTGATAAAGTTTATGGACTATGAGGAAGTAAGGAAGGACGGCGCTATCTTCGGGAAGATATATTATAGCGTAGAGGACAGAAAGCTATATATGGAGCCTTGCAGTATAATTACAGATAATAATATTATCAGTTTGGAATATTAGTAGGGGAGGAATCGTCATGAACTTAAATGTAATACATGAATTAAGGGATAGACTGGAAAGTATTTCCATAGCAGGGCTTGGCCTTATAAAAGAAGATTTCAGGCTTAAGAGAAATATTGAAAAGCTTGAAGAATATGTAAGTATAGCACCTGTATTTAAGCAAATACATGAGCTGGCTAAAAGATTGCAAAGCGATGAATGTACTCAAAAAGCGGATGTACTTTTGGATCTGATAGCACTTACGGATGCACTTTTATGCACACAGGCAAGTTACTCAAGCGAGGGTAAGGAAGTAGAGAAAAGTGAATTATCCAAAGAAAAATTTTTATATCAGGACATACCCTATAGTAAACTAAAACCGATAATTGAAAGTTTTATGGGAAGCGGCAGCGGAAGATACGCAATTATCAGGGATAATATGGAGGCAAGTCCCAATCTTTTCAAAGATATACGCATAAAAAGGCTTATGGTAAAAGCTCTTGGCGACAGTTATGCGGAGCTTGCACAGTTGGTAGAAACAAAGCTTTGTGATGAGGACAAGACTATAGTTCCTCTTCTTAAAAAAGACTTTGATAAAGAAGGCTCCAAGGAGATGGTAAGAAGAGTCAGAATTATCGCACATATCATGAAGGAAGAGGATAATGATTTTTACATAAGCCTTCTTGAGGGCAGCTCCAAGGAGATAAAAGAAGAGGCTATAAGGGCACTTAGATTTGATAAGTCCAATGTGGACTTGCTTTTAGATCTGGCAAAGACCGAAAAGGGCAAACTCAAAGAGGCGGTTAATGAGTCCATATCCCACATGAGCGGTAAAAAGGTTATAGAATACTGGACTAAGCTTTCGGCAAGTAAAGCTGTAGAAGCTGCAAAAAATCTTGTAAATCAGACAAGTGACTGGGCAGCAGATATAGTGGCTGATATGATAGAAAAATTCCTGGAAAAAAACGACTTGGAAAATGCAAAAACTAAGGAAGAACAGCAAAAGATAAAAAATGATCTGGCTGTGATTTGGAGAGCCGGAGTTTTTAAAAAGTCAAAGAGGATAGAAGCTCTTTATGATAAGGTATATAAGCTCGTGCCGGAGCAGGTAGTAGAGTCTTTGGTGCTGCAAATATACAAAAGGCCTAGTGAGCATCTGTATGAGCTTTCAAAGGAACTTTATAAAAAACACGGCAAGGACTTCTTAAAACCGCTTTTTATTTCAGCATTGTTTTTTGAAAGCAAGGAAAGCTTATACGATGAGTACCATAAGCATCTTGAAGAAATCAAGAAGAGTAATATATCAAATAATACAGTACTCAATGAGCTTATGAAGATGGCTTATGATGAGGATAAGAAAAAGTATATATACATGAACTATATGTATAGTAACATGTATCCTTATTATAGAAGCTATGATCATAATTCGGGAAGCCATGTAATAGAAGCCGGTTTTGATGAAAGATGGTATAAGACTTTATTTGATTTATATGACAAGTATGGAAGTGCTTACAAAACATATTACAGCAGGTATTCCAATCCGTTCAGTGAATTTTTGGCAAAAATCTATAATCCCGATTTGGGACTGGATGAGATGTACGGAGAGCATTTTTATAATAATATTAAAAATATAGGTCCCACAACTGCGGATATTCAAATGTTACAAAAATGTAACTGGACTTATTATGAGGGGATTTTTGATAAGGCGGAATCCAACTATGTTATAAGAAACATACTTAACAATATAGACTTTGATAAGGACTTTGTTATAAAGCAGCTTGACAGGCTTATATCAGATAAGAGTATAAATAAAAAAATCAATCTAAAAACCCTAAAAGAATGGAAGGAGCAGCTGGAGGGCGGTATGTCCTATGATATGCTGTCATATTAAAATTATGAAAAAGACAAAAACTAAAGAAGAACAAATACAAAGACTGCCGGTAGAGGAGTTATTTAAAAAAGAGATAGATGCACTGATAGAAAATGAAAAATACCCCATACCCACAGGTTGGAGGATGTCTCCAAGGTCTGTACTTACCTATATATGCGGAGGTAAAGTAGGTGATATGGAGATAGTGCCTAAGTACATAGGGCATCAAAGACTGGTAGAGATAGCCATATCAACACTTGTTACCGACAGAGCCTTACTTTTAATAGGAGAGCCTGGAACTGCGAAGTCTTGGCTTTCAGAGCATCTTACCGCTGCTATTAACGGTAATTCCACAAGGGTTATACAAGGAACTGCCGGAACTACCGAAGAGCAGATAAGATACTCATGGAACTATGCCATGCTTATAGCTAACGGACCCAGCAAAGAAGCCATGCTTCCAAGCCCCATATACAGAGCTATGGAAGAGGGGGCTATAGCAAGGGTTGAGGAGATCTCAAGATGTGCCTTGGAAGTACAGGACAGTCTTATATCATTATTATCCGAAAAAAGACTTGCCGTACCGGAGCTTGGTATAGATATACCGGCTCAAAAAGGCTTTTCGGTTATAGCCACTGCCAATACCAGAGATAAGGGCGTAAATGATATGTCAGCCGCATTGAAAAGAAGGTTTAATATAGTGGTACTTCCATCACCGGCAAGCCTTGAAGCGGAGATGGAGGTAGTAAGAACCAGAATACATCAGCTTTCAAAGAACCTTGACCTTAATGCGAAGTTGCCGGAAGAAGATGTGATAGAAAAGGTTTGTACTATATTCAGAGAGCTCAGATCAGGGCTTAGTCTTGATGGCAAACAAAAACTTAAAACAACCTCAGGTGTGCTTTCCACAGCGGAGGCTATTTCCTTACTCGCAAACAGTATGGCACTTGCAGGAAGTTTTGGTGACGGAAGTATAAGTGATTACGACTTGGCAGCCGGGCTTCAGGGAGCTATAGTCAAGGAAGACAGCAAGGATTCCAAGGTGTGGGAAGAGTACCTTGAGAATATTATGAAAAAGAGAGGCTCCTCATGGCTGCCTTTATATAAAGAATGTAGAGAGCTTAACGGGTAGGAATTTATACTGTAACAGTTTGAGCATGAAAACTATTTGCTGCATCTAATGAATTGCATTATCGGCTGAGTTTGGCTAAAACTGTTATTTTGTTACAGCTCAGGTAGCTCGGATATATATGTATAATATGTACCTGAAAGCAAGCTTTCATTTAGCATATTATACATATATATCCTACCTGAACTGTAACATTACTTTACAAATGATATGCAGATTATAACACAGAGAGAAAAGGATAGAAGATGGATATAAAAACAGACAGGGATCTATATAATCCCAATTCCGAATATGTCCATATATTCGGTGTGCGACATCACTCTCCGGCTGCTGCCATGCACTTGTTAAACTTTTTACAAGAAGTAAAACCTAAACTTATATTGATAGAAGGACCTTCAGATTTTAATGAGCTTATAAAGGATTTGATGTCCAAGAAGATAAAACCGCCTATGGCAATAATGGCATATACCTTAAAAGCTCCGATAAATACGGTGCTGTATCCTTTTTCGCTATATTCTCCCGAGTACCAAGCTATATGCTTTGCAAGAGACTTTGGCTGTCAATGTGAGTTTTGTGATCTTCCGTCAAATATAAGCTTAAGTTTGGAAAAAAGAGAAAAAGAAGATGATGAAGGCAGTAAAAAAAGCATAAAAGGAGAGGTTTATAAAAAACTTGATGAAAGCTCTTTGGATATGGATGACGAAACCTTTTGGGAAAGAGTTATGGAGCAGTCCAAAGATTATAAGGCTTATATGCAAGGCTCTTACATATATGGCAGAAGTTTAAGAGAGCTTACCTTGGAAGGAAATAAAGAAGATGTCTACAACTTGGTAAGAGAAGCCTATATGAGAAAGGTCATAGACTCACATATTAAGAGCGGAACAGCTGCCAAGGATATAGTTGTAATAGTCGGAGCCTACCATATAGCCGGAATAACTCCCGATTTAGAGCCTATGAGCGAAAAAGAGCTTAAAGGGCTTAAAAGAACGGAGATAAAAAAGACCATTATGCCCTACTCTTACTTTAGGCTGTCTGAAAGGTCAGGTTACGGTGCCGGCAACCATGCACCGGCTTATTATGAGCTTTTATGGGAAGCCTTGCTTAAAGGAGATGTGGAGCATCATGCATTTTCCTACCTTTCAAGACTTGCCGAAAGTTACAGAGAGTACGGAGGCTTGGTATCCTCCGCACAGGTAATAGAGGCTGTGGAACTTTCATATAACCTTGCCAAGTTACATGATTCAACGATCCCCACACTTAAGGATTTGCGAGATGCAGCCGTAACTTGTATGGCAGAAGGAAGTTTTGCCAATCTTGCCATAGCCTGTGCCAAGGTGGAGATAGGAACGAAAATAGGCTCTATACCCGAGGGGCTTAGTCAAACCTCTATACAGTCGGACTTTTATGCAGAACTTGGAAGATTAAAACTTGATAAATACAAGTCGCTTACAGCACAGGAATTAAGGCTTGACCTTAGGGAAAATATCAAGGTAAAAAGTGAAAGTTTGGCTTTTATGGATCTTGAGAGATCCTTTTTCCTGCACAGACTTAGAACCTTGGGTATAGATTTTGCAATACTTCAGGGAAATAAGCAGGAGAAAGCTACTTGGTCTGAAGAATGGATTTTAAGATGGACACCCGAGGCAGAGATACAGATAGTAGAAGCCGTATTAAAGGGAGATACCATAGAGCAGGCACTTGCCTTTTTATTAAAAGAAAAGCTTTCAAATGTTTCAAATATCAGGGAAGTCATGTCGGTCATAGAAGAAGCCTACTACTGCGGTATGCCGTCTGCACTAAGTCTTGCGGTTGAAACCTTGCAGGGTATAGCGGTAGATGCGGCTGCTATAGTGGATATAGCGGATACCTTATATAGGATCTCAAACATTTTGTCATACGGAGATATAAGAAAGCTTGACAGAAAGCCCCTTGAGCCTATAGTAAGTCAGCTGTTTTTAAGAAGCTGCCTGCTTTTACCGGGGGAGTGTGTATGTGATGAAGCTGCATCGGTAGAAATAGCCAAGGCTATTATGCTGTTACATGAAGTGTCAGTAAAACAGGAGTTTCTTGATATTTCAAGGTGGCACAGAACCTTGGAAGAAATATCAAAAAGAGATGACCTTAATACAAAGCTTTCCGGCATAGCTACAGCTATTTTGATAGAGTTATCAAAGATAAGCGATGAGGAAATGTCGGTTGAGATGCAAAGAAGACTCTCAAGGGGTGTACCTGCAGACCTTGGAGCTAACTGGTTTGAGGGCTTGGCTATGAAGAACAGATATTCACTGATAGCAAGGCTTTCGATTTGGAGACAACTTGGTGAATATATAGACAGCCTTGACGATGAAGAATTTAAGAGGGCACTGGTATCGCTCAGAAGGGCATTTGCAGACTTTAATCCTGCCGAAAAGCAAAGTATAGCCGAAAACCTTGCAGAGATTTGGGATTTGAATGCTTTATCAGTGGCGGAAGCTTTGGCTACTACCTTAAATGAAGAAGAAGTGGAAAAGTTAAGTGAGCTGGCGGAATTCGACTTTGACGATATATAGATACGGGAGATGATATGAGTAATATTAAAGAAGAGGATAAGGAGAATGTTTCCAAAGTAAAAAGGTGGAGGCTGATATTAGGAGAGACGGTAGAAAAAGACTTTGAGGAAATGTCGGGCAACATGGATATAGCCCTTAACAAAGATGAGCTTTTGATGGATCAGGCATTGGCGGCTATCTATAATGAAGGCTCTGAGTCCTATCTTGGCAGCAGGGGAGCCGGCAGAGGTAAGTCAAGTCCCCATATAAGCAGATGGCTTGGTGATGTAAGGAATTTATTTGATAAAGATCTGGTAAGAATCATACAGGCTGATGCAATGGAAAGATGCGGCTTAAAGCAACTTATGTTTGAGCCGGAGATCTTAGAAAACTTGGAGCCTGATGTAAATCTTGCAAGTACGATACTTTTACTAAAGGATCAAGTGCCAAAACAAAGTAAGGAAGGTGTCAGAAACTTTATTAAGAAGATAGTTGAAGAAATCAACAAGCTTTTGGAAAGTGATCTAAAAAGAGCGGTCAATGCAAGCATCAATAAAAGACAGCACAGCCCTATTCCTTCCGCTGCGGCACTGGACTTTAATACCACTATAAAAAGAGGTATTAAAAATTATAATCCAAGCTTAAAAAGGATAGTGCCTGAGCATTATTACTTTTTTGACAAGCAGGCTAAGACCGCAGCAAGTAAGTATACAATTATACTTGATATAGACCAAAGCGGATCCATGGGAGAGTCGGTAATATATTCTTCTATAATGAGTTGTATACTTGCCAGTATGTCGGCTATTAATACAAGGGTGGTTGCCTTTGACACCAATATAGTTGACCTAAGTGAAAAGACCGAGGATCCGGTAGACTTACTTTTCGGTTTTCAGCTTGGAGGCGGTACGGATATTAATAAGTCAATAAATTATTGTAAAAAATATATAGAAAACCCCAAAAAGACTATATTTTTCCTGATTTCGGATCTGATGGAAGGGGGCAACAGAGCCGGTATGCTAAGAAATCTCCTTGAGTTAAAAGAATCCGGAGTTACCGTAGTGTGCCTGCTTGCCATAGCTGACGGCGGAAAACCCTACTATGATGCACAAATGGCAACTAAAATAGCAGCTATGGATATAGCCTGCTTTGCCTGTACCCCCGAAAAACTGCCCTTACTTTTGGAAAAAACACTTAAAGGACAGGAACTTAAAGGACTTGGAGGAATTGAGTAAGTCGGCATTATAAGTAATGTTATTTTTACTTATACCGATATTGCAGCCTATTATGTTTTATTTGCTATCTTATATATGCAAAATAAAATAAAGGATTAGTTTAATAATTGGGCAAATTCTGCATTTAGAAATATTTACTGTAAAGGGGGAATGAATGAATTTAGAGAATAACTTAAATGATAAGCAATTGGAAGCGGTAAAGCATACCGAAGGTCCTCTTTTAATACTTGCCGGTGCAGGTTCGGGAAAGACCAAGGTGCTTGTGCATAGGATTGCTTATTTGATAGAGCATATGAGAGTAAGCCCGTACAACATCATGGCTATAACATTTACCAATAAGGCGGCAGCTGAAATGAGGGAAAGAGTCGAAAGGATAATACCCAATGTCGGTGCAAGTATATGGGTAATGACCTTTCATGCAAGCTGTGTGAGAATGCTCAGAAGGTTTATAGACAGAATAGGCTATGATAATAATTTCAGTATCTATGATACGGAAGATCAGAAAACTTTGATTAAGAGAATATATAAAAACTTAAACCTCGATCCTAAAATTATAAAAGAAAAGACTGCAATCAGAGCTATATCTTCGTATAAAGATGAGCTTACCTCACCTGAGGAAGCCTTAAGGCAGACCAATGACTTTTATGACAGGCAGATAATAAACATATACAGTGAATATCAAAAGGCTCTAAAACAAAACAATGCCTTGGACTTTGACGATATTATTGTCAAATGTGTGGAGCTTTTAGAAAGAGATGAGGAAGTAAGAGAGTACTATCAGGAAAAGTTCAAATACATCATGGTGGATGAGTATCAGGATACCAACAATGCACAGTTTAGGCTTATTAAGCTTTTGGCAGATAAGTATAAAAATCTTTGTGTTGTGGGAGATGACGACCAGTCCATATATAAATTCAGAGGGGCTAATATATTTAATATATTAAACTTTGAAAATGTATATAAAGATGCAAAACTTATCAAGTTAGAGCAAAACTACCGCTCCAAGGCTAATATATTAAATGTTGCCAATGCCGTTATAAAAAATAACAAGGGAAGGAAGGACAAGAGTCTTTGGACTGCCAATGACAGCGGAGAAAAGATACGAGTACTGGAATTTGAGAATGCCGCAGGTGAAGCCGAGTTTATTATTAATGAAATTAAACAAAAGGCAAGTGATTACAGTGAATGGGCGGTGCTTTACAGAACCAATGCACAGTCAAGACTTTTGGAAGAGCACTGTGTACTTCTTAATATTCCTTATCAGTTGGTAGGAGGAGTTAATTTCTACCAAAGAAAGGAAATAAAGGATGTAGTGGCATATTTAAAAATTCTTTCCAATCCGAATGACGATATATCCTTACTTAGAATCATCAATTTGCCAAAAAGAGGTATAGGGGCAAGTTCTATAGCAAAGATAAGTGCGTACGCAAGCCTTAACTCATTAAGTTTGTGGGAGGTGCTGTCAGATATTGACAATATAGAGGAGCTGTCAAAGTTAAAATCAAAGTTTTCGGTATTTAGTGAAAGTATTGAAAAATTACATGAGGCTAAGGAAAAAGAAGAGTCGGTAGCCGATATAATTGATTTTATTATGGATGAAATAAACTACAAGGCATCTTTTTTGGAAGAGGGTACAGAGGAAGCTCTTGCAAGAATTGAGAATATAGAAGAGTTTAAGAATAAGGCAAGGGAGTACGAAAGTACCGAACTTGAGGCATTTTTGGAGGACATTGCATTAATTGCCGATATAGACAGGTATGATGAGGACAGCAAAAGGGTTACGCTTATGACTTTGCATGCTGCCAAGGGACTGGAATTTCCCTATGTGTATATGAGCGGTATGGAAGAGGGACTTTTTCCAAGCAGTATGAGCCTTTTTACCGGTGATGAGTCGGATATTGAGGAAGAAAGAAGACTTTGTTATGTGGGAATTACCAGAGCAAAGAAAGAGCTTTGCATGACCTTTGCAAAGTTCAGAATGCAAAACGGTGATATGAGATATGGAAATATATCAAGGTTTGTAAGTGAGATACCCTCTGAGTTTGTGCAGTCCAACGCCAAAAGCAGAAGTCGCAGCGACTTTAGAGCCGGCTCTTATGAAAAAAAGTCAAACAATAGCGAAAACTACTATAATGAAGTTTATAGAAAGTCTATAGAAATCAAAAAAACTTCAAAGCTTAATTATGATGTTGGAGACCGTGTAAGACACATAAATTTCGGTGAAGGAAGGGTTATTGATATAGAAGACGGAGCTAAGGATTACAAGGTAAGCGTGGACTTTGATAAATTTGGTGTAAAAAAGATGTTTGCAGGCTTTGCTAAATTAGAAAAAATATGATAAGCTAAGGAAAGAAATATTATGAGAGGAGTTGATTATATGAATAAATATAATCTTATAGGTAAAGAGACTATGGCTAAATTTGAAGAACTTATGAATGCTGCTAAGTTAAATGATTTTCTTAAGAAGAAAGAAGAAGAAGAGAGCAAAAAGAATACACTTATGTGGGTGTTTGCTTTAGTAGGTGCAGTGGTATGTGTAGCAGGAATAGCATATTTGGTATACAAGTTTATAAATAATAATCAAGATGATTATGATGATTTTGAGGACGACTTCGAGGATGATTTCTTTGATGAAGAGGAGAATGATTAAGAGTTACAGAGAGTAGGGAAGGCTTAGCCTTCCTTATTTTTTACTTATATACTCAAACTATTGCCGATATTACAGTCATTCATCCAATCAAACTTCCCATGCCTAAATTGAATCAGTACATTGAGACTTCAATATTACAGCTAATTTCATATGGCATATTATACATACATATCTAGGCTACCCAAACTGTAACTTAGCAATAGATTATATTACCAACAAATTATAAAAAGTCCTTTAGTTTATGACTTTTATTTGTTACAATATACGCAGGACTTATATGCTATTCTTCAAGGAGATTTTATGAAGAAGAGCGTTTTTATAATTATAGTATTTTGTATGTGTTTGTTTTGCGCTTGTAGCAGAGGCGAGGAAGTAAGGCTTGAGGAAGGAGAAAGTACTTGGTCACAGCCTCAATTTGAAACTGTTGCTTTATCAAGCAGTGAAGCTTCGCTTAGTGAAAGTCAGTCCACTATCTTTGTCCATGTATGCGGTAAGGTCAATGATCCGGCGGTGTATGAATTTGAAAACGGTGCAAGAGTGGTGGAAGCCATAGAAAAAGCAGGCGGTTTTATGGAAAATGCCGCTACGGACTATCTTAATCTTGCGAAGGTACTGACAGACGGCGAGAAGATCTATGTTCCCGACAAAGAAGAAGCTTTAGGCTTAAATCCTGTCAATATAGATACTGCACAGGGGAATGTAGCGGATGCCAAAGATACGAATACAAAGGTAAATATAAATACCGCCTCCAAAGAAGAGCTTCTTAGCTTAAAAGGCATAGGAGACAGCAGGGCGGAAGATATAATAAATTATAGGACAGAAAATGGCAAATTTGCAGCCATAGAAGATATTATGAAGGTTCCGGGGATAAAACAGGGAGCTTTTAACAAGATAAAAGATAATATCAGGGTAGAATAAGTTTTAATGGGAAGGATATGATATGCCACGCGCTTTAGTTGTAGATGATGAAAAGTTAATAGTAAAAGGAATCAGGTTTAGTTTAGAGCAGGACGGTATGGAAGTCGACTGTGCCTATGACGGAGAAGAGGCTTTAGCACTGGCTCGAAAAAATGAATATGATATAGTACTTTTAGATGTAATGCTGCCTAAGATAGAAGGTTTTGATGTGTGCAGGGCTATAAGAGAGTTTTCACAGATGCCTATTATTATGCTTACTGCCAAGGGTACGGATATGGATAAAATACTCGGCTTGGAGTACGGTGCCGATGATTATATAACCAAGCCTTTTAATATCTTGGAAGTAAAGGCGAGAATCAAGGCAATTATGCGAAGACAAAATAATAAGTCAAAACATGAGAGCAAGGAAGAAAATGTAATCGATGCCGGAAATATGCATATAGACATAGACAGCAGAAGAGTGCTTATAGGTGGTAAAGAGGTTAATTTGACAGCTAAAGAGTTTGACATATTGGAGTTTTTGGCAAGTAATCCGGGAAAGGTTTACAGCAGAGAACAGCTTTTGTCTAAGCTTTGGGGTGCAAAGTCAGGCCATGAGGTAGGAGATGCCAGAACCGTAGATGTGCATGTGAGAAGACTTAGGGAGAAGATAGAAAGCAATACCGGCGAAACCAAGTTTGTGCATACAAAGTGGGGAGTAGGATATTATTTTAGAGTAAAAGAGTAGGGTAAGGCGCTCGTTACAGTTGCTTATGTTGCGAGTCGCTGGGAATGTCAGTGTAAAGTGCTGTTTACTGCAGTTTTGTTGCAAGTCGGAATAGGAATATCAGTGTAAGGCACTGCCTACTGCAGCTTTGTTGCAAATCGGCAGAATAATGTATATTAGTATGAATATACTTTTTTACTTTTATTTGGACTGAACCCGGCAGAGGAATGGATATTAGATGAATATAAGGATATTGGCGGTTGGAAGCATAAAAGAAAGTTTTTATAAAGAGGCTGTAGCCGAGTTTAAGAAAAGACTTACGAGATATGCTTCGCTTGAAATTATTGAAGTAAAGGATGAAAAGACCGTAGAAAAAGCTTCCGAGGCTATTGACAGAAAGATAAAAGATGCGGAGGGTAAAAGATTACTTTCCAAACTTAATGAAAGCGACTTTGTTGTAGTGCTTGCAATAGAAGGGCAAAAGTTAAGTTCTACAAAGTTTTCACAAAAATTAGCCGAGTGGGAAGTAAGCGCAGGTTCCAGACTCACATTTATAATAGGAGGCTCTATAGGGCTTTGTGATGAGATTATAAAAAGGGCAAATGTCTTACTCAGCTTTTCGGATATGACATTTCCTCATCAGCTAATGAGAGTAATACTGTGTGAACAGCTTTACCGCTCTTATAGGATAAGAAATAATGAGCCTTACCATAAGTAAGTTGATATTTTTGATATACAAACGATGCACTGGACTTAAGTTGATAAGTTTGTTATACTTTTAAGGTTAAAGCATTATGTTTTGAGCGAGGAGGTAGGTATGATAGAAACCAAGGACAAGAGTAGACAATCACATAGTTTGTCGGACAATACTTTGGGAGAAGTAAAGATTGCAGATGAGGTCGTTGCTGTAATAGCAGGTCTTGCAACCACTGAGACTGATGGTGTGGCAAGCATGGCAGGTGATATCAGCGGTGATATTATAAGCAGATTAAGCATGAAAAAGCTCGTAAAGGGTGTAAAGGTTGAAGTTATAGAAAATCATGTAATAGTTGATGTGGCTATAAATGTATTATATGACACCAATATACCGTCAGTAAGTCAGAAAATACAGGATAAAGTTAAGCTTGCAATAGAGAATATGACCGGGTTAGAGGTTATAGAAGTTAATGTAAAGGTTATAGGAATACAAAGAGCTAAGGTATAGTCTTGTATATTGGCTTTATAGATTAAATATGAAAAACTGTTAAAAAGGGCTGTTGCATTTTAAGAGTTGTTTATAAGATATATGGAGGTATTATGAAAAATATCGATATATATTATATATGCTCTTTATCCGGCAACAGCCCTTTTTATAGCTAATTTTTAAGTCACAAAGTGATAATTAAAACTTTTAAGGATAATGATTTTATTCCAAGGAAGTTTCTTTATTTTCCTCTTTATATTTATAAAATACAAAATATAAAACTACAAGTCCCGGAATTATACAAAATACAGAAAAGTTACCTAGGAATGTTTCAAATTCCGGAGTAGTCCATGAAGTAGGGAAACCGTTTATAAAGTTATTTCCTACATGTATAATTATAGGGTATATGATGGACTTGGTTTTAATATATACATAACCTACTATAAGTCCCATAATAGCTGTATATATTGCTTGTACAAGTATTCCATGCCATACTCCAAAGAGTATAGCGGATATAATCACAGCAAAGCTTTCAGGCAGTATTTTTGATATGGTTTTTATAAGTAAGCCTCTAAATAAAAGTTCTTCAACTATAGGACCTGCAATTATTACGGCAATAAGAGTCCAGATATAACTTTCACTATCCAGTGAAGAGAATGCATTGTCAAATGACTCCAAACTTCCGGAAAAAATAGGTACATTGCTTAAAAAGGTATTAGCTATATCGAACCAAAGTTCGGATATACCGTTTACAGTAAATACAAGAAGTATACATGCAAGTACTCTATTTACTTTTATCTTTGAATGTATAAGTCTTCCCTTAGTGTAAGAACACTTAACAAATATACAAAGATATATGGGAAGCATGATTAATAAAGAGTAAGCTTCAACTTGAGTGCCGTTTGATGAAAGCCAATTATAATCAACATTAATTACATAGTAAACTATATGGTAAAAAGTATTACTTAATATGTCATAACTGAAATATAAAAATAAAGCAGCTATCAAGTATATTAAGAAATGTTTGATGTTTTCGTTATTCATGAAACCTCCGTTAGATACAAAATTAAAATAATGCTCCTAGATTATAATGTAAGATTGATTAAAAGTATAGAAGTTTTTTTATAAAAATTAAAATTTCACTTGAAATTATCTTTCAGATGTGTTATATTACTAAGCGTGTCAAATGCGGGGATGCTGGAACTGGCAGACAGGCTAGACTAAGGATCTAGTGATTGTACGATCGTGAGGGTTCAAGTCCCTTTTCCCGCATTAAACATAAGAACTGTTATAGCTATAGCAGTTCTTTTTACATAATAGGGGTAATTCCCCGTTAGATATGTAAAAAAGCCGAAGGCAGTTTGCGCAGAAATGGCGGAATTGGCAGACGCGCACGGTTCAGGTCCGTGTGATAGCAATATCATGAGGGTTCAAGTCCCTTTTTCTGCACTGGGTTTTAGAGATAGAATCTATTTTTTAAATTAAATATCAAAGTAAAGCGTTGAAGAGAAGAGTAGTATGTAGAGAGGACACAGAGAGGGATACAGTGCTGGAAGTATCCTTAAATCAAAACATATGAAGACCAACTCCGAGTGGCTCTAATCAAGCCCGTTGATTGCGTTACAATCACTTAAGCAGCAGGCAGCAGCCTGAATTAGGGTGGAACCGCGGTAAATATCGTCCCTGAACTAAGTATTTAGTTCGGGTTTTTTTGCATTTACGAATAAATAATAAGGGGGTACTTTATGAAGATAACACTTAAAGACGGTACAGTAAAAGAATATGAGCAGAGTATGAGCATATATGACATTGCGAAGGATATAAGCGATGGACTTGCAAGAGTATGCTGCGGAGGACTTGTAAATGGTGAAAAGGCTGACCTTAGAACAGTAATTGATAAGGACTGTGAATTGCAGATACTTACACCGAATGATGAGCTTGGACTTGCCGCAATCAGACATACCGGCTCACATGTACTTGCACAGGCGGTTAAAAGACTGTATCCTGATGCAAAGCTTGCAATAGGACCATATATTGACAACGGTTTTTATTATGATATAGAAAGAGAGCCTTTCTCAAGAGAAGATCTTGATAAAATAGAAGCCGAAATGAAAAAAATCGTCAAGGAAGACCTAAAAATAGAGCGTTTTGAACTTCCGAGACAGGAAGCTATAAAGTTTATGCAGGAAAAGAACGAGCCTTATAAGGTGGAGCTTATTAACGATCTGCCTGAAGATGCGATAATATCTTTCTATAAACAGGGAGAGTTTACAGATCTTTGTGCAGGTTTCCATATTCCTTCAACCAAGGGCTTAAAAGCTTTTAAGCTTATATCCTCATCAATGGCATACTGGAGGGGTGATTCTTCAAGACCGCAATTACAGCGTATATACGGAACTGCATTTAATAAAAAAGAAGAGCTTGAAGATTATCTTAAATATTTGGAAGAAATCAAGAAAAGAGACCATAACAAGCTCGGTAGGGAAATGGAACTTTTCACCACAGTCGATGTTATAGGTCAGGGTCTTCCTATCTTTCTTCCCAACGGAACAAAGATGATCAACAAATTACAAAGATGGATAGAGGATCTTGAGGATAATGAGTGGGGCTATGTAAGAACCAAAACTCCGCTTTTTGCAAAGTCCGATCTTTATAAGATATCAGGGCACTGGGATCACTATAAGGAAGGTATGTTTATTTTAGGAGATGAGGAAAAAGATAAGGAAGTATTCGCCTTAAGACCTATGACCTGTCCTTTCCAGTACTATGCTTATAAGAATACACAAAAGTCCTACAGAGACCTGCCTTACAGAATGGCGGAGACTTCAATTCTTTTTAGAAATGAAGACTCGGGAGAGATGCACGGACTTACCAGAGTAAGACAGTTTACCATAAGTGAATCACATCTTGTTGTAACACCGGAGCAAACAGGGGAAGAGCTTAAGTCAGTGCTTGAACTTGCACTTTATGTACTTGATACCTTGGGATTAAAGGAAGATGTAAGTTTCAGACTTTCAAAGTGGGATCCTGAAAATAAGGAAAAATATTTAGGTGATGACGAGTACTGGGAAAGCACACAGAATACTTTAAGAAATATACTCATAGAAAAGGGACTTCCGTTTACCGAAGCTGAGGGCGAAGCGGCATTCTACGGACCTAAGATAGATATACAGACCAAGAATGTATACGGTAAAGAAGATACTATGATTACTGTACAGCTTGACTGTGCTATTGCGGATAAGTTCGATCTTTATTATGTAGATCAAAACGGCAACAGAGTTCGTCCATACATTATACACAGAACTTCAATAGGTTGCTATGAGAGAACTCTCGCTTGGTTAATAGAAAAATACATGGGCAAATTCCCGACATGGTTATGTCCGGAGCAGGTAAGAGTACTGCCTATTTCAGAAAAGTATATAGACTATGCCAATAAGGTTTTGGAGAAGCTAAGAAAGAACGGAATAGATGCAAAGCTTGATAACAGGGATGAGAAGATAGGATTTAAGATAAGAGAAGCAAGACTTGCAAGACTTCCTTATATGCTCGTAGTAGGTGAGAAAGAAGAGGCGGATGCTACCGTATCTGTAAGAAGCAGATTTGCCGGAGATGAGGGTGTTAAGAGTCTGGATGAGTTTATAGAGCAGATCTGTAAGGAAATAAGAACAAAGGAAATCAGGAAGGAAGAGATTAGCGAGGAGTAGTTTGTAATTAGTCTTTGTGAAGAGTTACACAACATGTACAAGTAATACTATCTTGACTCGGACACACTCCCATAAATAAAGCTTCGCAGCGGCACTTATTTTCCCTTCACCTTAGGGCTGGGTAAAGCAAGTGTCGGCGGTTTCAGATCGTCCTTGCAAGATAGTTAATTTTACTATGTTGTGTAGTTGCTCATTAATGCAAAGCCTTTTGATGATGGGTAGTAATATTAAAAAGTATCGCTTAGTCTCGGTATAATTATAGTCTATTAGGATTGTTGTTATAGGTTTGTTTTATGGTTTGGAGGTGGTGTCATGTTTATCAGAGAGGAAGCTGAGGCAAGGGAAGAGTTGTATTTGTCCAAGTTTGCGTCTAAGAGTAAGGAGACTAAGGGCAGAGAAAGAAGTGAAGTTCCTTGCAGTATAAGAACCGAGTATCAAAGGGATAGAGATAGGATTCTTCATTGTAAGGCTTTTAGAAGACTTAAGCACAAAACTCAGGTTTTCCTTGCACCGGAGAAGGATCATTACAGGACAAGACTTACGCATACCCTTGAAGTTTCACAGATAGCAAGAACTATAGCAAAGGCACTGAGGCTCAATGAAGACCTTACAGAGGCTATTGCTTTGGGGCATGATTTAGGTCATACTCCCTTCGGTCATGCAGGGGAGGAGGTCTTAAACAAACTGTATAAAGATGGCTTTAAGCATAATGAGCAAAGTGTGAGAGTTGTGGAGTTTTTGGAAAAGGCAGGACTGGGGCTTAATCTTACATGGGAAGTAAGAGACGGTATGAAAAATCACGGAACTGCTGACAATCCTTCAACACTGGAAGGTCATGTTGTAAGATTGGCTGATAAAATAGCCTACATTAATCATGATATAGATGACTCTATAAGGGCGAAGATAATTACGGAAGAGCAGATACCGAAAGAATTTACGGAAGTTTTGGGAGACAGTGTAAGAAAGAGGCTTGATACACTGGTTACGGATGTAATTATGAACAGTATAGAAGCAGATAAGATAATCATGTCGGATACCGTACTTAAGGCTATGATGGGGCTTAGAAAGTGGATGTTTGATAATGTTTACAGGAATGAGAAGGCTAAGTCTGAGGAAGGCAAGGCTAAGGAACTTGTGGCTGAGCTTTATCATTATTATTTGCAGCATATAGATAAGATGCCTTTAGAATATCAAAAACATATAACCGAGCATAAACAGTCCGAAGATAGAGTGGTCTGTGATTATATAGCCGGAATGACGGATCAGTATGCGATAGAAACATTTGAAGAGGTATTTGTACCCAAGGCATGGAGGGTGTAAGAAGATTATGATTACAGTTCGGGTAGCCTATATATCTAACAGTCTACTGCCAACATTAATCTTCGTCTGATTTATAAAAAGATTAAATATTTTTAGGCTGTTTTGACGAAGATGAATGAGCTGTCCAAACTGTAACAGATTACGAGGAGGTGGCATGTATTATAAAGAAGAACTTGTTGAAGAAGTGCGTGAAAGAAATGATATAGTAGATGTTATCTCTTCCTATATCAGAATACAAAAAAGGGGCAATAATTATGTAGGGCTTTGCCCTTTTCATAATGAAAAAACCCCTTCTTTTGTTGTAAGCGGAGGAAAGCAGCTATATACTTGCTTCGGCTGCGGTGCCTCAGGCAATGTAATAGGCTTTGTGATGAAGTATGAGAATTACAGTTTTCAGGAAGCCTTGCAAAGCCTTGCGGCAAGAGTGGGTATGGAGTTGCCGGAATCCGACTATGACAAGGAAGAAAAGAAGAACAGGGATATCAAGCAAAGGCTTTTAGAGATACATAAGGAGGCGGCAAAGTTTTATTATCACAGCCTGCTTAAAGATGAGACTGCAAAAAATTACCTTTATAAAAGAGGTATCAGTGATGCTACCATGAGGCAGTTCGGACTGGGATACTCTCCCAAGGCTTCTGACAGTTTATATAAGTATTTGAAAAAAACTTATGATGATGACATACTTAAGTTAAGCGGTCTGGTGATAATAGAAGAAAGAGGTGCTAAGGACAGGTTCTGGAATCGTATTATGTATCCCATACTTGATATACATAATAAGGTTATAGGCTTTGGAGGCAGAGTAATGGGAGATGCACTGCCCAAGTACATCAATTCATCGGAATCTATGATATTTGATAAAAGCAGGCAGTTATACGGTCTTAACTTTGCCAAAAGTTCAAGACAGGACTTTGTTTTGCTGTGCGAAGGCTATATGGATGTAATAAGCCTTTATCAGGCAGGTTTTAACAATGCGGTTGCAGCACTCGGAACGGCATTTACCCCTAATCATGCAAACATACTAAAGCGATATGTTAAAAGGGTAGTACTTAGTATGGACAGCGACAATGCCGGAATAAATGCAAGCAAAAAGACTATAGGAATATTAAGAGAGGCGGGGATTGCCGTTTTAGTGCTTAATATGAAACCTTATAAGGATCCGGATGAGTTTATCAAAAATACCTCAAAAGAAGAGTTTGAAAAGAGAATAAAAAATGCTAAAAATGCCTTTATGTGGGAAATAGAGCTGTTAAAACAGCAGTTTAAGATGGAAGATCCTGAGCAAAAGACAGAATTTTACAAAGAAACGGCAAAAAAACTGGCAGAATTTAATGTCGGATTGGAAAGGGATAATTACATACAGGCGGTATGTAAGGAGCATATAATCAATTATGAGGAAATGAAAGCTTTGGTTTTAAGTATAATGGGCGGTGTAAGTATTAAAAGGGAAAAACAGGCTTTCTATAACAGTGGAAGAAAGAAAAAAGAAGATCCCGTACTTAAGTGCCAAAGACTTCTTTTAATAATCATGATAGAGGATGGCTCTTATATTGAAAAAATCAGAAAGTACCTTTCGCCGGATGATTTTTCAAATGAGCTGTATAAAGAAATTTTACTTAAAATATATGAAAAATCAGCCCTTAATATGCCCTTGGAAAGTATTATAGATGAGTATGCTGATACAGAAAATCATGATAATATATCAGGCTTATTTACAGCAAGTCTTTCAGATGAAATAAATTTATCTGAAAAAAGGAAGATTGCAGAGGAAAATATTTTAAAACTCAGGCAGGCAAGGCTTGATGAACTCAGTAAACACTCTACCGATATAGTGCAGCTGCAAAAAATCATACATGAGCAGTCAAAATTAAAAAAAGAGGGTATTTCAATAGATTAGGTGATTATGTATATTAATTTATCAAAAAGACTGAAACTGATAGCAAATGAAGTAAAAAAAGGTGCTAAGGTAGCGGACATAGGTACGGATCACGCCTATATACCTATATACCTTGTCCAAAAAAATATTGCAGACTATGCCTATGCCTGTGATATAAAAGAAGGACCTTTGCTTACAGCCAAGGAAAATATAGCTGCCTACGGCTGTGATGAAAAGATAGAAACAAGGCTGTCAAACGGATTGCAGGCTATGAAGGCAGGTGAGTTTGATACGGTGATTATAGCAGGTATGGGAGGAGAGTTGATCAGAGATATTTTATCCGCAGGTGAGCATTTGCGGACTAAGGATATAGAGTACATACTGTCTCCACATTCAAAGTTAAGTGAGTTTAGGGCATATCTTAGAACTAAGAGCTATGAAGTGCTTAAGGAGTTTATGCTTAAATGCAGCGGGAAATTCTATACTGTTATAAAGGCTGTATATAATCCTGATTTTAAGCTTGATTATAAAGCGGATAAGTATGAACTTTATGATACTTTCGGCTATTACCTTATAAAAAATAAGGACAGAGTGCTTTATGAATACTTGCTGAAAGAAGAAAAAAAATACGAAAGTATAATCAAAGGCTTGAAAAGTAAGGCAGATAAAGAAAGCTTAAGTTTAAAACTAAAAATTATAAAGGAGGCGCTGTATGAAATGCAATGATATCTTGGATAATTTACTAAAGGTGATGCCAAAGGAGCTGGCTATGTCTTGGGATAATGTAGGACTGCTTGCCGGAAGTAAGGAAAGAGAAGTTAAAAATATAGTCGTATGCCTTGATCTAAGCGAAAAACTTATAGAAAAGGCTATAAGCCTTGAGGCTGATTTAATAGTAAGCCACCATCCGCTGATATTTTCTCCTATAAAAAATGTTACAGATGAAACAAGTGTAGGAAAAAGGCTTCTATCCCTTATAAAAAATGATATTTCTTACATAGCTCTGCATACCAACTATGATATAGCCGCAGGCTGTATGTCCGATCTGGTGGCAGAAAGGATAGAACTTAGGGGAGAGCCTTTGGAAAAGACCTCAAGTATGGAAGATGAGGATGTAGGTATAGGAAAGGTCTGTGATTTGGAAAAGCCCCTAAAAATATCTGAAATTGCCAAACTTGTAAAAGAAAGATTCAAATTGCCGCACCTTAGGGTATTTGACGGTGGGGAGGATAGATTTGTAAGTCGTATTGCCATATCACCCGGCTCCGGCAAGGGTATGTATAAGGCGGCTTATGAAAAGAGGGCTTCTTTGCTTATAAGCGGAGATATTTCCCATCATGACGCTATTGATGCCTTAGAGCTTGGAGTGGCTACGATAGATGCCGGGCATTACGGCTTGGAGCATATATTTATAGCTGATATGGCACAAAGATTAAGGGATATGTATAAGGCTTTCAATGTTTTCGAAGAAGATATTACATTTCCTGATAGAATAGCGTAAGAAAAAGTTTACTTTATTTTATGTAAAAATATAGTATAATATTAAGACATGAGCAAAACAGATAATCGCAGTTATACATGACGAAAGGGTATAATTGAGGAAAGTCCGAACCTCACAGGGCAGGATGCCGGATAACATCCGGTGAAGGCGACTTCAAGGAAAGTGCAACAGAAAATTACCGCCATGTTAAATGGTAAGGTTGAAAAGGTGGTGTAAGAGACCACCGAGGTTAAGGTAACTTAACCTGCCATGTAAACCCCATCCGAGGCAAGACCGAACAGAATTACAGTCGGCCCGACTTTTATTCAGGTGGGTTGCTTAAGTTAAGCGGTAACGCTTAAATCAGATAGATGATTATCAGATACAGAATTCGGCTTACAGTTTTACTCATACCAAGGGGATGTACCGGTTTCGACAGGGAACATGCAGTTGGTGAAGCTATCCGTATGCGATGCGTTAAATGGCAAAAATAAATATAAACGCTGAAGAAAACTTCGCATTAGCTGCCTAAGGGCAGCCATCGGCTTTAAGGCACTCACAACTTAAATAACCGGTGTCAAATCTGTGAGAAACCTTATATGCAAAGCTTTGAGCATATAGATGTACTATGAAGCTACTAAACTCCAAGGACTGTGAATTGCCCTTGGACGGAGGGAATGTATATAAATTCACTATGATAGTAGAAGAACAAGGAATTGTTTCTTGGACACGGGTTCAACTCCCGTCATCTCCAGTTAAAAAGTCTTGAGTTTCAAGGCTTTTTTGTTTTTATTGCAGGGGAGGTGCAAGGAAATCATCGCCTTGCGGCGAACACCGCCCCGTAAGCAAGTACGGGGATAAAGCACCCCTACTCGATTCGTGTTGCGTTTTGTGTCATATATTTTTAAATAATTAAAAGTTATATAGTGAGGTGAAATAATGAAACAATATGTTGTAGATGCATTTACCGATAAGGTTTTTAGCGGTAATCCGGCAGCAGTTTGTGTGTTGGATAAGTGGATTGACGATAATATTATGCAAAAGATTGCAATAGAGAATAACCTGTCGGAGACGGCGTTTATAGTAAAAGAAGGTGAGAAGTACCATATCAGATGGTTTACACCGGGAAATGAAATTGACCTTTGCGGACACGCAACTTTAGGCAGTTCCTATGTACTTGCAAACTTTGTGGACAGTTCGGCAAAAGAGTTTGTATTTTCTTCAATGAGCGGAGATTTGATTGTTAAAAAATCAGGAGATTTATTTGAAATGGACTTTCCGTCCCGTATGCCGAAGGAAATTGAATTTACCGATGTAATGAAAAAGGCTGTAAAAGGCTTGGAGGCAAAAGCCTATATAGGAAGAGACCTTATGCTGGTACTAGGTAAGGAAGAAGATGTGTTTAACTTTGAGCCTGATTTTTCAGACATTGCAAATGTATCTGAGGGACTGGGGCTGTTTATTACAGCAAAGTCAAAAGAATATGACTTCGTATCAAGAACATTTTTTCCTAAAATCAATGTAAATGAAGATCCGGTCTGCGGCTCGGCTCATTGTAATTTTATTCCCTACTGGGCGAAGGTACTCGGAAAAGAAGAAATGATTGCATATCAGGCTTCCCCAAGAGGTGGAATAGTGTATTGTAAGGATAAGGGGGAGAGAGTTTTAATAAGCGGAAAAGCGACACTTTACAGTGAGGCTAGGATATATATAGATTAATGTACAAGTTATTCCCGACAAATTAATAAAACACTTGTCTTTAAGCGTCTTTATGATAAAATTATTGTCGACAGTCAATGAGAGTATACTCTTTGGCAATTTATGTAAGGAGATTGGATTATGGCAGAATCAATGCTGGGCTTAAAAAGAAGCCACAGATGTGCAGAAGTAGTTGATGCTAAAATAGGCGATACAGTCTGTGTCATGGGCTGGGTAGCAAAAAACAGAGTTAAGGGCGGAATTATATTCCTTGACTTAAGAGATAGAAGCGGAATAGTACAGATAATATTTGAAGAAGAAACTTGCGGTAAGGAAATATTTGAAAAGGCTGCTAAAATCAGAGCGGAGTTTTGTATAGCGGTATCAGGTGTATTGGAAAATAGAAAAGGTGCTGAGAATGAAGACCTTGTGACAGGTAAACTTGAAATTATAGCCAAGGAATTAAGAATACTTTCCGAGGCTGAGACACCGCCATTTCCTATAGAAGAGGACTCAAAGACCAAGGAAGAACTTAGATTAAAGCACAGATACCTTGACCTTAGAAGACCCGATTTGCAAAGAAATATCATGCTAAGAAGCAAGATAGCTACATTTACCAGAGAATACTTGTCAAAAGAGGGATTTTTAGAGATAGAGACCCCGACCTTGATCAAGAGCTCACCTGAAGGGGCAAGAGACTATCTTGTACCGTCAAGAGTACATAAGGGAGAATTTTATGCACTTCCGCAGTCTCCTCAGCTTTTTAAGCAGCTTTTAATGTGTGCCGGTTATGACAGATACTTCCAATTGGCACGCTGTTACAGAGACGAGGATTTAAGGGCGGACAGACAACCTGAGTTTACACAGATAGACATGGAGCTTTCATTTGTAGATGTGGAAGATGTACTTGCAGTAAATGAGGGGCTGATTTCAAGTCTTTTCAAAAGCGTACTTAATGTTGATATACCGACACCTATACAAAGACTTACATGGCAAGAAGCCATGGACAGATTCGGTTCTGATAAGCCGGATCTAAGATTCGGTATGGAATTAAAAAATATATCCGATATAGTTTCCGACAGCGGATTTTCAGTGTTTGCCACAGCAGTAGCAAACGGTGGAAGCGTAAGAGGTATAAAAGTTGAAGGACAGGCAGCTATGCCTCGTAAGAAAATAGATGCTTTGACGGAGTTTGTAAAAACTTATGAAGCTAAGGGACTTGCCTATCTTGCAATAGATGCTGAGGGCAATATTAAATCATCATTTGCCAAGTTCCTTGAAGAAGATAAACTTGAAAGCATAAAGGAACGAATGGAGGCAAAGGCGGGAGACCTGCTTTTATTTGTAGCGGACAAGAATTCCGTTGTATTTGCGGCACTTGGTGCATTAAGATGTGAAATTGCCTCACAACTTGGCTTACTTAAAAAAGATGAATTTAAGTTCTTGTGGGTTACCGACTTCCCTCTTCTTGAGTGGAGTGAGGAGGATGAAAGATTTAAAGCGGTACACCACCCGTTTACCATGCCTGTAGACGAAGATCTTCAGTATCTTGATACAGATCCGGGAAGAGTCAGAGCCAAGGCTTATGACATAGTATTAAACGGTACGGAGCTTGGAGGCGGTTCAGTAAGAATACACCAAGCCGATATACAAAGGAAAATGTTTGAAATACTCGGACTTTCAGAAGAGACTGCGAGGGAAAGATTCGGCTATCTTTTAGAGGCGTTTAAGTACGGCGTTCCACCGCATGCGGGTCTTGCTTACGGACTTGACAGAGTGGTAATGCTTATGGTAGGTGCGGACTCTATCAGAGATGTTATAGCCTTCCCTAAGGTAAAGGATGCGTCCTGTCTTATGACAGAGGCACCTGACAGGGTGGATGAAGAACAGCTTAAGGAACTGCATATTGAGATAAGTAAAGAATAGAGAACATTTATTAATTCAAACTTCCCATGCCTCAAATTGGATCAGTACATTGAAACTTCGTCATCTTAGCTAATGATTTATCGGGGAGTTGGCAACATAAACAATTAAATAGCGTAATTAACAGAAACACTTCCTATTTCAATCATGCCCGCAGTACTGTTAATAAAGTTTTGACAAACTTAGTACAGACTGCGGAACTCGCTTGTCCACCAAAAAGCGTGGTGGAC
>ERZ773054.40-NODE-40-length-92489-cov-5.499167_pt1 | contig 92489 bp, 93 predicted proteins | sample MGYA00580630_ERZ773054 | MGnify/ENA primary metagenome ERZ773054 (study PRJEB29015, sample SAMEA2737994) | human oral metagenome | biome: human oral; feature: human-associated habitat; material: dental | place: China | collected 2115 ... | reverse complement strand
ACCCGCGACCCCGACCTTGGCAAGGTCGTGCTCTACCAACTGAGCTATTTCCGCATAAATTCGACTGCAAAAGTAGTACTTTTTTTTCTTACAGACAAATATTTTTTCGTCATTCAGACAAAAAAGTGCTACAAATATTTGCAGCACTTTTAATTAGCTATATAATAAAATTATTTTCCTATTCGATATTGCTCATTGCTTCTGTGCATCGTTAGACTATGGAGTAGAGTAGTGCTTCAGATTATAGGATTGATTTTCTGTGCTATTATATTAATCTATGTCGGGAATATGCGTTATTTTTGCATCGTTCCAGAGATGTTCGATATCGTAAAACATTCGTACTTCGTGCTGAAAGATGTGTGCTATCACACTTCCGTAATCCAAGGCAATCCACTCTGCATTTTCGTAGCCGTCGTAAGAAAAGGGCTTCTGACGTATATTGTCGCGTACATAATCACGCATAGTATCGGCTATCGATGCCACTTGTCGCGACGACGTCCCGTCGCATATTACGAAATAGGAACACGGAGCTTCAAGTTTGGTCATATCTACTACCACTATGTTTTTTGCTTTTTGTTCTTGCATTCCCTCTACTATTGCGTCGATGAGTTGCTTATCTTCTTTGGTCATATACTTGCTATTGTTTTGTTCTTAATGTGAAAAAACTTGAAGACAAAGGTACTATTTTTTCGTGGGTATTCGATAAATATACATAATCAAAAAGAGAGATTACTCATTTTATAATCCCTCTTTTGATATAATATCTTGAAATACTATTAGTTCGTCCACAAATCTTGTTCGAAGTCGAGTATTTCGTTTTCTACTCTTTGTTGTTCTTGGCGTATCATACGCGGGTCGGTCAGACCTTTATCGATATCCTTACTGGTTATATCGTAGTCGTGAATGATATAGCTTTCGTAGTAACTTCTATTCAAAAACTCGTCGAACGACACTTGTGCAATAGTATTCCTGTTATTCATTTTTACAAACTCTTCTTTGAGGAACGGACGAAGTTTATCGAATGGTACCCAGAAAAATACTCCCGTATGCAAATCTTCTATTTTACCATACTTTTCGTCATACAGAGGAGCTATTGCCAGTATCTTGTCGTGGAATGTTGAGGTCGATTTATCGAAGTAGTAGACTATTTTTACATAGTACTTTACTGTTCCTTTATTGAAATAATTCACACGACTCCAAGTATCTTCGCCTGCATTATAACGAGCGTTTGTATTATCGAGAAATTTCTCTACATCCAATAGGTTGTCGGGAGTGAAAGAAGGGCAGTAAGTCTGATCTAATACTATCTCCGACTTGTATGCAGGTAGTTTACCCTCAAGTACATTCGACATTATAATAGAGTAGAGGTTTTTTTCCGTCGATGCGGTAACATCCTCGCAAGGGTAGTATAGAGGACGATTCTGCTGTTCTCTCATATCTATAACTCTCAGTACTGTTTTTTGCCAAACGATATCGTCTTTGCGTGGGTTTGGCGATATGATAGTATTAGGCACATCCTCAGGTAAAACCTTTATACGAGTAAGCTCTCCATTGTCGTCGAAAAACAACTGTGTACTATCGGAAGATAGCTTTTCTTGCGCACTTACGCTCTCGACAATTCCATTCTGATATACGCCGAAAGTATCGGAAGATAGTTCTTCTTGTGCTCTTACACCACATACTATCATCAATAGTGCTGCCAATAATAATTTTACTCTTTTCATATTATATTCTTTTATTGAAGTTTATGTTGAATATTATTCTATCTTTATTATTACGTTATGGTATATCTACTCTTGGGAAAGCAAGTTCCGCATTTTTTGCTCCGGTTACTTTAATCTTTTCAAATAGAACAGGTGTTCCCGATTTTATTCTCAAGAAATTGTTCTTCTGAGATTCAGTAAGATTCTTGCCACTCGACATAGATGAAGAGAATCCTCCTCGACCATCGGATATAGATACCGTAAATCCTGTAACATTAAACGTAGCTTGTAACAATCCGTCTTCGTATTCGGCTACCATCTCTGCATTTGCCAAAAACTGACGAGTAAGTTTTACGTTCTTGTTTACCGTAGGGTTGTACAGTACGATATTACCGCTTGCATCTTTGAATCGCAAGAATGCCGTAGGATTGGGCAATGCTCTTACACGGAATTTTCCGCTACCCATCGATACATTTTTACCATCTACATTTGCCGCTACATTTATAGTAACACCGTCGTAGCTCGAAGGACGACAGATGTATTTGCCTCCTCCTTTACTTTCGAGTTTTGCATTGCTTGCCGATACCGAAAGCTTTTCAGAAGAGAATCCCGGCACCGATATGCTAAGTCTATTAGCGTAGCCCATATATACTACGTTCATATCTTCGTTTGCTATCGTAGCCGAAGGAGCTACTACCGAATACTCGCTTTTGATGAGGTATTCGCGCGGTTCGCCTGTAACAGGGTCTTTTAGTACTATTTTTCCTGTTATTTCTTTTGGTCCTATGCTATTGCCTACGGCAGACGTATAGATTCCATTGGGGTCTGTTACTTGTGCACCGTTTACGAAAATCTGAGGCTTTGCGTTAGTATCTCGTGCTGCAAGTATTATGCGTGCTTTGTACTGTCCGCCTGCAACTACAGTTTTCGATTCGGGAATGACTTCTGCTACTACTTCGTTCACACGAAAGTCGCCGGCATCGGTCTGATTCTTAAGATACTGAATAGCTTCTGTCTGTGCTAAACGTACGTCTGTCTGGTACTTAGACAGCATAGTAACTACCGCCGCCAAAGGCATCGATTCGAAATTTGCTTTATCCCAAGGTACATTTGTTTCACCTATACCTTTATTGACTGATTTCGTCGAAAATATTCTATCATATTCATCGTTCTTGACTTGGTTATTGCCATATATGTTTTTTATAAACTCACGATAATCTTCTATTTTCTTTTGTAATATTTTGGCGTTACCTTGAGTAAGTCCGTAAATACCGGATACGTTAGTATCGTCTTGTCTCTTGATTTCGATGGCATTTTTGTCGGCACTGCTACCGTCTGCCATTTTTATCATTTCGTACTTGAAGTTATGTATATAATCCACTAAATCATTTGCTCTGGCCTCTACTTCTTTAGCCTTCTTCAACCACACTCCGATTTTTTCTGGATAACGAGCATTCAACTCCTCGAAAGACGCCATAAGATATTTATTTCTTTCGTCTGCCGATTGTATTGAGGTAACAAGTCCGTTGTTTACCATTCGAAATCCTTTCAAAATATCAGCCGATACATTTAGTGCCAACATTGCGGTTAACACTAAATACATCATTGCTATCATTTTCTGTCTCGGGGTTTCGGGACAATTTTTTGCTCCACTCATTTGTATACGACTCTTTTAAAGTTTATAATACTATGAATTTTTCTATTAACTGCGAATGGCATTCAACATATTGCCATAGACATTGTTAAGGTCAGATACTTGTTTTGCAAGTTTTTCTGTCTGATGTCTGTATGCTTCCATATCTTTTGCCGTATTCGATATGAGAGTGAATAGTTTATCTATGTCGGAAGTTGCAGATGTGAATTTATTTGTCTGGCTCGAAATAGCTTCGGCTTGAGTCTGTATTTGTTTGAGTTCGAGCTCATAAATAGAGTTTATAGCATTTACGTTCTTACTGAGAGTTTCGGTATGAGAAGCATATTGCTTAGCTCCTTCAGAGGCATTCGATAACGCTCCCGATATATCTTTGTAAGATTTTATCATATTATCGGATACTTCATCAAGATTCTGCTGTTTTGTTGTAAATGATACTACTGCTTCCGATGCATTTGAAAGACTCTTTGCAAAAACTTCCGAGTTTGCTGCTGCCTGCGATATGTTGCCCAGCTGACCTGCTGTTTCTGCCAATTGTTTTATACCTTCTTCGAGTTTTTTTGCATCACTTTGAGCTAAAGTAGTGTCGGAGATACCTATTCTTTCATTTACTGTTACAGCAGCAACAGGTCCTTCGTTATTGATCAAAAGAGAGGGATAAACATTTTCCCAGTGATAATTCTTGTGCGGCTTTTCGAATACTCCGATGAAGAATAGTACTGCCTCTGTTACCATACCCAATGTAAGGATAGTACCTGCCATAGGCCAGTGCATAATCTTAAATAATGCTCCTATAATAACTATTGAAGCTCCAACGGAATAAAAAGCTGCTACAGTGCGTTGTCCGACGTTACTATTGTACCAAATTGCAAATTTACTTGGCTGTTTGATTGTTGCTGCTTGATTTTTTGACATAATAAAGAAAGTTTATTTTTTGTTGTTATTAATTTGAGTTATTGTTTTGATTATAATATGTTTATGGTTGCTGTTGTTTTTAGTTGCCGATATAACTTCTGACGCAACGGAAACCTATAGAGGCACTACGTTTATTTTGATATTCGTAAGTTACTGTCGAACATTGTAAATAAGCAGCTACATCTTTCCAACTACCACCTCGTACTACTTTTCTTCGCATAATAGCAGGATCATTATTTTTTGCTTTATAATTATAGTGTGGATTCATATCCAATGTAAATCTACTCAATTCGTCGTCGTATGTGGTTACTGTCCATTCGGCTACATTTCCGGCCATATCGTACAGTCCGAAGTCGTTTGGCATGTAAGTAGCTACTCTACAGGGGTATAAATATCCATCTTCCGTATAATTACCTCTCATAGGTTTGAAGTTTGCCAAGAAACAACCTTTGTAATCTCTTATATATGGAGCACCCCAAGGATAGATACTATTGTGTCTACCGCCACGAGCGGCATATTCCCATTCGGCATCGGTCGGCAGGCGCCATTCTTGTGCTCTGGGTTGCTGCGCATTACGATAAAGTGATGTACGCCACCAGCAGAAAGCTTGTGCTTGGTCCCAAGATACACCTACTACAGGGAATTCGCCAAATCCGGGGTGAGCAAAATAGTTGTGCATCATAGGCTCATTGTAAGAGTACGAAAAGTCCCTCATCCATACCATTGTATCGGGATATATATTTATTATCTTCGTCGAGATAAGATCACTTCTGTGTCGTAAAGGCTTTATAATAACTGTGTCGCCGATAGAACCATCTTCATTTAGCCACGAAGAGTCTACTCTTACCTTTGCCTGTGGGTTGAATCCGTTTATGTATGGATTAAACTCATTTCCCTGAATAGCAGCTTGGTCGTAGTTGACAAAATTGTACTTGTATATCAATATGTGAGAATTGATTTGACCCTTTTCGATCATATCAGGTCCATAAAAATACATCTGTTGTACGGCATTCCACTTTCCTGTTTTTACATCGTTCTCTTCGTCATATTTAGCATTCCAAGGAATAGGAGTCTTCCAATTAAGAACACTATCTATAACAGGACCTTCCTTTGTATAGTTGGCTCGTTCCTTAAACCATTTTGACGCTTCTCTTTCATCGACCTGCTCCATTTCGCGAAGTAATTTTGTCCTTGCGATAGAGTCTCTTACCCATTCTACAAACTGACGGTATTCACCATTCGTTATCTCGGTCTGATCCATCCAGAAAGCATCTACGGATATGTGCCTTTGTGTCGGTTGTAAACACCAAGTTACAGCTTGCTCGTTTGCTCCCATATTGAAAGAACCTCTTGGGATAAACAACATACCGTATGGAGCCTGCTCTTTTGGAGCTTTATGATATACTCCGACAAGATGTCCTTGAGGTTTGCCACAACTTGTCAATCCTAATAATACTGCCATTGCAATGGCAAAGAATAACTGCTTTTTCATCCTTCTATAATTTATAATATTATTGTAAAGTCGCAAAATTAATATTTTTATATGATAATTACTAACGTATATTTTATTCGGTTTATTGTAATACAAATGTAATCTTTTTTATTCCGAATGGCAAAGATAGATAATTTTTTTAGATTGTATTGTTTTTTTTGCGAAAAAAATCATCATACATTTTAGTTGATAGAATTACAAAATACGTATACTTTTGATAGCCTTACTCTTATCTCTAAAAAAAGAAAATTCATAAGTTGCAAATATTTCGTGTGAACCGAATGTTTTATATATCAGTTTACTTGTAGGTAAGTCGAAAGAATATCCTATCTTCATACCTTCGAATAGTTTTATTCCTCCTATTATACAGAAAGAATCTTCTAATCTGTATCCAAGTCCAACCCATATTTTTTCTTTTATATACAGTAGCGCCGATATATGCGATGTCAACGACGTAAAGTCGCTGGTAAATAATATATTGGTTCGTATATTATAATCTTCATTATTTGTTTTAAAATCGTATCCTACGTGTGCTTGTAGTAGTGGAGCGGTCTTGAAACTCGATACATCGCCAAGTTTGATAGTGGGAGTATTGATATGTGATAGCGATACACCTATTCTATAATCTTTGTCGAAATATTGTACTCCCAGTCCTAAGTCGGCTCCTATACCTGTCTGTTTTCCTAAAGGTATAATAGGGTCATTTGCAGTATGATATCCGTCGTCTTGACTGATTTTCGAAATATTGATACTATCGCCATTGCAGATAATGTTTAGAAACCCCAGATTTGCACCTATGCTAATATGCCCTCTCCCAAGGTTGCGTTTGTACGAGTACATGAGTCTTACTTGCTGATTATTAAATACTCCGAATATATCGCTTAAAAAATGTATGCCGACACCGTGTTGTTGGTTGAAAAGCTTTAACGGAGAATCTATTATAAACGAAGATACAATAGGGGCGCCTGGCATTCCTATCCATTGTGTACGTTGAAACAACGAGGTTTGTATCATTGTCTGTTCGCCTACGTATGCAGGATTTACAAGCGATAGGTTGTGCATATACTGGCTTACTTGGCTGTCGAACTGAGAGAAAACACGGCTACTTACAGATAGCAATAAAAACAAATTTACTGCAATACGTTTTTTTAAAATGGTTTGCAGTAAGTTGATTAGTAGTGTTTTATGTTTGTTCTTGAAAGACAGCACTATTCGTCGGCTCTATTTTATTGTTTAATATTCGTCTTCATTGAAGAAAAAATCTTCTTTACTCGGATAGTCGGGCCATATATTTTCGATATTATCGTACGTTTCTCCTTCGTCTTCGATACTTTGTAAGTTTTCTATTACTTCCAAAGGAGCTCCCGTACGCATAGCGTAATCGATAAGTTCGTCTTTTGTCGCCGGCCAAGGTGCATCTTCGAGTTTTGAAGCTAATTCCAATGTCCAATACATAGTATTTTACGATTAAAATGATTTTGTGTTTTATTTAAACTTTTGTTTTACAATATATTATAGCTTGTGTGTGGTGCTAAAAATAAGGTTGCAAAATTAGTAAAAAAATGAATATTCAAAAGCCCTATTTCTTTTGCTCAAATAGCAAGCCCAAAGAATATAGATAGTCCGATAAACGATTGACATACATTATTATGTTGTAGTCGACTTCTTGCTCGCTATTTAGGTCGATTATTCGTCGCTCGGCTCTGCGTGCTATTGCTCTACAAATATGAGCTATAGACGATATTTCGTTTTCGCCGTAGACGATAAACTCCGTGAAAGGTGGTATACTATTACTTATTTCGTCGATTTGATTTTCCAATTTACCGATGAGATTGATGTCGAATTCTATCGGTTTGCCTTTGTAGTCGGGTGGGGTAGCGAGAATAGCTCCTACCGAGAACAGCGATTTTTGTATGTCGTGTACAAACGTTTTATTTGTATCGTCGTCGATTTTGCTCCGCAATAGCCCCATGAAGGAGTTTAGTTCGTCGATAGTACCGTATGCTTCGAGTCGTTTGTCGGCCTTAGATACTCGTTTTCCTCCAAGTAACGATGTTTGTCCTTTGTCGCCTGTTTTAGTGTAGATTTTCATATTGTATGCATTCAATTAAAATGTTATCTTGTATATCTGTGTCTGAAAATTATTTTTCGCAAATATAATACCAAAATCGAAAAAGTCTATGAAAATTTTCGCTCCCCCGATTCTTTTCAACCTATTCCATCGTTTGCTGTTGTTGTAAATGTCTTTTATACAGATGATTGTATCAGACGATTGAAGCGATTCGTCGGGTAGGGTACCGATATCTGCTATATATACGAAATCGTAGCCGTCTATATTGTCTCTGCCCGTCGTATCGATATTAATATTTTCACATAGCCCCAAAAGTTGTTCTGTACCTTTGTCTTGACCGATAAAAAGTACGTTTTTTATTTTATAATAATTTATTATTCTGTATATCAGCTTTAAATATTTTTCCTCTTTGTCTGAGTGGGCTATATTTTCTATCTCCTTGTAGCTGTAGTATGGGTTTTTCTCGTTTACGACGTTGGTAATAAAATCGAATACAAACGGTGAATGTATACCGAAACCTTTGGAGCTATTGGATGTTATGCGGTGTTTTAGGCGAGCGAGTATATTTTTCGGTCTATTGTGCATAACACTATTATTGTTGTTGAATATCATCGTGTTATATATTGTGTTTTTGCTCTGCAAATATATATGTTTTTTTGTTTGTGTAAGTGCCGACGGGTTCGAAGAACTGAGGCGGCTCGGACTACTGCGTTATAATGCGGGCAGGTATATAGAGATATACGACTACTATCTGAGCGAGGTAGATATAACGGGTAGTCGTATGCAGGCACAGACGAACTGTGCGATGAGGTACAACCTATCGGAAAAGGCTATACAGGTGATAGTCTATGGGTTTGAGAGCAGACTGCAGAGGGTATGAATGATATGCGGTATATCAGAATATCACACCGGCACCGCCTGCTAATCCAGTGTATATGGAAGCATCGTCTTTGCTATCGGACGAGCCGTAATCGTCTGACTTGACGAATATAGAAGCAAGAATAGCAAAAACGGCAAAACTAATGGATAAAAATTTAGCCATAAATACAATAAATTCTGTCATAGCTATATGTGTGATTTGAATGATTAATTACACTGCAAAGATATAAATAAAAAATAGCAACAACCAAATATTTAACGAAAAAACATACAGAAAAAACGAGCGACAAAAGACAATACAGAGCGAGATAAAAAAGCAGAACGAACAGGCGGGTAGCCTGAAGCAGCTAAAATCGGAGCTATCGCTGATGAGAGCTCAGTACGAAAAGATGTCGGAGGCGGAACGTAACACGGCACGTGGGCATGAGCTATGTGGAATATTTGAATCGTATTTTTGTTACCATTCCAATACAAAAAAATAGTACCTTTGCACATTGATAAAATATTTATAGTCTTATGGATTTTAAAGCAAATGAAGGAAAAAATCTTGCCATAGAGATAAATGGAGAAAAATGGCTTAGGATACCTATTCATACTCACGTTGTTATGCGAGACGACGACATTTTTTCCGATGTTGTCGATAAATATACGAAAGATATTCGGCAGGCAGGAGATATCGTTTTTTGTAGTGAAAAAATAATTGCCATCACTCAGGGGCGTTCCTATCCGATATCGGAAATCAAGCCGTCGGCATTAGCTAAGTTTTTGGTGAAGTTTGTGTATAAATCGCCTCACGGCATAGGTTTGGGTAGCCCTTACACTATGCAGTTGGCTTTGGAAGACGTCGGTATACCTCGTATACTATTGGGTTGTGTAGCAGCCGCTTTGACTAAGCCGTTCGGTGTGAGAGGTGTCTTTTATAAGGTTTGCGGTAAAAAGGCTTATGCCATAGACGGTCCTTGCGACTATACTCTGCCGCCTTACAACAAGTACGCTAAAAAAGCGCCACTGAAACCCAATAAGGTAGCCCGAGAAATGAAAAATAAACTTGGCAATGAGTTTATTGTTTTAGATGCCAACGACTTGAATGTCGATATATTGGGAAAATCTTCCAAGAACCTCGACGATAAGTTTCTGAAAGCTCTTTTCAAAGATAATCCTTTGGGACAGTCGTCGCAACAAACACCGATAGCTATTGTACGTAAAGCATAGTATTGATAATTAACGATATAATTACAATGGTTAATACGCTCAACTATATTGTTTGGAATGTAAACCCCGAAATTTTTTCTATTGGACCTATTACGTTACGTTGGTATGGATTGCTCTGGGGGATAGCTATTTATATTGCTTTCTGGGTAGTAAACAAGATATTTACCTATGAGAAACGTCCCACAGATTGGTCGGAAAAAATGTTTTTGTATGGCGCTATCAGTCTTATATTGGGGGCAAGATTGGGGCATTGTCTGTTTTATGGTGCCGGAGGTGACTTTTGGTACTATTACAAAAATCCGATAGAGATTATCAAAGTATGGGAAGGCGGGCTGTCGTCGCATGGAGGAGCTTTGGGGCTTCTTATAGGTATGTGGTTGTATACTAAGAATGTAACTAAAAAGTCTTATCTCTATGTCTTGGATAGACTCGTAATCGGTGTTGCCATAGGAGCTACTTTTATAAGGCTCGGCAATTTGATGAATTCCGAAATTTACGGAGAAACTACCACTCTGCCTTGGGGCTTTATATTTGTAAGAGACGGGCAGACAGAGCCAAAACATCCGACTCAGATTTACGAAATGCTTTATTGCCTTGTTACTTTTGCTGTTACTGCGGTAATGTATTGGAAATACAAGGCTTATCGTAGACGGGGATTGATATTTGGTGTTATGCTTATCATTGTATTCCTTACGCGGTTTTTACTCGAATTTATCAAGAATCCACAAGAACCGTTCGAAGTCAATATGTTGCTCAATATGGGGCAAATACTGAGTCTTCCTCTTATAATATGGGGTATAATACTTATTATTAGAGCTTTGATGCGACCTGCCGAACTCGAAGATTTCGAACGAACGCCGACTAAAAACAGTAAAAAGATATAAGTAACGAAAAGAAAGATACATACTTATGTATCTTTTCTTTTATAATGAATCGTATTTGTGCGTTGTGAGTAAAATATATGTTTTTAACCCCGACCATGAACTATCTTTGGCGAGCGACGACAATAACTTTCAGCCAAAGAAAAACGTAACTCGTTTACAGAAAGATTTGGCGCTCTTGCCCTTATGGTTCGAAGACAACTGCTCTGTTTTACAGAGCGATACCGATACGTATTGGCATGATATTGCCGATAGGTTCGGGTTGAAATATCTTTTGACTCCGTCTATCGATTATTCGGCGCTGACCGAGGTTTTTGCTTGGGGGTGGAACAAGCAGATTTGCTCTAAGTTGATGAGAAAGGGAGTGTCTCACAAACTTTTACCCGACTCAAATAGCCTATCGCTTATCAGGCGTCTCACAGAACGAAGAACGGCGGTGCAAGCTATGACGTATCTGATTTCCAATATTTCCGATAAATATTTGAAATATCTTCCGCACATATTGCCCGAATTGCTTGTATCTTCGGAGGAGGTAGAGCGTTTTGTCGCTCGACATATCGATGTGGTACTGAAAACACCTCTTAGCTGTAGCGGTAAGGGGCTTTGTTTTGCGAAACATAACCTCCTTGGCGATAGCTATTTGAAACGAATCGAACGCCTACTTGAGCAGCAAAAATATCTGGTTGCCGAAAATCGCTATAATGTGGTATCCGATTTTGCGATGGAGTTTTCGACCGATTCCGACACGGTAACATTCGTAGGTTACTCGCTATTTGCCACTAAGGCAAATGCTTACGACCACAATATATTGATATCCGACTCCGAAATAGAGCAACGGCTTACCGAGCTAATCCCCTTAGATTTGCTGCGTGCCGTGCGTTCGAGTATCGTTGAGTTCGTTCTCGCCAATATTTCTCCTTTTTATCGAGGATATCTGGGTGTGGATATGTTTGTGTATGAATACGAAGGGAAATATTTCCTGCATCCCTGTGTAGAGATAAACCTACGTCCGACGATGGGGCTTGTGGCAAACCATTTTTATAAAAACTATGTAGCCGAAGGGAGAAAAGGTATTTTTAGTGTCGATTTTTTCGATGATGCTTCGTCTTTGCAAAGCGACCACAAATTGAGGCTAAAGAGTACTCCTGCCGAAATTGTTGATAGAAAGCTATATAGCGGATATTTGTCATTATGCCCCATCAAAAACGATACACAATACAGAGTGCGTGTAGAGATTTTATAAAAAGGCTGTAAGTAGTTGAAAATATGGATTTAGCCTTGTTCGAGCAAAATGCTAAAGAATGGGATTGCTTGCTACGAAAATTGGTTCGAAACGGCAGATAACTTTGCCATATCCTGAAAAAAAATAGTAGCGACCGATATGGCTAAAATATTTTAGATGTGTCTAAAATAAAATCTTGTCTTAGTGGAGATTAGGGGAATCGAACCCCTGACCTTTTGACTGCCAGTCAAACGCTCTAGCCAACTGAGCTAAACCCCCGCAAAAAGTTCTGCAAAGGTAATGCTTTTTTTGATACCACAAGATGACGAAAGTAATTTTTTTTGCTAAGACAGATAAAAATCGTTACCTTTGAACACGAATTTGTTATATTTATCTCTGAATTAAAGCGCTTATTACCACATATATAGATGCTGACAGCTAACATTATACTACCTTTCCCGCTCAACGACACCTACACTTATTACGTGCCGCAGATAATGGAGGAGCATATTTGTGTGGGACAGCGTGTTATAGTCAGTTTTGGGGTAAAACGTTTTTTTACGGGGATAGTCTATTCGTTCGGAGAGGTAAGCGACGTAGCCGATTTGAAGCCTATCGCAGAAATCATTGACAACAAGCCTATTGTATCTCAAAATCAGTTGCTCTACTGGCGGCGGCTTGCCGACTATTATATCTGTTCGTTGGGCGATATTATGCGGCTGGCGTTGCCTTCGGCATTGCGTTTGCAGAGCGATACGACGGTGATTATTAACGAAGAAATTACCCCCGACAATCTATCGGACAAAGAGTCGTTTGTGTACTCAATACTGCAAAACGAGAACTGTCTTAAAATCAACGATTTGGCTAAACAATGCGACTTCCGCCCTTTGCCCATATTGCGAACTCTTTTCGAGCGAAACATAGTGCATTTCGACGAAACGATTACCGAACGGTACAGGGAAAAGACGATAGACATTGTTACCCCTAACTTCGACATATACGATACGGAGCTGATAGATAAAACTATAGCAACAATTAGGCGGGCAAAAAAACAGATAGAATTACTCGATAGAATCATAGCTCTGAGCTTGGAATACAGCGACGGTATCCCCAAAAATAAGCTGAAAGCCGATGACAGCTATTCGGAATCGGCATTTAAATCGCTTGTGGACAAGAGATTGATTACGATAGAGCATCGTGTAGTATCGAGAGTACTATTCGACAAAAGCAGCGAACAGCCGAAGATACTGACAATAAAGCAACAACAGACGGTAAAAGCCGTAGAGAAGGTTTTTGCCGAGCGTCGGACGGCTCTCTTGTTTGGAGTTACCTCGTCGGGGAAGACCGAAATTTATATCGACCTCATATTGAAAGAATTGGAGAAAGGCAAAAGTGTGCTCTACCTTGTACCCGAGATTGGGCTGACAACTCAACTTGTAGCAAGACTCAAAGGTATCATCGGCGACAAACTATTGGTCTACCATTCGCGAATGAATGATTCGGAGCGGGTCGAGGTGTGGAACGAAGTGAGTGCTACCGATTGCCGTGTAGTGATAGGAGCAAGGTCTGCCCTGTTCTTGCCGTTCAGACACTTGGGGCTGATAGTAGTCGACGAAGAGCACGATACTTCGTATCGCCAGACCGATACTATGCCGCATTATACGGCAAAATCGGCAACTGCGTTTCTGGCACAGATATTCGACGCCAAAATACTTCTGGGCTCTGCTACACCGAGTATAGAGACGTACGCTATGGCATCGGTTGGCAGGATAGGGCTTGTCAGACTCGACGAGCGCTACGGAGAGATACGTATGCCCGACATAGAGCTGATAGACCTCAGAGAGATGTACCATAAAAAACGTATGCGTGGCCACTTCTCGCTCGAACTGATAGATGCCATTAACGCCATGTTATCGGAGGGGCAACAGGTGATACTGTTTCAGAACCGACGCGGGTACTCGTTGACGCTCGAGTGCAGAGATTGTGGATTTGTGGCTAAATGTAACCGTTGCGATGTATCGCTGACCTATCATAAGCATATCGGTGCGTTAAAGTGCCATTATTGCGGCTTCTTGGTCTACGACAGTGCGAAAGTATGTCGTCGGTGCGGCTCACACGCCGTTCACTACTCAGGTTTCGGCACGGAACAGGTGGAGACCGAAGTCCAAGCACTCTTCCCCGAAGCAAGGGTGGGCAGACTCGATTTCGATACTACACGTCGCCGTCGCTCTTTCGAGGATATTATAAGGCGTTTCGAGACACAGAACCTCGACATAATGGTCGGCACACAGATGATTGCCAAGGGGTTAGACTTCTCTAACGTTGGGCTTGTTGCGGTGCTCAATGCCGACAACTTGCTTAATTTTACCGATTTCCGCGTAGAAGAGAATGCTTTTCAGATGCTGGTGCAGATAAGCGGCAGAGCAGGTCGCCGCCAGGCGGGGCGAGTGATGATACAGACTTATTCGCCCGATAGCGAATTGATGAAGTGTGTAGCTGCGAACGACTTCGAGCGTTTTTTCACGGTACAGATGCAGGAGCGGCATACCTTCCGTTACCCTCCGTATTGCCGTATGACTACTATTACGCTCAAACACCGCGACAACAATCTCCTGACAAGAGCTTCCGACTATTTAGCTGATAGCCTGCGAAACAACGAAATATTCGAAGTTCTCGGAGCTGAGTCTCCGCCTATATCTAAGATAAACAATACGTTTATTCGTAATATTATTATTAAAATAGATGCAAAACACCCATTAGGTAAGGTTAATCCCGTTATAGTAAAGCATATAGAAGCCTTCAAACGTAATACGGAGTACAAACAGGTCGGTGTATTCGTAGATGTGGAGTGACTGTAATTTGTTCATAATCAAATATATGAAAAATAAAGAAAAAATCGAAGTACAGTATTATGATTCGGTGTGTGGCGAGTTGATACTCGGAGCTTTCGGCGAGGCAATATGCCTATGCGACTGGGTCTACAAAAAGCATCGTACATATATCGACAACCGTTTGCAGAGCTGTCTTGCAGCCACATATTGCGAGAAGCAAACACCTATTCTTGCCGAAGCGGCAGCTCAGCTCGACGACTATTTCGCACGACGGCTAAGGCGGTTCGACTTACCTCTGATGCCGATAGGTACGGAGTTTCAGCGTCGTGTATGGGACGAACTTCGCCGTATACCCTACGGACAGACCATATCGTACAAAGAACTTGCCCTACGGATAGGCAATCCTAAGGCAGTGCGTGCCGTCGCTTCGGCAAACAGAGCCAATCCTATATCGATAATAATCCCCTGCCACAGGGTGATAGGCAGCAACGGAAGACTGGTGGGATACAGCGGCGGACTCGACAAAAAAGAGACTCTCCTCCAACTCGAAGTCGAAACACATACCGAACTTCCATAAATATAGAATAGAATGGCAAAAAATCACTACCTTTGCACCCCATAGTAGAACGGTTTGTCGCTCCGAGTACGCTCGGAGAGGAAAGTCCGGGCAACGCAGAGCAGCATACTTCCTAACGGGAAGTCGGTCGTGAGGTCGAACAAGCGTAACAGAAAACAACCGCCTCATCCTCGAAGGGTGCGGTAAGGGTGAAAAGGTAGGGTAAGAGCCTACCGACAGTTTGGCGACAAGCTGTGCCGTACGCATTATGTGTTGAAAGTTCAAGTATACCGATGTTTGAGGGTTGCTCGCCCGAGTCGGAGGGTAGAACGATAAAGGCTGGCAGCAATGCTATGCCGTAGATAAATGACAAACATTCCGAAAGGAATACAGAATCCGGCTTACAGTTCTACTATTTTTTATTTTACCCTCATAAAGTAAATTTGATTTTAGAGAGTCTCCCTCCCTTAAGTTGTTGTTTTTCTTATTCTGATTAATCAAATTGGTGTTTTGATAAATAGTTATTTAGAGTTTAATATCCATTTAACCGTAAAAAAATATGAAAAACGGGGAAACACACACAGTTTTTTCCCCTAAAATAATAATTTATATAAATCAAAAGATGTCCTAATGTTATGGCTTATTTTATTTTATTCATCTTGCGCCACTTTGAGGGATAATCTTCCAAGCAGTTACACGGTTCTTTATTGCCGAGATCGAAAAGTAACCTTACTTTCACTCCTACAAGTAGCGGAAATAATCCTTTATCGACAAACTGTGATGAGGTAAGTATCGAATTGCTTTTTATCACTGAGACATCGGTATGGTTTTGGTCGGCTATATTTACTCCGGGTACTCCCAGAAACGAACCGTTCGATACGACATTTGTAAGAACATTCTTTCCTCCAGATGGTACGGGGCTCATACCGAAGAAAGAACCTATACCATAATCGGCAAATCCCGATATTCGGTAGTGCCAGCGAGTTTTCTTTTTATAGAAAAAAAATATTTTACCTATTTCCAGTGTTGCTGCTACATTGAAATTTAGACTGATAGGGTTGTTGGTCCCTGTTTTGAAGTCGTCGTATAGGTGGTTACCTGTGTCTTGGATTGGGTTTACGTACTGAGGGTATAGTCCGTAAGTCGAGTATTGAGCCTTTGTCTTGGCGTACCCGAATATATTGATTCCAAACTTACCGCCTGCAAGGAAGTACATACCATTTCTAAATTTAGATCCAAGCATCAAAGGTACATTCACGTAACCGATATTATAGCCATCTCTATACGCTTGGAATTCATATCTCATTGCAAAATGGTCACCGTCGGAGTCTATCATACCTGTACCAGCTTTTACAGAGGGAGTATTGCCTGGAGGTAGTTTGTCTATATCTTCGAATTGTATAGGATTACCGTTACCGTCGACGATAGTACCTACCTGAGCTATAAATGGTTTGAATTTATGTGTAGAGTTTTTGAAATCGGCTTCTACACCGATATTCATCATAAATCGCTTGTAATGATATTCGAAACCTAATCCGAATAGACCACCGACCCCACCGAGTGGCTGTACGAGATTTTCGCTGCCTTCGCCTATTTTTTCGTGTATAAGGTTCGCATAGCCTAAGGCTCCCCACACGTCTAAATAATATTTCTGCACTTGCGAATGGGCAGTATATCCGCAGCTAACGATAAACACAATCACTAAAAAGAGAAGTTTATTTTGTCGTTTCATAAAAGTATTAATTTGTTATTTCATTCTTTTATTATAGTATACACATCGTTTATAAAATCATTACAATCTACCCGAAATCAGATGTTTCGATAAACTAATACAATTCAACGGACAAAGTTATAAAAATATTTTTACGAAACCAAGCTTTTTACTCAATTATTTTTTTGCTAATAACACAAAAATAAAGTCTCAGAACAATACAATACTGATATAAAGATATTTATTTGATGAGAAATCATACCAATTAGTTAATCTATCTGTCGAAATAGATATATTGTCGATAGCTTTTTGTAATTTTGCAAACGCAATTTTTTGATAGAACCAACATAAAAAAAAGACTAAGATGGCAAAAGAATTTAATTACGAGGCGATGTTCCAGACCTCCAAAGGCAACGAGGAATATTACCTACTTACCAAAGAAGGAGTGTCGACAGCAGAGTTCGAGGGCAAAACGATACTAAAAGTATCACCCGAAGCATTGACTGAGGTAGCACGCGTTGCTATGCACGACTGTTCGTTTTTCCTACGTCCCGAACATCAGCGACAGGTAGCAAAAATTCTCGATGATCCCGAAGCATCGGAAAACGACAAATTTGTAGCTCTGACAATGCTCAAAAACGCCGAAGTATCGGCAAAAGGGTTGCTACCGTTCTGTCAGGATACGGGTACGGCAACAATCGTAGCCAAAAAAGGACAACGCGTCTGGACAGACTTCTCAGACGAAGAAGCTCTCTCGAAAGGGGTTTACCTCACATATACCAACGAAAACCTGCGTTATTCGCAAAACGCCCCGCTCACAATGTACGACGAGATAAACACAGGCACCAACCTGCCGGCACAGATAGATATTCAGGCTGTCGAAGGCGACGAATACAAATTTCTATTTATTGCCAAAGGTGGTGGCTCGTCGAACAAGACATATCTTTTCCAAGAGACCAAAGCCCTGCTTAACCCCGCCACTTTGGAGAAGTTCCTTGCCGAAAAGCTCCGTACGCTGGGCACAGCTGCTTGTCCTCCATATCACATTGCATTCGTCATAGGCGGCTCATCGGCCGATATTTGCGTCAAGACCGCCAAGCTCGCCTCGGCGAAGTATTACGATACCCTCCCCACAAAAGGTAGCGAGGCAGGAAGGGCTTTCAGAGACACAGAGTTGGAGCAAAAAATACTGCGTTCGGCTTGGGAGAGTGGCTACGGAGCACAGTTTGGAGGTAAATATTTCGCCCACGACGTACGTATCGTACGGCTTCCCCGACACGGAGCATCGTGCTTCGTGGGAATGGCTGTATCGTGCAGTGCCGACAGAAACATTTTGGCAAAAATAAACAAAGACGGCGTATGGATAGAAAAGCTCGAAGACAACCCTGGAGCATTGATACCCGAAAAGTACCGTAATGCAGGCGAAGGCGAGGTAGTGAAGATAAATCTAAACCAACCGATGACGGATATTTTGAAGATATTGACCAAATATCCCGTCTCTACCCGTTTGTCGTTGAGCGGTACGATAGTGGTGGGACGCGATATAGCACACGCTAAGCTGAAAGAGATGATAGATGCGGGCAAAGACCTGCCTCAATATATCAAAGACCACCCTATCTACTATGCAGGTCCCGCCAAGACACCTAAAGGAATGGCGTCGGGGTCGTTCGGTCCTACGACGGCAGGCAGAATGGACAGCTACGTCGACCTATTCCAAAGCAAGGGCGGCAGTATGGTGATGATAGCGAAGGGCAACCGCAGCCAGCAAGTAACCGACGCCTGCCATAAATATGGCGGTTTCTACCTCGGCTCTATCGGAGGACCGGCGGCAATACTCGCCCAGAACAACATTAAAAAGGTAGAATGTCTCGAATTTCCTGAGCTCGGAATGGAAGCAATCTGGAAAATAGAGGTAGAAGACTTCCCTGCATTTATCCTTGTGGACGACAAAGGCAACGACTTTTTCAAACAACTGAAACCTGTCTGCCTGAAATGTTAGAAACGTTATAACATAACTTGCTTTCGATATGTAAGCAGTCGTTTGTAGTTTTGGAGGCTAAAAATATATGTATAGCCTCTTTTGTTTTCTTACCTTTTGCTGAAAGAACTATATTCTATAAACCGATATGCCAAAATGTCTATTTCTTATATATGTGGCATTTTATTTGTAACTGAGGAGTAACGAAAATTTATATGAATAATGTACAAACCTCATAATATTTATGCAAGATATTTATTTATAAAATATTATGGGTAAAAAACAGATAGATATATGACAAACCAATCAGAACAGTTAAAAAATCTACTAAAATACAGTTGGGAAGAGGCAGAGCGCTTGAAACACAAGTATGTATCGCCCGAACATTTTCTATTGTCGATGTTTAAACTCCACGACTGTAATGCTATGAAGATACTGAGAAATATGAATTTTGATGTGCCTAAGGCTCAGCAAGATATAGAAAATAATTTCAATATTACGCCCGACAATTACAGCTCATCGATATTATTGCGTGAGTTGTCAGACAATATTTTGCGTATAGCCTCGCTCGAGGCTCGTAATCAACAACAAAAGGTAGTAGATACCGAACATCTACTCCTTGCCATACTCCGCGACGGCAATTCGTTTGCTTGCCGCAGTCTTAGAGAGCAAAATATTGATTACGATGCTGTTAAGGCAAGTATGATAGAACATGAGATGTTGCCAAAGTCTAAATTCGATTTTGAAGAAGACGAGGACGACGACAAACCGCAAGGCAATAATTCCAAAGTACACCGAAAAACTGACAAAAAGTCAATGACAGATACTCCCGCACTCGATAACTTCGGTAAGGATCTTACTAAATATGCCGCTGAGGATAAGTTAGACCCTATAGTAGGTAGAGATGTGGAGGTAGAGCGTTTGGTACAGATATTGTCGCGTCGTAAGAAAAACAACCCTGTACTCATCGGTGAACCCGGTGTAGGCAAAACTGCTATAGTAGAGGGACTTGCCATTAGGATACATCAACGTAAGGTATCGAGGATATTGTTCGATAAGCGAGTGATAGCTCTTGATATGGCTTCTATTGTGGCAGGTACCAAATATCGCGGACAGTTCGAAGAGCGTATACAGTCTATTATGAGCGAAATAGAGCGTAATCCTAATATAATACTATTTATAGACGAGATACATACTATCGTAGGAGCCGGCAGCGCGTCGGGGTCGCTCGATGCCGCTAACATATTGAAGCCTGCTCTTTCACGGGGCGAATTGCAATGTATTGGAGCTACTACTCTGAAAGAGTACCGCGAGAGTATAGAAAAAGATGGTGCGTTGGAGCGTCGTTTTCAGAAGATTATAGTAGAACCAACCTCTGAGCAAGAGACTATCACTATTCTGAAAAATATTAAAAACAGATACGAAGACCACCATCAGGTCGTATATAGCGACGAAGTATTGGAGGCTTGTGTGAAGCTGACAGGTCGATATATTTCCGATAGATGTTTCCCCGACAAAGCCATAGATGCTCTCGACGAAGTAGGGGCACGTATAAGGGTCAAAAATATGAAAGCTCCTAAGAATATAGAGAATCTCGAAAAGGAAGTATTGCTGCTCGAAGCAAATAAAAACGATGCCGCAAGGAATCAGGATTTCGAAGAGGCAGCTAAAATTAGAGACCGTATAGTAGAGATTTCCAAAGAGATAGACCGTCTTCAAAGTGAGTTTAGCAAGGAAGAAGAGAAAAACCGAATAAATATAACCATCGACGATGTGGCTACGACTGTGTCGATGATGAGTGGCGTACCTATCAAACGTCTCGAAGAGTCGGACAACGAGCGTCTTATGCGTATGGGCGAACAACTTGCAGGTAAAGTAATAGGGCAAGATAGGGCTATCGATACGGTAGTGAAAGCCATCAGACGCAACTCTGTGGGGCTCAAAGACCCGAATAGACCGATAGGCTCGTTTATATTCCTCGGACCTACGGGAGTAGGTAAGACTCTGCTTGTAAAGAGACTTGCTGAGGCTGTGTTTGGCAATGAAGATGCCGTAATACGTGTGGATATGAGTGAGTTTATGGAAAAGTACAGTGTATCGCGACTCATAGGAGCTCCTCCCGGATATGTAGGCTACGAAGAGGGCGGACAACTTACCGAAAAGGTAAGACGCAAGCCATATTCGATAGTGCTTCTCGATGAGATAGAAAAGGCTCATTCCGATGTATTCAATATCCTATTGCAAGTGATGGACGAAGGACGCCTTACCGATAGCTTGGGTAGGATAATCGATTTCAAAAACACGATAATAGTGATGACCTCCAATGTCGGTACTCGGCAACTAAAAGATTTTGGTAAAGGAGTAGGGTTCACTCTGCCCGACGACCAATATCGTGATAATGAATATGCCAATTCGGTGATAAAAAAGGCTCTGTCAAAGACCTTTTCTCCAGAGTTTCTCAATAGGATAGACGAAATAGTTATGTTCGACTCTCTAAATAAAGAATCTTTGTCTAAAATTATAGATGTAGAGATAGATATGCTGAAAAAACGCCTTACTTCGATGAATATTGAGCTTTCGCTTACCGATGATGCAAAGAACTTTATTTTCGAAAAAGGATACGACACTCAGTATGGAGCCCGACCGCTAAAACGTGCTATTCAGAACTATATCGAAGATACCTTATCGGAAGGTATGCTTATGGGCAATATCAAAGAGCATCAGAAGGTACTACTCGATACGAAAGCAGATAAGACGGGGCTGCAGATAGTCTCGGATATATTTGCTACTAAATAGGTTAGTAAAAATATAATTAAACAAACAGGACTGGCAGCTACATAAAAGTCAGTCCTGTTTATTTGTAAAATAACTTTTATCGGACAGAAATAAAAAACGGAGATAGCTCATTATTAGCCACCTCCGTGCAAAAAAACAATTTTTAATATTAAGAAAAAGCTAACTTATAATCTACTTTCTACTTCTTTCCAAGATACTATTTTCCACACATCTTTCAGGTGGTCGGCACGCCGATTCTGATAGTCTAGGTAATAAGCATGTTCCCATACGTCTATACCGAATATCGGTTTCAACCCTTTTGTAACAGGATTGCCGGCGTTGTTTTCTTTGGTTATTTGAAGTTTGCCACTATTGTCGGCGGCAAGCCATACCCATCCCGAACCGAAGAGCGATGTTCCTGCTGCTTCAAATTCGTTTTTGAATCCTTCGAAACTTCCCCAAGCGTCTTCGATGGCTTTTAGTAGTTTACCGCTTGGTTTGCTATCCGATACGGGGGCAAACTGAGTGAAATATAAATTGTGGTTCAATGTCTGTCCTGCGTTGTTGAATATAGCGCCGTCAGATTCTTTTACGATAGTAACCAAGTCGGCATTTTCGAATTTGGTACCTACAATCATATTATTTAGATTGTTTACATATCCGGCTAAGTGTTTACCGTGGTGTAGGTCGATAGTTGTTTTCGATATTATCGGCTCCAGTGCATTGTTTGCGTAAGGCAATACTAACAATTCGTGCTTCATATTCTTATAATTTTTTTAGTGAATAGATTGTGTTTATTATTTTCGGCAAAGGTACAACTAAATATTATTTATTTAGATAAACAACATCAATATGCTGTTTGTCTTGGTTTATTATTGTTTTCTTGCTTCATTAATATCTATTCTTTTACCGTTTTTCATTGCTATTATGAAAGCATCGCTAAATAACTTTTTTATATCTGCCTGTAGTTTTTGTACTTCTTTGTAGTCTGTACTGCTGCCATAGGTATATTTATAGATATTGTTTTCTTTGTAGAACGAGCATTTAAGTTTTTTGAACCGATAGTCATTGTCTTTCAGAGGAGTAGACGAGGTCATAATCTGCCACATAAATACTATCTCGTCTTTATTCGTACTTTCTTTAGATACTATACTATTGCTGTCTTCTTCCACTGTTTCCGTGTCGTATGCTTGCATATTTTGTACGGCGGTAATAGATTTCATCGATTCTTTGCTGAGGTCGAAATCGTTTTTATATTTCAATATCCCATTATATATACCTGTGGCAAGATTTCTTTGTCCATCTTTCGAGGTCATAAAAGCACGCTCTTCGGGATTGGTTATATAACCAACTTCTACGAGTACACTCGGTACTATTGTCTGCCACGTAACGTAGAGCGATTGCTGCTTTACTCCGCGTATTTTACGCTCTTTTTCGCCCATTTCGTTACCGATATATGTGGCTAAGTTGTTGCTAAGATTGAATATCTGAGCCTGCTTTATTTCGTATATAGCATTGAAAGTCTGGCTATTGTTTTCGTCGTATCGCTTCGATACTTCTACTCCGTTTTCGCCTATCGATGTGATAGAGCTTTTTTGTTTTAGTGTTCGTGTCTTACGGTCTGTATTTTCTACCGTTTGTATGTACACTTCCACGCCGTGAGTAGTGGTTACGTCGCGTTTTTTCGCTTCGTTATATGCAGAGTTTACGTGTATCGATACGAATATATCGCCGTTTGCCTTATTGGCTGTTTCCATACGTTCTACCGGTTCGAGCGTTTTGTCTGTTTTGCGGGTGTATACCACTTTTATATCGTGATGTTTTTCAAGCATGCTACCCACCAAAAGAGCTATATCGAGATTGATATTCGACTCGCACACTCCGGCTCGTGTCGCTCCGGGGTCTTTACCTCCGTGTCCGGGGTCGATTACTACGGTGAAAGGTTTTACCTTTGCATTTATCAAAAGCGATATGCTCAATAATATTAATACCAACAAAATACTTTTATTCGCCTGTTTCATAAAAAGTTCTCTCTTTTATTTATTGTCTTTTATACTTTTGAATTCAGAAAAATATACCTTTGCAGCACATTCGAGTTCGTCGTACCACTCCTTGCCGAACCTCCTTATCAAAGGGTTTTTAAGGAATTGATATACAGGTAGTCCTATTTCTTTGCCGAAAATTTCGGCAGAGCGACAACACTCCCATCTATGTACGTTTACGGCAGTCGTATCGTGATACTCAGCTATACGGACAGGATACAAATGGCAAGATATCGGTTTTGGAAAGTCGGTCAATCCCTCCATATATGCTTTTTCTAAGGCACAATAGCAAACGCCGTCTTCGACATAAGAAAATACACACTCTCTATCGTTTACCAGCGATGTTACATTGTCGCCGTCTCTATCGACATAGCTTACTCCATATTTGTCTATTATCTCTATAGACCTCTGTGGCAGAAAATTACGTACCGAAGGTAAAATATCGTTGATGATATCTATCTCTTCTGCCGTCAGTGGGGCTCCGGCGTCGCCTTCTATGCAGCAACAGCCTTTACATTCGCTTAGTTTACAACAAAAGCAGCGTTCGAACAAATCAAAACTTACTACCGTATTACCTATTTCGAGCATGATGACCTATAATAATATTCGTAAATACGGACTATATGATTTTTTCTTTGTTCAATATGGTATCTATAATCGAACGTTTTTTGATGTAATAAGACATATATCGCTCTTTTTTACTGTTGTATATATCGTCTATTGCTATCATAATACCTGTATCGTATATGTTGCCGAAGTCGGGGTCGAAACACGTCCCGAACGATTTCATCGTGCTTGCAAGTTCGATGTAAGCTTTTATCAGTGCAGGTATACGTTCGCTATACTCCTTAAGGTAATTGGTCAATATCCTGAAGTTTTCGTTTACGGAAATATTTTTATCAAACATCTGTTCGAATTTTATAAGGTATTCTTCAGGTATAGCCTCTTCTCTGATAGGTATGAATAGTTTGTCTTTGTCTTCGAAGAAGTATTTCAAGAAAAATGTGATTGCATACCGAGCCTCTACCTTCATTTTTGGATATATGGTTACTTTGCCTACCATATATTTTACGTCGTCGTTGTTTCCAATCATAGCCCCTATACCGTCCCAAAGATTATCGAGAGCATATAGGCTCTTTAGCCCTCCTTTGTACGACTGATATTTAGGTTGAATGAATGCTCGTCCGAGTTCGATAGTGTAGGGTAGGTAGTCGGAAATATATCTTTTCGATGCTCGAAAAATATGGCTCATAGGCATAATGGGATTTCCCTCCGTATCGAAAGTAGCATCTCTACCGCATAAAAATCTGTATCCTCCTATAATTTCTCTTTTTTCTGGGTTCCAGACGATTAGCTGTTTGAATGGATTTTCTAACGAGTCGTACTCGTCGAGGTCAAACGATTTGCCACTACCTCCGCCGCTGTTGCGAAACGATAGTTCCCGCAATCGTCCGATTTCTCTTACGGTGTTTGGTGCATTATGTGAGTCGACTATATATATATCATTATTAGCTCTTTGAGTCTTACACAAGAGTTTGTCTTTAAGTTCGTTTACGATAAGTTTGTCTTCTACCGATGAAATTAGTCTGACCATAATGTAAAATAAATCGAATTGAATATTCGACACGCAAAGATAATCATTTTTTTATAAGATATTAAATACGAAATGAGGATTGTGTGCAAAAAAGAAAAACAACCTCCAAAGACCTCTGTCGGTATCGAAAGTTGCTTTTTTTTGTTGCCTTGCAAGGATTCGAACCCAGACAAGCAGTGCCAGAAACTGATGTGCTACCATTACACTACAAGGCAATATCTTTTCAAAGGACAAAGGTAGTATATTTTTTCGAAATGATAAAAATATTTTTTTGATTAATTTTGTCGTAACGACTAAAAAACACATTATTTTTCACCAACAGGCTATAAATGAATAGTTTTCTTACAATCAAAAACGAGTCGCAAGGATTATTCAAAGACAAAGGGAGCAAATTTTTGTCGTTTGCATTTCCGGTAGATAGTGTCGATAGTGCTATGGGGCATATAGATATTATACGTCGTAAGTATTTCGATGCCCGTCATGTGTGCTATGCTTATATGCTTGGTTATGCTAGAGATACATATAGAGTTAACGACGACGGCGAACCTTCGGGGACAGCCGGACGCCCAATACTCGGACAGATAAATTCTAAGTGTCTTACCGACGTATTGATAGTGGTGGTACGCTATTTCGGTGGTACTTTGCTCGGTACGTCGGGACTCATAAATGCTTACAAAATGGCTGCCCTCGATGCTATAGAAAATACGCAAATCGTCGAAATCCCTATCGAAAGACGGTTTACCGTCGCTTGCCAATACGATAATATGAATTTTATAATGAGACTTATCAAAGACTTTGATATCAAAGTCTTATCGCAACAACAAACCTCCGATTGCAGATTTACTCTCAGTTGTAGGCAAGAGTTTGTAGATATTGTATCGGAGCGTCTCAAGGGCAATCACCTTATATCTTTCGAGATGATATAATACGTATTTGAGTCAGATTTACCGAAGGTATAAGAAACGAAGGCTATCTGTAATTTAGATAACCTTCGACTTAAAGTTGCTTGAAAATATCTGTGTTTCTAATTGGCTTGGTTTGCTTCAGGGGCTGCCGCTTCGGTAGCTGTCGGGGCAGCCGACATAGCATTACGTGTTACGACTACGGCACATACTACGTTGTCGGGAGCATTGAGCATAGTAAGGTTGTCGTATTGCAGATGTTTTACCTGAATAGCCTTACCGAGCTCTAAGTTTTCTACATTTATATGTAGACTTTCGGGAATATTTTCCAATAAACCTTTCACTTTGAGCTTCCTCGAAACAAGATTGAGCTTACCGCCCGCACGTACACCGACAGCAAATCCGTCCAAAACAACCGGAACTTCGATAGTAATAGGTTTATCTTCGAATACGGTAAGGAAATCTATATGTAGTATTTCGTCGGTAACAGGGTGAAGTTGAATGTCTTTCAATATCGCTTTCTGAACTTTACCATTTATATTTAGCTCTACTGCAAATATATCGGGAGTATATACCAACTTACGTATAGCATCGAATGTTACGACAAAGTTTGTAACTATTGTTCCTTTTCCCTGATGTTCTATCAATACCTGACCATCTTCCAATTTGCCTTCGTAAGGTAATTCTACTGATTTATAGCCATAAAGTACTGCAGGGATAAAACCCTCTTTACGTAGTGCACTGACTGCTTTTTTGCCAACTGATGTTCTTGGCTTGCCTTCTAATTTGAATGTCTTCATTCTAAAAACTGATTTTTTGTGTTACTCAAAATTAATTAATTAAATAATACTAATTTCCCATACACATCTTTTGTTCGGGACAAAAAGTCTGCAAAGGTAATACTTTTTTCTCGTAAAAGGCAATATTAATATCTATTTTTTATTGTAGACTCCGATAATTTCAGCTTTTGATATTAGATTTGCTCCGCCTAGCTCTCCGTTTTTATACTCTTTTAAAAATATACGGAAATGGCTTGTCATATCGGCTTTTAGAGTCATTTTTTTATTAGTGTCGATATGGTATGCAAATATTACAGGCTCTGCCGAGACGTCGACTCCTCCGAGAGTCAGTACACTGAATTTCACTATTATACCCCCAGGAGTATGCTTATAAGTAAATGTTCCCGTATCGTCGTCGTAACTCATTGTACCCGTGCTATCTGTATTAAAAATCATTGTATTTGGCATTTTGAATCCGTTTTTTTTGACGATGGTTTCTATAATTCCACCTATTATACCTGCTTCTATATTCAGGTCGTCTTCGTTTGCCGATATCCAAGTACCTATAAGTTCTTGTGGATTATTGTTATCCAAGTCGGGAAGGTGTTTTTTACACGATGTGATTCCCAAAATTACAATCAATATTATTGCTATTAATACTTTTTGATTTTTTAGTTGCATAAGAATGTGATTATTAGTGGTTTATGTTAAATTAATTAGACTTACAATGAGATATAATATTTAAAAAATTTGTAGCTATATAGTCGAGTTGCTCATCGTCGAGTTCGGTGTGCATAGGAAGCGAACATACCGTACAGGAGAGCTTTTCGGCTATCGGTAGATTGTATTGTTTGTTGCTCATATTTTTGTATGCTGTTTGCAAATGTATCGGTATCGGATAATATATCATCATAGGTATTCCCTTCTGAGCCATTTCGTCAATGAGTTTTTTGCGGTCTATCCCCTCAAGACGTAGCGTATACTGGTGGAATGAATGTGTGCTATATGACGCAACAATAGGAGTTTTTATACTGCTATTGCAGGCAAATCGCTTATTGTAATATGCTGCAGCCCTTTGGCGATTCGCTATATATTCTTCTAAATGAGGTAATTTGGCATCGAGTACAGCTGCTTGGATACTGTCGAGTCGCGAATTGACTCCAATTGCATCGTGGTGGTAACGTACTTTCATACCGTGATTGGCTATTATAGATATATGTTCGGCAAGTTCGCTATTATTGGTAAATAATGCACCGCCATCACCGTAGCAACCGAGATTTTTCGATGGGAAAAACGACGTACAGCCTATATCTCCTATCGTACCCGAATGTTGCCTGTTGCCGTTACCGAATATATACCTCGAGCCCATTGATTGGCAGGCATCTTCGACCACATAGAGATTGTGTTTTTTAGCAATCTTCATAATAGATTCCATATCTGCATTTTGACCGAAAAGATGTACCGGTACAATAGCTTTGGTCTTCGGAGTAATAGCCTTTTCAAGCGCTTGTATATCAATACAGAAAGTATCTTCGTCTACATCGACAAGTACGGGAATAAGCCCCAAAAGAGCCACAACCTCTGCCGTAGCAATAAACGTGAAAGTAGGTGTTATTACTTCGTCGCCGGGTCTGAGTCCCAGTGTCATAAGGGCTATTTGTAGGGCATCTGTACCGTTGGCTACCGGTATTACGTGTTTTACCCCGAGATACGTCTCCAGATGTCTCTGAAATTCTGCTACCTTATCACCCTTTACAAACGACGAACTCTCTATTACAGACGCAATACCGCTATCTACTTCGTTCTTTATTTTTAGATATTGGCTGTGTAAATCAACCATTTGTATTTTTTTCATATCTATCTTGCTGATATTGTAATTATCTCCATTCGACTAAATTAATATGCAAAGATAATACTTTCTTGTAAAAAAATATTAAGTTTTGTCTCTCGTAAAAAATCATTAATTTTGTGGCACAAAAAAATATTACGTTTTATGCTAAAATCAATGACGGGATACGGTAGGATTACCAGAGTATTGGGAGACAAGAAAATAAGCTGCGAAATAAAATCCCTTAATAGTAAACAGATAGATATAAATTTCAAATTACCTGCAAATTATCGAGAATACGAACTTGAATATAGGAGCCTGATAGCTAAGTATATAGTACGTGGTAAAGTCGATGTCGTTGTTGCTGTCGAAGAAGATTCTCTTAAAAACCGACCTCTAATAAACAAATCGGTAATAAAAGCATATTACGAGCAGATAAAAAATATATCGAACGATATATCGATACCGGAGCCGTGTTCGGATAATTGGTTTAGGATATTACTTTCTATGCCCGATGTATATCAGACAGATACGGTGTCTGCTTCTAATGAAGACTCTGCCGAAATATTGTCTGTAGTAAAAGACTCGCTTTTGGCTTTCGACAAATTCAGACAACAGGAGGGTAATACATTGGAATCATTTCTAAAAGAGCGTATTAAACGTATATCGCTACTGCTGACCGAAGTGGATAAATACGAAAAAGAACGAGTACAGCGTATAAAAGAACGTATCTTAGACGAACTTAAGCAACTGACTGCCAAGTCGGATATAATAGACCAGAATCGTTTGGAGCAAGAGATGATTTTTTATATCGAAAAACTCGATATAAGCGAAGAAAAATCGCGTCTTAAATGCCACCTCGAATATTTCGTCAATACTATCGATGCCGAACAGAATCAAGGCAAAAAGCTCGGGTTCATATCGCAAGAAATTGGACGAGAGATAAATACACTTGGCTCTAAATCAAATCACTCCGAGATACAGAAAATTGTGGTGATGATGAAAGATGAATTGGAGCAGATAAAAGAGCAGGTACTCAATGTGTTGTAGAACTTGCAAGGCGCTTAAAAAAACTATTAAAGGTCGATGTCTACAAATAGACGTAAAAGGATAGGTATATATTCGGGCAGTTTCAATCCCGTGCACAATGGTCATATATCATTAGCTAAGTACCTTTTGGATAGCGATATAGTAGATGAAGTGTGGATAGTAGTTTCGCCTCTGAATCCATTGAAGACGACCTCCGACGAACTTATAGCCGACGAATGGCGTCTGCAGATGGCGAAGATTGCTTTTGAAGGTATCAGAGATACAAAAGTTTCGGATGTGGAGTTTTGTCTGCCGCGTCCGAGTTATACTATCGACACACTAAATTATTTGCAAAAACAATACCCTGATTATCATTTTTTTCTGCTGATAGGAGAGGACAATATGGCTGTTTTTGATAAGTGGAAAGATTACAAGGAGATACTGCGTAAATATACCGTATTGGTTTATCCTCGCCACGCCGATACGAATAGCTCCGATAATATGTTGCGGCACACTAATATTCACAAAATAGATGCTCCATATATTGATATATCTTCGACAGATATTCGCCATCGTATACGGCAACATCTGCCATTAACGGATGTGTTGCCTAAGTCTGTAATAGATTTTATAATATCTAATAAATTGTATGATAATTAGATGTGTCGAATGTGTGTGGTAGTAGTTTGCAGTTGTGTACTATTTTATATAACTTTGCGGTCTAATGAACGCATCAATTACAGAGATAATAAACAAAATAAAAATATATAATTATGCTAAATTTAGAACCTAAAACACTGTGGCAGTGCTTTTTTGAAATCTGCCAAGTACCGCGTCCCTCGAAAAAAGAGGAACAAATCATCAGTTTCTTACTCGATTGGAGTAAACGTCACGGAATAGAAGCCGTAAAAGACCACGCAGGTAATGTCTTGATGAAAAAGCCTGCTTCGAAAGGCTATGAAAAACGCCCAACCGTTGTATTACAGGCTCATATGGATATGGTGTGCGAAAAAAATAGCGATACCGTACACGACTTTATGAAAGATCCGATACAGCCATATATCGATGGCGAATGGCTAAAAGCCAAAGGCACGACTCTCGGAGCCGATAACGGTATAGGTATGGCAGCTATGATGGCTGTGCTATTGGACGAAAATATACAGCATCCGCCACTCGAGTGCCTCTTTACGGTAGACGAAGAGACGGGGCTTACAGGAGCTTTCGAACTGAAAGCAGGATTCCTAAGCGGTAAGAGGCTTCTTAACCTCGATTCCGAAGACGATGGAGAGATTTTCATCGGTTGTGCAGGAGGAGTAGATACGCTTTCGTACTTGCCTTATAAAACGGTAGATGCTCCCAAGGAGCTATATTACTGTAAGATAGCAGTAAAAGGACTATGCGGAGGACACTCAGGCGACGATATCGATAAAGGTAGAGCCAATGCCAATAAGTTGCTTAATAGATTTTTGTGGGCAGTAAACCGTAAGTCTTGCATATCGGTGGCAGAAATAAACGGCGGTAACCTGCGCAATGCCATTCCTCGCGAAGCTTATGCTGTGATAGGTGTCGACAAGAACTTCAAAGAAGAGCTTACTGTGATGTTAAACAAGTATATAGCCGATATTTCGGTCGAATATGCCGCCACAGAGCCAAACTTCAAAATGACAATCGATACCGTGTCGACGCCTTCTAACGTGATAGAAAGCAGCGTAACCAATAGATTGCTGAATGCCGTATATGCTTGTCCGAATGGAATTATCCGAATGAGCGACGATATACCGGGACTCGTAGAGACCTCTACCAACTTGGCCTCTATAAAAATGCACGACGGTAAAAATATTGAGATAGTAACCTCACAACGAAGCAGTATAGCTTCGGCTAAAAACGATATAGCCTCTATGGTAGAGAGTGTGTTTGTATTAGCCGGTGCTAATGTGAAACATTCAGACGGTTACCCTGGCTGGAAGCCTAACCCAAATTCCGAGTTGGCACAGAAGCTCGCTGCTTCTTATAAGAAACTTTTCAATAAAGAGGCGAAAATCAGAGCTATTCACGCAGGACTCGAATGCGGACTCTTCAGCGAAAAATACCCCGATATGGATATGGCTTCGTTTGGTCCTACGATGCGTGGAGTACACTCTCCCGACGAACGTCTGCATATAAAAGATACCGAAAAGTTTTTCAAACTACTTGTAGACGTACTTGCAGATATGTAAAAACATACTGAAATACATAAGAAAAAGAGTTATTTCCCGAATTTCTGGAGTAACTCTTTTCTATTTGTATAAACTCCATCTATAATGTCACAGGTAAAACTCTATTTGAGTATCAAATATATTTACACACATATAAGATAATCAGTGTTATATAGCAAATAGGCCTTTGATGAAATTTATATAAATACGGATATGTGTTTTTATGTAGAATTTATTTTTTCAAACCGCATAAAATGATTATATTTGCAAATCATTTTTTACCGAGATATACAACTAAAAATTAAATTAATAATATGGCAAAAATTAAAGGAACCGTGGTAGTAGATACCGAGCGTTGCAAGGGCTGCGACCTGTGTGTACAGGCTTGCCCTCAGAGTGTTTTGGAGTTGGATGCAAAAGTAAACTCCAAAGGGTACCATTACGCAACAATGGTAAATGAAGATTGTGTTGGATGTATGGCTTGCGGAATGGTATGTCCGGATGCAGTAATCACCGTTTACAGATTTAAAGTTGATGCTTAAAATTGGAGGAAAAAAGAATTATGGAAGAAATTAAATTGATGAAAGGAAATGAAGCAATAGCACACGCCGCTATCCGTTGCGGAGCCGATGGTTATTTCGGATACCCTATTACACCGCAGTCTGAGGTGATGGAAACTCTTATGGACGAAGCTCCGTGGACTACGACAGGAATGGTAGTGCTGCAAGCAGAAAGTGAAGTAGCTGCCATCAATATGGTATATGGCGGTGCATCGTGCGGTAAAAAAGTGATGACTTCGTCGTCGTCGCCGGGTATGTCTCTCAAACAAGAAGGTATATCGTATATTGCAGGAGCAGAGCTGCCCTGTCTGTTGGTAAACGTTATGCGCGGAGGTCCAGGTCTTGGTACCATACAGCCCTCGCAGGCAGACTACTTCCAGACGACCAAAGGCGGAGGACACGGCGACTATCGTCTGATTACTCTCGCCCCTTCGACTGTGCAGGAGATGGCAGACTTCGTCGGACTCGGCTTCGACTTGGCTTTCAAATACAGAAATCCCGCAATAATATTGGCAGACGGTATCGTAGGACAGATGATGGAGAAGGTGGTATTGCCGCCCTTCAAACCACGCCGCACCGACGAGGAAGTACGCAAAGAGTGCCCTTGGGGAACAATGGGTAAGACCGACGACAGAGAACGCAACATAATAACATCGCTCGCTCTGGAAGCCGATGTGATGGAGGCTACAAACCACCGCTTACAAGCCAAATACAGAAAGATAGAAAAGCACGAAGTACGCTTCGAAGCTCATAACGTCGAAGACGCCGACTACGTTTTCGTAGCTTTCGGTTCGGCTGCTCGTCTGTGCGGTAACGCTATGGAAGCTCTCCGTGCAGAAGGCATCAAGGTAGGTTTGCTACGTCCCATAACACTGTGGCCCTTCCCGACCAAAGAGATAGAACGCCTGGCACAGAAGGTAAAAGGCTTTATGTCTATCGAGCTTTCGGCGGGTCAGATGGTAGAAGACGTACGTCTCGCCGTAAACGGTAAAGTGCCGGTAGAGTTTCACGGTCGTATGGGTGGTAATATCCCTTCGGCAGAAGAAATAATGGAAAAGTTCAAAGAAAAATTTAAGTTGAACTAAGAAAAGTGATTGCATGTCGGGCACTTACAAATTAAAGTGCGTGAGTGCCCAACTTTTTTCAAACAAATGCCCCTATTATGAAAAGAATATTTTTACAGACCATTAGCGTTGTATTTGTAGTAATGGCAGTAGTAAGTTGTACGAGAAAGCCGACAATTTATGCGAACCACGATGTTACGGCGTGCGGTGTAAAAGACCCGCTCGTAAATTTGCCTTGGCTTGCTGAGGAATGTGAAAAAGCAAAGAAAGCGAAAAATGGAGAAACAACAATTTCTCTCCTTCAAGATACCGTTACAAAAGATAATGTTTTCCAGCTAATGTATTACTATAAAAATAAAGGAGATATATACATAATATATGGTTATAATTGCTCGGGAAAAGAGTTATATCGTTCAGGTTTAGGATTAACTCCTCCTGACTCTGAAATAGAAGAAGCATTTTATAAAAACAAAAAACATTTGGGTATTATCTTCACGACAAAATACAAATAAAGTAATCTTTATGAAAAAAGTTATATCTACATTGCTGGTTGTATGTGCGGTTACGGTTTTTACAGGCTGTAAGAGAAACTATACCGTATCCGAGAAGCATGATATCACAGCGTGCGGAGTAAAAGACCCACTTGTAAATTTGCCTTGGTTGGCAGAACTTTGTAAAAATAGCTCTAAAGAAGGAGACATGTCCATATTTCTACTACAAGACACTATTACACAAGACTATTTTTTCGAAACCAACAGAGTTTTTGAACTATATGGAAGAGGGAAGTTTTCGAGAGGAGAATGTTATAATTGTGAAGGAGATACTGTTATGATATATAATACTATTACTCCTCCAAAACCAGAAGAAGTAGCATTTGATAAAGATAAAAAACACTTAGGAGTCATTTTTGAAGTAAAATACAAATAAAATTTTCTATATTATGAAGAAAATCATGCTATTGGCAATAATAATTTATGGAATGACTAATTATGTGAATGCTGTTCTTCGCATTGATACTCTGAATATGATATAAACCAATAAATACAGAAATTAAATTAAACACGAATATTATCAACAAAAAAATTTATATAATATGACAACACAAGAAATGATTAAACCGGAAAATCTGGTCTACAAAAAAACCAGATTGCTTACCAACAACGTAATGCACTACTGTCCGGGCTGCAGCCACGGTGTGGTACACAAATTGATTGCAGAGGTTATCGATGAGATGGGTATTCAGAACGAAACCATAGGTATTGCTCCTGTGGGTTGTGCCGTATTTGCCTACAACTATATCGATATCGATTGGCAGCAGGCAGCACACGGACGTGCTCCGGCACTGGCGACGGCAACCAAACGCCTACTGCCCGACAAATATGTATTTACATATCAGGGCGACGGCGACTTGGCAGCTATCGGAACAGCCGAAACAATACACGCCTGCAACCGCGGTGAAAATATCGCCATCTTTTTCATCAATAACGCTATCTACGGTATGACTGGCGGTCAGATGGCTCCGACCACTCTGGAAGGTATGAAAACAGCTACCTGCCCCACCGGACGTAACCACGAAATAAACGGTTATGCGCTGAAAATAAGCGATATGCTTGCACAACTCGACGGCACTTGCTATGTAACACGCCAGAGTGTAGACAAGATGCCTGCCGTAATGAAATCGAAAAAAGCTATCCGCAAGGCTTTCGAAAACTGCCAGTTGAAGAAAGGTACCTCGATAGTGGAATTCGTATCTACTTGTAACACAGGTTGGGGTATGAGCCCACACAATGCTAACCTCTGGATGCAGGAAAATATGTTCCCGAAATATCCTATCGGCGATTTGAAAAACATTTAATATTTAATCCGACAAAAAAAGTAGAATAAGATGAAAAAAGAGATAATTATAGCAGGATTTGGAGGACAAGGAGTCTTGTCGATGGGTAAAATATTGGCTTACTCAGGATTGTTGGAAGGCAAAGAAGTAACTTGGATGCCCGCCTACGGACCCGAACAGCGAGGCGGTACTGCCAACGTAACTGTACAGATAAGCGACAAAAAAATATCGTCGCCCATACTGAAATTCTATGATATAGCAATCGTACTCAATCAGCCGTCGATGGACAAATTCGAAGAGAGAGTAAAGCCGGGCGGAATACTTATCTACGACTCCAACGGTATGACCCGCAAACCCAACCGCAAGGATATTTCGGTTTACCGTATCGACGCTACCGACAAAGCCCTCGAAATGGGAGCTCAGAAGACTTTCAATATGATAGTTGTAGGTGGGCTGCTCAAAGCCGACCCGATGGTCAAGACAGAGAATGTGATGCTGGCACTGAAAAAATCGCTACCCGAACGCCACCACAAACTGCTGCCAGCCAACGAAGAAGCAATGAAAGTAGGTATGCAGATTATAGAAAAAGAGAATTGATAATTCTCCCGTTGTTATCATAAAGAAGACTATCACTCAGAGAGAGAGGTAGTCTTCTTTTTTGTAATAATTTGATTACAAACCTCTCGCATTGTAAACCTCAATATACGTTATTACCGTTGCAACCTTTGAAATGTAGTTGTAATAATGGCAATTTATACCTAACTTTGTACCGCATTTCGAAGCGAAACATTCTTTGTTAATTTCAAGTTCAAAAAAAAGCAGTAATAATGAGAAAATTATCGAAAATTTTACACCGAATACTCTCAATAGTAGTAGGTATCTTTATCTCTATAATATGTTTTTCGGGAGCGATGCTTATATTCGAAAACGAACTTACCGAATGGCAAAACCCACATTTGTATAATGTTACTCCCCTCGAAAGTGGTGCCCGACCGCTTACGTCTCTATTGCCCGAGATACTGGCAACCCAGCCGCAAGGAGCCGAGATAACCTATGTGGATATAAAAGACAATCCCTCAAAAAGTTATACGATAGATATCGACTTCGGCAACGATGAGAGCAAAACTGTTTTCGTCGATCAGTATACGGGTAAGATTCTCGGCGAAAAGCCCGACGACATCGCATTTTTCACCGTTATGTACCGACTGCATCGATTCCTCTTGCAGAGCCGCCCCCAAGGCGACGGCATCTTCTGGGGCAAACGTATCGTCGGTATCAGTACTATCATATTCGTATTTATTATCATCACGGGCATTGTCGTATGGGTGCCTCGTCGAGGTCGTTCGTGGGGTAGTCGCTTCAAGATAAGCGTTAAGCACGGGTGGCACCGACTATGGTACGACCTCCACGTCGCAGGTGGCATATACGTTGCCTTATTGCTTCTGGTAATGGCTCTTACGGGGCTCACGTGGGCATTCCCTTGGTATCGCACCGCTTTCTATGGCATACTTGCTCCTGAGAGAAACGAACTCTCGACGACAGAAAACAACTCGTTGGATATAGCCGCCAACGAACCGACAGATACGACGACGCTCACACAGTTCGCTGTGTGGCAGAGGGTTTACGACGCAGTAAAACAACGCTCAAACTACGTGGAGGTAAGCATTAATCCCGACGAGGTACGAGCACGAATAAGCGATTGCGGCAACAGACGAGCTTCGGATTATTACAAGTTCGACACGGCAACAGGCGCTATTACTTCGGTAGAGCTCTACAAAAACATGTCGAACAACAGTAAGTTGCGTGGCTGGGTCTACTCGCTGCATACAGGCAGCTGGGGCGGATTCTGGGTGCGTCTGATATATTTTATTGCGGCGATGTTTGGAGCTACTTTGCCGCTGACCGGATATTACTTGTGGATACGCCGTACATTGCGGAGCAAAAAACAACACTCCACACGAATAGAGCAAGACCGTTTGGTATGACATTTAGTCACAAAGACGAGATAACAAAAAAAGTACCTCTATTTGAGGTACTTTTTAGTTAATGTTCGGGTGAGTAATGGGACTCGAACCCACGACCAACGGAACCACAATCCGCTACTCTAACCAACTGAGCTACACTCACCATATTTTTGAGTTGCAAAAGTAGTATATTTTTTTTAGTTTCGCAAAAATATTATTCAAAATATAATGTGAGGCTAATATGCTAAATATAAATAATATTGCTCCCCATAACGTAAGATTTGTGTTTATGAGAAAAGTATTTTTGTTGTTTTTGCTTGTGTTTTTGGGTATCAGTTTGCTCGCTTCAGAGGTAAATAGAAATATTTTTGTTATCACTATCGACGGCGATATCAATTCAAGAATGTGGATATATGCCCGTAAAGGTATGTCGGAAGCCGTATCTCTTAATTCCGACCTGCTCGTCGTATCTATCAATACTTATGGCGGAGAGTTGCAATATGCCGATTCTATCGCTACGTTGCTGATGAAAAGCAAGTTGCCTACCATTGCTTTTGTCGACAACAATGCCGCCTCGGCAGGGGCATTGATAGCTATTGCTTGCGATAAGATTTATATGCGTTCGGGGGGGCGTATAGGTGCTGCCACAGTGGTCGACGGTATCGACGGCAAGGCTATGCCCGACAAATATCAGTCGTATATGCGTGCTATAATGCGTGCTGCAGCCGAGTCGCACGGGCGAGACTCTATCGGTGGCTGGTACAGAGACCCTCTCATAGCCGAAGCTATGGTCGACCCCAATACTATTATTCCCGATATCGACGACTCTACCAAGACATTGACTCTTACTACACAAGAAGCCATAAAGTACCGCTATTGCGAAGGGCAAGCCGAGAGCATAGAGCAAATTTTGCAAGCCGAACATATCGACGAATATTCTATTCATAGGTTCGTTCCCAGTGTGTGGGACAGTATCAAAGGCTTCATTACAAGTCCTTTTGTCAGAGGTCTGCTTATAGTTCTCATTATAGCCGGTATATGGTTTGAGCTCCAACAACCGGGCATAGGTTTCCCCTTGGCTGTAGCTGTGGTATCGGCTCTGCTTTATTTTGCTCCGTTGTATATCGACGGGCTCGCTGCCAACTGGGAGATAATACTCTTTGTAGTAGGTATTCTATTGCTTGCGGTAGAGATATTCGTTATTCCCGGCTTCGGTATAGCAGGAATATGCGGTATATTGCTCATAATGCTCTCGCTTACTTTTGCTTTGCTCGACAATGACGTATTCGATTTTCGGAGAGTAGCCGGTATACATCTGAGTTCGGCAATACTTACAGTAACGATAGGAGTTATCGCAGGATTTGCCCTGATGCTTTATCTATCGCATAAGATAGGCAGTAAAGGTATCTTTGCAAAATTTGCTTTGCTTGCCAACCAAAAGATTGCCGACGGTTTTATAGGTGTGCCCGACGATATACCTTCGCTCGTGGGACAGAGAGGAGTCGCCGTATCCGACTTGCGTCCTGTTGGCAAGGTCGATATAGGCGGCAGAGTGTACGATGCCATTAGCAAGCACGGACGATTTATTGCATCCGATACCGATATAGAGGTTGTCGGATATTCGGCAGGGCAGCTACTGGTGAGTATTTGTGTTTAGAAACGAATAAAATGATTGTTATCCGATGAAATCGAGAATAGAAATAGAGGCAGGAGTCAATGGTTGTCTGCTTATTAGCGACAACTTTACATCAGACCTTACCTCGCTTACAAAACACACTATCGGCTTCCTCGAGCAGCAGCTTGCCAATCAAGACAAAAGCCGAGTATTGATAGTAAGCGATATAGAGGGCGACGAATTGGTTGCCGAGATGTTTTATATCAACTTAAGTAAATTCCTCAAAAGCGGTGCCGTAAGTGAAGTGGTATTTTTGGGCAGTGAGCTTAAGAGTAGGGCAAAGATGTTCGAGGTGCAGAGGAAACATTTTTTCGCTACGACCGAAGAGTTTCTGCATTCCGAACTAATCGGTTCGTTTGAAAACAAGGCGATTTTGCTCAAAGTCTCGCCCGAGTACGACCCTAAACGTATCCGTATGTATCTTCAACATCTACCGCACGATACGTCTTTGGAGATAGATTTCGATGCTATGTTTCACAATATGAACTACTTCCGTTCTAAGCTGAAACCGACCACCAAACTTATGTGTATGGTGAAGGCATCGGCATACGGTAGCGGTTCGATAGAGGTGGCTCTGGCTATGCAGCACTATGGTTGCGACTATCTCGGAGTAGCCTTTGTAAATGAGGGTGTTGAGCTTAGGCAGAGTGGTATACGGATGCCTATCGTGGTATTGAATCCTATGGAGAGTTCGCTTTATCAGCTCTTTGAGTACAAGCTCGAGCCCGAAATATGCAGTTTTCGGATACTGAATTTCGTGGCGGAATTTGCTCGTTCGCTCGGACTACGCGATTATCCCGTACACATAAAAATCGATACGGGTATGCACCGCGCAGGATTTGAAGAGGGCGATTTAGAGCGACTTATCGATTTTTTTGCATCGCATACGGAGCTGAAAGTGATGTCGGTATTCTCGCATTTAGCTGCTGCCGACGAGACCTCTGACGAGATGAACGACTTTACTATGAGTCAAATACGGCTATTCGACAGTATAGCGAAACGGTTAGAGAGTGCTCTCGGATATAAGGTCATAAAACATATACTCAATTCGGCTGGGATAGAGCGTTTTAGCGATTACCAGTTCGATATGGTGCGTCTCGGTGTGGGGCTATGGGGCGTATCGGCCGACTCAGCCAACAATCTGCGAAACGTATGTTCGCTTTATACCAAGATCATTCAGATAAAAGATGTAAGGGCAGGAGAAACAGTCGGTTACAGCCGAAGGGGGAAGGTCGATACCGATAAACGTATCGCTTTGGTGCCTATTGGGTATGCCGATGGTATCAATCGACGGCTCGGCAACGGCATAGGTTATATGCTTATCGGTGGACATAAAGCTTTCATTATCGGCAATATATGTATGGATTTGCTGATGCTCGATGTATCTTATATGGATGTGAAAGAGGGCGATAAGGTAGTGGTATTCAGTTCCGAACGACCATTTTCGGAAATAGCCCGACAGCTCGATACCATACCTTACGAAGTGCTTGCTTCGATATCGCCTCGTGTGCGAAGAGTATACTTTACCGAAAATATTTTGTAAGCAGATTGAAAAAAATCTATTAACTTTGCCGTGTAGTTTCAACCACAAAATATACCTAAACACAATAGTACTATGGAACGAGTGAAATGCCTGATTATCGGGAGCGGACCTGCGGGTTATACTGCTGCCATCTACGCCTCGCGTGCCAATCTAAATCCTGTCTTATATGAAGGAATACAGCCTGGCGGGCAGCTTACGCAGACTACCGAGGTAGAGAATTTTCCCGGCTATCCCAATGGGATACAGGGATTCGATATGATGGAAGATATAAAAAATCAGGCGCTTCGTTTGAATTCCGATATTCGTAGTGGTGTGGTGACGAAAGTAGATTTTTCGCAACGTCCTTTCAAGGTCGAAATCGACGGAGAGACTAATATCGAGGCAGATGCCGTAATAATAGCTACCGGAGCATCGGCAAAATATCTCGGACTTGCCGACGAGACTAAGTATGCCGGTCGCGGAGTATCGGCGTGTGCTACTTGCGATGGCTTTTTCTATCGCAAAAAACGCGTTGCTGTCGTGGGTGGCGGCGATACCGCTTGCGAAGAGGCAATATATCTTGCCGGGCTTGCCGAAAAGGTTTATCTTATCGTACGTAAGCCGTTTCTAAGAGCATCGAAAGTGATGCAAGACCGCGTGTTTGCTACTCCAAATATAGAAGTCCTTTTCGAACACCAGACCGTAGGACTCGGCGGACAGAGTGGAGTAGAGGAGGCTCACCTCGTTTATCGTAAAGGCGAATCTGATGAAAAACAGGTAGATATAAAGATAGATGGATTTTTCCTCGCCATCGGACATCACCCCAATACCGATGTATTCAAGCAATATATCGATACCGACGAAGCGGGATATATCAAAACTCAGTTGCCATCGACTCGCACCAATATCGAGGGGGTATTTGCGGCGGGAGACGTAGCCGACCCACACTACCGACAAGCCATTACGGCTGCAGCTTCGGGATGCAAAGCGGCTATTGATGTGGAGAAATTTTTGAGTCAAACGAAAAAATAGTACCTATCGCTATCGGTAGTGAAAAAAGCAATATAAATACTCACTTCGTGCGATTGTATACGGATAGATAAGATAATAATTTTGTAGATAATAGAAACCTTATAACAAATTAAAAAATCAGAACAATGAAAAGTATTGGAATTTTTTACGGTTCGTCGAGTGGTAATACCGAAACCGTAGCAAAACAGATTCAAAAAGGATTAGGTGCCGATGCTCAAATTTTTGAAGTATCGAAAGCAAAAAAAGAAGATTTGGAAAAGTTCGATAACCTTATTTTAGGTACATCGACTTGGGGATTTGGCGATTTGCAAGACGACTTCGAAGGCTTTATGTCTCAGATCGAAGCAGCAAATCTCAGTGGTAAGACTGTAGCTCTTTTCGGTTGCGGCGACCAAGAGTCGTACTCCGACACTTTCGTGAATGGTATGGGTCAGGTATGGCAAGCTTTGCAAAACAAAGGCTGCAAAATAGTAGGACAGACCTCTACCGATGGTTATTCCTTTTCTGCATCCGATGCAGTAGTCGACGATAAATTCGTAGGACTTGCAATCGACGAAAACAACCAAAGCGACATGACCGACGAACGTATTGCTGCATGGGTAGAAACTCTTAAATCTTCTCTGAGCTAATACGTTGTTAGTTTAATTTTTTTGACTAAAAGTTTGAGAGGACAAAGACTCTATTTCGAGTCGATGTCCTCTCTTCTTTTAAGGGAATAGTATTATATTCCAAGCATAGTATGAGTAGCCTATATTTTCGCTATTATTTCGTTATATTTTTCTTCCAAGATACTGTTTTTCAGCACATCGGGTACACCGCTATCGGAGCTTTCGCAAATGGATTCGATGATGGGTATCTGTGCCAAGAGCGGAATATTTCGTTCTTCGGCAAAACGCTTTACTCCCTCTTTACCAAAGATATAGTATTTGTTATTGGGCAATTCGGCAGGCGTAAAATATGCCATATTTTCTACCAAACCCAATATAGGTACATTTATCTTGGGATTTTCGAACATCTCTATACCTTTGATAGCATCGGCAAGGGCTACGCTCTGCGGGGTCGATACGATGATAGCTCCCGTAAATTTCAGTACATCGACGGCAGTAAGATGTATATCGCTTGTGCCCGGCGGCAAATCGACAAGGAAATAGTCCAAATCACCCCAATCGGCCTCTTGTACAAGCTGTTTGATAGCATTACTTGCCATTATGCCTCGCCATACGACAGCACTCTTGGGGTCGACGAAGAAACCGATCGACAGCAACTTGACTCCAAACTTTTCGGCCGGTCGCATATAGTTTCTGTCGCCCACCGACACGAGTTCGGGACGATAGTCTTCGATACCGAACATCTTAGGCACCGAAGGACCGAAAATATCGGCATCGAGCAATCCCACACGATAACCTTTTTTGGCAAGAGCCACAGCCAGATTCGACGAAACGGTCGATTTACCGACTCCGCCTTTACCCGACGAAATAGCAATAATCTTATCGGCATTCACTGTGGGCGTTTGCTCTGCTGCTACGGGTCGTACCTCTTTGTTTTTCACATTTATGATCACTTCGCACTCTTCGCCGATATGTCTTTTGATAGCTGCCTCCGAAGCTTTTACTACCGATTTCATAAACGGAGAATTCTTTTTGGGACTTATCAGAGAAAACGATACCTTGTTGCCGTCGATACGTATGTCGTCTTCGACCATACCGCTCTCCACAATATTCTGTGGTTCGCCGGGGTAACGTATCTCGGCGAGTGCCTCTAAAATTAATTTCGGATATATACTCATATTATTTTGTATGTTTGATTGTTATAATTATCTGATAGTAATATTTTTATTACCAACTACTTGTGGCACCGCCTCCACCCGAGCGACCGCCTCCGAACGAACCTCCGCCCGATGAGCCGCCACCGAACGAACTACCGCCGAAACCTCCACTCGACGTATGTGTAAGGCGTGGAATCGACACACTATCTTCTTGTTGAAAACCACAATATTTACAACGCATTACATTGACACGAAGCCCATTGCTGACATAAGTGGGGCGAGTGGCTATGTACGAGTTTGCCAAACAAAAACTGCGTGTGCCACATTGGGGACAATCGCTATATTTCGGTTTTTCGTTATACTTGTTTATCTCCACACGACCGCAATTTTTACATAAAAACACGTCGTAATCTACGGATTTTATCTTCTCTTCGAACGATTGTTCAAGAGTAAGGTATTTATTATCATTCGTCTCAGACAACAATTTTGTGAGTGCCCCGCAGTTTTTGCAACGAACGCTTTGGCGTCGTAGTTTGTTGGCAAATACATTTTTCAATATATTAATAGGTATCATATCCATAAAAAACAGAAATCCCAATAAGAAGATACTTACCAGATTAACTCCCAATATGGCTAATGTGATGACTATTATTATAATACCTACAAATATCATTCCTATTATCAAACTACCGTATGCCTTCATAGCATTGTATCGTTCGGCATTGTATTGAAATTTCTTACTATGGGCAATATTATTGCTCTTGAACAACATAGCTATAATTACTATCAGCAGCACTGCTACGGGTACTACAAATACAAAAGAGGGAAACTCCGACTTGGAATTATCTTCGAAAAACTCTTCGTTTTCAACAGTTTCTACTACTTTTTTTACCCCTTTGAGCATACCCTCATCGTAATTACCTTCTTTGAAATAGGGCACCATCTCGTTCATCTGTATCCTCTTGCAGATGGCATCGGGTAAAACTCCCTCCAGCCCATAGCCCGTCTCGAAACGAATTTTACGTTGATCTAATACAAAAAGTATTAATAAACCATTGTCGCTCCGCTTTTTACCGATACCCCAATGCTCGAAAAGTTTTACGCCAAAATCGAAAATGTCGTTATCGCCGATAGAATTGAGTACCACCACGGCAATCTCTGCTTTGTTTTTTGCTTCCAAGTTTTGCAGCATAGTATTAAGCTGATAAACAGTCTCTTCTGAGATGATTCCGTCGGGATTCGCTACAAACGCACTTGCATCGTTAGTTTTTGGATTGGGTACTTCGTCGACGGTATACTGCCCATTATACGGTATTTCCGATGGAGAATGTCCGTCTTCGGTAGCTTCTTTCGGATATACGCCGCCGATACTTACGAGAGCAAGCATTATAGCACAAAATAGTTTTTTAGTAATACAATCCATATTAATTTTCTGTAAATTAAAGTATTTCAATTAGAAACCCATCAAACTGCAAGCATTCAGATATTTATTTACTATGCTTTTTTGGCTTTCTATCCTTGCTTTGAAAACTGCCGCCTCGTCGGAAGCTTCGTGCATAGTATTGTGTTCCAACATTTTGTGAAGTTTGTCTATCTGCGGCAAGAAAGCCAATGTCTCATCTGTAAAAAACGACTCGGCAAATCTCTGCCACACAATATTTTGCGTCATCTTCGACGGGTGTACCATATCGTCGGCATAGAAACGATAATCTCGAAGCTCGTCGAGCAATATTTCGTAAGCAGGGAAATATGTCAATTGAGCGAAAGCGTTTACAAGTTGCTCTACTGCAAGCAACAATGTAGCTTTGTTCAGAGAATTGTCGACGGCTCCGTCGCGTAGATAACGTACAGGGCTTACGGAAATTATCACTTTAATCTCCGGTGCTGTTCGGAATATCCTATCCAGAAGAGGTTTATACACATCGACTATATCGCTAACAGAGAGTCGTTTGTGGACGAAATTGTTTTCGGGCAACTTATGGCAGTTTGCCACTACTTTGCCCTTATGCATATATACCCACGACGACCCGAAAGTGATAATGAGAAAATCGGTCTTAGGCAAAATATTGTGAGCATCGGCAATCTGTCTGTTTGCCCTATCGAGCACTGTCTGCGGGTCGGAATCGGAAAAAGCACTGTGATACAAATCGCTGTGCCATAGCCCGTTGTGTTTGAACAAGTCTTCGTGGGTCAAATATTTTTCGTCGAGAATACGCTCCAAGCCCTGAGCGATAGAGATAGGATTGAACAGTATGCCGAACGGATTATTGATGCCCTCGAAGCGGTATTTGCATAGATTTTCTCCCATATTTTCGGCAAAACACGAACCGAACAACATATATTTACTGCGATGGCTAAATATCTTGTTTACAGGCGTTTTTACCTCAGTAGTGAACTTCATAACTTATATACCGACAAATAAAAAGTTTATCTCATACCGCCAATCGACCCGAAGTCGAAATCTATGTTAGAGATTACCGAAAACACGGCTCCCCTACTATAAGTAGTGAAAAATCCCGATACTCTGATGTCTGCATCGAGGCACTTGATGTTTGTTGTTACCTCCGATGGCGGCGACGAAAAAAACGGGTTTTGCATACCCGATGCAGATGCTGCTTGGGATATAAACCTCGAATATTCGTTGCTGAAATTGTCTATACGGAAATGCAGAGTATCTCCTTTACTAAATCCATCTTTTACAAAATAGGGGACAGTGTAGGCATATCCGGTAGTTTTAAGAAATCGTTCGGGCATAATCATCAGATAGTTGAATATACCGATAGTATCTCTGTTTTTCCAATTGTAAACACAAAAATTATTGTCTGAAGTATAAAAAACCTTACCGTATACGATCATTATGGGAAGTTTTTGTATTACAAATCCCGACAGTTTCACCGAATCGATACGCGGAGTATTGGTCATTCGCGATTTTGCTCTATAGTGCTCATCTACACCGTTTTGGTCGAAGTCGAGATATACATCCAAAATATACTCCCGACCAACTAATATATTGAGAGAGTCGATATAATAACGCCCAGCCAAAGTGTCGGGATATAGTTGGTACACAGTATCATTGGCGGTAATGGTTACTTTTGCATTATCGATAGTAATGGGAGGCGATTGCGAAAAAAATCCCATCGACTTACTGATACTTACATAGTTGCGTATAGTATCTTGACGAAAAGCTCCGAAAATCACCAAACGAGGACTTGCTTGGTCGGTCTCAATGTCTATTGGAGAAGTACAAGATATTGCACTCAATAAGACAATGATAATCATATATATATGTCTGATGTCTCTTTTCATTCTATATGTTACTAATTGTTTGTATAATGAACTATAAATCACTGAAATAGTCGCAGCGGTCTACCAAAACGATAAGCAAAGGTATAAATAAATTCCGACTTATCGAAAACAAAGTGCTTGTATAATGCTAAATCGCTTTATACTTTATATACCGAGTTCGGAGCGGCGTTGCCTTCCGTAGCTACGGTATTCGTCGTGAGGTATGTGGCTGTCGTCTATCTCGGCGATAACGGCTGCGTGCGGTAATTGGAATTCGATATATTTTATCGTGATGCCTCGCTGCAACCACTGACTTTCGTAGTACGTTCTGATAGAAGTAAGTAGACCGTGCCGTTCGCTGTCGGTAGTAGAATAAACATCTTTAATAACTTCGTTTACAGGGATTTTATTTACAGCCAAAAGTTCGCCCGTATATGTAAAAAGGAAGTTGCTATCGGTTTTCAGACGAACCAGTCCGTTGTCTGTAAGTACTTTACGGTAATTATCGAGAAAAGTGGCAGATATAAGCCTCTTGCGTTGCTTTTTCATCTGTGGGTCGGGAAAAGTAAGCCAAATTTCCGAAACTTCGCCATTACCGAAAAAAGTACTAATATTATGAATATCAGTTCGTACAAAAGCTACATTTTTTAAATTTCCGTCGCGTGCTTCGGTTGCTCCTGCCCACATTCGAGCTCCTTTGATATCGATACCTATAAAGTTTTTGTCGGTATGGCTACGAGCAAGACCTACTGTGTACTCACCTCTACCACAACCAAGCTCAAGCACTATCGGATTAGAGTTGCCGAAAAAGCTCTTACCCCACACACCTTGCAACGGAAAATCGTCTCCTGCAAGTATACGCTGCAACGGAAATTCAAAAACATTTTCCATTGCAGCGAGTTCGGCAAATTTCTTTAACTTATTCTTAGACACGATGTTTAGAGTTTTTCCAAAACTTTTTTCAGCACATCGAAAGTACGCTTTGGAGCCGTCTCCCAGAAGTCGAAATATTGTGTCTGATTATCGGTCTCTTTGTCGGGGGTATCGGAAATTACGCGTATAGAAGCAAACGGTATATTGCGTTGATAGCAAATATGAGCCATTGCGGCACTCTCCATATCGACAGCCAGAGCCTTCGGGAAATTACGTTTAATAGTCTGTAAACCAATAGACTCGGTAATGAACTGGTCGCCTGTACAGATAAGCCCTGTGTGGAGATTATCCAGAGATAAGCCTTCTACAATATCCAGTATCTTTTGGCTGCCGTCGAAATAGAGCGGCAAACCCTGCATCTGCCCCCAAGCACCTTCGCCACACCATACATCGTGGTAGCAACACTGACGACCTACGACAACATCGCCAACATTGACCTCCGTATCGATACCGCCTGCGACACCGGTATTGATTACCATATCGGGAGCGAATATATTGATGAGCTCCGACAGGCGCACGGCGGCATTCACCTTGCCTATACCGCATTTCATCAGAGCTACCTCTTTGCCCGATATCTCGCCCTTGAAGAAGGTTATATGTCTGTCTTCTACCTCCTTGAACGATGTAAAGATATTTTTTACCAAATCAAACTCCGTCTGCAAAGCTACAACTATGGCTATTTTCATACTCTAAAAATTTTATCTGTTTATCTTGCAAAGATAGTATTATTTGCGGTTAATCGAACAGATAAAAAATAAACCCTTATATATCAATTGCTAAATGATAATACGCGAGGCGATATTTTGTTAGAAATAAAAGTTATTGGTCTGTAAAATAGAAATTTTGGCTACCTTTGCACTATTATATCTTCAAAATAATGATTGTATTATGGCATTTTTAGGTTTTTTCTCAAAAAAAGATAAAGAAGTACTCGATAGCGGTCTGAGTCGAACCAAGACATCGATTTTCGATAAAATATCGAGAACAATAAGCGGCAAATCGAAAGTTGACGACGAAATACTCGATGGTATCGAAGAAGCCCTTATATCGTCGGATGTGGGAGTAAATACCACGCTGAAAATAATCGAACGTCTCGAGAATAGGGTCGCTCGCGATAAATATGTGTCTATCGACGAATTGTATTCTGTTCTTTATCAGGAGATAATAGGACTACTGTCGGGATATGATGCCGAGGGTAAACAGTCGTTCGAAAACCTGCCGTCGAAGCCATATATAATACTTGTAGTCGGAGTTAATGGGGTAGGCAAGACCACGACCATAGGTAAACTTGCCAACAAATTCAAAAAAGCGGGAAAAAAGGTGTATCTCGGTGCTGCCGATACTTTTAGAGCCGCTGCAATAGAGCAACTTACAGTATGGGGGCAGCGTGTAGACGCTCCCGTAATAAAACACAAAATGGGTGCCGACCCGGCGTCGGTGGCATTCGATACACTGTCGTCGGCAAAAGCAAATGACGCCGATGTGGTGATAATAGATACGGCGGGTAGGCTTCACAATAAAGTGAACTTAATGAACGAGTTGACTAAGATACGCAATGTGATAAATAAGATATATCCCGATGTACAACCCGAAGTATTGCTTGTGCTCGACGGCTCTACCGGACAGAATGCCTACGAACAAGCACGACAGTTTTCGCAAGCGACCGACGTTACTGCCTTGGCTGTAACCAAGCTCGACGGTACGGCGAGGGGCGGAGTAGTGATAGGTATATCGGACCAGATGAAAATACCTGTGAAATACATAGGATTAGGCGAAGGTATAGACGATATACAGATATTTGATAAAGAGGAGTTTATAAAATCTCTTTTCGATGGTGTAAAATAATAAAAGATAATTGTGTCGGTATGATAGAGGTAAAAAACTTAAATAAGTCGTTCGACGGCAAGCAAGTGCTGAAAAATATCAGTACCACTTTCTACAAAGGTAAAGTAAACCAAATAATAGGGCAGAGCGGAGGCGGCAAGACCGTATTGATGAAGAGTATTATCGGGTTGTTCCCCGTAGATAGCGGAGAGGTACTCTATAATGGTCGGAATATAGCCGATATGAGCAAGCTAGAGATAAAAGAGCTTCGCAAAGAGATAGGTATGCTATTTCAGGGTTCGGCACTATTTGATTCGCAGAGAGTAATAGAAAACGTGATATTTCCTCTCGTAATGTTTTCCGACAAAGACTCTGCAGAAGCAAGAGACAGAGCCGAATTTTGTCTGACAAGGGTAGACATAAAACCGCAAGCCTTCGACCTATATCCGTCGGAAATAAGCGGTGGTATGCAGAAACGTGTAGCGATAGCAAGGGCTATAGCTTTGCAACCGAAATATCTCTTTTGCGACGAACCAAATTCGGGCTTAGACCCTGTAACATCGATATTGATAGATAAACTTATTGAAGAAATCACCGAAGAGTTTGATATCACTACCATCATAAATACTCACGATATGAATTCGATAATGGAAATCGGTGCCAATATAATACTTATAAGAAAGGGCGAGCTCGCTTGGCAGGGTTCGCGACACGATATATTCTCTGCCGACAACGAAGCTCTAAACGATTTTGTATTTGCCTCTGAACTATTTCGCTCTATACGCAATAAGAAGCAGGAGCTCGTACGAAATCATACGAGTAACACAAAAATATAGACCTTATTAAATATCATCGAAAGGTATTTCGAGTAATACCACTTTCTGACTGAGGAGCTTAGATGTCCGGCTTTTAGATTTGTGGTATTCATGTTTTTGTCGTTTTGTTGTGCTTTCGGAGCTATTGTTGTTTCTGGTGGTGCGTTCGCTTGGGCGGTCGTAGTAGACTACACCATATTTCCTGCACTCTTCGATGCGTTCTTCGAACGACAGATGTTCGAAAGCAGCCTCTATCGTATTCCAGAGGTTTCTTATAAGATCATCGGTTTTTTGACGTTCTTTTATGAGTTTTTCTCGAGTGTAGTCTATGGTATTTTTACTTGTGTTTTGAGAGAAGTTGAGGTCTTCGAGTCTATCGTAATATATAGATAGGTTCGATATGGTGGGATTTGTAATCGGTATTCCTCCTTCGAATATTCGTCTGCGTTCGCCTTCGACAAGGCGTTTTGCCCAGTCGAGTATCTGTACTTCGCACGATAAATCGGGAATTTCGTAGTCTGTAATGTTGTAATATCTACGGCTTTCTTCGCCTATCTCTCCTGTTTCGAGAGCTGTGTAATATGCTTTTACAAATTCTGTGATATTCCGTGTGAGATTTACTATTATGTCTCTGTATTTCAAATTGTTATCCTGCCATCTGTCTACTGCCTGACGATACAAATCCTGTTGGTGCCTGAATAGGTTAAACTGAGCCGCGGCTTTGTTTAGCAACTCGGCAGACAATACGGGATCTTTGAATTCCGATTGTTTTATATATGTTATCGTCTCCAGAGCCGCGAGGCGTGCGGCATCGGTATTTGGTAATCGTCTGTAAGGCATTGTATAGCTATTTATCCCGTATTTTGAGTTTGTTTATCAATGTCTTCAGTGGCTCTTTCGACTCCGACGGTACCGATATTTTTTCGAGTAAATTGCTCGCTTGTATGTAGTATTCGTCGATGACCTTCTCGCATATCTTCGGGATATCGAGTTCGTTGTATATTTGGGTAACTGTTTTTATCTTTTGTTCGTCGGTGATGTCTTTGGCCGACATAGCCGATATGAGCCTCTTTTTTTGTGTGTCGTCGGCATTGTGGAGTGCGGTGAGCAGTAAGAATGTCTTTTTATACGATAAAATATCGTCGCCCACACGTTTGCCGAGAGTCTCGGTAGTGCCGTATGTATCGAGATAATCGTCTTTGAGCTGAAACGCCATACCGAGAGCGATACCGAGAGAGTATATCGTTTGTTGGTCGTCGTCAGGGGCGTCTGCCAAGATTGCCCCCATTTTCAGGGCACAAGCCAGAAGTACAGCAGTTTTGAGGCGTATCATCTCGAAATAGTCTTCGATGCAGATATCGTCTATAGTCTCGAAATCCATATCAAACTGTTGTCCTTCACAGACTTCGAGAGCCGTCTTTGTGAAGAGAGGTAGCAATTTTTCCCAATACCGCGCAGGAGTCTTGCCCAGAAACTCGTAAGCTTTTATAAGCATTGCATCGCCCGATAGGATAGCCGTATTGGCGTTCCATCGAGTGTGTACCGTGGGGCGATTGCGGCGTGTGGGCGAATTGTCCATAAGGTCGTCGTGAAGTAGGGTAAAGTTGTGGAAGACCTCTATAGCTCTTGCGGCATCTTTTATCGTATCGCCACTACCGGAGAACATCTCGAAAGCTATGTCTGCAAGCATCGGACGCAGCCTCTTGCCACCACTCTCCATAGTGTAGGCTATGGGCGAATAGAGGTTTATCGGTTTGCTCTCCCAGTTTATTTCCCGTATGATTTTTTCTATATCTTGGTTCATATATCGTTGGTATAGTATATTTAAAAACCGTACAAAATTACAACATTAATTCGTAACAAACAACATACTTTTAGAAAGCATCCTCTATTATGTCTCGCATAACGTCTTGTATACTGAGACCTGCTGCCTTTATCTGCTGAGGCAGAAAGCTTTGAGGGGTCATACCCGGTGTGGTATTGACTTCGAGCAGTACTATTCGCCCCGACTCCTCGATGATATAATCGACTCTTACGATACCTTTGGCGCCCACGAGGTCGTATATTTTCTCTGTGGTGGCTTGTATTTGTCGCGTGAGGGTATCGGATATACGTGCGGGTGTGATTTCATCGGATTGGTTTTTATATTTGGCGTCGTAGTCGAAAAACTCGTTTTTGCTCACTACTTCCGTTACCGGTAATACAACGGTTTTGCTGCGGGTCTTGTACATACCGCAGGTAACTTCGGTACCCGCGACGAATCTTTCTACAACTACTTCGTCTGATTCCTTGAATGCTTTTTCGATAGCAGGCGAGAGCTGCTCTGCCTCTTTTACTTTTGTAATGCCGAAACTGCTGCCTCCGGCCGAGGGTTTTACGAAGAGTGGCAGCCCGAGCTTTTCGACGATATCGGCGTTAGATATCGTTTGCCTGTGGCGAAGTACCACCGATGGAGCTACGGCAATATCGAAGTTTCTGAGGAACTGATTGCATACATACTTATCGAATGTCAGTGCCGACGCCAATACGTCGCAGCAAGAGAATGGCATACCTATAAGGTTGAAGTATCCCTGTAAGATACCGTTTTCGCCGGGTGTGCCGTGTATGGTGATATAAGCGAAGTCGAATGTAGTCTTTCGCCCTTCTTTGACGAACGAAAAATCGTTTTTATCTATTAATGTAGTGACCGAATCGAGTAGGTGTACCTTCCAATCGCCCCCTGTAATGCTTACTATATATTTCTCGTATTCGTCAGGTATAAAAGTCATTAGCCCTGCGGCACTTCTGAGCGAAACTTCGCTTTCCGACGAGTCGCCGCCGGCTACGATTGCTATTCTTTTCATAAGAAATTTACTGATATTTATTTACTGCACAAAGGTACAAAATAAAAATCGATTATCGGGATATTCGTAATACGATATTATTGCACTATTACTGATTTTGCCGTTGAAGATACATTTTTTGAGCGTTTACTGTGTTAATGTTTTTTGTATCTTTGCCGAATCTTTTTACGAACTAAACAAATAATAAATGTCATGTACGAACGAAAAATCGGATTGTTTCTGATAATGGTACTTTCGATAGTAGCATTGAATGTATTTGCGCAACAAGAAGGTAATGCCATGTTGCAAAGGGAGTTACAAATAGAGATGGGCGAATCTAACAATTTGATACGTCCTATTTTAAGTAGTATCTTTTCGCCGTCGGAATATCGGCTCGAGGGCGCTTACTCGCCTACGGTGGCTCTATCGTATCATAATAGTATCGGTAGCAGGTGGATGTATGGCGTATCGCTCGCCTACAATCGTAGGGTAGAGCGTATGCTCCACGACGAAGGTGCTTATCTTAAGCAATATAGCATACAAGATATTCGTTCGTACGCTATAGTACCTTCGATGAAATATTTGTATAAAAATACCGAAACTTTGCAGATGTATTCGGGGCTTCAGGCGGGTATGTGCATTGCCGATATACCTTATACCGTATATGGAGTGGGCAAAGAACGTGAGTCGTCGAGTACCATTGGCTTTTTCGGACAGCTTACACTATTCGGAATCACTTATGGAAGAGGTTTTTATGTGGGTGCCGAAGCGGGTATCGGTTTCAAAGGAGTATTGAACTTCGTATCGGGATACAGGTTTTAATTCAAAATAAACTTATTAAAAAATAGAGAGGAGCAATGCGTTTTTCTCTATTTTTTTTGTATTTTATATAAAAAAATCATATCTTTGCCGACGAAATAGGAATCAATATTTGTATGGAAAGAGATTTGTTTTCTTATCCCGATATTTGTCGTTCTGCGACGCGATTTGCAGCGGGAGAGTTCCTCCCGACAAACCATAGCTGTTTCTTAATTTATCGAGGGCGTTATGGTATTGAGGGTAGCCCTTGCCGTCTTTTGTAAGGCGGGAAGTTGGTGCGTATCCATTAATTTATGGCACCGATACGTATCGCTTCGTCACCCAATCATAAGCCATATATTTCAATCAATTAGAGCCTATGGGCTTCGATAAAATAACTAAAAAAAAGACATGGAATTAAATAATAATCAGGTAAAAGTTAGTGTATTGAGTTTTATACAAAAGACTACGGTTTATTTTGTAATTTTCTTATTGGGATTTACTCTATTTTCTTTGTATTCAGATAGTTTATCGAATACGGTTCTTACAAGGTCTTATGTGTTTTCACTACTTGGAGAGAAGTCGATTGTAAGTCTGATAATAGCATCAGTACTCACTTATATTCATTTAAAACTAGGATTTTTTATAAAGAGGTCGGATAGTACTGCTTCTTAGTGAATAGACTTCAGATAATGATAGGCTACTTTGTATTTGGGTAACTTATCATTTATGTAATAGATATTTGTATCATTATATTAGTGTTTTTTACTTATTATAAAATTGTTATATATAATATGGACAATAAAAAAAACGGTTTGGAACAGAAGACTCGACTTATTCTACTCTGTGTTCTTTTGTTTATTGGCGAATTTGCATGGTTTCTACTTGGAAGACATAATGCAGAGCCAATTTCTGCGAATGATATTATTATGGCAATCTTGTTTGCCGTAGTTGCTTTACCTGTAGTGATATTGATATTTTATCATCCTCTTGTAAAAAACTTTTTTAATCGAGATTATAGAAAAAATACGGCAGACGACGGTAACAGAGCGACGGGTAGCGAAAAATTTATATTCGGACAGACAAGTTTTGCCAAAACAATGATTATCGCATTTGTACTTATTACTCTTTCTATATTTGCCTATTGTCTTCTTCGAAAAAACAATATAAGTGCACTTTCGACAACAGATATTCTGCGTATGATTGGTGTTTCTGTTATCGGAGCGATTGTTGTGGAATTCATTTTTTTGTATTTACCGACAAGAGCTAAATATAATTTGTATAAAGGACAATCGAAGGGAGACTTTTTTAAGTCGAAGGAGTATGTTATAAGTACGATTATTGCAGGGACTTTTCTGACATTTTTATTTTCGACACTTATGATTTTTGGTATGTATGGTCTTGCAGTACAGGGGCATGTAGCCGAACTTACCGAAGAGGCTTCTAACCAGATACTATACAGTAAGATACCGTACGGAGTGATATTGTTTGTTGCGGGAGAATTTTTATTGTATCTCTATTTTAGACACATGAAGCGTAAGTATAAAGATAAATGAAGCCTTGTATTTGGGTAATACTTTATAAAAGAGGTTGTCGCCTGTTGACTTCCTCTTTTTTTGTGTCGCAGACAAATAATTTATTGCTACCTTTGCCCACTCGCTTGAGAATTGGAAGCCAGACGACTAATGTTTTTATATGATTAATCCCCAGTGCTATAGCAATAATGTATGAAAGACGAAACCGCTGTTTTTATCTGCAATCACCGTGACGACGATGTGGCTCGGCTTGCCCTACAAATCGATGGGCGGGCAGACTCCGACTTTATATTGCGGCAGATAGATGGTTGGCAGCGATTGAGGCACAAAGTTCCTTCGTGGGCGTCGGCAGACGAACTTCTGTATCCGAAGCGGCTCTCGATAGAGCAGGCATCGGGTGAGGAGGCTGCTCGTTTCAAAGAGCTGATAGTAAGGCGTTTGTTGCCCTCAGGTAGTACTATGGCAGACCTTACGGGAGGTTTCGGAGTCGATTTCTCGTTTATGGCTCGTAATTTCGATAGCGCTGTGTATGTAGAGAGAGACGAAGAGCTCTGTATGCTGGCTCGCCATAATTTTTCGTTGCTTGGGATATCGGCAAATATCGTCTGTAGCGATGGAGTGGAGTATCTGAAAAATATGCAGCCGGTAGACCTGATATTTATCGACCCAGCCCGACGCGATAATGTCGGACGTAAAACAGTGGGTATTTCCGACTGCGAGCCTGATATTACGGCTCTACTGCCATTGCTCCGAGAGAAATCGAAATATACGTTGGTAAAACTATCGCCGATGCTCGATTGGCACGAGGCGATGCGTTCGATAAATGCCATAAAGCGTTGTGTGACAGAAATTCACGTAGTAGCTTCCGACGGAGAATGCAAAGAGCTTTTGTTTGTACTCGGAGCCGAAGACTTGTCGGTGTCGCCGATGATATATTGCAGCGACGGAGTGTCGAGTTTTTCGTTTCGCCCCGAAGACGAAGAGCAATGTGTTTATGCTATTGTCTCTGCACCAAATACTTATATATACGAACCTAATGCTGCAATAATGAAAGCAGGGGCATTCAAGAGCGTAGGACAGCGATACGGTTTGCAAAAACTGCATAAAAATAGCCATTTGTATACGAGTGATAGTAAGGTAGATATGTTTCCGGGACGATGTTTTAGGCTTATCGAAGTAGACGGATTCGGTAAGCAAGATTTGAAGAGACTCGTCGGCAGGCAAGCAAACCTTACGATTCGTAATTTCCCCGAATCGGCTACAACCCTTAGGCGAAGACTCCGACTAACCGACGGCGGCGACGAGTATTGGTTTGCAACGACATTAGCCGATAACCGAAAAGTGATATTGCGTTGCACGAAAGCCTGATTTTTTGCTACCTATTTAGGTATAGTATCGTAATATATTTTCTGAAAAAACAGTAATATTAGTTTCGAAGAATCGGAAAAAATGATTAACTTTGAGCCCCGAAAAAATGTTTAATATTTAAACTAAAAATAATAATAAAATTATGGCACAAGTATCAGAACGCGGGAAGATTCTGCCCGCATCGCCTATCAGGAAACTTACTCCTCTGGCAGACGCTGCCAAACGTCGTGGTATCCACGTTCATCATCTGAACATCGGTCAGCCCGATTTGCCGACGCCTCAGGTAGCTCTTGACAAACTCAAACACATCGAACGCAAGACGCTCGAGTACAGTCCTTCGGAGGGATTGTTGAGCCTGCGTAAGAAAATGGTGGAATATTACGCCTCTATCGGCGTAACGCTCGACCCGAGCGAAATCATCGTAACTTCGGGTGGCTCGGAGGCGTTGATGTTTGGTTTTATGGCGTGTATGAATCCCGGCGACGAGGTCATTATCACCGAGCCGGCTTATGCAAACTATCATTCGTTTGCACAAATGGCAGGTATCAAGGTAGTTCCTTTGGTATCGAAGATCGAAAACGGATTCGCTCTGCCCGACATTGCCGAGTTTGAGCGACTCATCACACCGAAAACCAAAGCAATCCTCATCTGCAACCCCAACAATCCGACAGGGTACACCTACACCAAAGAAGAGCTGTACAAGATACGCGACTTGGTGAAGAAGTACGACCTTTTCCTCTTTGCCGACGAGGTTTATCGCGAATTTTTCTACTCCAAAGAGCCGCTCATATCGGCAATGACACTCGAAGGAATAGAGCAAAACGTCATACTTTGCGACTCGTTCTCGAAGCGTTACAGCGAATGCGGTATCAGAGTGGGAGCACTTATTTCGCACAACAAAGAGGTTTGCTCTACCGTGCTCAAATACTGCCAAGCAAGGCTTTCGCCTCCGTTGCTTGGACAGATAGTGGCAGAAGCCTCCATCGATGCTCCGAAGAGCTACCTGCAAAACACATACGACGAGTATATCGCTCGACGCAATGTGCTCGTAGAGGGTCTAAACAAGATAAAAGGCGTACACACGCCGATGCCCAACGGAGCGTTTTATACCATTGCTCAACTGCCTATCGACGATGCAGATAAGTTCTGTGCTTGGATGCTGTCGGACTTCAGCTACGAAGGACAGACCGTAATGATGGCTCCGGCAACTGGCTTTTATTCGGACCACGCCAATGGTCGAAATCAGGTTCGCTTGGCTTATGTTCTCGAAAAGGGCGAATTGGAAAAGGCTCTGGTGGTGCTTGCCAAAGGCTTGGAGAAATACAACTCATAATAGGATAAAAGACAAAGTCTAATCGAAAGAAAATCACGATATTGCTACAAGAGGCAGTATCGTGATTTGTTTTATAACACAAGCAAAATAAAAGGACTTATGTACGCGACACAGGCGACGACTACCGAAAAAAGTCGTCGTCTTGCTTTGTATCTTGCTGAGCCTTTTGTTTCTTGAGGTCTTTGCTAAGCCATATATCTACTCGCTTGCCAGGAATGACGGTGTCGTTGGGCTGAGGTATCTGTTTGTACACTTTGTACTGATTTTTTTCGCTGTCGTTTTTCGGCTGCGGTTGGTCGAATCCGATATAGCCTACGACGAGATTTTTGTCGGATATTATTCGTACTGCCTCTTCCGACGACAACCCGATGAGAGATGGCATAGCTACCATTTCGCCGGCGACATTATAGTCGTTGCGTCCGACCGATATGGTGAGCGCAGCTCCGTCGGGTAGCTTATCGCCTGCCTTCACTACGGCGTTGTTGTATCTTATTTCGAGTAAGACATCGGAGTATTCGGATGGTACTATATTGATACTGCTTATACTGAAACCCAGAGTGCTGAGCGTAGAGGTAGCTTGTCGTTCCGATACGCCTATGAGGTTGGGTATAGTTATCTCTTTTTTGGAGTTTGAGTTTATAGTAAGATATATCACTCGTCCGCTCTTTACGTTAAGTCCTTGTTTAGGAGTCTGTTCTACGATTACCCCAGGTTTTTGGTCTCTGATATATACCGAGTCTATTACTTCCATTTCGAGTCCGGCTTTATCTATCACTTGCTGTGCTTCAAGTTCGTAAAGACCTACAACATTGGGTACGTCGATAGATTCACCGTGATTGGTATATATTTTCAATAAAAAAAGTACCACTGCCGACAGTACGATAAGTAGCAATATGGACAGTACGATATTGCACCACACGAATCTACTCTTCAATAGCTTCAAAATCTTTTGTTTCATAAGTTTTAAAAATTATTATTCCAAACCGATTGGCAAAATTAATCAAAAAAAATCGACCGTAGCCTATAAAATTACTACACAATCCCCCCAAAGTAAGCCTCATTCGAATCGGCCGAGTATCGTAGCTACAATATGGGCGGCTACCTCTGTCTTCGGCAACAACGGTAAATCGATAGTCTCGCCCCTCCGAGTAATGATAGTTACTTTATTTGTATCGTAGCCGAAGCCTGCACCTTTGTCGTTGAGTGAGTTTAGTACTATCATATCGAGGTTTTTACGTTGCATCTTGCCCATAGCATTTGCCTGTTCGTCGTTTGTCTCCAAAGCGAACCCTACAAGGAACTGTTTGTCGGTCTTCTGTTTACCTACGGTAGCAGCTATGTCTTGCGTCGGGCGTAGCCTTATAATGAGGTCGTCGGATTTACGTTTTATCTTTTCGCTATGAACCACCTCGGGGGTAAAATCGGCAACAGCTGCACAAAATACCAATATGTCGTAATCCTTAAAGTTTTGTACCACTGCCCGATACATATCCGATGCGCTTTCGATATCGATACGCTCGATACGCGGCGATACGGTCTGTAGCTGCACCGGACCGGCTATAAGCAATACATCTATATTCTTTGCGGCGAAGGCTTCGGCTATGGCAAAACCCATTTTGCCGCTACTGCGGTTGCCAATGAAACGAACGGGATCTATCGGTTCGTAAGTCGGACCTGCTGTTATTAATACTTTCACTGTGAATGAATCAGTCTTTGTCGAAGTAATCTTTGAGATATGCCACTATATTTTCGGGTTCTTCCATACGACCTTTACCTACGCTGTTGCAGGCAAGCTCTCCATAAGTCGGTTCTATGAGTTGAACTTCAATGGCTTGCAGTTGTTTTATGTTGCGTTGTACTATCGGGTGTGTATACATACGGTTGTTCATTGCGGGAGCTATAAATACAGGTTTGTCGAATGCCAAAAATAGGGTAGACAGAGCGTCGTCGGCTATACCGCAAGCGAATTTGCCGATGATATTGGCAGTAGCCGGTGCTACGAGCAATATATCGCCCCAGTCGGCATGCGATATGTGTTCGGGGTTGAAATCGCATATCGGCTCGAAGACTTTGGAATATACTTTGTTGCGCGAAACGGTCTGCAACGTAATGGTAGTAACAAACTCCAAAGCACTTTCGGTGGCAATAACCTTTACTTCAGCTTGTTCGGCAATAAGCTGTCGTATAAGTTCGGGGCATTTATATGCTGCTATGCCTCCCGAAATACCGAGTAAAATCTTTTTGTTTTTCAACATAATATCTTTGTACTTATATTATTTCTGCTTCTTGTTTTTTACCTTTATATCTTCGGTGAAAATCCACTTCCCTTTTTTCATCCGATAGGCGTTGATCGAAAAATCGGGTCCGTACGACAGTATCTTGCCGTCGACGACCTCCATAGGCGATAAGTTGTCGCACTCGATACGCTTTTTAGAGGCGTTGTATTCGAGATACATCGATACCCGTCGGTCGAAGTCGAATACTATTCGTGATTTTGTATCTTCTATCTCTTTGCCCGTATTGTAATAGTCGATACTCTTGTATTCGAATACAGGCAGCCCAAGCGTAGGCTCTGAGCCGTCGAACCTGATGATATCTATTACTTTTTGGCGAGTTACTTGTCGGTTTCGCCAGCCGAGCAGTGTGTAATAGGTGTGTTTATCTACTTTGAACGGTATGACGCTGTAATACAAGGCTCCGTACCATGTCTCGGGTGTGTATGTCTTTTTCTCGTCTATCTGCTCCGACGAAGAGATTCTCGTCAGATACGACTTATCGCCATTGGTATGCAGGAATAAAGCATTGTATATAGTCGCTTCCTTTAAAGGTATTAGCCACGAATAGAGGGTAATATTGCCGTCGGAAGCCAATACTTTGCCGATATATTTCACGCTGTCGAAGGGTAGAGAGCTACTTTGGTCGTCTGCAATCAGCATATCCATGACGTTATAAACGGAGTCGTTGAGCAATATTCTCGCCGTATCGCTATTTGTGTCTATTATACGCTTGAATAGTTCGTTGAGCGTGGTTATATACCTATTGTCTGCATTTTGCGATATTGTGTATATGGGGCAAATCAGTGTAAGGGCGTATATCAGTATTATTCGTTTCATCTTCCGCTGTTTTTTATCAATTCTCCGAGTGTAGTGTTGAAAGTGTTTTTTCTTAGTATCTCTTCCAATGGCAGATGAAGGCGATAGCTCCACGTATGATTCGGATTATCGGGATAATTAATGCGTTCCGACATAAAGTCTTTTGCCGCCATATCGTCGTTTATAGCCAGATAGTCCTGAATGGGAATTATTGCCCACATAGCATCGGTTTCGAAAAGCAAAGCTAATATTTTTTTTGCAATCTCCGAAGTACATCTCTCGGGAGCCTCCCCCACAAGTCTGAGCACATTGCCGTACAGACTGCGTACTCTATCCCTATCCTCGCCCCACCACATACGCAGGGTAGACGTATCGTGCGTGCCTGTGGTAACTACCGAGTTGTACGGGACTCTGTCGGGAACGACGAACTCCGCCCCCATCTCTTTGGGCATACGCAATACCTCGAGCGATAGTATATTTAGTTGCCGCATAACATCGGGCACCGAAGCGGGCACCATACCCAAGTCTTCGCCACAGACGAGCATATCTATATCGTCGAGTATCACAGGGAGCTTGTTTAGAGCACTTTGTCGCCAAAACTCGTTATGACGGCGGTAGAAATAATCGTTATAAAGACGGTCGAAATCCTCTCGTTCGTCGGGCGTAAGCCCTTTGTACGCCTGTGTCTTACGTGCCATAATACGAGGATGATAATGTGCAGGCTTGTACGGGTCTTCTATAAAAAGCACATTGTCGGTATCGGTAACAATCAACCCATTACCGTCGGGATACCGTAAAATGTACTTATCGTCGGTGGGTAATTTGTATTGACTGATTTCTTCGACCGACAGAGGCAAAGCGGGCGAGAAATATCCTAACAATCCGCTGCTGACCGTCAGAGGTATCTCCCAAATCCTGAAAAAGCCCAATATATGGTCTATCCGTATGGCATCGAAGAGTGTCTGCATAAAGCTGAACCGCTGCCGCCACCAGCGGTAACCCTCTTTTGACATATTTGCCCAATTGTATGTGGGGAAGCCCCAGTTCTGTCCCTCGTCGGAGAAGTCGTCGGGCGGAGCTCCTGCCTGCTTGTCGGTATTGAATAAGTGCAGATATTGCCACACGTCGACGCTGAGTTTGCCGACACCTACGGGTATATCGCCCTTTAAATATATGGAATGTGCATTCAGATAAGACTTGGCTTCTCTAAATTGTTTGAAAAGATGATACTGTACAAAGTAATAAAACTCAACCTTTTCGGCATTGTCTGTAGCATATCGACGTATCTTTGTCTCGTCTGCCGAAGCCCAATCGCCCCAATCGTAGAAATTGCCTGTGCCGAAATCGTCTGCAAGACAACGAAATACGGCGTACGGCAAAAGCCAACCGTTTCTTTGCTCGAAACAGAAAAGCGTACGCCTTAATGTGTCGTACAGGGCTGCGTCTGCTCGTTGCTCCCGATACAACTGCCTTAGTACACTGAGTTTAAGCCGTAACACATCGGAATATTGTACTCGGTGTTGCTCGTCGAGGCGGCGACGCTCCTGTTCGAACTCACGGAGCAAATTCGTGTCTTTTATCTCACCTATCTTGTCTATATTTACGTAGATAGGATTGAGAGCATATATCGATACCGAACGATATGGATATGAGTCTGTATCGTCGAACGAAATATTGGTATCATTTACGGGCAATATCTGTATGATTTTCTGACGTGTAGCTACACACCAGTCTGCCAAGAGGCAAAGGTCGGTAAATTCGCCTACTCCCCAACCGTTGCGGCGTCTGAGCGAAAATATCGGCACTGCCACGCCGGCACCGTGCCAATCGAGAGTACCTCTGAAAACAGCTCTGTATCGTCCGGTGGCTTCATCGCTTCGTTTAGAGAATATACGGTTATCGCCATCTTCCCAGAGGTTTATATGCGACGTCGACGGGTCGAAGACGACGAACTTAAACTCAAAGCTATCGGGCAGACTACCGTAATCTACGTCCACCCGCCAACGGCGAATACCAACCCTCTGCATAGACACAGGCTTCTGCCAGCAACCAAGCGTGGCACACGAACCGACGACACCGATATTCTGTGTCTCGACTATCGGCTGGTAATCAATGATAAAGGTTAATTTTGAGCTAATAGACGAATTAATCATTTGTAGGATTGCATTCTTTTTTCCGACATTACAGTTAATGCCACACTCTATTTATTTCAATGTAATCCCGAATTTTCATCTCCTGACTGATATATACAAATAGCAATGAGCTTTACTGTCTTTTGTATATTCTGCAGGTACACTACTTTCATAATCAATGGTAAAGGCTCTTTTTAATGTCCCTGTGTCGGTATCATCCCATACTTTTTTCCAAGCCTTTTTTGTACATAGTTCTATGTTTCCATTGTCATCAATAGCCTCATATTTTTTATACAAACCATTTTCTACTTTCTTTTCTATATCTTCAAAAAAGAAACGATTTACTCCCACTATGCTAATATCATAATCGCCTTTCTCTCCATTTTCGTAATTACTATATTTTGAAATGGGAGAGATACCTTCCACAAAATTATGTTCGCTATCAAACAAAACGGGTAGTTTCCCTGCTGAAATATCTTTCCATAATTCACTTATCTGGCTGATACCTTTTTCTGTATTATTTGTGCGAATGGTAACCTCTTTCAATATATATGCCATATTAGGTATGATATTTTCAATTAAATATTATCGGTCATTCTTTTTGTAGTTTTGCCTCTTCCCAAATCTCATTCATTTCGTCGAGCGACATATCTTTAAGCATCCTGCCTTGTTTGATGGTCTTATCTTCGAGATAGTTGAAGCGGGAGATAAACTTTCTGTTAGTCTTATCTAAGGCATCATCAGGGTTTATGCCATACAGACGTGCTGCATTGATGAGGGCAAAAAACATATCGCCCATCTCGGCTTCCATTCGTGCAGTATCTTTCGCCCGAAGCTCCTGCTCAAACTCGCCAAACTCTTCTTTGACCTTGTCCCAGACCTGCTCTTTCGCCTCCCAGTCGAACCCTACGGACGCCGCTTTTTCCTGTATCCGACAAGCTTTTATCATCGACGGCAGAGCCGAAGGCACGCCGCTCAACACGCGTTTGTTGCCATCCTTTTCTTTTAGCTTCAGCTCCTCCCAGTTCTGTTTTACCTTCTCTGCCGTATCGGCTTCGACATTGCCATATATGTGAGGGTGTCTGAATATGAGTTTCGTTACTAAGGCGTCGCAGACGTCTTTTATGTCGAAGTCGCCTGTCTCGCTACCCATACGGGCATAGAAAACCACGTGCAGCAGCACGTCGCCAAGCTCTTTTTTGACCTGTTCGAGATTGCCTTCGGCGATAGCCTCCGACAACTCAAAAACCTCTTCGACCGTGTTGTTGCGCAGCGACCCGAAAGTCTGTTTCTTGTCCCAAGGACATTTTTCTCGCAACTCGTCCATCACATCGAGCAGACGTGAGAACGAACCCAATATCTCTTCTCTGGTGTGCATCGTAAGTATATTTACCTTTATTTTAGCTCTGCAAAAATACAACAATTTGTCGGAATATCGTTGCCCGTTTGCTTGGTGGCGAGGCAGGCGACTTTTTACATAAAAATACCGCCCGAATCGAGATTTTTATGTAAGTTTGCACCGTGTTTCGGAGGCAGTCGCCCTCCCGAAGCGATAATTATTATGATACGAAAGGCAGTTATTTTAGGTACGGGCAATGTAGCGTGGCAGTTGGCACACAGTTTACCGCTTTTCGGCTATTGTGTGGTGCAGATATTTGGGCGTAATGCGGCGAAAGCCGAAGACCTCGCTTCGGCTGTAGGAGCAGACCATACCGATAGTTACGATGAGATATATCCCGATGCCGATATATACATATACGCTGTCGCCGACGATGCCATATCGGAGGTCGTAGCAAGTGTTAGCACAGATAGCGGGGTACACGTTCATACTTCGGGCTGTGTCGATATCGATGTCTTTGAGGGCAGCAAAAGCAATTACGGAGTGGTGTATCCTCTCCAGACTTTTACACGAAACAAAAAGATAGATTTCTCGAAGACGGCTATATTTTTCGAGGCAAACAACGAACGTAGCCGAAGCAGGGTAGAGGAGTTTGCAAAAGCACTCTCGCTCAAGGTCTTCGAGAGCAATAGCGAGCAACGCCGCATGGTACACTTGGCAGGCGTCGTCGGGTGCAATTTTGCCAACTATCTGTGGAGTATCTCGTACGATATTCTGAGGCAGCAGGGGTATCCTTTCCGCGACGTGATGTTGCCGCTCATAGAGGAGAGCCTCGATAAGCTCAGATATATGTCTCCCTCGGAGGCTCAGACCGGTCCTGCTCGCCGAGGCGATACGGGCACCATAGCCGCACACGAGGCGATGCTCGTCGACAATAGCGACATAGCCGAGATGTATCGAATGCTATCGAAGATGATAGCCGACGGCAGCAACTATAAATATAACCGCAACAGACAATGATACTGAATTATATTTGGATAGCTTTCGTACTCATAGCCGTCGTTGTGTCGCTGGCGGTAGCTCTCTTTTCGGGCGATGGCAGCAGCCTCAACGCCGTTATGGAGGCGATGTTTGCCAACGCCAAGACAGGCTTCGAAATCTCGCTGGGGCTTACGGGTGTGCTGACGCTCTGGCTGGGCTTTATGAAGATAGGGGAGCGGGGCGGTGTAATAGAGTTTCTGGCTCGTATCACCTCGCCTTTTTTCTGTAAGATATTCCCCGAGATACCTAAGGGGCATCCGGTGCTTGGCTCTATGTTTATGAATTTTTCTGCCAATATGCTCGGACTCGACAACGCCGCCACACCTCTCGGGCTGAAAGCCATCAAAGAGCTCCAAGAGCTCAACCCGAAGAAAGACACGGCTTCGAATGCCATGATAATGTTCCTCGTGCTCAATACCGCAGGGCTTACCCTTATACCCGTTACCGTCATTACATATCAGACTCAGGCGGGAGCCGCAAGCCCTACCGATATATTTTTGCCCATACTTATGGCGTCGACCTTCTCCACACTCGTGGGGCTCATAGCCGTAGCTCTCAAGCAACGTATCGACTTGCTGCAACGCACCATATTGCTCACCATCGGCACTGTGGTAGCTCTGCTTGGTCTTATTGTATGGGCGTTTCGGTCGATGCCTGCCGAGCGGGTCGATTTCTATTCGAAGATAGTCGCCAATACGCTGCTGCTCGGTATCGTATCGGCGTTTATCGTAGCTGCCGTTCGGCGGCGGGTCAATGTCTACGATGCCTTTATCGAGGGGGCAAAAGATGGCTTCAAGGTCGCTATCGGTATAGTGCCGTTTCTCATTGCCGTCTTGGTGGCGGTCGGTATGTTTCGTGCTTCGGGGGCGATGGATTTCCTATTGCTTGGGCTTTCGCACCTATTCGAGTGGTGCGGGTTGCCTACCGATTTTGTACCGGCTATGCCTACTGCTGTCATGAAGTCGCTTAGCGGTAGCGGTGCTCGCGGTATGATGCTCGAGGCGATGAATACCTACGGCGTCGATTCGTTTGTAAGCAAGGTATGCTGTATCTTGCAAGGCTCCTCAGATACGACGTTCTATATCTTGGCTCTCTACTTCGGCTCGGTGGGTATCACCAAGACACGATATGCGCTCGGTATGGGGCTCTTTGCCGACTTGGTGGCGGTAGTATCGGCTATCGTACTGGGATATCTGTTTTTTGGTCATTTAATACAATAACATAATTCACTATCGCAAACAAGTTTGGCTCTGCCATCGCTTAAAAGCAAAATTCGTAATTCGTAATTAATAACTCATAACTCGTAACTCATAATTCTTAATTCTTAATTAAATTATGTATCGCATATCTATCCGTGTCGAACTCGAAGAATACCGTAAAGACCTACTCGTCGATGCTCTTGCCGAGGTGGGTTTCGAGGCTTTCGAAGACAACGACTTCGGGTTGGCTGCATACTGCCCCGATAGCTTATTCGACGAGTCGCGTTTGGCTACGATACTTCCAAGCGAAGCGAAGTATAGGGTAGAGCAGCTCGACGACAATCTTTGGCAGCGATTTATATGATATCATTTGTTTCGAACCACATTAATTAATAAAATAATACTCCACACCGATAAAAGATGAATATTTCTTCTTACACACTTATCCCCTTCGTATTACAACTGCTTGTCATAGCCGTTGCTCCGCTTACCATACCTCTATGGTGGGAGCGCAACCGCAACAAACTCCTTGTCTCGCTCGTGCTGAGCATACCTGTGATTTTGTTTCTGATGTCGAACGATATGCTCTATAAGTTTGAGCACCAGATGCTGTACGACTATGTGCCGTTTGTAGTCTTGCTCGGGTCTCTATTTGTCGTTACGGGGGGCATACATCTGAGTGGCGATATTATGGCTACTCCCAAGACCAACGCCATATTTCTGGCTATAGGCTATATCTTTGCCTCGCTTATGGGTACTACCGGAGCGGCTATGCTGCTCATTCGCCCGCTTATCGATACTAATCGCCAACGTAAGTTCAAGACCCATACCATACTCTTTTTTATCGCCTTAGTAGCCAATTGCGGCGGACTGCTCACCCCGCTCGGCGACCCGCCTCTCTTCTTGCTATACCTTAGAGGAGCTGAGTTTACTTGGTTTCTGCACCTGCTACCCGAATGGTTGTTCGTGGGCTTCGTCTTGCTTGCCATCTACTACCTGCTCGACCGTTTCTACTACTACCGCCACGAGGAGTGGACTGCTATCTCTGCCGATATCAGGGAGCAACAGCCCATACGTATCACCGGCTGGGGCAATATCGTCTTGCTGCTTGGTGTGGTGCTGTCGGTAGCTTTCATCAATAGCCAGTATATACCGCTTATGGGGCAGACAGACGCTCCCGTGTATGTGAAGTTCCTGCGCGAGATAGTGCTCGGCGTTATCATAACGCTTTCGTTTGTACTTACGCCCAAGTCTATCAGAGAGGCAAACCGATTTACGCTGACGCCCATACTCGAGGTTGCTGCCGTCTTCGTGGGCATATTTGCCACTATGACGCCCGCCCTTATCTTTCTCAACCAACACTCGTCCGATATGGGCAGTCTTAGCGACCCGTCGCACTTCTACTATCTTACGGGTATGCTCAGCTCGTTTCTCGACAATGCGCCTACGGCTCTCGCCTTCCATAGCTTGGCAGAGGGGTTGCCGCTTGTAGGGGCTCAGGTAGCGGGTATTTCAGAATCGATACTCAAAGCCATTGCCACGGCAGCCGTCTTCTTCGGTGCTATGACCTATATCGGCAACGGACCTAACTTTATGGTAAAGGCTATCGCCGAAGAAAACCGCGTGCCGATGCCATCGTTTTTCGGCTATATATTTAAGTTTTCTCTCTTCGTGCTGCTACCCGTCTATATCATCACCGAAAGGATTTTTATGTAATCGTATCGTAGAGGCTTGCCCCATGTGTTTGCCCCTTTTTTATTCAACGCTTACACGTAATTTTCTCCGCACTGACGTTCGTAATTCCTGATTCGTAATTTGCTACGCACTGCTGGTCGTAATTGATTTTGGGCGTGCCCCTCGCCGCAAGCGGCTTCGGGTCGGGCTATCCGCTCTTACTCGCCGCATACAAATGGTTGGTTTTGTCTCTCAGTTCCTCCCTTTCCGTAATTCGTAATTCTTAATTCGTAATTGATTCAGCGTCTCGTATCCGCTCCTATCCCTCACGCATCCCGATGCCCACGCCCCCGCCGTACAGACAATTCATGAATTGTCTCATCAATAATAGGGCAATCACGCTATACAGGGCAATAACAAGGATTGCCCCTACATTTTTTGTGCTCCGCACAAACCACAATTCAACGCGCTTAAACGCTTCAACATTCCCTTCATTTTTCATTCTTGCTTCTTAATTTTTTTTGCAGAATGCAAAAAAAAGTATTACCTTTGTAGTCGTCGGGGATAATTCGGAGATAATATTTCTTCGAAATTATCGGCGGCAAGCGACCCACGACTGTGGTTTTGCACAAAGTAAAACAAAACGAGCAATCCACGACCGTGGTTTTGCACAAAGTAGAGTAAAACGAGCAATCCACGACCGTGGTTTTGCACAAAGTGAAACAAAGTGAGCAACCCACGACCGTGGTTTTGAAGAAAACAGTTGTTGGCGACCAACCCACGACCGTGAATTGAGAAGAACGAATAATTTTTAATTCACGACCGTGAATTGAATAGAACGAGTAATAATAATTAAATAAAAAATCAAATGAAAAAAGTAGTCTTATTTTTTGCCCTCGCAGTAGGGCTTCTCGCGAGTGCCGCCACAGTGCAGGCACAGACAGTAAACACGAGCCGCTATATCACCCTTACAGTCTCCAACGGTGAGGTGATAAAGCTCGACTTCAAGGCAGCCGCTGCCAATACCTCCGTACGTATCAAAAGCGGTATCACCGCCGATACTACCATCACCGTCGGCACCAGCTGGAAAGGTATTACCTCCTATACTGCTGCCGATAGCATTATGACCGTCTACGGCGATATAATCGTCTTCTATTGCAGCAACAACAGAGCGAAGCTTACCGCCATCGACCTGTCGCACCATACGCAGTTGACGGAGTTATATTGTACCAACAATAAGATCACCAGCCTCGACGTATCGAACAATACACAGCTGACCGGATTATATTGTACAAGTAATCAGCTTAGCAGCCTCAATGCAAGTGGGTGTACGCAGCTGAAGACATTAAATTGCGTATCCAATCAACTCTTGAGCCTCAATGTAAGCGGATGTACGCAGTTGACGAAAGTGGAGTGTTTCTCCAATCGACTTTCGAGTCTCGATGTAAGTGGATATACTCAATTGAAGGAGTTGAACTGTCACGGCAATCAGCTCTCGAACATCAATGTAAGCGGATGTACACAGTTGAAGGAGTTGAACTGTTACAACAATCAGCTCGCAAGCCTCAATATAAGTGGATGTACACAGTTGAAGGAGTTATATTGCTACAACAATATTCTCACCGCTCTCGATGTAAGCGGGTGTACGCAGCTGACAAAAGTATATTGCCACGACAATAAACTCTCTACCGATGCTCTCGACGATATCTACTGTGCCCTGCCCGATAGGAAAGATTCTATCAATGGAGTGATACAGCCAGTAGACAACTCTTCGTCGACATACAACGATACTGTCATTGCTTCCAACGCCGCCAACGCCACCTCCAAGAACTGGAAGGTGCAGTACTACTCAAACGATGCCGACATCGCTACTACGGGTAGCTATGTATGTGGTACGCCACACACCAAACCTAATATGGATAGATACATCACTCTTACCGTCGCAAAAGACTCGGCCATAAAGCTCAACTTCAGGGCAGACGCAGCCGCTACTCCCGTACGTATCGTAAGCGGAAGCAATACGCAAGACATCAAAGTCGGCACCTTTTGGAAAGGCACTGCCAACTACACCGCCGGACGGCACCGAGATGAAAGTCTACGGCGACCTGACGGGCTTCTATTGCAGCGATAACAGAGGAAAAATCACCGCCCTAGACCCGTCGCACAATACGCAGTTGACGTGGTTATATTGTTCCGGCAATAATCTCACAAGCCTCGACGTGTCGAACAATACGCAGTTGGGAAATTTATATTGTAACAAAAATCAGCTCACGAGCCTTGACGTATCGAAGAATACACAGTTGAATACGTTATATTGCTGGGATAACAAATTCTTCACTCAGGCTCTCGACGATATCTACTGTGCTCTGCCCGTTAGGTCGGCATCCGACAATGCAAAAATAGTACCGGTAGAAAGTGCGTCAGCCCCAAATCACGCTACCGTCCTCGCCACCAACGCACAGAACGCCACTGCCAAGAACTGGAAGGTGCAGTACTACAAAAACAACACCAACATACCCACTACTACGGGTACATACGTATGCGGTACTCCTCATACCGACATAGCCGACGCCGCCGCCGAGCAGGCTCTCACCCTCTACCCGAACCCCGTGGCAGACGTGCTCTACCTCTCGGCTACCGCTCGCACCATACGTGTGTACGATATCTACGGCATCGAAGTAGCCCACGCCACCGATACCGACCGCGTAGAAGTCTCGCACCTACCCGCAGGCATCTACACCGTCAAAGCCGACGGCACAGTAGCGAAAATGGTAAAGCGCTAACGCTTCAATTAAAAATTACGAATTACGATTTACGAATTAGGGGCGAACTTGTATGTTCGTCCCTTTTTATTTCCGCCCCGTACAGACAATTCATGAATTGTCTCATCAACATCATTTAATACACGATGTAGGGGCTGCCCCTACCCTCCAACACCTACCCTCAAAAACCTAAAACCTAATTTGCCTTACGGCAAAAAGCGGCTTATGTCTTTTCCGTAGCTTGCAAGCTCGCGTACCATCGACGACGACACGTGCGACAGTTCGGGCGACGAAAACATAAACACTGTCTCTATGCCCGACAGTCGGCGGTTGACCTCTGCCAAATCCCGTTCGTACTCGAAATCTTTGATGCTGCGAATGGCTCGTAGAATACAGTCTGCCGACAATTCTTTGGCAAAATCTACTGTCAGACCGCTGTATACATTTACCGTTACTTTCGGCTCGTGGGCGTAGATATTTCCGATAGTCTCGGCAGTCTCTTCTGCCGAGCAGGTATATTGCTTCGAAATATTGTAACCCACGCCTACGACTATCTCGTCGAATAGCGGCAAAGCTCTATCGATAATGTCTTTGTGTCCGACGGTAAATGGGTCGAAACTTCCTGCAAAAAGTGCTTTCATTGCTGTGTGTTTTTTATGTGTTTGGTTTTTGTGTGGCGGTTGCCTCTCAGAGCATTTGCCCTTCGACTATTTTCTCTATATAATCCAATATCTCTTCTCGTCCCTCGCGTTTTTCGCTGGAGGTCATAAATATCGGCGGCAGCAACTCCCAAGTTTCGTAGAGCTTGGTACGGTAGTTTTCGATATTCTGCATCAGTCGTGAGCGAGATTGCTTGTCGGTCTTGGTGAAGACTATCGAGAAAGGTACGCCGCCAAGTCCGAGCCACTCCATAAACTCCAAGTCGATAGCCTGCGGCGATAGGCGGCTGTCGAGCAATACGAACAGGTTGGCGAGCTGTGGGCGAAACATTATATAATCCTCTATAATCTTACGCAACTTCTCGCGGTGTGTCTTGCTCACCTTGGCGAAGCCGTATCCGGGTAGGTCTACTATGTGGAAACGCTTATTTATAAGGAAATGGTTTATAAGGAGTGTCTTGCCTGGTTTCGACGAAGTCTTAGCCAAATCCTTTTTACCTGTAAGGTAGTTGATGAGCGACGATTTCCCCACGTTAGAACGCCCGATGAAAGCTACTTCGGTCGTATTGCCCTGCGGGCAACGCCTGAAATCGCTGTTCGATATCACAAATTCCGCTTCGTTTATCTGCATAGTACCGCCGTTGGTGTGTGAGGTTAAACTATCGTACTGCCGTCCGATATCTTGGTATTGGGCTGTACCAGTACCAAACTACCGTCGGGCATCTCGGCAGAGAGTATCATACCTTCGCTGTCGATACCTCGTAGCTTACGAGCGGCAAAGTTGGCAACGAAACACACTTGCGTGCCGACGAGTTTCTCGGGTTCGGGATAGTGTGCCGCAATACCCGACACGATAGTGCGTCCGCCCATACCGTCGTCTATACGGAATTGCAAGAGTTTATCCGCTTTGGGCACCTTACTGCACTCAACGACAGTGCCTACACGTATATCGAGTTTTAGGAAGTCATCGAATTCGACTGTCTCTTTGACCGCCTTTACTGTCTGCGATTGGACGGCGTTGGCAGCCTTCGTTTGCTGTAGTTTGTTTATTTGTTGCTCGATTGCGGCATAGTCTATCTGTTCGAATAGCAGTTCGGTCTTACCCAATGCGTGTCCTGCGGGTAGCAGTTCGGTCTTGCCGAAGTCTGCCCACCGTACCGAGTCGAACTGCAACATTTGCCGTAGTTTCGCCGAAGAGAAGGGCAAAAACGGTTCGAATGCTATGTTCAGATTTGCAGAGAGCTGCAGGGCAACATTCAGTATCGTTGCCACACGGCTCATATCGGTCTTTGCCAGCTTCCAAGGCTCTGTGTCTGCAAGGTATTTATTGCCTGTGCGGGCAAGATTCATCGCCTCGCGCAGAGCATCTCGGAAATGGAAGTTGTCCAACATATTCTCTATCCTTGCCTTACTGTCTGCTATTTGTGCCAATACGTCGCTGTCTATATCTTCGAGTGTACCGAGAGGCGGTACTTTGCCATCGAAATATTTACCCGTCAATACCAACGTCCGATTGATGAAATTGCCGTATATAGCCACGAGTTCGCTATTGTTGCGGACTTGGAAGTCTCGCCACGTAAAGTCGTTGTCTTTTGTCTCGGGTGCATTGGCTGTAAGCACATAACGCAGCACATCTTGTTTGTCGGGCATATCGACGAGATATTCGTGCAGCCACACAGCCCAGTTGCGTGAGGTGCTTATCTTGTCTCCCTCGAGGTTGAGAAACTCATTGGCAGGCACATTGTCGGGCAGTATATACGAGCCTTCGGCTTTGAGCATAGCGGGGAACACTATGCAGTGGAAAACAATATTGTCTTTACCGATGAAATGGACGAGACGCGTCTCGGGGTCTTTCCACCAACGTTCCCAATTGCCGAACTTTTCGGGCTTCTCACTGCACAATTCTATCGTATTGGAGATATAGCCTATCGGAGCGTCGAACCATACGTACAGCACTTTGCCTTCGGCGTCGGGGAGCGGTACGGGTACGCCCCAGTCGAGGTCGCGGCTGACGGCACGGGGCTGCAAGCCCACATCAAGCCAACTTTTACACTGACCGTAAACGTTTGTTTTCCATTCCTTGTGACTATTAAGTATATAATCGCGAAGCCAAGCCTCGTGTTTATCGAGCGGCAAGTACCAATGGCGTGTCTGACGCATAACGGGTTTCGAGCCCGATATAGCCGATTGGGGATTTATCAAATCTGTCGGACTGAGCGACGTTCCGCACGACTCGCATTGGTCGCCGTATGCACGCTCGTTGCCGCAGTGAGGGCACTTACCCGTGATATAACGGTCTGCCAAAAACTGCCCCGCCTCTTCGTCGTAATACTGCTCGGAAGTCTGTTCGATAAACTCGCCTTTGTCGTATAGTTTCTTGAAAAAATCGGATGCCACACGATAGTGTGTCTTCGAGGTCGTCCGCGAATATACGTCGAACGATATACCGAACTCTTCGAACGAGCGTTTGATTATTTCGTGGTATCGGTCTACAATATCCTGTGGCGTAACGCCTTCTTTCCTCGCTTTGATAGTGATAGGCACGCCGTGTTCGTCGCTACCGCCTATGAAAACCACTTCTTCTCCCTTGTTGCGGAGATAACGTGCGTAGATATCGGCGGGGACGTAGACCCCTGCCAAATGCCCGATATGTACCGGTCCATTAGCGTATGGCAATGCTGTTGTTATATTTGTGCGTTTGAAATTCATATTGTCTTACTTTTTTTATAATAATAATGAGGTGCAAAGGTACAAAAAATTGTCGTACCCGAGCGATAATGACGATGATTTGGGCGTGCCCCTCGCTTTCGCTTCGGGTCGGGCTATCCGCTCTTACTTGCCGCCTTGGGCGGCTGCGTATCCGCTGCTATCCCTCACGCAGGCATAGTCTAAGTTACCTTTTACCCAATTTATAGAGCTTGTATGCAAACAGAGGTATCAGATACAGCCCTCCTATGCACGTAACCATAACAGGGGCGTACGAATGGGCAAAATAGCAGATAAGGATATGCCAAACAATGAAAAACGACAACCCCGCAAGGTAGCACCAAATAAGCAAACGCGTTACCCGCTCGTTGCGGCGAAAGGCAAAAGCCAAAACCGACACGAACAGCAATTGCAACAAGGTAGCGAAGATGAAATATTCGGGGTGAGCTACGACAAGCCTTGCATTATCGATACTCTGTATATGCAACCAATCGGGTATTCTATCGTAACATTCGATATACCACCGGAAAAAACTTATACTCTCTTCTATCTGATGCAGAGCGTGTAGCCCGATTATCGACAGCCAAAGTTTAGTATACATAGCATTTATCGTTTTTTAGAAAGGCACTTATCAATCTTTCGAAACCTATATACCTTTTTTCTGAAACCAATATACCTTTCTTTCGAAACCAATATAGCAATCTCGCAAAAGGTACTTATCAATCTCCGGATTACTCCCGAGCAATTTTGTATTGCCTTATTACTTCTCGAAAGGCAGCCCGTTTTTGTTCCAACCCACGAAACCGTCCGAAACATTGTACAGGTTCTTGAAACCTTTGGCAGCCATAATGCCGACCGCCTTTCTACTACGGCGTCCCAAACGGCAATAGACGATATATGTCTTCGAACGGTCGAGCTCGTCTATCTTTTGAGCAAAATCCGTCTGATTGACATCGATATTGACAGCTCCCGCCACGTGCCCGTCGGCAAACTCCTTGGCGGTACGGACATCGAGAATAGCCATGTTGGCGTCTGCCTTTTTTATCAGACCGTAAGCCTCTTTGGAATCTATCGAAGAGCCGTTCTGTGCGGTGCAACCCATAAAACCTAATATAGATAGCATAAGAATAAAAAGTGATTTCGACATAAATTGAATTGTGTTTATTTGTTTAATTAATAGTTTTGCGTCTGCGCGTAACCTACTCCTTTACCTTTATCAACTTATTGGAGATGGCATAAATCGTAAGTCCCGCAATGGTGTGTATCTGCAACTTCGACGATATATTACGTCTGTGTGTGGTAACGGTATTAATCGAGATATTGAGCTTTTGAGCGATTTCTTTGTTGGTCATACCGTTTACTATCTCCACGAGAACCTCTTCTTCTCGTATCGATAGCGACTCTTCGGGCATATCTCGCTGGCTGAGCTTCATCAGTTTCGATAGCTTCGATTTTACTCTTTCCGCATTGTCGAAGACGGTTATAACTTCGTCGAACTCATTGAGTATAAACGAATGGTCTATCGAGTGCTGCAAAGCGACGTATTTGCCGTTGTGCTGTTTTTTGAGTTTTCTTACTTCGCCTGTCCTTACCAGCGACATATCGAGCAAAACGATATCGGGCTGATACTTGAATATCATCGGTATTATGTTGTTGTAATCGACCAATTCGAATATCTCTATGTTTTTGCCCAAGATTTGCTTCAATATGCTCTTGATGCCTGCTATAATGATTTCGGACGGCTCGTATATAAGTATTTTTATAGTTCTCACTTGTGTCTAAGATAATTGTTTTTCTATATGTTTTACTATAGGTACCAGCAGATTGTCTTCGATATAGATATGAGCAGCCAAGTCTTCTTCGCACACGAATATATCGACCATAATACTATTAATATCGTTGGTACTTTTAGCAGGATAATACTTGATAATAATGTTTTTAAATTCCGTCATACGTTCCTCTACGTGGTTGTGTTGACGCACGAATACACCTATATTGTATCTGTCGGATTTCACCTTGTCGATGAGCGTATTAATATATGGGAATACCAACTTGTTTTCGTATTCCATGTGTTTTTTCACTTCGTCTACATATTCGTCGAAATAGTAGATGATAGCCTTCGAAAGTTCGTTCGATACTTCGCTCTTGTGCGTATTTACTATTCTGGAGAGGTTTTCTCTGATATTAGGTAGCCTGAAGTTGAGGAAATAGTCGTGCGAATTGGTAAGATACTTCATAATATCGGGTAAGGAGATGTGGAGGTTGTCGAGGTCTCTGCATTTTGTATTTTCGAGAAGTATCTCTACTATTACCAGAAACGTATTGACATCGACATCGTTTTCGCTGCAGACTTCGTCTATCGTCTTGTCACCGACTCCGAGCGGTATCCCAAACCGACTCATAACAAACAATATCTTATAGTGACTCGCTATCAAATCACTCATTTTATCTGTTGGTTTGTACATAAACTTTATCTTTTTGTTTTTGTGGTGAATTTTCAGAGGCAAAGGTACTCTTTTTTTTCTTAATTTTGCGGCAAAAATATGATATGAAAATAGACGAAATAGTGATGACGCTCGAGAGTTTCGCGCCTACGGCTCTCCAAGAGGGTTTCGACAACTGCGGACTCCTCGTAGGCAATCGCCACCGTGAAGCAACGGGAGTACTCTTGTGTGTCGATGTTACCGAGAGTATTGTAGACGAGGCTATTGGCTTAGGGTGCAATATGATTGTAGCCCATCATCCGCTTATATTCAAAGGAATTAAAAAACTCAACGGACAGACATACGTCGAACGCTGTATAGAAAAAGCCATAAAAAACGACATAGCCATTTATGCCGCCCATACCAATTTCGATATTGTACGTCAGGGTGTTAGTTGGGAAATGGCTCATCGGTTGGGCTTGCAAGATATTCGGGTATTGGCTCCGAAGACCGATACACTCTGCAAGGTAGTGACATTCGTTCCCCCTCGGTATTTGGCACAAATACAAGAAGCCGTATCGGAAGCGGGAGCCGGCCATATAGGCGACTACGATTGTTGCTCGTATTCATCCGATGGTACGGGGTGTTTCAGAGCATTGGAGGGCACTAGTCCGTTTGTGGGCAAAAAGTTCGAACTCCACAGCGAACAAGAGAGCAGAGTAGAGTGGATATCACCATCTTACAGTGTCGATAGAGTAGTGTCGGCAATAAAGAAAGTACACCCATACGAAGAGCCTGCAATCGACATCTACCCTCTAAAAAACAGGTGGGACAATTATGGACTCGGCGTTGTCGGTAGGCTTACCGAAGAGCAAGACGAAAAAAGCTTTTTGCAAGACGTTAAAAAGATATTCGATATCGGCTGTATACGCCACTCGCCGCTCTTGGGCAGAAAGATACGAACTGTGGCTCTTTGTGGCGGTTCGGGGGCAGATTTCATAGGCAGTGCCAAAAGCTGCAAGGCAGATATTTATCTTACAAGCGACGTAACTTATCACCGATTTTTCGAAGCCGACGGGCAGATACTTATCGCCGACATCGGACATTTCGAAAGCGAGCAGTTTACTAAGAATATTTTTTATAAACATATTACCGAAAAATTTCCTAACTTTGCAGTTCGATTTTCGCAGACCGAAAAAAATATTATTTCGTACTTCTAATAGTAGATTAATTGTTTGATAAATAGCATTTCAATATAAAGAAATTATGGCAACAAAAAAGAAAACAGAAACTGCCCCAAAAAAAGATAAAGAGGTAAAAGCAGAGAAAATTACCACCAAGACAGAGGAAAAAACGAAAAAAACGGCTAAATCGGTTGCTACGACCGAAAAAACGGAAACCGTCGCAGCGCAAGAGCCGCAAGAATTTTCTATCGAAGAGCGTCTAAAATCGCTATATCGTCTACAAAAAATAATGACGAAAATCGATAATATCAAGATATTACGCGGAGACTTACCTCTCGAAGTCCAAGATCTGAAAGACGAAATAGTAGGCTTGCAGACACGTTTGGAGCGTTATTCGGAATCGATAAAAGATTGTGAAAAAAAGATAGCCAACAACAAGAACTCTATCGAGGAGTCGAAAATAAAGATTGGCAAAAAGAAGGCTCAACAGAAAGATGTCGTAAACAACCGAGAATATGAGATATTGAGCAAAGAGATCGAAAATCTCGAACTCGACGTGCAAATTTTCGACAAAGGGATAAACGAAGCCAATGCCGAAATCGAAACTCGCAAAGTCGAATACGATGAGCTTATCAATATCATAAAGGAGAAAAAAGACGATTTGCAGATCAAAGAGTCGGAACTCGAACAAATCATAGTAGAGACAAAAAAAGAGGAAGAAGAGCTTAGAATGGAGGTCAAAGAGCTCGAAGAGAATATCGACGTGCGTTTGCTTTCGGCTTTCAAGCGTATACGTAAAAATGCGCGTAACGGACTGGCAGTAGTACCCATCGAGAGAAACTCGTGTAGCGGATGTTTCAGCCAGATACCTCCTCAACGTCAGCTCGATATACGTCAGCGTCGTAAAATAATCGTTTGTGAAAACTGCGGACGTATCATTGTCGATTATGAGATGGGCAGCGAACTGAATTTATAAGAGATTAGTAGAGAAAAAATAGTAAGAGCCGAATATTAGACAGATACTCGGCTCTCATTTTAATTAGCACTTTCTTCGTGTTTTATTAGTGTCGGCTACCTATTTTCAGCGAAATGAACAATGTCCTCGGCTGTCCGGGTCCGTAGATATACCCCGAATCGCGGTCGGCTCCCCTATCGAAATCTTTTTGATAGCTGTTGAATATATTTTTGATACCACCGCTTATTTTGAGAGTTATAAGATTTAGCTCCAAGTCGTACGAGGCTTTCAGTCCTGCATCGAAAAACTGCGGGGAGCGTTCGAGGCGATTCTCGGCGATATATCCTTTCAGGTGAGGCACAAGCATACTACCTGTATATGTGCCTGTTGCCGAAATCAACAGATGTTTGACGGGTTCTACTGTCAGAGTATAATATCCATAACTGTCGGGAGTACGCAGCATACGCTTTTCGGGCGATATCGACGGGTCGTCTACCCACTGCTGGGGCTCGCTGTAAGTGCTCTGTTGGAAAGTATATCCAAGCTGCAACTGTACTGCTCTCAATGGCACGATTTTCCCTTCGATATTTACACCGACAACATTCGCATTGTGTCCGTTGCGTCGCTCTTCGATGGGGTTTCCGTCGGCATCGACAGTAGGCACTTTTACAAAAGTATTACTGAGTCGTGTATAAAATCCTTCCAACAACAAGTTTGCCTGCAAATCGCCCAATCTCACATATCCGTCGAAAGAGGTGCTAAAACTGTTAGAATACTCGGGCTTGAGTCCCGGTGCGTTTTTCACTATCACACCTTCGCCCCCAAGAAAAGAGATATGTAGGTCTTCGTCGAATGTCTGAGGAGCTCTGAAACCCGACGAATAAGAGACTCTCCATTGAAGGTCGGGAACAATATTGAACTTAATATTCGCACGAGGACTCACTACGGGATTAGTCAGCAGATTATGTTTATCGATACGTGCTCCCAGCAAAATTCCCCAACGGCGGTTTTTCCATTCGTTCTGCAAAAAGAGTCCCGCCAAGTGAGTTTCCTGCTTTAATGGCTCTTTGCGGTATGCAGGCATATTATCGTCGATAAAGTCGTATTGATACTCTCCGCCAACGGTCAGTTCCGAAGGCATAAATATCATTTTATCGAACATAAGAGCATACTGTCCGCCTGTCACTGACGTGAGGTTCGAGGTATGACCGTATGCTTTGAGAGCAGCTAGCGAGTCAGAGGGAGTATTCCCTCCGAGACCTCCGTAATAGCTCTTTCGTTCTACGTGTTGCAGCGACGAGTATACGTTTAGTTTCTGTTTCCCGTCAGGCGAGAACCAATTGTAGGCGACACTACCTCCATTTGTAGTATGGTTGAGTTGCTCGGCTATTGCTGCTTCGTGAGGCGGTTTGTCGAGTTGGTCTCCTCCCCTACGGTATTCATTTATATTATGATATTCTAATGAGATTTTACTTTGCGAGCCGATACGGTAATAGTTGCGTATGCCGATGGTGCTGTTTTTCAGTTCGGGCATTTCGCTAAATCCGTCTCCGTCGCTATCGTATGGCTTTCTGTTGCGATATGTTCCGTATAGGTACATCCCTGCCTTGTTGTCGTCGGTTACTATCGAAGTGTTGAAATTGGCGGTGTGGTCAGGCGACTTCATTCCCGTATATTCGAGGTCGTAACCTGCCGAGAACGAGTTGCCCATCGCCTCTTTGGTGATTATATTTATAGTCCCCGCAATGGCATTGGCTCCATACAGAGCAGAGCCTCCGCCGCGGACTACCTCTACACGTTCAATCATATTGACAGGTATCTGCTCCAATCCATACACCCCGCTCAAAGCGCTGAAAATAGGTCTACTATCGATTAGAACCTGCGAGTAAGGTCCTTCCAAACCGTTAATCCTTACCTGCGAGAAACCACAGTTTTGGCAGTTGGTCTCGACACGTACACCGGGTTGGAAATTAAGCCCTTGCGAGAGACACACCGAGTTGGTAGCCTCAAAAAGTTTGGGATTGATAATCCCCACCACCACAGCTGCTTCTTTGCGGTTCGTCTCGTTGCGGTTGGAGCTGACAACCACCTCGTTGAGCACGAGCGACTCCTCTTCGAGGATAAAGTTAATTTCAAGCGTCTCGTTGGGATTTATCTCGGTCTCCTTTTCGACAGTCTTATAACCCAAAGCACTTGCTTTTAGCACAATCTTACCAGTGGGTAAGTTTTTCAGAAAATAATGCCCCGTAGCATCGGTAGAGGTACCAATAACGGTGTTTTTGACCGATATATTTATATACGGCATATGTTCGCCCGTTTTGGCATTTTTTACATCTCCGATGATATTGGCATCGCTACCTTTGGGCGGCTTTTTCACTTCTTCCGCCCACAATGACTGGTTACACAAAACAAATGTAACCAATAAAATGTTGATTAAATACTTCATATATATATTATTTTTTGATTTACTTATGGGAATGGTTTCAGTTTGCAAAATTATCTGCTGTGCGGTAATCGGGCAATACTTAAAATATAGTATTTTACAGACGTTTTGTTTCCACACAAGTATATGAGGTAGGTTATAGTGCGATTGGTATGATTAATAAGATTGTCGTAGAAGCGATATTTCCGATAAGAAAAAAATCGCACGCCGAATATTGCATTATAGAGCGACTTTATAGTGCCAGTAATATTTCTCACCGTATTGTATAAATGTTTACAGCAAAATATATTTATAAATATAAAAACAACAGTTCAAAATACATTATATTCAGTATATTTATAAATACAAATCCTTGAAATTCATACGTAGTAGAGTAGGGTATTTATATCATTCAATAGAAACATTTCATATAAATAAAGAGATGCTCGACAGTAAAGATATATGTTTAACAGTCCGATACTTGCACATTTATGTATCAAATAATCAGTGTATTATGCTATACGTATAATCTAATAGAATAGATTGATGCGGTAAGGTGCGTTTATGAATATATATATACCTGTATTTTCATTGTTCTTTGTTGCATAAAATGCACTTTATCAGTGTGTTTATATTATAATACATAATCAAAAAGATTATATTGCTGAAAAAGGGTAATAATCTAATACTCCATACCTCTTGGTAGGAGGCGAAAAGTAATTGTAAGCCGAAAATTGAGACAATTCATAGATATTTATTCATTTCCTTATTTTTCCGATAAATACAGCTTATTCGCAGCTAAAAACCTATATGTATAGCAGATAATTTGATTTAAACAATTAGTGTACTTATAATCAGTGAAATATATCTTACATGATGATTGATGTCTGTTTTCGCTCGATAATATGCAAATAGAGCTACTTTAGTAGTAAAATAAAGCCATTCGCAGCATGTATAAAGCCGTTTTATAAATATGAGTTACCTATGCTAATCGAACTTGTGATATATCTACCGAATGCCCCACCTTTAATGAATGGTTATACTTAGTATTTCGTACCGAATTTAGTTACTGCTATAAACTTTCGGTGTTCATAATTGTAATTCGTTTTTTATATAAATGAATTTATAATGATAAAATACGATTCGTATTTATGTTTTTGTATATATGGATTTTTATTTATCTTTGTAAATTCGTTTTTATAACTAATATCTATAATTATGCACAGTAGAATATTTAGGTTTATAGAGAGCCTTCAGATGACGCAGTCCGATTTTGCAAGTAAGACAGGAATAAGTCCCTCGGCACTGACACAGCTCAAAAACAATGCAGGCAACCTGTCGATAGACAACGTAATAAAAATAAAAAAGGCTTTCCCAAACATCTCGTTAGATTGGCTTATTTCGGGCGACGGAGAGATGTATGAGAAAATAAACGATTCTCAGAGCCCCAGTTTGTTTCCAGATTTCGTAGATAACGCAACCAAACAAGAGACTACGCCGCCTGCCGCTGCCTACGAGGAGACGAGGCGTAGTGTATCGGAAAACGATGAACGAACCATACCTATACCCGCCACTGCTACGGCTGCAACGGAGACGGCTAAGGAGGTGAAGGTCGTCGAAAAAGTAGTCGAAAAGATTGTAGAGAGGACCATACGCAAGATAATAGTATTCTACGACGACGGCAAGTTCGAGGAGTTGGTCAAAGAGTGACACGCCTCGTTATGCAAAAAAATTACTAACTTTGCGTGCTTTAATTTAAACATACAGAAAAAAATATGCAAAGTAAACTCGGACTTGATTCTCAGAAGATTTCGCACGCCAAACAGATAGCAAAAAATATAGCCGGCGATGTGCAAAATTTTGTCGATGGCTATACTACCGTTACCGTAGAGCGTACCGTATGCCGCCTTCTTGGCATAGACGGCGTAGATGCCAACGGAGTGCCTCTGCCCAACGTAGTGGTAGACCACCTCAAAAACAACGGCATACTGGGCGAAGGTATTATGTTTTGGCTCGGTAATACGATGATAAACACAGGGCTCACCACTCAGGAGATAGCCGAGAGGATTGCCCAAGACAAACTCGATATATCGAGGCAAAAAATAAACTCCCGCAGCGAGATAGAAGCTGTCTTACAACCGATTATAAACAAGACCATCGAACGCATAACCGAACGCCGCCACAAACGCGAACATTTCATCGAGACCGTCGGCGAGGGTACCAAACCCTATCTGTATGTCATCGTGGCAACGGGTAATATATACGAAGACGTCGTACAGGCTCAGGCTGCCGCACGGCAAGGAGCCGATATTATCGCCGTAATACGTACTACGGGGCAGAGCCTGCTCGACTATGTGCCATACGGAGCTACCACAGAGGGATTCGGCGGTACGTTCGCCACGCAGGAAAACTTCCGTATAATGCGTAAAGCTCTCGACGAAGTGGGAGCGGAAATAGGGCGTTACATACGTCTCTGCAACTACTGTTCGGGGCTATGTATGCCCGAAATAGCCGCTATGGGAGCTCTCGAAGGACTCGACGTTATGCTCAACGACGCTCTGTACGGTATCCTCTTCCGCGACATCAACCCGCAGCGAACGCTCATAGACCAATTTTTCAGCCGCGTAATCAACGGTTTTGCGGGAGTTATCATCAATACCGGTGAAGACAATTACCTGACCACCGCCGATGCTGTCGAAGCGGCTCACACCGTTTTGGCGTCGGACTGTATCAACGAACAGCTTGCCGCTATCGCAGGGCTGCCCGAGGAACAGATGGGGCTGGGACACGCCTTCGAGATGAACCCCGAACTCGAAAACGGTTTCCTCTTCGAGCTGGCACAGGCTCAGATGACACGCGAGATTTTCCCCAACGCACCTCTAAAATATATGCCGCCCACCAAGTTTATGACAGGCAATATATTCCGCGGACACATACAAGATGCACTCTTCAATATCATCGGTATCTGGACACACCAGGGACTGCAGCTGCTCGGTATGCCGACCGAAGCCATACACACGCCCTTTATGAGCGACCGTTACCTGAGTATCGAAAACGCAAAATATATCTTCGGCAATATGAAGAGCATAGGCGACGAGATGGAGTTCAAAAAGGACGGTATCATACAGAGCCGTGCTCAAAAGGTGCTCGATGACACAATTGAGCTATTGGACAAACTACAGACCGAAGGACTCTTTACGGCTCTCGAAAAAGGTATCTTCGGCGACGTAAAACGCTCTAAGACAGGTGGCAAGGGACTCGACGGCGTTGTCCGCAAAGGCGAAAATTATTTCAACTCGTTCATACCGCTGATGAAAGACAGGAAAAAGTAACATTCTTAATATGATAAGTTGCTCGATAAGTGATTATTTTTAGACATTAAATTAAAAAATAGGGCTTAACTTCTAAATGAAATCAGCCCTGTTTTTTATCCAATCCAAAACTTTCATCGTACTGCACAAAAAAAGAGGCTACCAAACAATTTGATAACCTCCGCTTTTATGAAATGAAAAAAATTATTTTTCTATAGCTGCAATACCTGGCAAAACCTTACCTTCGATGGCTTCGAGCAATGCTCCGCCACCGGTCGATACATAACTTACGCTATCGGCAAATCCGAATTTATTGACGCATGCCACAGAGTCGCCTCCACCGACGAGAGAGTAAGCTCCTTTCTTTGTTGCGTTTACTATCGCTTGTGCGATGGCAAACGAACCGTGCGAAAAATTGTCCATCTCGAATACTCCGGCAGGTCCGTTCCAGAGTATGGTCTTCGAACTTTCGATAACGTCGGCAAAGAGTTGTTCGGTCTTCGGTCCGATGTCCATTCCTATCCATCCGTCGGGTATTTTGCCGTCGTCGACGAACTGAGTATTTGCGTCGTTTGCAAACTTATCGGCTATTTTAGCATCGATAGCCATCACGAGCCTTACGCCTTTTGCCTTGGCTTCCGATATTAGTTCGAGAGCTAGCGACAGTTTGTCGTCTTCGCAGATAGAGTTTCCGATTTTGCCTCCGAGAGCTTTTGTAAACGTATAAGTCATACCTCCCGTAACGATAAGGTTATCAACCTTGTTCATAAGGTTGCGTATGATATCGATTTTGGAGCTAACCTTCGAGCCTCCCATTATAGCGGTAAACGGACGCTTCGGGTCGTGCATAACATTTTTTACTGCATTTACCTCTTTCTCCATCAAGAAGCCATACATTTTATGGTCTTTGTCGAAAAAGTCGGCTATCAGAGCCGTAGAGGCGTGTGCTCGATGAGCAGTGCCGAATGCATCGTTTACGTAGCAATCTGCATACGATGCGAGCGTGGCTGCAAATTGCTTTTGAGCCTCTTTCATTGCCTTTTTGGCTTCTGCTTTTTGTATTTCGTCGAGGTTTTCGGTATTTCGGGGTTTCCCCTCTTCTTCGGCGTAGAACCGAAGATTCTCGAGCATCAGTGCTTCGCCGTCGCCGAGAGCATCCACTTGGCTTCGGGCTTTGCCGCAATCCGGTGCGAATGCTATTTTTACTCCGAGATATTCCGACACAGTATCGACGATTTGCCGTAGCGAATACTTGGGGTCTGGATTCTTCTCGGGACGTCCAAGATGCGATGCAATGATAAGCCGTCCACCATCGCCGATAATCTTTTTCATAGTAGGCATTGCCCCGCGTATGCGAGTATCGTCTGTAATTTTACCGTTTTCGAGTGGTACGTTGAAATCCACTCGTACGAAGGCTCTCTGTCCTTTGAAATTGTAATCTTTGATATTCATAATATTTTAATTTTGGTTTATTTCGAATCTGTCAATTGCTCGACGTATTATCGTCGATGATTACATTATCGATTTTGTCGATTATAAGACCGGTATTTTCCGTAGATGTATCCGACGGTTTTTCTTCGGGAAGAGGATATTTTCGTTTGTTGAATATTCTGAAAAGATGTACGCTATCAATTTGTAGTCGTCGTACGAGTTCCGATGAGCGAAACATATTTACCTCTATCTTCGTCGGAGCCACGTCGGTACGTTGCTTTGGCGTGAATGTATAGCGATATGTCTTGGAGTTGGCTATAATGGGGCATTTCAATATTTTCGTCGAACCGTCGGAGTAGGTTATTGTAAGCTCGACATCGGATTTTGCCATCGTGTCTTTGCCATTCGAAATTTTATCTGCCCGCATCAATAACTTGAATATATATTTGTCTTCGAGAGCAAAACTGTCTTTACTTTTGATTGTAAATCTCAGACTGTCGGTAGGCGGCGTAGCTTCGAACATATATCGGGGCTCGAACCGATACATCTCGATAGTATCGAGTTGTCGCAGTTGATCTGTGATTTTCTCCTCCGGATGGAATTTGTAGTTTGCTACCTCCGATTTCAGTGTATCGATACGACTTTTGACATTGTCGTATATTATCTCGATATATTTCGGGTTTTCGGTGTACCATTTGAGCGATGCGAGATATTTCGCTTCGTCGATACCGTATTTTGCGTATATGTCGTTGTAAAGTTTTTTACGTTCTTCGGTCGATATTTTTTCGTCGTAGGTATATATTATAGCCTCGGTGAGTGTGAGTTCGTAAATGATGTTTTCCATCTTTTTTTCGCCGATTACACCTATTGGTTTCATCTTGCAAGCGGTAAGTAATATCGCTAAAAAAAGATATACGATAAGTCTCTTTTTCATTGTCTTTTGTGGTGTATGAAATAAATATGATATTTACGATATCTGGCTGTAAATGTCGACTATTTCGTTAGCATCGAGGCGGTCGAAATGTTCACGGAAAATAGTAACGAAACATCCGCTCATCTCTACCGAAGCCGGCGATATGGCAAGCCTTTTCTGAGGATCTTCTTCGAAGAATTGCCACGGACGGAATTTCTTCCTCGGGAATACGAAAATCCGATACTGCCCATCTTCGTAGCAGCATATCAGATTAAGCATATTATCTGTTATGTATCGCATAAAATATTTTTGTAAAATTGCTTTTGCACGCAGCGGGTCGGCGGTATATATTACGAATGCTTTTCTCAGATAATTCCTAATCGAAGTAAGTGTAAGTTTATCGTCTTGCTCCACTGTTTCGAAATATCGTCGGGGCAGAGTAGAGTAGTCGCCTACGACGTTGAAATAACGTTTCTCTGCCGCTTGGAAATGCAGATGAAACGGAGCCGAAGCCCCACAATTTGCTCCGTTGAAGAAGACTGCGAAATTCGTCAGATTGCGGGCAAAATAGAGATATTCGTCGAAGTATGGCAGTATCTGCTGCGGGATATGTTTTTTATATACGATAGTAAAATGTATCGGGAAAATCGGATAGGGATTCACCAATACTTCGAAATCACCTACCACGATAGATTTCTGTTCTTTCGGGCGACGGTCGGAACATAAGAAACAGCTATCGTTCGATGAATCTACTACGGCGGCAGCCTGAGAGTTGTTAGGCAAATGCCTCATTTTCTCGAGCTTTTGCTGCACCTCTGCCATCGTTGAGCGTATTCGTGCGGGATTGCATACGACATCGATACCGAAATCACCGAACTCTATTCTTTTCGATACGCTTGCCTCGAGGTCGGCGTATTTGTTACGAGCCAGCTGCCAATTCTCTATTTCCGACTCGAAAAGCCTATATACCTCCTCTTGCAACATCTTATCTTCAGAACTCCACAATTACTTTGTCCATTTCCAGACCCGATTTGTGGGTCGTAAGATAGTGTACGGGCTTTCCGTCGGCGTTACCGATGATAGTATCTTTGCGAACTCGGTGTGTGTGACCTCCGAGAATGATATCGATATTCTTACTTTTGGCAGCCAGAGTAGAGTCGTTGGCTCTGCCATCGGTAAAATATCCGAGATGCGACAGAGCTATTATATAATCGACCCCGGAGTTTCGCAGACTATCGGCATAGTAATTACCCCTCTCGATTGGGTCGAGGTACTTTACAGGTTCGAAATTCGACATCAATATAAGGCTTTCAGGTGAAACACCGAAACCGACGACGGCTATCTTTAGCCCTCCTCGTTCGAATATTGCGAAAGGTTGCACCAATCCTTCGAGTGGTGTGCCCTTCACATCGTAATTGCACGATACGACGGGGAACGATGCCAGCCGCAGAAACATTGCCAACGTATCGAGTCCGTAGTCGAACTCGTGATTTCCGAGAGTTATGGCATCGTATCCGAGACGATTGTAGGCGGCTATCTCTATCCGTCCGTGATATATGTTGAAGTATGGTGTGCCTTGCACTATATCGCCTGCGTCGAGCAATAGGTTAAGCGGATAAATTTTGCGAAGACTGTCGACAAGGTTGGCTCTGGCGGCGAATCCGCCTTTATTGCCGTCTTTGGGCTCTACTTGTGAATGAGAATCGTTTGTGCAGAGTATCAGTAGTTGTTGCTTTTTCGGGGTGCAACTTATCAATAATGCCACTATGCCCCATATATATACTATCTTTTTCATATCTTCTTTACTTCATTACCTTTTTGTGCTGTTATCGGTTCGCCTTTTCGGGTTTTATATCTGATATAATCTATTATCACCTCGCGTAGCGTCGCCTCGAAAGCATATATCGACGTATATTTCGCCAACGGATACAGATAATCGTTGCCAAACGAGAGGTAGTCGTTCGTAAGTATCTTGTAGTTACGTAGAGTATCTATCGGCTGTTTATTTATTTTGACGTTTTCGGCTGAGCCATTGGCGATAGTCATAGCTATGCCTGAGGTAACCTGCCCTCCCTGAGCGGCAATTATTCGACAAAGTTCACGCAGCTCGCTACCCGATATGGTCAGCACTACAAGTCTATTGTTGAACGGAGATATGCGGAATATACTACCGACGGTTATTTCGCCTTGTGCCAATGAGTCGCGTATGCCTCCTATATTCGTTACGATACAGTCGTAATGCTGTTTGTGCGTTGTGGCATAGTAGCCCATTGCAGTGGTTACCATTGCTCCGAGCGGCGACTCGGGCAGACCTATTCTCAGCGTCTGCGGTGCATAACCGATAGGAACATCCATTACACGGTCGAGTGTGGTTTTATACGGCGCTATCCACCGACTCATCTCGTTAGTGTCGCATCGGGCGATATGTACGACAGCTATCAGGTCTGTATCGACTACTTGCGGCTGTTTCCGAGTATCGCAGCCATACAATACGGCTATTGCGGCAACGATAAACAAAATTTTATGCATAATTGTTATGTTTTTTTTGTATTATAATACTCTAATTTTTAATGGATAAGAACTCTCTTTCGAGGCGTTCTATCGATATTTCGTCCTCGTTAAGCTCTAAGATGATATTTCCTTTGTCTATCAGTACGGCTTTTTGGCAGATTGCTTCGACCTCTTGCAATATATGTGTCGAAAACAGCACCGTATGTCGTTTGCCGAAGTCGGCTATCAGTTGCCGTATCTCGATAATCTGGTTCGGGTCGAGCCCCGTTGTAGGCTCGTCGAGGATAAGCACTTTGGGGTTGTGAATAATAGCCTGTGCCAACCCTACACGCTGGCGATAACCCTTCGATAGCTGACGGATTATCTTGTGCTTCTCGGGAGTAAGTCCTGTCTTTTCGACTACTTCGGCAACAGCCCGTTGGGTGTCTTTTATTCCGTAAAGTTCGGCTATATGTGTAAGATACTCTTTCACATACATATCCAGATACAACGGATTGTGTTCGGGCAGGTATCCGATATTTTTCTTGTAATCGATTGCATTGGAAGCTATCTTCTCGCCACACACCTCTACCTGTCCGCTATCGGGAGTGACGTATCCCGTGATGATTTTCATCAGGGTCGATTTGCCTGCTCCGTTCGGTCCGAGCAGACCTACTATGCGGTTGTCGTCGGCATACAACGACACTCCGTTTAAGACGCTTTTTTTATCGTATGTCTTATAAATATTTTCTACTTTCAGAGACACTGTACAAACTGTGTTATTATACTTACCGTAAGGTACAATAATGTTCTATACTCTAATAAGGTAAAAAAGGTATTGCCACGACAAACGAGTCTCGACAATACCTTTATTCAGTTCACATTAAGCGTTCTTTTTTTCGAACTCCTGCATACATTCTACCAGAGCCTTGACACTTTCTACCGGACAAGCGTTGTACAACGAAGCACGGAAGCCTCCTACCGAGCGGTGTCCTTTGATACCTACCATTCCGCGTTCTTTTGCGAATGCCATAAAGTCGGCTTCTTTGTCTTTGTACTGGTCTGCCATCACGAAACAAACGTTCATCAGCGAACGGTCTTCTTTGGCGGCTGTGCCTACAAACATTTTGTTGCGGTCTATTTCGTTGTAGAGCAGAGCGGCTTTTTCTTTGTTAATTTTGTGCATAGCAGCTACGCCACCGAGCGACTTCACCCATTTGAGTGTTTCGTGCATAACGAAGATAGGCAGCACGGGAGGAGTATTAAACATAGAGCGGTTCTTCTCTTCGTCGCCGATATGAGTACGATAATCTACCATCGTCTGCAACTTGCGGTCTACCTTACCGAGTATATCTTCGCGAACGATTACGAAGGTAACACCTGCGGGACCTACGTTTTTCTGAGCACCACCGTAGATTAATCCGTATTTTTTCACATCAACCGGGCGGCTCATAATGTCGGACGACATATCGGCTACCAAAGTAACGGGGCAGTCCATATCTTCGTGAATTTCCGTACCATAGATAGTATTGTTGGTAGTGATATGGAAATAATCGGCATCTTTGGGTATGGTGTATCCTTTGGGGATATAAGTGTAGTTTTTGTCTTCCGAAGAAGCTACTACTTCTACTTCGCCATAAAATTTAGCCTCTTTTACCGCTTTTTTTGCCCAAACACCTGTCTGCAGATAAGCAGCTTTTTTGTTCAACAAGTTGGCAGGAACGGTGAAAAATTGAGTGCTTGCACCACCACCGAGGAAGAGCACTTGATAGTTGTCAGGAATGTTGAGAAGTTCTCGCCACAGGTCGGCAGTCTCTTTCATCACGCGTTCCCAACCCGGAGTACGGTGAGAGATTTCGAGCAATCCGATACCGGTGCCGTCAAAATTACGAATAGCCTCAATAGTCGATTCTACCGCAGGCTTAGGGAGGACACAAGGTCCAGCATTAAAATTATGAAATACCTTCATTTTGTATAAATATTTAATAGTTAATCAATTATCTGTGACAGTAAAATTTTTCAAAGATAATAATTTAAAATGACTCTACAAGCAGATAAGTGAGAAAAATGACTATAATACACGAGTTTATTTATACGTTCTACGATTAATCGAGTAGAACATAGATAGGTACTGACTTATTCCGACAATATTCTACTTAACATAATATAAATTATAGGAAAAATATAAGTGAGGCTTCTACTCATTTGTACATCGTTTTTTTATTACCTTTGTGGCATAGTTTTTTCTATTCGAATAAATAATCATAAAAATCATAATACTATGCAAGTGAGAAATTATATCAAAGAGAACGAAAAGCGTTTCTACGACGAGCTTTTTTCGTTGATTCGTATCCCTTCTGTCAGTGCACAGTCGGAGCACA